>Ga0315283_10006024_pt1 | contig 10772 bp, 6 predicted proteins | sample YL17G09_0_MG_FD_204541 | JGI IMG/M metagenome (GOLD analysis project Ga0315283, IMG submission 204541) | Sediment microbial communities from Yellowstone Lake, YNP, Wyoming, USA - YL17G09_0 | ecosystem: Environmental > Aquatic > Freshwater > Lake > Sediment | place: USA: Wyoming | collected...
CCAATGCCGGAGTTTCCATTTCTCTGTCTTACCGTGTCGGGCGGACATACACAGATCGTATTGGTAAAGGATTACTTTGAGATGCAGGTGATAGGCCAAACCATTGACGACGCTGCCGGCGAAGCTTTCGATAAAGCAGCCAGGATACTGGGCTTGCCATACCCGGGCGGGCCACTAATTGATCTTCACGCCAAAAAAGGCAATCCTAAAGCATTTGTATTTGCCAGGCCGCAGGTAGCTGGCCTCGATTTCAGTTTCAGTGGATTAAAAACTTCCTTTTTATATTTCCTGCGCGACCGGCTTCGCGAATCACCTGCTTTTGATACCGACCATATGGATGATCTTTGCGCATCCATACAGCAAGCCATTATTAATGCTTTAATGGAAAAACTTTTGATGGCAGTAAAACAAACAGGCGTAAAGGACATAGCAATTGCCGGAGGTGTATCTGCTAATTCATGCCTGCGGGAAGCGATGATGCAAATGCAGGAAACAACCGGATGCAGGGTTTTTATCCCACTATTGCAATACAGCACAGATAACGCCGCCATGATAGCAATAGCCGGATACTTCAAATATCTGCGTAACGATTTTGGAAAGCTTTCGGATATACCCTACTCAAGGGCTGGAAATGGTACTATTCCCCAGACTCAATTTCCTGGAACCCTTCCCCTCGGGAGTCTTTAATGCGGTGGAGTTCGGCGTCGTAATGCAGATAAAACTCAGGGGATATGCCATCGGGCATATGAAGAAGAATATATTCGTTCATCAAATAGTCAATAAGATAACTTCCATAGGTTTTCCCACTTTGCCGGGCAAGTTCGTACAAATTATTCAGCGTAAGCGTATCAATCGTAATGATACACTGACGTTCTGATTCGGGCACTTTTTGTATAATTTTACATTCAATTTTCACTCCATTGCTGGCGATGTTACTGGCAAAGAACAGTTTCTTCACCTTCCCTGAATCGGCATCTAGTCCGGTAACTTCAATCCAACTGTTTAAACGTAAGGCATTTAACACAAGACCTGAGGGGAAAATGTTACGATCTGTGTCTATGCCATTTAAAGATTCGTAAGCACGGGTATCACGTAATTCCTCCATCTGCAACTGCGCAACCTTTACGAGATAGAACGGCGGGCGAACAATCAAAAAAGAATCGACATATTCCTGTGCGTAAACATCGAAACCGACTGAAATCAAGCGGTCGATAATGTTGTTCATGTATTCGTCCAGGAATGCAGAATCCGAAACATACTGCAGATAAGAACTCCGGTAATAGGCTACTGAGTCCTTCTCTGATTCGCTCATCTGAACGGCTGAATCAAAAGGCATGAACTTGTTCTTATAAATAAATTCGGGCCGGATCAACAATATAGATCCTTTAGGACTGTTATTGATGTAGTCATACCCGATCATGCGCTCGGGACCGCATGAAACCAGCATTGCAAGGATTGGAAGGAGAACTGATACAGCACTAATCAAATTCTTATTCAGATATCTAACCATAGCGTTAAGGAGCATCAGAGCCGTTTGGGCACTCTTATATATACTTCAGGAATATCGGGAACTGTCAGACTTGTTATGCTACTTATTCTGTTAATGGAATGAAAATACTATGCGTCAAAAACCAATTGTGAAATGTGAAAAAACAGAACAAGAATACAAATATAAGCGTTTAAACAGTCTCCTGATTGCAATTGAGCAGGCTCATCCCGGAAAGCAATTTCGCTGCAAAATACCGCCGTATACGTATCGCTTTCTATAATTCTTCGAAGTGAAACGTAATTTTTGTATAACGCATTGCTAAGACATTTAAATTCAGGTTGGAGAGATTGTTTACTTTATGTTTGAACTTTTTCCGCTTGAGGGCTGGAAATGGCATTATTCATCAGGCTCAATTTCCCGGAACCCTTCCCCATGGGAGTCTCTGATGTGGTGAAGGCCGGGGTCGTAATGCATATAATGCTGAGGTAATATGCCATTTGGCATCTGAACACGGATATAATCGTTCATAAAATAGTCGATAAGATAAGCTCCATAGGTTTTCCCACTTTGCCGGGCAAGTTCGTACACATCATTCAGCTTAAGCGTATCAATAGCATATTGGTAACGAAACTCACCGGTTTGCGGCACAATACTCAGCCCGCTTTTAACAGCATCGCGGGCAATGCTGCTGGCAAAGAACAGTTTCCTCACCTTCCCTGAATCGGCATTAAGTTCTGTAACTTCGAACCAACTGTTTAAACGTAGCGTATTCATCGAAAGTGCCGTAGAATTATAAAAGTCATTCCGGTATATCCAACTTCCCAATGTATAGTCAGATGTATCACGCGATTCCTCCATCTGCAGTTGTGCCACATTTACGATATATGCCGGTGGACCAACCATCATAAACGAATCGAGATATTCCTGCGCGTACACATCGAAACCTGCTGACAGCAAATGATCGATAAAGTTGTTCATGTATTCGTCCAGGAATGCAGAATCCGAAACATACTGCAGATAAGAACTCCGGTAATAGGCTACGGAGTCCTTTTCTGATTCGCTCATCTGATCCGATAAATCAAAGCGCATGAGATTGTTCTTATAGATAAATTCAGGCCGCATCAATAATATGGATCCTTTAGGGCTGTGTTTTATGTAATAATCGCCTATCAGGCGCTCCGGACCACACGATGCCAATATAGCAAGGGCCGGGATGAGAAAAAATGCAGAACGGAAAATAATCTTTTTCAGATCTTCGAACATAGCGTAAAGCGCATTAACGGTATTTAGTGGAATAATTGGTTGCTTTAAAAATATGAGTATATGTCTGTTTTATGACTTAACCTGATTAGAGTAAACCTCTATAAAGACAAAAGATAAAAGGTTAAAGATAAAAGGTTCAAAACATTATGAAAAAAATCATAAAAATATACTTTACAAAAAAAGATTTATATCAATAATGGCAATACACACATTATAAATAGTCGCCTGATTACAATGATGCTGGCTCGTCTCCGGTAAGCAGTTGCAGCGCAAAAGCCTTACCATATTCGTAACCTTTTTGTAATTCTTCAGAATGAGGTGTAAATTTCACAAAAACGCCTTCGCCAAAGACTTTAAGTTTTAGGTTGGTCAGATTGCTTTCTATCATTTGCCTTGCTTCACCACTCCAGCCATAGGACCCGAAAGCACCCGCCAATTTGCCACGTTCTCTGATCGGGTTCATCACCGCGAACAGCTGATAAATCGGAAGCAGGATATTCTGGTTGATGACAGGACAACCTACGATAATTCCCGAACTGCGAGCTACCTGATCATCAAGCTCTTCAATACTTATATGTTCAATATCCATAAGCTGAACGTCAATATTACCGGCCTGTTTAATGCCTTCAGCAATTTTATAGGCTATTGAACCGGTATTGTGGTAAGCCGAAACATAAGGAATAAACACACGTTGTTTTCCGGGAAGAACTGATGCTTCTTTCGCAAATTTCTCCGAGAGGTCAACCCATTTTTTCCAGTCTTTACGCAGGATTGGCCCGTGACCAGGGCATACAGCAGAGATATCCAAAGGCCTGATCTTTTCTATTGCTTTCAGCATAAATTTGCTGAAAGGCTTAAGGATAACATCAAAATAATACCGAAAGGCATCGTCCCAATTGCCGACCAAATCGTCGAACATGGCTTCGGAGCAGAAATGTGCCCCAAACGAATCGCAGGTAAACAATACTTTGTCCTCCTGTAAATAGGAGTAGATAGTATCGGGCCAGTGCAGGTTTGGTGCGCCAATAATCTGAAGTTTTTTATTCCCCAGATCAAGTACTTCTCCATCTTTAACCACCTGGTGTTTGAAATCATTTCCTATCATATCCGAAAAGTACCTGATAGCATTACCGCTACCAATTACCGTAGCTTTCGGAGCTATAGCCAGTAATTTGCCAAGGCAGCCGGTATGATCGGGTTCTGTATGGTTAATAACGATATACTCGAGTTCCGAAGGATCGGTCACCTGCTGAATTTTGGCTGAATAAGTTTCCCAATAGTGTTCCTTAACCGTATCAACAATCGTTTTTTTTGTTGCATTTATGAAAAATGAATTATAAGTTGTGCCATATCGGGTTTGCATTACCACATCAAAAGTAACGAGGTTGGGATCGAGAACTCCGATCCATTTTACACCAGGGGTAATTTCAAGAACTTTGTTATCAGTCATAAATGAAAAGTTAAACAATAAATTAGTTGTATTAAATCCGGGATACCTATCTTCCAGTGCATATATAAGGTGGCAAAGGTATTAATACCTCAATTTTTTAAACTAAAGCCAGATAGTGCAATTGGCATTTTAAAATTCGAGCGTCATTTGAATACTATCCGGATCCTCACCAGATGGCTTTACTGTTTTTGGAAAATCATCAGTCGTACCGGGCCATATTGTTATTTCTGTTATTTCTTCTTCCTGATTATCCTGTTCGATATATTCCTGAATTTCTTCCTGTTCAGGTTCTTCAGGTATAAGTTCAACCTCCGGCTCGTCATAAGGCAACGGTTCGAGCAGTTCCACGCGTTTGATGGCGTAATTGCTCATGCGCTTGCCTTTGGCGCGAAATCCCATAATGTCGATAAACTCCGACACATTGACTTCTTCATTGTCCAAAGGCTTTTTATTCAGCTTTTCATCAAACCTGATAAGCAGCACCGGCAACCAATCGGAGGAAACTGCAACAAGGATAGAACCTTTTTCTTCACCAATAAAATCGGTCTTCTTATCCGTTACCTCTACCAGGAAACGCTTCAGGAAATACGTACTTTTTTCAGCATTATAATATACGGCTGACAAAGGTTTGTTGGGTTTTAACTTTTCGATCAGCAGCATATCCTCTTCAAAATGGTTGGAAAGATCGAAATTCATGAGCTTGAAATGCCCCGAACGCATAACGGTAAGAATCTTATCGTCCTCTTTAAACTCGCCAAGCAGCAAACCCCGTTGGTCGGCATTGAGCCGTTTTACGGTATCGTCGTACCAGATACTGCGCGCCCCTAACGTGGACAGCCCCTTCTCTTCCTGGATAATCCTGCGAACAGGATATTTTGACAGGATGTTGCCCTGTGAGCTCCTACCTTTGATGGCCAACTCGCCGAAATCGAAATCGAATACCAGTCTTTTCAGTTTGGGCTTAGGCTTGAGGAATACTTTTACAACTTCTGACTCGCCATTGGGGTTAGCTGTAAAGTAAAGCACTTTAGATCCGGGCTTCCCTTTGGTGAGCTTGTATTCCTTGTCGCGGGTAATCCCTACTACAGCAAAGCGCTTCACGTAAGCAGCGCCTGACCGCCCGTCCTGATAGGCCATGTTGTATATGGTGCGTTCGTCGTTCTTCTTAAAAATGTCGATATGTTGAACATTTTCGCCAATAAACACCTTATCCACAACCCGGGTTACAATAAAGGTACCGTCTTCGCGGAAAACAATAATATCGTCGATATCGGAGCAATCGCCCACGAATTCGTCTTTTTTCAGGGAAGTGCCTGCAAATCCTTCAACGCGGTTCACATAGAGCTTAAGCGTGGCAGCAGCTACCATCGTGGCTTCAATATTGTCGAAGTTCCTGATTTCGGTTTTCCGGTCGCGGTCCTTGCCGTATTTCTTCCGTATGTTCTGGAAGTAATAAATGGCAAAAGCGATCAGGTGCGCCAGATGGTTTTTTACTTCTTCAATTTCATTTTCTAAAGAACGCATCAACTCATCAGCCTTAAGGGCATTGAATTTAGAGATACGTTTGATTCTTATTTCAGTAAGCCTTAGGATATCATCCGTGGTTATTATCCTGTAGAACTGAGGTTTGTAAGGTGTCAATCCTTTATCAATAGCTTCGATAACGGCTTCCCACGTCTTGCATTCTTCAATATCGCGATATATCCGGTTTTCGATAAATATTTTTTCGAGTGACGAAAAGAGTAAATTCTCAGTGAGTTCATTCAGCCTGATTTCGAGTTCACGTTTCAGCAGTTCAACCGTATTTTGCGTGGAAATACTCAGCATTTCCTTCACACCAACAAAGCGTGGTCTTCCGTTGTCGATAACACAGCTGTTGGGGGAAATGGAAATTTCGCAATCAGTGAAGGCGTATAAGGCATCAATTGTAGTATCAGGAGATACACCCGGCATAAGGTGGATAAGAATCTCCACGTTTTGGGCAGTATTGTCGTCGATCTTACGGATCTTTATCTTCCCTTTTTCATTGGCGGCAATAATGGTATCAATCAATCCGCCGGTTGTACATCCAAATGGAATTTCGGTGATCACCAGGGTTTTCTTATCCAGCTGGTTGATGCGGGCCCGCACCCTTACCTTACCACCTCTCATACCATCATTATACCTGGAAAAATCGGCTAAGCCGGCGGTAATAAAATCGGGCAAAAGATCGAAATCTTCATTCCTCAGAATTTTTATCGAAGCATCGATGAGTTCATTAAAGTTGTGTGGCAATATTTTGGAAGCCAGTCCCACGGCAATACCTTCAACACCTTGCGCCAGCAAAAGCGGAAATTTTGCCGGCAACGAAATTGGTTCCTTGTTTCGGCCGTCGTATGATGCTTTCCACCGCGTGGTTTTGGGATTAAACATCACTTCGAGGGCGAATCTGGAGAGCCTGGCTTCTATGTAACGTGAGGCGGCAGCGCTGTCGCCGGTATGTATATTACCCCAGTTTCCCTGGGTATCGATCAGCAGTTCTTTCTGACCAAGCTGAACCAGTGCATCGCCAATGGAAGCGTCGCCATGTGGATGGTATTTCATGGTGTGACCTACAATGTTAGCTACCTTGTTGAAGCGACCGTCATCGAGTTCGAACATTGAATGCAGAATGCGCCGCTGCACGGGTTTTAGTCCATCGATAATATCGGGCACGGCGCGCTCGAGGATTACATAGGAAGCGTAATCGAGAAACCAGTTTTGGTACATTCCCGATAAATGCAAAGTTTGCTGAAGCTCACTACCCTCAAGTTCGGGCATTACAGGCTGATCAGCAGCTTCGTTTTCCTGAATTTCATTTTCGTCCATGAATAATTTCTATCTGTCGTAATAAATCTAAGGCTAAAGAAATGTAAAGGAAGTTTAAGTTTTCCAGATCCTGATGAGCAACGCTTCTCCAAGCAAAAACAGCAACGTTGCCAGCACAAAAAATTTCCACAATTGTTTACCCTTGTTAAGTTCATTTATAGCCTGGCCAACTGCTTTCTGGCTTTGGGCAAGCACCCTGATATACTTAATTTTCTTTTTATCCAACATACTGATAAGTTCATCGGCAGAATAGTATTTCATTCCCGATTCGCTTCTGTTGTAATTGAAAGAAAGTCCCATAATCTTCCTGGCGCCGGCAAGCATGGAATAATTCCCTGCTTCTTTTAACTGCCCGTGAGCCTGCACAAAATTAACTGAATTCACTTCTACTTTGCCTGGAATAAAGTCGAAATTACTGTTGTTGTTGCGCATAGTATATACCAGATCGTCTTTCATGCGTTCACCGGTAACACGGATAAGTTCATCGCGGCCAATGGTATAATACAACTTTGGCGCGGGGCGGCTCAGCAATGCCATGTTATAAAACGCCGGCACGAACAAAGCCTGTTTTGGGAAGTTGCTGTAACGAATATCAAGCGGAGAAGCCAACAAAAATAACATCCCTTCACCTACCTGCTGGGCGGTCAGAAAATCGTCGCCGGTTATAAGGCTCATCAGCGATTCGCTCGCATTGCGCGAATTGGTAAGTATGCGGTAATGCGAAAACACCGCGGGAAGTTCCACGTTAGCCGGGAGTTTTCCAACACCGGCCGATGCATCAAACACATCCCGGAAGAGCGGATGGTTCAGGTTGATTTTCGAAACTACCGTATTCAAGGTATCCGGGCCACTCAGCATTCCGGCATTCAGGTCGCGCAGAAAAGAATTATACGATACCAGGTCCGCATTCGGTGCAGGTATCAGGTTGACTCCGCCACCATTCTCCAGGAATCGTTTCAATTCCTGCGTAAGTCCGCTGGAAATACTGCCAACGCTGTTGAGGATAATGAGGTTATACTTCCCGAACGAGGAATAATCAAGTTTTTTCTCCTGCATACGCTGATAAACTACCGAAGAGTCGCTGGCAAAAAGCGCATTCAGGAAGGTATTTTCATGATCACCGTCAATCGCAAGTATCGACATGGTACTTGTTACGTTGTAGGAAAAATAGAATTTGTCATCGTAAGTAACAGGGTAATCACTTATCTCTACCACTCCCTGACAAATACCACCATCGTAGTTGATGAAAGGCATCACAATTTCGGATGTGTTTCCAGCCAGAATATCCACACTAGCCACAGCCTTCTGCTTATTATTAACCGTTACCCTTACTGGAATTTTCTCAAAGTCGGAATCAGAACTGTTGCTCAGTTTCACATGCAAGCGGGCGGGAAAGCCAGCCTGCTGTACCGGAGAATCGAACCAACACGTGTCGATATACAAGTTGTTGACCTGGCCGGCAGCCAATGGCAGCAGGTAAACCGACAAGGTGGAATCATCGGAGAGTGCAGCAACGTTGCTGAAAATCTGCTGAAAATCGGAAACCACAAAGGCAGATTTCACTTTTGATGTGCTGGCAAACAAGTCCTTCTGGCGCGAAATCACTTCGCTGAACTTACGTGATACAGGTGAAACGGAAACTTCCGGCAACATCCGGTAGAATTCATCCCGGGAGACAAATCGCTGGTGTTTGCCCTCGAAATCGTTTGTTAGAATCTGGAAAATATCTGAAGTTTTATAGGCGGCTGCTATTTCACGGGCCTTCTGTTTAGCCTCCTCAAGTAAGGGTCCCTTCGATCCCAAAGCCTCCATGCTGAAGGAATTATCAATATAAATGCTCACGGCATTGCCTGAATCTGCTTTCTGTTTCTTTCCCGGGAAGGGAATATAAGGTTGCGTAAAAGCGAAGGCCAGGCAGGCGATGGCCAGAATACGCAACAGCAGGATAATGAGATGACGTAATTGGGAGCGCTTTTTTGTCTGTTCCTTGAGTTCTTTCAGGAAACGCACATTTGTGAAATACACGCGTTTGTATTTCCGGAAATTAAACAAGTGAATGACAATCGGTACACCAACAGCCAATAGACCGAATAAAAATACAGGATTAACAAATTCCATTGTAACAGTAGTAATGCTTGGCGTTGCCTGCAAAGGCAGATATCGGGCAAAGTTAAGGATTATCGGCATTAAGCCTACACATGGAAAGAATAAAGCAGGCGGAAAAAGCTATGATGTACCTGATTTAACGTAAGCGGAAAACTGCTGATTTATGAATTCTCTCTTTAGAAACAGGCTTACAGTTAGTGATATAGTCCAACCTGAAGATCATCTATATGAAGTACTTTCTTGCCAGGGTTCCAGACGTAAATATTCAGGATTGCATCTTTTTGCATGTTAGCGGGTATTTTAAATGTATGCACTACGTTATACCATCCAGCAGGGCCTGCAAACATTTCGAATTCGGAGGCTTCCCATTGAATGCTCACGCCTTCTATCGTTTCGGCCGCTATCACAAGGTGGGCGCCGGTAACTCCATCGCCACCGTAAACGCGAATGCTGGCTCTGACAAAAGATGGATCGCCGGCTTCTTCTATCGTCATGGCATAAACAGGACCATACTCTAACAACGAATCGAATCTGAAAGAAGATGGTGCAGTGCAGAACAGCTTACTGTCGAAGTGCGATGCAAAATCTGCTGAAAGCGTCGTGTCGCTGTATACTTCTCCATCAACCTTGTAAGGCAGCGCATCGCCTAAAGCCTGAGGTTTAATCCTGCTGAAAAGAGTTATCTCAGATAGTCCATGATAGTTTGTGGAGCTGATAACGTATGGAAAAACAGCCCTGATAATATCTGTAATCATTGGAGAAGCCGGTTTAACCCAGGCATAAGCGAAATAAGGTTTAGTGCAAGTCTGCACGACCTTATTCACTGACAGAAGGCCATCACGCCCATAGCAATCGGTGATTGCATACGCGATTTTTGTATCATCCCTCTTCAGGTAATAGTCCAGGTAGTATGGATTGTTGACACATACAGCGACCGTCAGGCTATCAGCACCATAGGTATTCTGCCAGCCGGCGAGTGTGTGAGCAACTTCCTTAAACGCTCCAAAATGCCGGGAATAGTAATACTTTTTCTCCACCACAGTGCTAAAGACTCCAACCGCAAGGAACACTGCAAGAATGATGGGAAAAGAATGCCGGATATCGTCGCCTGCGATGGCAAATAGCGCTATCAACAGAAATGGAAAGGAAAAGATAAGTACAGAATCCTGAAGAACAGGATTAACAAGGCGGGAATAGAAGAATCCTATCAAAAACGGCAGTAAGAACCAAACCATCGAAATAGCAGCAAACCTGCTTACGATGATCTGCTTATGGAACTTCACGAAAAAATAAGCTGATATTAGCAAAGATGCCGGCAATGCAATCCACGAAGAATTAAAAATAAAGAAGACATGCCTGAATAACCATAATACGTCAGGCTTTCCAAGCCACAACCCAACACCACCGATACTGAGGTGATTAAGGGTTATATAAATATGCGGCAGAAACAAAACAATAGCGACAGCTCCAGCACCGAGATAATAAGGTATGTCTTTCCTCCTGATGTAAAACAGCCCGGTGGCACCAACAATTACAGCCATAAGGAAACTGAAATAATGGTTGTACATGCAAGCGGCAGTTGCCAGGGCATACAATGCAGACTTCGGAAATTTTCTG
>Ga0315283_10006026_pt1 | contig 10770 bp, 12 predicted proteins | sample YL17G09_0_MG_FD_204541 | JGI IMG/M metagenome (GOLD analysis project Ga0315283, IMG submission 204541) | Sediment microbial communities from Yellowstone Lake, YNP, Wyoming, USA - YL17G09_0 | ecosystem: Environmental > Aquatic > Freshwater > Lake > Sediment | place: USA: Wyoming | collected...
CGGCACGGTGCCGTCCAGCTCCAGGTGCCAGAAGAGCATGCGCGCTCCCACCTCGGCCGCCGGCAGCCAGATGCCAGGGGTGATCGGTGGATAGTACGTCGCGAATTCTGCGCGCAGCCGCGTCATCCGAATGCCAGTATCCATGTCGATCTCAGCCCCAGCGCGAGAGAATGGCACCCATGGCGGCAAAGTACACAAACTGGTAGAGCGCGTCGATCAGCCAGGCGCCGAAGCGTCGATCAGAAAACACGAGGCCGGTCAGGCTGACCGGCATCACGATAAACGCCCAGAGATGGACCGCCTTCCACATCCCTTCGAGCGAGGGGCCGCCGTGCACGACGGCCGCAATGCCGGTGCCCAGGATGAGGTAGGCCAGGAAGGAGATGCCGTAGGCCCGCGGCGCGCCGCGCTTCATGTCGGCGAGCTTCTCGGGGGTGTAGCCGTTGAGCGCCACCCATGGCCTGGCGAACAGGATGGGGGAGTACCAAATCATTCCGATGAGGAAGGTCGCGACGGCGGCCATCAGGACGCCGACGGGGTGCACACCGAATGGCAGCATCCGGGATCTCCTTCCAGGGCCACGCGCGGGGGGGGACGAGGGAATTTGCCTGTGTGAGCGTGGATGTCAACCTGCCTGACCACCGCAGCGCCCGGCTTGGGACAGTCCTCCGAGCACCACGGCTCGCGCACCCTCCGCGCCGCGGTCGCTCCGGGCGTCGCGAACCGAGCGCCCTGCGGACCGTTCCCAGCGCCGGAGAATCGGGGATAACTTTCCCGCTTCCCCGGCCTCTGAGGACCAGACATGATCACCTCGACCAATCCCGCGACGGGCGCTGCCCTCGCCAGCTACCCGGACATGACGACGGCGGAGATGCGCGCGGCGCTGGCGGCGGCCGACAAGGCGTTCCGCGCCTGGCAGCGCACGCCGATGGCTGAGCGGGCCGTGCTGGTCCGCCGCGCCGGGGCGCTGCTCCGGGATCGCGCCGAGCATCACGCGCGGCTGATGTCGGAGGAAATGGGGAAACCAATCCGGGGGGCGCGTGCCGAGGTGGAAAAGAGCGCCTGGGCCTGTGACCACTACGCCGAGCATGCCGCGGCCTTTCTGGCCGACTCGGTGGTGGAGACGGATGCCAGCCGGAGTTTCGTGGCGTACCGGCCGCTCGGCCCCGTGCTCGCGGTGATGCCGTGGAATTTCCCGTACTGGCAGGTGCTCCGCGTGGCCGCGCCCGGGCTCATGGCCGGCAACGTCATCCTGCTCAAGCACGCCGCCAACGTGCCGGGGTGCGCCCTGGCCATCGAGGCGGTGTTCCGCGAGGCCGGATTTCCGGAGGGAACATTCCGCACCCTGCTGATCGACCACACTCAGCTTCGCGCCGCCATCCGCCACAAGGCGGTGCGTGCGGTGACGTTGACCGGCAGCACCGCGGCCGGGCGCGCGGTGGCGAAGCTGGCCGGCGAGCGGCTGAAGAAGACGGTCCTTGAACTCGGCGGGAGCGATCCCTACCTCATCCTGGCCGATGCCGATCTCGACGTGGCGGTGGAGGCCTGCGCCACCAGCCGTCTCATCAACTCGGGGCAGAGCTGCATCGGGGCCAAGCGCTTCGTGGTGGTCGATGCGGTGCGCGCGGAATTCGAGCGGCGCCTCGTCGACCGCATGCGACGCGCCAAAGTGGGAGATCCCCTCGCGGAGGACACCGACGTGGGGCCGCTGGCTCGGCCGGACCTGCGCGACACGCTGCACACGCAGGTCGAGGACAGCGTGGCGGCTGGGGCCACGGTCCTCCTGGGCGGCACGATGCCGGCCGGTGTCGGCGCGTTTTACCCGCCGACCGTCCTCACCGACGTGTCCAAGGGGATGCCGGCCTACCACGAAGAACTGTTCGGGCCGGTGGCGTCGATCATTCCGGTGCGGAACACCAAGGCCGCCATCAAAGTGGCCAACGACTCGGTGTACGGGCTGGGGGCCGCAGTGTTTACACAAGACGTCGAGGAGGGCACCCGCATTGCCACCGAAGAGCTGGAGGCCGGCTCCTGCTTCGTCAACGCATTCGTGAAATCCGACCCCCGGCTCCCCTTCGGCGGGATCAAGGAGAGCGGCTACGGGCGGGAGCTTGGCGTGCAGGGGATCCGGGAGTTCGTCAACCTGAAGACGGTCTGGGTGAAGTAACCCCACCCCCTGCCCCGCTCTCCAGGAACAAGGCCAGGACGGTTACGGAGCGGTGTAGCGCGGATCGATCACGTTGCCGGAGTTCCGTACCCCTGCCGGCTCGAAGAGGAGCACGGCGGCCTCGGCGAGCACGACGCCGCCCACGCTACCGGCCCCCCTCCCCACCGCGCTGGCCTGCACAAGCAGGAGCACACGCTCGCTCGACGGCGGAGGGAGGCGCCTCGGGGGCGTCGCGTTACGGCTCCTTCAGAACTCGCTGCTCGCGCCGGACCTGGACGGCACCCAGGACGATCAGCGCGATGGCCGGCCAGAACGTGACGAAGGCGAGGAGCCCCGGTCCGATGGGATTGGGGCTGGGATCGGGCCAGAGACCGACCTCCGCGGCCAGGATGATGAACGCAAGCGGCCCCGTCCCGATGAGCAGCAGCCCGAGGCCCCAGCGGACGAGCCGGGCGGAAAGGTATGGCCGCATCATTCGGGCGGGTGCCGGTGCAAGTCGATCTCGAACGCGCCAACGTGCCGGGTCACCCAGTTGTAAACCACACAGCCGAGGGCGGTGGAGGCGAACCCGAGGCCCGCCGTGAGGAACGGCGAGAGGAGGATCATGCCCACGCTGAATCCGATGCCTGTCGGCGCGAGGACGAAGGCGAGGTAGAGGAACGGGAGGATGGCCACTCCGACCAGGAAGTACATCGCGGCCGCCACGCGGGCGGCGCGGAAGGGATCGATCCGGGTCAGGTGATACTTCATGCATTCAAGCTATCGCGCCGCCGCCGGTCCGGGGAGGGGGTCGGGGGGAAGGCTCATCGAATCGTCGCCGGAATGTCATCCCATTGTGGAGGAGGCCGACAGGTCGGGGCGCCATGGGCCCCGCGGTGTCCCCAACGCCGGTGAGCCAGGTGATGTACATCGGCCCGCCGAGTCTTTCCCCGCCCGTGACGCAGCCACCCGACCCCGTGACGCTCCCAGTCCTGGGCGCGCCTGAGGTGGACCCGATGCCCACGGTCGCCAGGCGGCGCCTGGACCGCGGAGCAGGTGGACGAGCCCGCCGAGGTCGTCTTGGCCGGCACGCTGCGATCCCCACCGGTGCTCGAGCGGGCGGGAGTGCCCGGCCGCGTCGTCCTCGAATTCGTGGTGGACACCGCGGGGCGTGCCTGTGCGCCGGCTCGTCCGGCAACAGTTGAGCTTTGTGGCTCGCGGTGCCGCTCAGTAGGCGGCGTTCGCCGCGTGCGCCGCGCGCTGGAGCAGGCGGACCGTCGCCTCCGACACCTTGAGGGCCGCGCCGTTGACGAAGGCGTAGGGCGGGACCTTCCGGGCGTCGTGGCCGGTGAGCCGTTCGTAGATGGTGAGCGCGGCGAGGTAGGTGCCGAGCGGCGAGGGGTGATAGCCATCGGGGCCGTAGAGCGGGAGAGTGGCGTCGTCCTGCCAGGCGTCCTGCCACGCCACACCCGCGGGCAGGAAGACGCCGTGCACGGTGTCCGCGGCCGCCTGGAAGGAAATCCGCACCGCGTCGAAGTCGGACGGCTTGCCCGCGGGGGGCCACACCATGAAGAGTGCGGGCCGGGCCCCCACCGAACGGATGATGGGGTCGAACATCCTGGTCCAGAGGATGAGCGAGTCGCGGTTGACCGGCAGCGTCGTGGGGCCCTGCTGGAGCACCACGAACGCCCACCCGCCGCGACGGATGGCGGATTCCGCCTCCCCACTGTTGGTGAGGTGGTCGATGAGGGCGTACCCGGGCTTCGCCACCATCTCGACCTGGATCGTGTCCCCCGCGGCGGTGGCGATGCCCGCCACGGTGCCAGGGAGGTCGTTGTAATAGGTGAGGCTATTGCCGATGAAGAGCACCCGGAGCGACACCGGCTGCTGCGGGGCGGGGGCGGCGGTGTCCTGGCAGGCGCCGGCGGCGGCGAGGAGGCCGAGGGCGAGCGTCGATGTGAAGAGTGTGCGCCAGCGCTGCATCGTATGAGATCTCCCGCGGAGGTTCCAGTCGTGCCCTTCCTGCCTGACGTCGTAATCGGCCAGGAGTTTCCTCAGGGACGCGGGTCGCGAGTCGCGGCTGAAGCCGCGGCTCGGCTGATGTCGCTAAAGCGACGCGTGATTCAGAATCGGAGGTGCCCCCCGAGGGCGATGCTCCTTCCGGCCGGCCCGCCGAGGGAAAATGTAAGCGTCGGCCAGATGGCCGGTTCCCATCGATCGGTGTGGGAGCCGGCGCCGATCACCGCCCCGACGCCTGCGCCGAGAACGAGCCCGCCGACCATGCCGGCTGCCACGTAAACGAGGGATTCATCGCCAGAGGTGATCGAGGGAAATCCCGCGAGCGCGTAGGTGACGAACCCGACGCTGACCACACCAATCCCCGCCCCGGTCAGGGCCCCAGACACCGTCCTGGCCCGCTGCCCAACGGAGACGTCCACGGCGGTGACGTCCGCCCGCTTCAGGAAGGCGGTATCGGTGTGACTCGTGAGGACCCGAAGCGCGCTGGAGTCGGTGGAGAGCAGCGTGCCGACCACCTTGCGATTCCCCTCGTGGACGCGGACCCGTTGCCCAGGGTCGAGCCGGGGAGGCTCCTGCTGCGCGTCTACAACCGACGTAAGCACGACGAGGACTCCGGCGAGCGCAAGCATGAAGCGTCTCATGGGGCACACCTCCTCTTGCGAGGATTAGAAGGTGAGGTGCATGCCAAGCTTCACGCGCCCGCCGTCCAATCCGCCCGGCACATAGCTTACTGTCGGCCAGGCCGTCGGCGCCCACTTGTCGGTTCGCTTTCCGGAGCCGCTCAGTGCGCCGATACCGGCACCGAGAGCCCCAAAGGTCACTCCCAATCCAAGCGCAGCTGCTCCGGGGCCGATATAGACAAAGCTGTCCTTGTCCTCGGTCAGTCCGGCAACCAGCCCGAGCACCGCCCCACTCAACCCTCCAATGAGAAGCCCGGTCAACGCTCCCTTGCCGGCGTTCGACTTCGTGCCGATGGAGACATCGATTCCGGTCACGCCGGTCCGCAGCACCCTGACGGTGTCGGCCCCGCTCGTGACGATCGCCATGGTCGAGGAATCCGCCGAGAGGAACGTGCCGACCACGGCAAGATCCCCCTGGTGGATCCGGATACGGCGGCCGGGCACCAGCCCGGTGGTGTCCTGTTGTGCCTGACTACCATGGGCAGCGGCCAACGAGACGAAACCGAGGACGAGCAATGAGCGGAACATGGGTATCTCCCGGCGAGGGTTCGGCAGCGAACGCTTCGGGGAGATACCGGATGGGAGTCAAGCCGGAATCAAGCAGGGAATGCGGGGGAGCTTTCTGGACCCCCGCTTTCGCGGGGGTAACGGGTTGGGTGCGGCTAGACGCCGACCGTCGAGCTCCGCCGCTCGAGGAGCAGCACATCGCGCCAGCGGCCGTCGGCCATTTGGCCGAGCCGCTCCCGGCGGCCCACCAAGCGGAAACCGGCGCGTTCGTGGAGGGAGACGCTTGCGGTGTTTTCGGGAAAGACGCCCGCCTGCAGGGTCCAGATGCCGTGGGCGTCCGCGGCGGCAATCAAGCCCTGCAGCAGTGCCAGCCCGGCGCCCTTCCCTTGCGCGCTCGCCGAGACGTACACCTGCAGCTCCGCCACGCCGCCGTACACGCACCGGTCGGACACCGGGCTCAGGGCGGTCCACCCGAGGACGCGCGCTCCCTCCACCGCCACGAGACGGCAGGCGGCCAGGTGGCCCTTGTCCCACGCCTCCCAGCCCGGCGCGTCGGTGTTGAAGGTGGCGTTACCGGTGGCGATGCCCTCACGGTAGATGTCCGCGATGGCGGGATAATCGACGGGGGTCATGGGGCGGAGGATCATGGCGACGCCGTCGTCACCTCAGGATCGTCGAGCGAGAGCCGTTGGACGGTCCGCGCCTGCATCAGCTCGATGAACGGCAGGCTGAAGACCGGGTCAAAGTCGGTGCCGGACTTTTCCTGGAGGTAGTCGAGCGCCTTGGTGGAGGTCCAGGCGTCGCGGTACGGCCGGTTGGTGCAGAGGGCGTCGTACACGTCGCACACGTGGACCAGGCGGCTTGCGTAGTGGGTGTCGCGGGCAAAATGAAACGCCGGATACCCGCCGCCATTCAGCATGATGTGGTGCTCGTACGCCACCACGGCCGGCACCTCGAGCCGCACGTCCCGCTCGAGGATGAGCTTGGCCCCCTCCTTCGGGTGGGCCTTCATGATGGCGAACTCCTCATCGGTGAATCCGCCCGGCTTGATGAGGATTTCCCGTGGAATCTTGACCTTGCCCAGGTCGTGGAGGAGGCCCGACACCCCGAGGACACGGAGTTCCCGCCCGCCGAAGCCGAGATGCTCGCCGAGGGCCATGGCCAGCACCGATACGTTGGTGGAGTGCGTCGTGGTGTACTGGTCGAACTCCTTCAGCTGGAGGAGGGGGACGATGATCTCGGACTGGCTGTGCATGGCGATGGCCAGCGAGCGGACCACCGTTTCCGCCTCGAGGAGGGGCAGTTCACCGGTTTCCTGGACGTGCTTGTGCATCCACTGGATGGCGTCCACGTCGTCGCGCAGTGAGTAGGCGATGGTCGCGGTGGCCAGGGTGGCCTGGGTGGTCTCGAGAGGCTCACCGGTGTCGAGCGCCAGCGTGCCGTACCGGATGCCGGTGGCGCGGAGGTGCCGGACCTCGGCGGTGTCCATCGCCTCGCCGCGGCTCCGCTGAAAGGTGTCGCGCAGGAATTGTTCGTAGTCGTCCCGCGTGACCGTGTTGTCGACTTCCAGCCGTTCGATGCCCATGGCGGCGAGGCGGCTGGCCCAGTCCCACTCCTTGAGTTCGCGCAGGACCCGCCGCTCGAACACGACGTCGCCCGAGATGAACGAGAAGCGAAGCTTCGGCATGGTCGTCAGGATGTCGCTCAATTCCTGGAACGAATCGTCCAGCGCACGCTCGCGGGCGGGGTGACCGCGGTCGTACAGCGCCATGGTGGCCATGACCTGACCGAGCGACGTGAGGAACTTGACGGGACTGCTCACAGCAGCCCCGCCGCCGCGAGGACGTCGGGCTCGCTGCTCCGGCCGGCCAGCTTCAGCACGAGTTGCGCGTCGGGATGCCGGGCCCAGTTGGAGGCCAGCCCGCGGAGCGCGGCGAGCATTTCCGGCGTCGGCTGGTTGAGACGGACCCGCCGCCACCACTGCTTCTTTGCCAGCACCTCCGCGAGGAGCAGGTCCCGCGCCCGCTTGGTCCTGAGGGTGGCGAGCACCCGGATGGCCAGCACGCGGACTTCAACGTCGTCGTGCTCGGCATGCTTGGCCAGCAGCGGTTCGATGTTGGGCGGGCACCCCTCAAGCGCGGCGGCGAGGCCGATGCGCATGATGCCGTCGTCCTCGTCGGCGAGGCTCCGCATGATGGCCTGGGGCCGGAGCTCGGGCCGCTGGGTGCCCAGCAGCATCAGCTTGATCGCTTCTTTCCTGACCCGGGGATCCTCCCCAGCGGCGCAGGTCTCGGGATCGAACTCCGCGGGCCACTCGCTCAGCGCCCCCAGCACGATGAGCAGGTTCCGCTGCACGAACCACGGCGCCCCCGCGAGGCGGGCGACGGCGGGTGGGCCGGCCAGCGGCCCCAGGGCAGTGAGGGCGTTCAGGAGGCGGTGGCGCATGGCGCGGGAGTCGGTGATGGCGAGCGCGTCGAGGATCGGCCCGATGGCGGAGGTGCCGACCTGGTCGAGGATTCGCTCGACCGCGTCCACGTGGGCCTCCCCGTGGGTGAGGATGCCGGTGAGGAGTTCGGGTTCGGCGAGATGCCCCCAGATTGTCTGGCACGACGTGGACCCCGCGGGTGCGCCGTCCAGCGACGCCACCAGGTCGCCCAGCCGTCCCTCTTCGACCAGGGTGCGGAGCGCGCTCACGACCGCCCCGCCGACCACATCGAGTTCCAGCGCCATCTGGAGAATGCGCGGCGCCTCCGACAGGTGGTCCTCCTCCGGCCGGGGCGCCGTCGACGCCGCAGGCAGTGAGAGCTGGTCGAGGACCATGGTGTAGTTGTCGGGGTTCGGGTCGTCCAGCGTCCAGTCGTTGAGCAGGTCGCTCACCGCGTTCCGGAAGGTTTCATCGGCGTTGGCGCGCACGGTGGTCTGTCCCTGGTCGGCGTGGTCGGCCAGCTTGGTCAGCATCCGGAGCAGCGAATGCGAAATGGTCTGCTTCTGCGCCGCGGCGGCCGACTGGACCAGGTCGAGCACGGCCTTGACCGGGAGGCTCGACGCGAAGTCGGCCACGAGGCTGTGTCGCGTGGCGAGGTCGCCGCCCACCGTGAGGAGCCGCGTGACGGTGTCCTGGTCGAGGGAGGAGAGGAGCTGGGAGACCCGGCTCTGCAGCTGCGAGTACGACTCCCCGTCCCGCGTGCGCAGTTCGCGCCCCAGTTCCTGCAGGTAACCGACGATGATCTGGTCGTAGGCCTTGTCCTCTTTGTGGGCGTTGATGGCGGTGGCGATCTGGCTGGGGTCCTGCTCGATCGTGTCGCTCGCGCGCCCCTTGCGGAGCGCCGCGGAGGCGAGGCCGAGCCAGAGTTGGGAGGTGCGACCCGGAGAACTGCCTTCGCTGGTGGCGCCGATCTGGAGGTGCTCGAACGTGAAGGGTACCACCTCGATGTTCCGCCAGCGATCGATGTCCTCGATGGGCCGCAGTCCGAACGGCATCTCCTGCCGGTTTGCCTCAGCGCTGACGATCTCCAGCAACTCCACCAGCTCTTCCGGTGCGACCTCTTTCCGGAACTTGATGACGCCGATCTGGTGCCGGTGGAGCCGCTGGGCCAGCTCCCGGAGCACGGCGTTGTCCGAGTCGGTGGCGACTCCTTCCACGATCAACTGGTCGCGCGCCACGCCGAGGGCCAGGGCGTCCCGAGTGCTCAACAGGGCGGTGAGTCCGGCAAAGACGGCGGCGGCGGCGTGTTCGATGACAGGGTGGCCCTTGGGATAGGTGCCGTACTTGTGCAGACCGATCGACAGCTGAACGAGGAAGACCGACAGCTCGCGCGAAAGCGTCTTGCTCTCGGGCTGGCGGTCGGTCTGGGTCATGGCGGGGCCCTCTGGTGGGGAGACCCCTCAAAGGTAGGTAAGGGCGGGGATGCGGGGAAGCGGGGAAGTCGGTGGCCCTCCCCGCTTCCCCGCCTATTCGTTGGCCGCCGCCGTGTCCACCGCCGCCGCCTGCGCCCGCGCGCTGTCCTGGGAGTCCATCGCCCGCTTGACCACATGGGCGCCAGGCACCCTGGACTGGCCGATGACGCTGTCGGTTTCGCGCTCGGTGCGGCCCGTGCTGGTCTTCTGCCCGGAGGTACAGGCGAGGCAGGCCAGCAGCAGGGCGGCAGCAAGGCGGGGAAGCGCGGACGCGGGGAGGCGGCTCATGCCGGCGCCCTCACCGCCGCAATGAACTCCTTCAGCATATCCCACCCCGCCTGCTCATAGCGCTTGCCGGGCCCGTCGGGGCGAGGACAGGCGGTGGGGGGCGGCGCCGTGATGCTGCGGGTGCCGGCGGAGTCGCGGAGTGCGATGATCCACGAGCCGCCATCCATGCACCCGGCCGCACCGCCGGCGGGGAGACGCGTCACGCCAGTCGGGGGAATGAGCTCAGGCGGCGGAGGAAGCCCGATGGTCGGCGCGGCGTTGCGCCGGGCCTGGATGAGGGAATCGAGCCGCTGGAGTCTGGCCGTCCAGTCGACTGTGCCGTGCCGCTCCGGCACTCGACAGACCCACGCCGGCCCCTCCTGCGCGCCCCGCGCCCACGAGGTACAGCCGAAGGTGCTGTCAAACCGCGCGCGATCGATCCGCATGGCCTCCTGCATGCGGCCCCACTCCGCGAGGCTGTCGGCCGCGGACCGGCGCCCCGCGTCGCCGGGCTCGAACCGCCGGTACCAGACCAGCACCTCGCCCCTTACCGTGCCGCCCTGGTCCTGGAACACCACGGCCGGACTGGGTCCGAGCAGGCCGTAGTGACCGGCGAACCGCACCACCCGGCCCGAGCCGATATGTGACGTGTCGGGATACGTGACCGCCCACGGGCTCGGCAACTGGGCGCTGGTCGTGGCGCAGCCGGCGACGAGTGCGGCGGAGAGGAGGAGGAAACCGGACCTGCATGCCCGCATGGGAGACTCCCGATGTGAATTACGCTACTTCATTCCGTCGATCGCCTCCAGAAACGCCCTGTCCCACGCCGCCGGCACGCTCTCCCTCGGCGAGTAAGGCCCCGGCTCGTAGGAGCGCGACGAGATGCCGGCAAAGCTCAGCTCGGTGATGTGCCAGTCCTGCTTGTTGGTCAGGTCCCAGAACGCGACCGCGTCCTCAGGGTTGAAGTCCTTCCGGCCGAACGACTCGGGATGGAAGAGCCACTCGCAGATGACCTTCGTCCGCCCCACCGCCTCGGGCCAGAGGGTGTAGCAGACGGCGTAGTCGGGATGGATGCTGAGCGCCAGGTTTGGGAAGACGGTGTAGTAGTAGGCGCGCTTCCGGTCCTCCTCCGTCAACTCGCCGAGCTGCAGTCCGCAGGAGCGCCCCGTCATCGTCACGCTCCGGTGCGGCTCCGAAATGCGCATGTACCCGCCCAGCACCGTCCCCTCGACCAGGTCGTTGGCCCCGCTGGTG
>Ga0315283_10006027_pt1 | contig 10769 bp, 11 predicted proteins | sample YL17G09_0_MG_FD_204541 | JGI IMG/M metagenome (GOLD analysis project Ga0315283, IMG submission 204541) | Sediment microbial communities from Yellowstone Lake, YNP, Wyoming, USA - YL17G09_0 | ecosystem: Environmental > Aquatic > Freshwater > Lake > Sediment | place: USA: Wyoming | collected...
GAGGAACTGAGCGCGATGATGACGCCGGCAACATTGACCGGCGGCAGATCCACGCTCACGCGCAAGGGGTCCGGATACGGCCTCGGACTATGGACCGGCGCGGCAGCCGGACGGCGCGTCGCATGGCGCGCGGGCAGCACGGCGGGTTTCGCTGCGGATGCCCGGCACTATCCCGACAATGGGATCTCGATCGCCATGCTCGGGAATGCCGACTCCGGCAGGATGGGCTCGGAGCCGCGGCAGATCCGGGAGGCGGTGCTGAATGTCATCTTGTTGAAGTGAGACTTTCCACGGCGGATACCTCTCGACCATGACACGAACTCCGGAAGCAGTCAGGCGACAGGAGATGTACACATGCGGCTTGGGAACTCCTCGGTCAGTCTCGCCGTCAAGAACCTTGGCGCGTCGCAGGCGTTCTACGATCTTCCCGGAGGTCATCCATGATCATTGCTTTGGCGTCGCCTCGCATCGCCTCGACCCTCGATGAGGGTTTGGAAAAGGTCAAGCGGTTCCAGTCCGAGGCCGCGGCCCAAGGCGCCGAGATCGTCTGCTTCCCGGAGGCGTATCTCCCAGGCTTGCGCGGGCAGGATTTTGAAGTATTCCCTTTTGATCAGAAGCAGCAGGAGCGGGCGCTGCAAGCCGTGGCGCAGTGGGCGAGAACGTATGAACTAGCGACGATCATCGGGATGGAAAGACTCACGGCGGCGGGCCGGCAGATTGCCGCTTTTGTCATTGACGCCCGTGGCGAGATTCAGGGATGTCAAACCAAGAACCAACTCGACCCGACCGAAGATCGGTTCTATGTGCCCGGAACAACTCGGCAGCTTTTCGAGGCCAATGGGACCAAGTTCGGAGTGGTGATTTGCCATGAGGGCTGGCGCTATCCCGAGACGGTGCGATGGGCGGCGGTGCGGGGCGCGAAAGTCGTCTTTCATCCGCATCACACGGGGAGCGATCGAGAGGGCGTCCATCTGACCGAGTGGGGCGCCGCTACGGGGCCTTATTACGAGAAGGCGATGATTATGCGCAGCGCCGAGAATACGATCTACTTTGCCAGTGTCAATTACGCATTGCGCTTCCAGGAGTCGGCGACAAGCGTCATCGCTCCGTCGGGCGAGTGCCAGGCGTATTTACCGTACGGGCAGGAGGGCGTGTTGGTGCAGGCCCTCAAGGTCGAAGACGCAACTGGTTTGCTAGCCACCCGGTACGCTCCGGCGCGCCATCAGGAGGTTGCGCCCAGTGGACCGCTACGAAGTCCCGATGTCATGTCCGGCATTGCGTGGTACCGTGAACAGCAATGGTCGCACCTGCTCGAGGTTGCGGCTGATTCTGCGGAGCTCGAACGGACGTACGACGAGTGGCATGCGGTCGCGAAGCAGGCAGCGCTCGACTGCGCTCGCGCAGGCGTGTGGACGCGCAAGGTCGAAGTTGACGTTGATGAACTTGTCGCCTGGTGCCGTTTACAAGGGCGCCCGGTCGACGCCAAGGCGCGGTCGGTCTTTGTCGCGGAGAAGCTGCAGAAGTCAGGCGGCGATTCGAAAGCAGGGCGATCGCCCAAGGACTAGCACTCGCGAGCGCGCGCATAAACACGGGGTACTGGGCGACGGGGATGGAATCAACATGGCGGGTGCAGCACATTGGAAGGGGGCGCGCGGGGAGTGGTATGTCGCCGTACAGATCGTCCTGATCGCGCTGGTACTCCTCGGCCCGCGCAAGGTGAGTGGCCACCCGGGGTGGCCATTCCCGTTTCCGCAAGCGTGTGGGGCGGTGGGCATCGTGTTGATGATCACCGGCGGTGCCATGCTCGTCGCGGGCCTCGCCGCTCTCGGCCGCGGCTTGACGCCACTACCGTATCCGAAGGAAGGGGCGGCGCTCATCCAGACGGGCCCCTACGCAGTGGTTCGTCACCCGATGTACAGCGGCGGGATTCTCTTTGGCCTTGGGTGGGCGTTGCATGTCCAGGGCTGGCTCACACTCGGATACGTGGTGGCTCTCTTCGTACTCTTGGACGTGAAGTCACGGCGCGAAGAGAAATGGTTGGCGGACAAATTCTCCAATTACGCAGCCTATCAGCGGCGGGTGCGCAAGCTCATCCCCTTCATCTATTGATCATGCGGACGGCCAACGCGCGGTGCTAGAATGAGCCCGCCTCGACCGCAAGTTGCAAGGAGAAGGCGTGAACGCAACGGACCCGAAAGCCCTGCACGTGATTTTCGGCGCCGGGCCGGCCGGTTGCTGGATTGCGAGAGCGCTGCGGGAGCTTGGGATTTCAGTCCGCGCCGTCAACCGCAGCGGCGCGCGCCCCGACCTGATGCCTTCGGACGTGGAGATGATCGCGGCCGACGTCGCGAACGTCACCGAGGCAATCGTCGCGGCGCAGGATGCAGCGGTTCTCTATCAAGCGCTCAACCCCCCGTACCATGAATGGCACGAGTATTTTCCCGGTCTTCAGGCGGCAGCACTTCAGGCCGCAACCACCGCCGGCGCACGCTACGTGTCGATCGAGAACCTGTACATGTACGACGCGTCACAACCGATGAGCGAGGATTCGCCGATCGCACCGCTCTCAAAGAAGGGCGCGCTTCGCGCGCGCATGGCCGAAGAGGTCCTGGCTGCGCACCAGCGCGGCGATCTTCGCACGGCCACCCTGCGCTCGAGCGACTACTTCGGACCCGGCGTTCTGAGCGCCGCACTCGGCGAGATGGTGTTCGGGAATCTCGTTGCCGGCAAGAAGGCCCAGGTGGGCGGTTCGGCGGACATCCTGCACTCGTTCGCCTACATCGAGGACGTCGGGCGCGCGGCGGCGGCGCTTGGGACTCGCGACGCCGCGCTCGGCAAAGTGTGGATTGCACCGCACGCCCCCGCGCTCACCCAAAGAGGGGTGATCGAGAAGGCCTGCCGGGTGCTCGGCATCAAACCGCAGGTAACCGTCCTGTCGCCTTTGATGATGCGAATCGGCGGCCTGTTCATTCCGGCGGCGCGTGCGTCGGTCGAAATGATGTACGAATTCACGGCACCGTTTGTCGTCGACTCGAGCCGGATTCAACGCGCTCTCGCCTTGGATCCGACGCCCGTCGATACCGCGATCGAGCGCACGGTGAGCTGGTACGCGAAACGCGCCGGTAAAGACCTGGTGGCAGGAAGGAACGAATCATGATGAAGATCGCAATTATCGTCGGCAGCACGCGGCCGGGCCGGAAGGCCGACAGTGTCGCACGCTGGGTTCATGACATCGCAAAGAAGCGCAGCGACGCCGAATATGAGGTCGTGGATATCGCGGATTTCAACTTGCCGTTGCTCGATGAAGCCATGCCGCCGGCACGCGGCGAATATAGTCACGCGCACACCAAGGCATGGGCGGCGAAGATCGCCGCTTTCGACGGCTATGTCTTCGTTACACCGGAGTACAACCACGCACCGTCCGGCGCGCTCAAAAACGCCCTCGACTTCCTGTACCGGGAGTGGAATCACAAGGCCGCCGGGTTCGTCGGTTACGGCGGCGCGGGCGGGGTGCGCGCCGTCGAACAGCTCCGGTTGGTGATGGGCGAGTTGTTGGTGGCGGACGTCCGTGCGCAAGTCGCCTTGTCGCTGTCGGCGGACTTCGAGAACTACACGATTTTCAAGCCGGCGCCGTCGCAGGAGAAATCCGTCAACACCATGCTCGACCAAGTCGTCGCCTGGAGCGGCGCCTTGAAGACGCTACGCAAGTAGGTTTCGCCTGGGGAACGCGGCCGGGTGCATGGCCTGCGAAGGGAGAAGGCAACGGTGGAGCACGTTCAACACCAGCACCCGGCGGATGTTCTGGTCACCGCCCGTCTCGCGCTTCGGAGGCTGTCGACCGACGACGCAGCCTTCGTCCTGCGGCTGGTGAACGAGCCGTCCTGGCTGCAGTTCATCGGCGACAAGCACGTGCATACGCTGGAGGACGCCCGTCAGTACCTCCTGAAGGGCCCGCTTGCCATGTACGCGCAGCACGGATTCGGCCTGTACCTGGTGGAAATCGCGTCGAGCCGGATTCCGATCGGGATGTGCGGGTTGATCCGCAGAGACGCGCTGCCGGATGTCGACATCGGCTTCGCGTTCCTGCCCGAGTTCTGGGGCCAAGGCTACGCGCGCGAGTCGGCGGTTGCGGTGCTGGATTATGCACGGCGGACGCTGGGACTGCCGCGCGTCGTCGCGGTGACGGCGATCGACAACACACGGTCCATCAAGCTGCTCGAGAGCATCGGATTCCAGTTCGCGGGCATGGTGCGGCTGTCGCCGGGCGAGCCCGAAATCAAGCTGTTCTCGTCTGGGTGACCGCCGGGCCCTGGAGAGCATCTCCCGACCGTGATCCGTGGCAGGGCCGGCGGCGCGCCGCGACGTGCAGCACGCGCCCGGCAGCCGCAGCACTCCTTTCCCAGCCCCGCGCTTTCCGGGATTCGCCAATTCGCTTTAGCTCATTCGCACGAGCGTGCCGCAAGCGCCCGGGGGGCGGCGCGCAGCGCCATGCACCGTCTCGTCCGCGTGCACGCTTCTTGTTGAAGGCGTTCGTGACCGCCGCGCGAAAGGAGCCCACGCATGGACGCACGGCAGCGAACACGACGCAATTTCCTGACAGCGCTAAGCCTGGGGGGCCTCGGGTTGACGGGCTTCGCGACGCGCGTCCGCGCTTGGGCGGGCGAAACGACGGCTGCCGGGACGCAGCCGGCAGCGACAGGTTCGACTGGCCACGCGGCCGCCGGCGCGCCGGCGCCGGTCAAACCGCAGCCCGTGACGCCACACGGCGCTACGTCCGCATCGCCTGCAACCACAGCGTCGCCTCCGCCGTCGCCAACACCGATGCGTCTGATCTCGAATTCCGGCGGTGAGGAAACCCCGATCACGATGCCGGTGCAAGCGTTGCTGCGTCTGATGGAGGGCAACCAACGCTTCGCACTGAATCAAACAACGACGCTCAACGAATCGCCGCAGCGGCGTGCGGCGCTGGCCAAGATCCAAGCGCCCTTTGCCACCATCTTCGGCTGCGTCGATTCCCGCGTGCCGCCGGAACTCGTCTTCGACCGCGGTTTGGGCGATCTTTTCGTAATTCGTACCGCGGGGCATGTCATCGACTCCGCGGTTCTGGGTAGCCTGGAGTTCGGCGTCGAGGAACTGCACATTCCCCTCATTCTGGTCATGGGCCACGAACGCTGCGGCGCGGTGAAAGCGACGCTCGATCTGGTCTCGAAGGGCGGCCGCGCCAACGGCGACATCCAAGCGTTGGTCAACGGCATTCGCCCCGCGATCTTGGCGACTTTGAATACCGAGGGTGATGCGGTGGAGCGCGCCGTGGTCGCCAACACGCAAGCCACGGTGACGCAACTGAAGCGCACGCCGATTCTGTCGGAGGCCGTCGCAAACGGCCGCGTCATGATCGTCGGTGGGCGATACGACTTGGATTCCGGGATCGTGACCATTATCGGCTGACCGCGAGACCAGGTTGCGTGGCGGCGTGGCCGCGCTCGGCCGGCGACAAGTGGAGCTCTTCCGTGACCACCCCCTCTGGGATTGGCTGGCGCCTCACCGTGAGAGCTGCGAGCGCGGTGACGCTCGCGGCGTTGCTCGCCGGCGCGGCAGTCGCTGCGGATGAACGCCCGGGCGTGCCGGTAGCCGCGGAGGCGGCGGTGCACACGGCGGATGAAGCCCTGGCGCGTTTGATCCAAGGCAACGACCGTTTCATGGACGGCGAGACCACGCACATGAATCAACCGGCGCAGCGCCGGATCGAAGTCGCCAAGGCCCAAATGCCGTTCGCCACCATTCTCTGCTGCGATGATTCGCGCGTGCCGCCCGAGGTCGTCTTCGACCGCGGTCTGGGAGATCTGTTCGTGGTTCGCACTGCAGGCCATGTCGTGGACGAAGCGGTGCTTGGCAGTTTGGAGTTCGGAGCCCGGGAACTGCACATCCCTCTCCTCGTTGTCATGGGGCACGAGCGCTGTAGTACGGTGAAAACCGTGCGGGAGCTGGTCACCCAAGGTGGGCAAGCGCCGGAAGAAGTCGCTCGAGTGGTGAAAAGCGTGCGGCCGGCGATCGTGAAGACGCGGCATACGAAGGGTGATGGGCTCGATGCCGCGGTGCGCGCCCACGTCGAGCTAACAGTGGAACGGCTGCGGAAGACGCCGTCGCTTGCCGGGCTCGTCGCGCAGGGCCGTCTGAAAATCGTCGGGGCGCGCTACGACCTGGACACGGGCGGCGTCGAGGTGATCGTGCCGTGACGCGCGCGAGCAACACCCGCGGCTGAAGCAATACGGCGGCGGAGCGCAACAAGGTTGCCGGGCCAGAAATCAAGCGGCGCGGGATCAACTCCCGCGCCGCATTGCTTTGAAGGGGCCGGGCCGCCGCCGGCGCCGTGCTCCGGACCGTGCGCCAGGCCGTACTCCGGGGCCGGCTTCCGGGGTCAGTGCGCGGTGGCGCTCGCTTCGCAGCCTGGCGAGCTGGCGCTCAGGCGTGTCGCCGAGATCGCGAAGTTGAAGCACTGGTCCGGTCCACACGTCGCGTCATTGGGCTCCACATCCACCGTGACGTTGCCGGTGCCGGTGTAGGTGTGGGTGCCGGGGTCGAGCGTCAGCGTCACGTGGGTGGTGGCGGAATTCTGGCAACCGCCCAGGGTGATGCCGCCGGCGCACGAGAACGTGATTTGATTGCCGCTCAATTGCGGCGCCACACTGCCGCACAGCAAGCCCAAATCGAACGAATCGTTGCTCAGCAGCGCGTTGAAGTCGAATTCTTCGCCGACCGTGGAGTTGGCGCATACCGTGTCGACGTGGGTGTCCTCGAAGACCAGGCTGTCCGGCACGCACAGGCGGTTCTGGACGTGGATTTCCCAGATGCCGACCCAGTCCGCCGGAATGTTTTGAGTATTGCGGCGGCCACCCAAGTCTCCCAACGGGCTCTGACAACTGACCGCGGTGATGCACGTCGCGATGAATGCAATGCATGCAGCACGGCGCAGGGACGAAGAACGCATGAGCCTTCTCCTCGAGGTGCGAGCCTGGACCGCGGCGAGGGCCCGGGCGGCTCGTGGTGATTTAGAGCGCGCGGTGGAGCATCGTGGCGGCGTTTCGGTTCCATTCCCGCCGTTCGCAGTCGTGCATTCGCAGGAGCACGTCCGATGATCCGTCCGGAGAATGCCGCGCATCGCGCTCGGGGCGGCATGCCCGCCCAAGGGGACAGCAAGAGAAAGGCCGCGGCGGGCCGTCCGGCGGGAGACGCGGTTCCGGTGTGGGGAAAAGGCCTCTTGACAACAAGACCGGTGTCTTCTAGATTTCTGTCTGTCATGACGGGAACTCGCGAAGAAACTCTGCAAACGCGCCAACGGATCTTCGAATTCGTGCGCAAACGCGTGCTGGAAGGCTGGCCTCCCACGGTGCGCGAAGTGCAAGTCGCGGCGGGCTTCCAAGCCGTGCAGTCGGCGAATTTGCATTTGCAAGCCCTGGTGGACGAGGGCCGCCTGATGAAGCTGCCGGGCAAGGCGCGGGGCTTCGCGCTGCCCGACAGCCCGCACGGCATGCAGCAGAACTTGCTCGTGCCGCTCGTGGGCCGCGTGCAGGCCGGCGTGCCGGCGCCTGCGGTCGAGGACCTCGAGGGCTACGTGCCCGTGGAAGTGCGGCGATCGGTATCGCGCAGCAAGGCCGAATCGTTGGTGGCCTTGCGAGTGCGCGGCGACAGCATGAAGGGCGCCGGGATTTTCGATGGCGACATCGTGATCGTGCATCGCCAACAGACGGCCAACGATGGTGAGATCGTGGTCGCGATGATCGGTGATGAAGCAACGGTGAAGCGCCTGCGCGTCCGGCGCATGAGCGTGGAGCTGGTGCCCGAGAATCCGTCCTTCGCGTCCATCGTGGTGAAGTCACCCGACCGGGTGGCGTTGATCGGCAAAGTCATCGAAGTACGCCGGTATCTCGACGATTTCCGGCGCGGGTCCGTTAAGAACAGGTCGTAAACGCCCGGCCTCCCCGGTCCGGGTGCGCGACACCGCGAGCGATTTCGAAGCCTTCCCCGAGAGCGCTCCGAACACCGTCTCGAACAGAGTCTCTTCGTGCGCGGGTGAATCACATTCACCCGTGGAGGAGGATCGTCGTCTCGTGAATACCTCTCGAGCGCGACTCGTTCGTGTCCTGGGGCGCTACGATGTCCCGGATCATGGAGACGAATTCGACGCCCTGCCGGTGGACGACGTGCCGACGCTGGAGCAGCCGGCGGCGGCGGCGGCCGCGGAGCCGGCGCGGGCCACGGCGTCTCCACACGCCGTCTCGTTGGAGGCCTGGCGCACGTTGGTGCGCGAACGCATCCCGGCGCCGGAAGTCGAGCCGCAGCCGCGCTGGAACCGGGCCGAACTCGCCGGCCGCGTCGCGGAGCTGTGTGGCGGGCGGGCGCCGGCTGCATACACGTTCGCGGTGAGCCTGCTGCTGGATGCGCAGCAACAGGGCGAGCCGGCGGCGTGGATCACGACTCGGGAACGGGCGTTCTATCCGCCCGATGTAGCCGCGAATGGTGTCGACTTGGCAGCACTCGTAGTGGTGCGCGTGCCCGGTGTCGAGCACGTGCCGAGGGCCGCGGATCAGCTCGGGCGCTCCGGTGCATTCGGGCTGTTGATTCTGGATCTGGGTGCGGATGCCCGCGTTCCGACGCCACTCTTGTCGCGCCTGCTGGGGTTGGCGCAAAAACACGATCTGGCGATCGTCTGCTTGACGGAAAAAACCAGCGACAGTCCATCTCTCGATTCGCTCGTCTCCTTGCGCGCGGACGTGGTCCGCAGCCGGCAGTCGCCCGGCCGGTTCGCGTGCACGCTGCGCGTCGCCAAGGACAAACGCCATGCGCCGGGATGGGGCGAAACCGTGTGGTGCCGGGGACCGGCGGGAGTGCAGTGACCAGCCATGAATCGCATTCTATGCGTGGACGTTCCCGCTTTGCCGTTGCAAATGCTGCTGCGCGCGCATCCGGATTGGGTGCTGCGGGCGGTGGTGGTGGTGAACGAGGACGCTCCGCAGGGCGTGGTGCTGTGGTTGAACGACGCGGCGCGCCGGGCCGGCATTCGCAAAGGATTGCGCTATGCGGCGGCGTTGGGGTTTTGCGCCGAGTTGCGCGCCGGTGTCGTGGATGCCAAGCGCATCGCAGCTTGCATCGGCAAGTTGGTGGACCAGTTGCGGCGTTTTTCGCCGGCGGTCGAGCCTTGTGCCGACGAACCCGGGGTGTTCTGGCTCGAAGGGCGTGGGTTGCAGGGGCACTACCGCACGCCACGGGCGTGGGCGGAGGCCTTGCATCGCGACGTGCGTGGCGCCGGCTGGGACGTGGCGGTGGTCTGCGGCTGTACCAAATTTGCGGCTTACGCCATCGCCAAGGCGCTTCCCGAAGGCGATGCCCGCATGCGGCCGTGGGTGTTGCGCAGCCCGGCGGAAGAAGAGGCGGCGCTGCGGCGCGTGCCGCTCGACCGGGTGGGCGTCGAGCCACAAGTCCGCGATGCCTTGCTCAAGCTCGGCGTGCGCAGCGTCGGAGACTTCGTGCGCCTGCCGGCGGCGGGATTGTTGCGGCGTTTCGATTCTGCAACCTACCGGTTGCAGCGCCTGGCGGCCGGCACCTTGGATCTGCCTCTGCACTCCCGGCTCGAGGTCGAAGCGGTGCGCACGGAGGCGGATTTGGATCCGCCGGAGCAGGATTTGGAGCGGCTTCTGTTCCGCATCAAACAGCTCTTGGATCCGTTGCTCGATCGCATCGAGCGCGAAGGCCGGGCGCTGGTTGGACTCGAGGTGCGGCTCGAGTTCGAAGCTCCGGCAGCAGCGCCGGTGCCGCATCGCATCCGGCCGGCATCGCCGACGCTCGATGTGGTGCAACTGCTGGGCTTGCTGCGATTGCGGCTGGAAGTCGCGCCGTTGGTGCGCGGCGTGGCGTTCGTGGCGCTGGAACTCGAACCGACACCGGCACGGCACGAGCAGTTGTCACTGTTCGCGCAGAAGCCGAAACGCGATCCACGCGCGGCGGCGCGGGCGTTTGCGCGCCTGCGCGCCGCCTATGGCGAGGACACCGTGGTGCGTGCGCGGTTGGTGGAAGGACACCTGCCCGAGGCGCGGTTCGCATGGGAGCCGTTGGACAAACTTGCGGCGGCCGCAAGCGAAGCGCGGCTTGCCGCGCCCGGGCCGGCGCGGGTGCTGGTGCGCAAGATCCACGCAAAGCCGCAGCCGTTGCCGCCGCGGCCGCCGCACGAGCCCGACGGTTGTCTCCTGCGGGGCCTCGACCATGGGCCGGTGGCGCGGTTCCTTGGCCCGTATGTGATCTCGGGGGCGTGGTGGCGCACCGAAGTGCAGCGCGAGTACTACGTGGCGGAAATGCGCCACGGCGATCTCTTGTGGGTGTACTACGACCGGCGCCGGCGGCAATGGTTTCTGCAGGGGCAGGTGTCATGAATGGAACGGGTTGCATCCTCGGCGGTGGTTGCGCGGGGGAGAGCGGCGGGCGCGTCTGGGGACCGGCGTCACGCGTGGGGAAAAACCCGCACCGGCACTCAAAGGACCCCAAGCGGCGATGTAACAAACCACCGGCTTTCAGGTTCCAATGCCCGGCGGCGGCGGCAATGTAACAAGTTGTCGGTATTCATTTTGACGTCGAGGGTCTGGACGTGCGATGATCACTCCGCTGAAGCGAGTATTGCAACGCGGTCCGGCGCCCCCGCCCTGAGACCTCCGATGCGATGTGACGTCACATCCGACTTGCGCCGAAGGTTCCAAGGGCCAGCGTTTGGGCCCCGCGGA
>Ga0315283_10006028_pt1 | contig 10768 bp, 7 predicted proteins | sample YL17G09_0_MG_FD_204541 | JGI IMG/M metagenome (GOLD analysis project Ga0315283, IMG submission 204541) | Sediment microbial communities from Yellowstone Lake, YNP, Wyoming, USA - YL17G09_0 | ecosystem: Environmental > Aquatic > Freshwater > Lake > Sediment | place: USA: Wyoming | collected...
TCGGCCTCCGTCTCCCGACCGTCCTCACGAGTTACTCCATGGGGAGGTAGTACGCGGCCCAACGTCTGCGCTTCAGCCGCGGCGCGCAGCGCCGTCCGCTGCAACCGGTTGTTGAACTCAATCCGCCTGCGGCGGATAGTGTAACCCCCGCGCGTCTCTCTCGGTCTGCGTATCCCACCGTGCGTCTGACGATACTCCGATTGCCGGAGAGATTTCCCTCTCCGCCGAAAGGAGACCGCCATGACACCGTTGCGCCAACGCATGCTCGAGGACATGCAGCTCCGCGCGTTCTCGCCGCGCACCCAGGAGGCCTACGTCCGCGCTGTCCGCCAACTGGCCGCCCACTTCCGCAAATCGCCGGACCTGGTGACGGATGAGGAGCTGCGGCAGTACTTCCTCCAGCTCACGCAGGAGCGGCACTACGCCCGGGCGACCGTCACCATCGCCCTGTGCGGCATCAAGTTCTTCATCGAGCAGACGCTCGGCAAAACGTTCACGAGCCTGTCGTTGATGCGCCCGCCCCAGACGCACACGCTCCCCGTCGTGCTCAGTCGCGAGGAAGTCTGGCGCATTCTCCACCTCGTACGCTTTCCCGTCTACCGGGTTTGTCTCATCACGATCTACGCCTGTGGCCTCCGGCTCTTGGAAGGGGCCCGCCTCCAGGTGTCCCAGGTCGACAGCGCCCGTGGGCTCGTCCATGTGACCGGGAAGGGACAGTACGATCGGTACGTTCCCCTGCCGCCGACGACCCTCGCGCTGCTGCGCGACCACTGGCGCACCCATCGCTCGCCGCAGTGGCTCTTTCCCGCGCACGCCCGACAGGGACAGGTTTATCGCGTCGTGCCGGCGGCCGGACCGGTCTCCCGTTCCAGCCTCCAATCCGCGTTCCATCGCGCGGTGATCCGATCCGGCGTGCCCAAGCGCGCCCACGTCCACACGCTTCGACATTCGTACGCCACCCATCTGCTCGAAGCGGGCGTCGACCTCCGATTGATTCAGGCCTATCTGGGCCACACGAGCCCCACGACCACCGCGCTCTACACGCACCTCACCCCCGAGGTGAAACGCCGGGCGGTCGATCCGATCCAGCACCTGATGGACGGCCTCGTGTAGACGACGGCGACGGCCGTGATCGAGGTCGCCGACATCATTCGCGCGGCCGGCCCCGCCTATCGTGAGGCGCACGGCGCCCGTTTGCTCCCGTCGCATCGCCGCGCCCTCGACGACCTCGTCACCTGCCGTACCGCCGCGCGGGGCGGGCATCTGCGGCAGTGCGATCACTGCGACCAGACCCAGTACCGCTATCACTCCTGTCGCAACCGCCACTGCCCCAAGTGCCACGGGGAGCAGACCCGACGCTGGCTCCATCGCCACCGGGCGCGGCTGCTGCCGTGCCCCTATTTCCTCGTCACCTTCACCCTGCCTCAGGAGCTCCGCGCGATCGCTCGCTCCCATCAACGGGTGGTGTACGACGCGCTCGTGCGGGCCGCCGCCGAGACGCTGCTCCGCGTCGCGGCCGATCCCCAGCATCTCGGCGCCCGCCCCGCCATCCTCGCCGTCCTGCATACGTGGACGCAGGACCTCCGGTATCACCCGCACGTCCACGTCCTCATCACCGGTGGGGGACTCGCACCCGACGGCACGCGCTGGGTGCCGACGCCACGGCCCGACTTCCTCTTCCCCGGCTACGTCCTCTCGCCCATCTTTCGCGGGAAGATGCGCGACGCGTTACGCCGGGCCGACCTGGCCGATCAGGTCGCGCCCCGCACGTGGACGCGTGACTGGGTCGTCCACGTGCAGTCGGCCGGCTCCGGACACCGCGTGCTCGAGTATCTGGGCCGCTACGTCTTCCGGATCGCGATCACCAACAGCCGCCTTGAGTCCTTCGCCGATGGGCGTGTCACGTTCCGGTTTCGTGACCGGCGTACCGGGCAGATGACCCGCCGCATGCTGCCCGCTCCGACCTTTCTTGCGCGGTTCCTCCAACACGTACTCCCACGCGGCTTCGCCAAGGTCCGCCACTACGGTCTCGCCAGTCCCACGTGTCGGCGCCAACTCGACGCCGCCCGGTCAGCGCTCTCACCGGCGTCGACGCCCGCCACCTCGTCGCGCACGCCAGACGATCCCATGGCCACCGCCGATCCCGATCGCGCCGTGATCGCCGACGCCGACCGCTGTCCCGGGTGCCACGTCGGACGCCTCGTCGTCGTCGCGATCCTGCCGCGTGTGAGGGCCCCATGATTCGATCATGCGACCGTCGTCGATCAGATCCGCGTGCGTCCGACCCCAGACGTCTCACGAGTCGTGTGCCTGCTGGCGCACATCGGGCCGCGTCGCCGCCTCTCTCGACGTGGGCCCTGTCGTGCGCGGCGGTCTCGCGCACACCGAACCCGCGTCCACGTGCCCCAATCGCACCGCCACAGACGGAGCGAGGCCACAGACGCCCTTCGTACGCGTCAACTCCACATCATTGAAACCCCAAGGGATCTCGACAGATTCACCGCGCCTCTCAACGGGTGTTGAGTTCAACCGACTCTTTGTCGCGGCTCAGCGCGACAAAAAGTCTTCTTCGTTACCGACTCTTTGTCGCGGCTCAGCGCGACAAAAAGTCTTCTTCGTTAGGCGCCAAGCTGTGTCTTCGGTGCTGAAGCAAGCTGCGCACCGTGCCACACCGCGACCACCCACACCGTCTTACGCTCCGCACGGTAGAAGAACCGGTAGGGGGCCACGATGACCTCCCGATGCGGCAGATCCGGGAACTCGGGGATGACTCGTCCTGACGCCGGAAAACGCTCCAGCCTCCGGAGGACGCTCTCCGCTCGCTGGCGGAATCGCCGCGCGGCCGCCGGGTTGTCGTCGCGGATGTAGGTGACCGCGCTGAGGAACTGTGCACGACCGGCGGGGGTGAATCGGACCTTCACGGCTCAACCCGTCGCCAGCAGGTCATCAGCCTCAGCCAGGACGTCGCCCAGGTCGTGGCCCTTGCCCGCCGCGATTTCCCGGTCCCCTCGAACGAGAAGCCGCAAAACCTGCCGTTCGTGCTCGGCGCGCTCATAGGCCTCCAGGCTCAGCATGATCGCCGCGGCCCGACCCCGCTGCGTAATGATCAGCGGTTGTCTGGACGCGCGAACTCGCTTGAGCGCGGCCGCCGCGCCGTGACGAAGGTCTGACACTGGCATGATGTCTGGAACCTTTGGCATCTTAGAGTACCCTCCAATAGTACTTCTGAGAGTACTTCACACGTCACACCTTGGCAACCCCAGCCTTCGGCACCTGAGCGCCTAACTTGTATTCGACTGCAAACAGCGCCCGCAAGACCCAGCGAAGTTCGCAATCCACCAACGACCAGCCACAGCTGACCAGTCGCGGCAACTCGCTGATCGGCAGGATGCTAGCACGTTCGACTCTCTCGGATACTCCTCCATTTGCATGGGGAGTTTGGCAGTGTATCGAAGACGAGACGAGTGGTCCTGGGCGGTAGGCTGCGAGGCCTGCAAGGTACCAGATCGGCGCCCTCTGGCGGAGCGGCGACCTAAACTGCCGCGGAAGACCACGTTATGGACGATGGTGGGGGATGAGGCGTGTCCCGTTGGACTGCAGGTCGCGCAGGGCGAACAACCCCCGGTCCTACAACCGGTCGGCCGGGCTCTTCACTCCAAGCGCTCCACGATTGATGACATGCGTGTAGATCATCGTCGTCGTGACGCTGGCGTGGCCGAGCAGTTCCTGGACGGTCCGGATGTCATGCCCGTCCTCGAGCAGGTGGGTCGCAAACGAGTGGCGAAACGTGTGGCAACTGGCGCGCTTGGCGATCCCGGCCTCCCGCACAGCGTCGGTCACCGCTCGCTGCACGGCGGTCTCATGCAGGCGGAACCGGGTCGGCTGCCCCCACCGCGCATCCCTGCACACACGGCCGGCCGGGAACACGAACTGCCAGCGCCAGTCGACGGCGGCCTGGGGGTACTTCCGGGCGATAGCCCCGGGCAGCACGATGCGCCCGCACCCGTTCGCGACATCTCGAGCGTGCTGCGCACGCACGCCCTCCATGTGGGCCGCCAGGCGCGCGCGAACGGCCGCCGGCAGCGGGACCATGCGGTCCTTTGCCCCTTTCCCCTGTCGCACGGCAATGACATTCCGCTCGAAGTCGATGTCCTTCACACGCAGATCGAGACATTCACTCAGCCGAAGGCCAGCCCCGTACAACAGCATCCCGGCCAGCCAGGAGACGCCCGTGAGCCTGGCAAGAACCGCCCGGACCTCGCTCCGGTCGAGCACGACCGGCAGACGCACGGGCTGCCGCGCCCGCACGACACCGTCCAGGCCCGGCAGGCTGATTCCCAGAACCTCCCCGTACAGGAACACGAGCGCATGAAGCGCCTGGTTCTGAGTCGATGCGCTGACCCGGCCCCGCACGGCAAGAGCAGAAAGAAACGCTGTCACCTCGGGCGCCCCCATCTCTCGCGGGTGGCGTCTCGAGTGGAAGCGGATGAACCGCCGGATCCACCCGACATAGGCCTTCTCGGTCCTCGGACTGAAGTGTCGCAGCCGGCACGCCTCCCGGACTTTGTCGAGCAGCATCGGCCTGGGCGGGGGACCGACGACGTGCATCTGCATGACAGCCAAGGGATGCGAATCCCGTGCCGGCTCGAACCACGCGCCATCTGAGCGCACGCCCGCTCGATGTGGCAATAACTCCACCGCCACGTCGCGCCTGGAGTGGCAGAAACTGCCATGCAAGAAGCGAAAGGGCCCCGGATCACGAAGACCCGGAGCCCTCCCGTTCGATGCCTGCAGCCGCACCACCCGGGGTCTGAAAACCCCGGGCTCCACGAGAATATGATCGGACCCAGGACTACGGGGACGACGATAGATCACCCTCGCCCACCGCCCACCGCTCCTCGCCCCTCGCCCACCGCTCCTCGCCCCTCGCCCACCGCCCCTCGCCTGTTCCCTCTCGCCTGCCGTTACCCGTTCTTCTTCTCGAACTCCTGCATGAACGACACGAGCGCTTCGACGCCTGCCTCCGGGAACGCGTTGTAGATGGACGCGCGCATGCCGCCCACCGACCGGTGCCCCTTGAGGCCATCGAGGCCCGCCGCCTTCGCTTCCTTCGCGAACTTCGCCTCGAGTTCCTCGCTCGGCAGGCGGAAGGTCACGTTCATCAGCGACCGGCAGCCCTTCTGCGCGTGGCCCTTGTAGTAGCCGGTGCGGTCGATCTCGGCGTACAGCTTCGCGGCCTTCCGCTCGTTGATCGCGTGAATGCCAGGCAGCCCGCCGATGCTCAGCAGCCACTTCATCACGAGACCCATGATGTAGATGGCAAACACGGGCGGCGTGTTGTACATCGACTGGTTGTCGGCATGAATCGCATAGTTCAGCATCGTCGGCAGCTTGGGGTCGTCGACGCGTTTCTTGAGCCACTCGTCCTTGACGATGACCAGCGCGACGCCGGCGGGCCCGATGTTCTTCTGCGCGCCGGCGTAAATGAGCGCGTGTTTCGCCACGTCGAGCGGGCGGCTGAACATGTCGGACGAGGTGTCGCACACGAGCGGCACGTTACCGGTCTCCGGCACGTACGTGAACTCGACGCCGTGGATGGTCTCGTTCGACGTGAACGACACGAAGGCGGCGTTCGGATCGAGCTTGAGATCGCCCTGCGCCGGCACGGTGTTGAAGTTGGTGGCCTCGCCCGTATAGGCGATCTTCACGCCGCCGACCTTCTTCCCTTCCTTCACGGCCTTCTGCGACCAGGCCCCGGTGACGATGTAGTCGGCGGAGCCGTCGCGGGGAAGGAAATTGAGCGCGACCATGGAGAACTGCAGACTCGCGCCCCCGGGCAGGAAGAGCACTTTGTAGTCGTCCGGGACGCCCGCGAGCTTGCGGATGTCCGCCTCGGTCTGCTGGAGCACCGCCTCGAAGAACTTGCCGCGGTGGCTCATCTCGAGAATCGACATGCCGACGCCGGGCATGCTGACGAGGTCGCGCTGGGCCTCCTCGAGCACGGGCACGGGCAGGACGGCCGGGCCGGCCGCGAAGTTGAAGACGCGTGGTGTTGCCATGATGAATGCCTCCTCGGTCGGTGACGCGGGCGTGGCCCGCTACGTCACTGCGACGACATGCACGTCCAGGACGTGCGGGTTGCCTGACTTGATCGCCGCCACGACGTCGGCCGGCGGCTCGCCAATGATGCTGATCCGCGCGACCGCCGCCTCGGCGTCAGCGAAGATGATGTTCTCGGTTTCCTCGACGTTGATGCCGGCCTCGCGCAGTCGATCGAAGACGTGTGCGAGGACGCCAGGGCGGTCCTGGTGGCGCGTCACCAGCACGTGGGTGGCCGGCGTCCTGCGACTCAGGTTCACCACGTTCGGCACCCGGCCGGTGCGAAAATACGCGTCGATGATGCGCACGGTCTCGGCCGCGATGGCCTGCTGTGCCTGCTCGGTCGAGGCGCCGATGTGGTGCGTGCCGTACACGCCCGGCAGATCGATGAGCGAGTCCACGAAATCTCCCGAGGGTGTGGCGGGCTCTTTGCCATAGACGTCGAGGGCAACGCGCAGGCCCTTCTCTTTCGCCGCGGCCTCGAGCGCCTTGTAGTCGACCACCTCGCCGCGGGCCGTGTTCACAAAGAACGAGCCCGGTTTCAGCTGGTTGAATACGTCGGCGTTGATCAGGCCGCGGGTCCTCTCGTTGAGAGCCAGGTGCACGCTCAGGATGTCGCAGTGTGCCGCGACCTTTGCAGGCGTGTCGTACACCGTGACGGTCGGCTCCTCCGCGTCCCCGGTCGACGCACGCAGGTGGACAACCTGCGGCAGGTCGGCGGGCAACCCGTCGTGGCCGAGCTGGACGCCGATCTCGCTCCAGATCGCCAGGTTCATGCCGAAGGCCTGGGCGCGCCTGGCGACTTCCTGGCCGATGCTGCCGAACCCCAGGATACCGAGGGTGCGGCCGTGGAGGCCGCGCGACTTCGAGTACTCCTTCTTGTTCCACTTCCCCGCGCGAAGTTCGGCGACATTGTCCGGGATGCGCCGGTCGAGGGACAGGATCAGGCCGAAGGTGAGCTCTGCCACCGCCACCGCGTTCTTGCCGGGGCAGTTGGACACGTAGATGCCGCGCCTGGAGGCGCCCTTCACGTCGATGGTGTCGTAGCCGGCGCCCGCGCGGACGACGAGAGACAACTCGCTGACATCGAGAATGGCGTCCGTCACCTTGGTGGACCGCACCACCAGGACATCCGCCTTCGTGGCGGCAAGCGCTTCGGCGAGGGTGGCATCCTTGAGATCGGGCTGGTAGAGCAACTCGATGCCGAGCGCCTGCAGTGCATCCAGCCCGCTCTGTTCGAACTTGTCGGCGATCAGAACCTTCATTGAAGCCCTTTCAGGCGAGAGGTAAAAGGCGGGAGGCGAGAGCAGAACCAACGTCCCCCACCGTGCAGTCGTTGCGAATCCCAAACGCCGCTTGCCCGCCGTAGCCGGCCAGCAGGCTGTTCGGCGAAGGCGGGAGTCCCTAGCGCCTAGATCGTGTGTATCAGCAACGCGTCCCTGAGTTTCGGCTCGAACCACGTCGACTTCGGCGGCATGATCTTGCCGGCGTCGGCAATACCCATCAGGTCGCCGACACTGACCGGGAACATCGAGAAGGCGACCGCGGCCTTTCCGTTGCCGACGAGTTTCTCCAGCTCGCCCGTGCCGCGAATCCCTCCGACGAAGTCGATCCGCTTGTCCGTCCGGACATCGGCGATCTTCAGGATCGGATCGAGGAGGTGATCCTGCAGGATGCTCACGTCGAGGCGGCTGATGACATCCGCGCCGGCTTTCGCGCCGATGTCGATGGTGAACCACGTGCCGCCGAGGAACATCGCGCAGTCGCCCTTCTTCGCGGGCGTGGCCGGTCCGCCCTCGCGCACCGCGAACGTCGCGCTCACGGCTCCCATGAAGGCCTCAGGCGTCAGGCCCGCCAGGTCCTTCACCGTACGGTTGTACGGCAGCACCTGCGTCTGGTTGTCGGGGAACGCCACCGCGAGGAACCAGTCGGACTCGACCACGCCATCCTTGCCCGCGTCGCGCGCCACGGCTTTACGTGACCGGGCAGCGCTCGCCGCGCGGTGATGTCCGTCGGCGATGTAGAGCGCGGGCAGCTTCCCGAACGCGTCCACGACCGCCTTCAGGTCATCGCCGGCCACCTTCCAGACGGTGTGCGTGACGCCATCCGGCGCCACGATGTCGTAGAGCGGCGGGGTCTTCGCGACCTTCGCGGCCACCGCGTCCACCCCGGCCGACGCTTTGTAGGTGAGGAACACCGGACCGGTCTGCGCACGAAGCTCGGTGATATGCCGCGTCCGGTCGTCTTCCTTGTCGGGGCGCGTCTTCTCGTGTTTCTTCACCAGGTCTGTGTCGTACTCGTCCACCGAGCAGCACGCGGCCAGGCCCGTCTGCTCGTGCGTGCCCATCCGGAGTTTGTAGAAGTAGAGCGCCGGTTCGCTCTCTTCGACCATGTGCGACCGGATGCGGGCGAATCGTTCGGCTGCCGTGCGGTACACGATGTCGGCGTACGGGTTCGTGTCCGGCGGCAGATCGATTTCGGCGCGCGACACGTGCAGGAAGCTCAGCGGGTTGTCGGAGGCCAGCGCCCGGGCCTCCTCGGTGTTGACGACGTCGTAGGGAACGGCTGCGATCGTGGAGGCAAGAGACGGCTCTGGCCTCAACGCGCGGAAGGGTCGGATCTTCGCCATGGTGTGCTCGCGTTCTGCAGCGCCGTGTCCCCACTCTGGGCGCGACGCCGCTCGAGGAAAAACGAAGGTTTCATACGTGCCCCGGCCGATGGTGAGCGGTCCGCAACCGTCCGCTCGTCGAACCGGGACCTGACGAGGTTGCCGGGGATCTCGCGAGAGACACCCAGCACGCATACTTCAGCAAGAAGAGCGCGGGATGTCAAGAGCAGGGCAGCTCGGCGTGCACGGGCCCCATCTCTATCGCGGGACGGCCACGCGGAGGCTGCCCGATTCGACCGGGAGCGTCAGCGTCGAGCCGTGGGAGACCCGCTGAGTGGCCTTCTGGATGTGGCCCGAGTATATCCGACCGTGTGTTACAGTCTGGCGCACGATCGCCCATTTCAGTTCCTCAGGGGGAGGCGTGCCGTGAAACGTCTGCTGCTCGTCGTTGTCCTGGTTGCGCTGGCCGCGGCCGCGGTCCTGTCGGCGGCGGCCGCCACGCAGGCGCCCGCCTCCTCCGCTGCGCCCGGCGGTTACTCGCTGAACCAGATCCTGGGCTTCACCTTCGCCTCGGAGTTGGTGGCCGCACCGAAAGGACAACGCTTTGCCTGGATCATGTTCCAGCGGGGTTCGCGCGCGCTCTGGGTCGCCGACGGGCCGGACTTCATCCCGCGCACGCTGGTCGCCTACAAGGACGATGACGGGCAGGAGTTGACGAACGTGGCGTTCTCGGCTGACGGACGGTTCGTGGTGTACGTCAGGGGCGGCGATCACGGCGCGAACTGGGCCGGCGAAGGCGGGCTCGTGCCGAACCCGACGAGCAGCCCGGTTCAGCCGAAGATGCAGATCTGGTCCGTGGCGATTGACGGCGGCGCGCCTGTGCTTCTCGCGGATGGCGACGAGCCGGTGCCCAACCCGACGGATAACCGGATCGCTTTCGTGAAAGGACGCGAGATCTGGGTCGTGCCGGTTGAAGGCGGAAAGCCGGCGCAGCGGATGTTCTTCGCGCGCGGCGACAGCGGGTCGCCGGCGTGGTCGCCTGATGGCAAGTCGCTGGCGTTCGTGTCGGGACGCGGCACCTTCGGCTACATCGCCGTCTACACCGCCGACGACCAGCCGATCAGGTACATGGATCCGACGACCTCGCAGGACAGTGTCCCGCGGTGGGCGCCGGATGGGTCGCGCATCGCCTTCGTGCGCCGGCCGGGCCGGGGGGGCGCCGCGCGGCCTCCGCTCGAGCAGTACCCGTCGCCCTGGGCGATCTGGGTGGCTGAGGTCGCCACGGCTTCGGCGAACGCCGTGTGGCAGAGCCCTGATACACCGTGGGGGTCATACCCGCGAACCGAGGGCGGCGCCAATCTCAACTGGGGCGCTGGGGATCGGCTGGTGTTTCTGGCCGAGCTCGACGGCTGGCCGCACGTGTATTCCGTACCGGTCTCCGGCGGAACGCCGCTGCTGCTGACCCCGGGACTGTTCATGGTGGAGTACGTCCGCATGACCCCCGATCGGCGCGGCGTGATCTACAACGCGAACACGGGCACGGACAAGGACGACATCGAACGCCGCCACGTCTTCACGGTACCCGTGGACCGCGCGGCGCCGACGGCCGTGACAGGGGGCAAGGGCATCGAGTGGGAGCCCGTGGTGTCGGGCGATGGCGCGATGGTCGCCTTCATCGGGTCGGACGCGCGCAGGCCGCCGCTCCCCTTCGTTCAGCCGCGCACGGGCGCCGCGGCGCGCGCGCTCACGCCGGAGTTGGTGTCGCCGGACTTTCCAACGAGCCGGTTGGTTGAGCCGGAGCACGTGACGTTCAAGGCGCCCGATGGTGTCGTCGTCCACGGGCAGATCTTCAGGTCTCCCACGGGCACCGGCGCACCCTCCGCAGCCGCGCCGGCGAAGAAACCCGCCATCGTGTTCGTCCACGGCGGTCCGCCGCGCCAGATGCTCCTCGGCTGGCACTACCGCTACTACTATGCGAACTCGTACGCGGTGAACCAGTACCTCGCGAGCCGCGGGTTTGTCGTGCTCTCGGTGAACTACCGCCTCGGCATCGGGTACGGT
>Ga0315283_10006031_pt1 | contig 10766 bp, 8 predicted proteins | sample YL17G09_0_MG_FD_204541 | JGI IMG/M metagenome (GOLD analysis project Ga0315283, IMG submission 204541) | Sediment microbial communities from Yellowstone Lake, YNP, Wyoming, USA - YL17G09_0 | ecosystem: Environmental > Aquatic > Freshwater > Lake > Sediment | place: USA: Wyoming | collected...
CCCGCCCCCCGCCCCCCCCCCCCGCCCCCCCGCCGGCCCGGCGGGGGGGGGGGGGGGGGGGGGGCGGGGGGCGGCGGGCCGCCGGCCCAAACGGGGGGGGGTGAAGAAGGAGAGAATGAGTGTGTGCGGTCCGAGGAACAATGCTCGCTCCGTCACACCTATCCACAGATGCAGGGCGCGTGGACTCACCCTGCGTCGGCGGACCGGCAACGGCGTCATTGGCGGTGGCGGCAAGGCGAAGCGTGAGCGGAGCCCGCCGCCGCCCGGCACTCGTGTTCAAGGCGGCCGCATGGGCGGGCCTTGGGGAGCCCGGGGCGGGCCTTCGAGACGGGCCCGGCTCGCGCCGGGTGCCCGCCGCCGCGCTGGGACCCCTGCACGTGAGGCAGGTGGACATCGGAGGTGCGTGGTTGAGTCCACGAAGCGTCGCTCTGCTTTCTTTCTCGTTTTCGCAGACGCGCCTGTGTGGCAGCTCTGTCTGCACTCTTTTTCCAACCCTCAGATCGAGAGGACACGCACGCACATGAAAAAAAGCACACACACACACACAGCCACACAGGCCTGTCACACACACATTCGCTTCCCCCTCATCTCTCTCAGGCCGCGGCCTGCGCCCGGGCGGCAAGCGGCACGTCATCGTCGCTGGACGAATCATCCACCACCGCCCTGGCTTTCGCGGCAAGCGGGGCCGCTGCAGGCGGAGGCGGAGGCGCGGGCGCTTTAGCCGGTGCCGGCGCCGGCGGTGCCGCCTTCTTGGCCGTGGACGGGGGTTGCGGCTTGACGGCGGTGGCGGCGGCGGCGGCCGTGGGCCGCGCGCGCTGGGCGAGCGGCGCGTCGTCGTCGTCGCTGGACGAGGAGGTCGACACCGCTGCGGCCGGCCGCTTCTTGGTCACCGCCGCCGCGGGCGCAGCAGTAGCCGGTTTCGGCTTGGGCTTGGGTTTGGGCGCCGCCACCGCCGCCGCCGCGGCCTTCTTCCGCGCCGCCGCCGCGCCCCCGCCCCCCACCACCGCGCCCAGCCGCGCTGCGGCCACCTCCTCTAACACCTTCTTGGCCAGCTTCTCATCCAGCAGGCCGACCTGCATGCACCACTTGCGGGCCATGGCCGAGCCCGGACGCTGCTCCAGCAGCGAGACGTAAAACTTGCGCAGCGGGTCGCCCTCGTCGGGCGGGTCCCGGGTCTGGCCAGGCAGGGCGTATGCCTTGCGGGGCGGGCCCTCCCGTTTAGGGGGCGCTTTCTTGGCGGGGGCCTTCTTCTTGGCCGCCACCGCTTTCTTTTTGGGCGGCGGCTTGGCGACGGCCTTGGCCTTGGACTTGGCCGGCGCGGCCGGTTTTTTGGCGGGCGCTTTCTTGGCCGGAGCTGGAGATGACGGTGGGACGTGGGGGAGAGGTTGAGAGGTTGAGGAGGCGGTCGCGGAAACTCCATCGGCGCGTCCTGCTCTCTCTCTCTCTTTCTCTCTCTCTCTCTCTCTCTCTCCTCCCTTCCTACTCCTTTCACCTTTCTTGGCCCGCGCCCCCAGGGGCGCATCATCGTCGGAAGAGCTGGACGAGGACGCGAAATCGCTGTCCCCGCCGTCCTTGTAGGACGGGCGCGGGCGGGCGGGGCCTGCGGGCACGGGCTTCGGTTTGGGCGCCGTCGCGGCCGCGGGCTTGGCGGCCGGCGGGGCCAGCTTGGCGCCCAGGGGAATGTCGTCATCAGAGGAGGAGGACATGGCGTGATGAGCTGCGGAGTGTGTGTGTGCGGGACTGGCGGACGCCTTCTTCCTCTTCTTCCTCTTTGTTTTGAGGCCTATTAGCTTCATTCATTTCGTTTTTCGGGTCTCTTCTACACGCCCGCCCCACACGCGCAGGGTACCACACACGCGCAGGGCACCACACACACACAGGCCGCCATTCTCAGCGCACCACAGTCCCACGCCCTGCGCGCGCTCACACACGAGAGAGAGTAAAGTTTTCTCATGCGGACCACCGCGGCTTCCCTCCTCATTCTCGCCTCCCTGGCCGCCTCCGCCCACGCGCAGGGCCAGGCCATTGCGGTGTACGGTAAGACAGATGCAATGGGATGAGAGAGCGTGTATGTGTGGAGGGTGGAAGTGCCCGCTCAGATCGACGTGAGCCCGCCACCATGCCTGCCACCATGCCTGCCACCACGCGCCCCGCACCTTAATCACCCCATCCCCACCCCTTCTCTCCCCAACAAAAGGCAACTGGTGCGGCCCCAACTTTGGGTCTGGCATCCCGGTCGACGCTGTGGACGCGACCTGCGAGCGCCACGACACCTGTTATGATGCCGCGGCCGCAAACTCGGGCGGCAGCAAGTGGTCCGAAAACCAGGCCAAGTGCGTGTGCGACACCGCGTTGATGGCCGAGGTGAACGCGATCAAAACCGATCAGCAGGCCTACCCGCTCTTGGCGGACGCCGCGCGGACGACGGTCGACGGCATCCTGACGGTCTTCAAGTACAAGTGCGGGGTGGTGGCAGTGTACGACACGTTCAAGGAGATGGCGGCGGCCGCCAAGGCAAACCGGGAGGCGAAGAAGGCGGCCGAGGCGGCGGCGACGGCTGGATGATGATGAAGGATGGATGGGGGGTGTTTCAATGGTTTTGTGTGGGTTTTCAGTGGTTTTGTGTGGGTGGGGTGGCGGCGTCACTTCATTTTGTAGTTGCGGGAAAAGCAAGAATACTTTTTTTTTTCTTCTCTCTACAGCGCCGCCCCGGCCGGCGGCAACGGCGACAGGACCCCGGGAGAGAAGAGAGGAGGCGCGGCAGGCGTGAGCCCAGCCACGTCCTCACCTACCTCCCCCTCGCCTCTCTCGCACGATTCGGCCACCCGGGCCCGGGCTTTGCGGCTCTCCGCGGCCCAGTCCAGGCGGGCGACCAGCGTGCCCATGGCGACAGCCTGCAGGGCCGAGGAACACGCCAGCCCCGCCCACAGGCCGACCACGCCCAGGTGCCACCGCCCAAAGGCCAGCCCGGCAGCGGCGGGCAGGCCGATCAGCCAGTAAGAGACCGCAGCCAGCCCGGCCGCCGTGCCCTGGCGGCCCGCTCCCCGGATGACGCCTGCGGACGCGCCGTTGATGGCGTCGCCCACGACCGCCACGCTCACCCAGGGCGCGACCCGGGCGGCCAGGGCCAGCACGGCCGGGTCCGACGAAAATAGGCGGGCCCAGGCCCCGCTGCCCGCGCCGACGGCCAGGCCGACGGCCACGCCCGCGCACGCGGTGCCCGCGACCGCGACGTGCGCCGCCCGGGCGGCGGCCTTGGGGCGGCCCGCCCCCAGTTCGCGGCCCACCCGGGTGGACGCGGCCGCGGAGACGCCCAGCGGGATGGCGTACACGAGCGTCATGGTCTGGAAGAAGACGCCCGACACGGACACGGCCGTCTCCGGGTGGGGCTTGACCCAGCCGGAGGCCAGGACCAGGAACTCTAGGGCCACCCACTCCATGACGACGAGCGCCGCGCTCGGGATGGCAACCCGCAGGTAGCCCCACAGCCCGCGCAGGGCGGACGTCGACCAGGGGACCCAGGTGGGTTTCGCCCCGCCCCGGACGCGCGCGCGGTGGTGGGCCAGGCTACCCAGGGCGAGCGTGGCAGCCGCGGTGGCGGCGGATATGCACACGGCGGCCGCCGCGCCACGCAGGCCCATGCCCGCCTTGCCCACCAGCGCCCAGGCGACCAAGCCACAGACTGCCGCCTGAATGCCGGACGCCACAGGCGGCAGGATGACCGCGTGCTGGGCGACCAGCCAGCGGCGCATGCACTCGGCGGCCGCGATGGCGGCCAGGCCGGGCGAGGCCAGGCGTACAAACACAGCGGCCGAGTCTGCCAGGGCCGCCGGCTCGCCCAGGAGACGCAAGACGAGGTCCGCCCGCGCCCACAGGACGGCGACGATGGAGACGAGGACGCCCTCCACAACCAAGGCTCGCTGCAGGAGGCGACCCAGGTCGGCGTGGGCCCCATACCCATACGCCTGGGAGAGCAGGGTCTCTAGGGCGGACGCGATGCCGACGACGACTGCCAGCCCGCACACGTTGAACAGGGAGGCCGCCAGGACCAAGGGCGCCAGGTCGGGCGGGGAGGTGCGCCCGACGACTATGACGAGAATGGTGGAGGCAGAAAAAACCAGGGCGTCTTGAAGGACCAACGGCCCCGCCAGGCGGGCGGTCAGCCGAACCTCGCCCACCCACGACAGGGCCGGGTCTGGCAGCAGAGGGCCGAACGAGGAGGACGCCAAAACGTCCGCCGGTTGGGCAGCGGCAGCCGCTCCGTCCCCCGACGTCGCCCCGTCGATAGAGAAGGTGGAGGTGCGAGGCGAAATGAGGGCCTGTGCTTCATCACGGGCGCCCGTGATGGAGGACGGAGGGGTGGGGGTGGAGCGCATGATGAAGCTGCCCCCGGCCCCGAGAATGCCGCGCGTGAGAGTTTACGCGCAAAACAAAAGTAGCAGGCCGGCGCCTCACTAAAACTTGGCCCTGATTCGTGCCCAGAGCTCAGGCGGGAGACGAAGGTCTGGCTGGGAAATTGGAGTGCAGGTCGTAGGAGAGTGGTCGGCCCGTGCGCAGTGCAAAAAGGTGCCAGACTTTGTGCTCCAATTAAAAGTTGTGTCGCCCCAGCTGCGCGATAATTTTCCCTCAACCTTCATATCATCATCACACGCCGCCCCACCGGCTCACCCGCCGGGCGAGGCCGCTCGCCCCACCCCCACCCCCACTGCCTCCTTGCCTGATCGCCTCGTTCGCCACCCTAAACTCGGCCCCATTTGCCTTCAACAGCGCCGCCGCGGGCGGCAGCAGGGCAAGGGCGACCGCGGTGTGGCCGAGGGCGAGTGCAGACACCAGCGCCAACACCACGTTGCGCGTGTGGACGGCCTCCACGGCGGCCGGGTCGGGCGCTGGGCCGCTGTTGATGCTAGCCAGCCCGCCCCCACCCCGGGGCGGGGCCCAGGAAACGGGTGGGAGGGATGGTGGGGCGGCGGCAACCGCAGCGCCCGCAGGTTGCAGCAGCACCTCCACCGCCTGCCGTTCCCGGGCAGCCAGGTGCGCGTCTGCCTCCGCCGTCAGCCTCTCCACACGACGCTCGGCGGCCGTCGCGGCCGACAACGCTTCCTGCAGGCGGGCCCGCAGGGAGGCGATCTCGGCAGAGAGGGCGGCTGCGGCCGCGGACGCCGCGGACGCCGCCTGGCCTGCTGCCACCGCCCTGCTTTCCGCGGCGTTGAGGGCTGCCCGGGCGGGTGCCGGCCACCGCCCGGGGTCGGCCGCCGCGGCGGTCAAAGCCGTCTTAACTCGCGCCCCCACGCTCGACCGGGCAGCCGCGGCTTCCCGCTGGGCGGCCGCGGCGGACGCGGTCGACGCGTCCACGCCCGCCCTCAGGGACCACACCTCGGCCTCCAAGGCTGCCGCTCGGGCCGTCGCGGCGACCGCGTCCGCCACAGCCGCGGCCGCCCGCCCGTCGGCGACCGTCGCGGCCGCGCGCGCGGCCGCAGCCCCACCGGCGACCGCCTCCAGTTCGGCCGCGCGGGCCTCCGCCGCCTCGGCCCGGGCCAGGGCCGTGCCGGAGGAGGCCAGGCAGGCCGCCGCGTCGGAGGCGGCGATGCGGTCCGCCGCCGCCCGGGCGGCCGCGGCCCGGGCGGCGTCGGTCGCGGCCGCGGCCCGGCTCTCTGCGGCGGCCGCCCGGGCTTCCGCGGCGGCCCGACCGCCCTGGGCGGCGGCCAGGGCGGTGGCAGCGCATGCGGCGGACGCCGCGGCGTCGGCGTGGCATGAAGCGAGCTCTGCTTCGAGGGCAGAAGTGGTCGGGGCGGCGGTGGTGGTGGTCGGCTCCTCGCCCACACCCGCACCGGCCGCCGCCGCCTGCTGCTCAGCCCGCACCCGCTTCTCCCGCTCCAGCGCCAGCGCGTTCCTCAAAGACAGCACCAGAATCGACTCCACGGCGCCCCGAGTCGCAGTCACGCCGTCAGCCGCCGCCAAAGCAGCGCGGGTGGCGGGAGGCAGGGCGAGACCGGCAGAGGCGGCGAGCGTGGAGAGCGCGTGCAGGGCGGCCCGCAGGGTGGCTGCATCGCTGGCAGCGGCCGCTTCCAGGTCGCTGACGGCCGCGTTGTCGTACCAAGCGAGCCGTCGGGCGGCGGCGACGGGGATGGAGATGGTGGCAGACAGGTCGGAAGGGGGTGTTGTTGATGTTGTTGTTGTCGTTGTTGTCGTTCCTCCTTCCACAGCGCCCAGGTCGCCCGAGGCCGCGGTGACGGCGATGGTGGCCACCTTGTCGCGGAGCCTGGGGGAAATGGTGTGAGAATATGATCATGTGAAGCAGGTGCTCGGGAGAAGAGAGGGAGAGAGAGAGTTGGGTTTTTTGGGGGGGACCCCCACCACCACCACCAGCCACCATACTCCTCGCCGCCCCGTCCCCATCCCCCCATCACGGCGGTGTGCGGGCCCAGTTGGCAGGGAAAACCCAGCTGTCGAGAAAACTGCCTTGCGAAGACGGGGCGAGCGCCCGCGAGCATTTCCTTTTTCTCTTCTCTCACACCACGCACTTGACAGCTGATTCCGCTGCCCTTGATCGGGCATTCGTCCACAAAGCGGCGGCGCGCTGCTTGGTGGAGGCCGAGGACAGGAGCGCGGGCGCCGGCACGGGCGCGGGTGCGGTTTTCTCCATCAGAGGGACCGCACAAGTGCGCATTGTAACGTGGAAAAGAGTTCACACCTCTCAAAGGAAAGCGAGAGGAGGCCCGCTCCCCGCGCACTCTCTCTCTCTCTCTCTCCTCCTGCCGGCCTACCCCGTCGGCACACCCACCCACCCACCCACACCCTCTCCCACTCGCCACCACGGCGCCCAAGCGCAAGGCCGCGAACAAGGCGTCGAAACCGACGCCCAAAGCCGCCAAGACGACGCGCGGCGCGTCCACCCGGGGCGCCGGTGCGCGCGAGGCGGCCGCCCCCTCCATGCCCGCCCAAGACGACACCGACGAGACCAAGCCGCCGCCCGAGGTCGCGGCTGCGATGGCGGCGCGCATGCCCATCGACCTGGACGCGGGGTGGGGGTACATGGAGGTGAGCGAGAGAACAGAAAAAAGAAAATCGGCGGGCCTGGCAGACGCGCCCCCCTCCCCAGCGCCCAGGGCCTGCCGGTGCCCCACATCGCCCAGGCGCCCGTCCAGGGGGGCTCGGCGGAGGCGTCTCTGTTGTAATCCACTTTGGGTGGGCTGCCATGGGGACTGGCGGGGCGTCGGGAGGGGACAGAGCTGCGAGCGCGCCGTGCCGGCGACGCCGCGTCTCTCCCCCGGCCCACCCCCACCCCCTCGCGCCCACAGCCCACACCCTCACCGCCGCGGCTCCCCGCCTACATCGCTGCCCCGCCTGGGGTAGGGTGTGGGCTGGCCGAGCGCGGTGCGCGAGCGCTGCCCGGGGGCGTGGTCAAATCGAATGCCCCTTGGCCGGCGCGCTCACACGTCCTCTCTCCCTTATCACAGCGCGGTTGCACCAAGCTGAAGCGCCTGATGGAGAATGAGAACGAGTCCCAGTTTGCGGCTGAGCACTACATGAACCTGTACACGTAAGTAGTGGAGAGAGAAGAGGGCGGAGGCGCACGCGGGGTGGGGAGAGAAAGAGGCGCGCACTAACAACCTGCGGGCCGCCGACCGACCCCTGTTCTCCCCCTCCTCACGAACCTTTCTCTCACCTCCGCGCCCCGGCCCGTCCCTCTTCCTTCTCTCCACAGCACCATCTACAACATGTGCACCCAGAAGCCGCCCCACGACTACTCCGCCGAACTGTACACCCGCTACGGTGACGCGTTCTCCCGCTACATCGGGGACCGGGTCCTGCCCGCCCTGCGCGGCGGGGCGGCAGCGCACGCAGGGGACGTCCTCCTCCGGGAGCTGTGGCGGCGGTGGGGCAACCACAAGCTCATGATCCGGTGGCTGTCCCGCTTCTTTAACTACCTGGATCGGTGAGCTGTGAAAGAGAGAGAGAGGAGACGAGGGAGGGCGCGGGGCGTGACGAGGCGGGGTCGGGGCGCGCGTGCCAGCCCGCGCCGCACTCCATCCATCCCTCAACACCTCACCCTCTCGTCCCTCGTGTCCCCCCTCCCTCTCGTCCACAGCTACTACATCTCCCGTCACTCCCTGCACACCCTGCCCGACGTCGGCCTGATGCGTTTTCGGGACGAGGTGTACCTTGAGGTGCGGTCGCCCGCCAAGGACGCGGTGCTAGCGGCGGTCGCGGCCGAGCGGGCGGGCGACCCGGTCGACCGCCCGCTGCTGAAGAATGTCCTGTCCATCTCCATCGAGGTCGGCATGGGCGCCCTGGACTACTACGAGGCCGACTTTGAGGCCGCCATCCTGGCCGCCACGGCGGACTACTACTCCCGCGTCGCGGCGGCCTGGGTGGAGGCGGACTCGTGCCCGGACTACATGGCCAAGGCGGAGGGCTGCCTGGCGGCGGAGGAGGAGCGGGTGGACGCCTACCTCCACGCGACCACCCGCCCCAAGCTGCTGGCGGTCGCGGAGGCGGAGCTGCTGACCCGGCACCAGGCGGCCCTGCTGGACAAGGACGGGTCCGGCGTGGCGGCCTTGCTGCGGGACGACCGCCGCCCGGACCTCGCGCGCATGTACCGCCTCTTTGCCCGGGTGGGGCCGGACGGGCTGCGCCCCGTGGCGGGGGCGTTCCAGGCGCACGTGGAGAGCGAGGGGCAGGCCCTGGTGCGGCGGGCGGACGAGGCGGCGGCGGCGCGCAAGGAAAAGGGCGCGGGCGGTGGCGCGGCGGGTGGTGCTGCCGCGCCCGCTCACCACGGGGCGGCTGCAGCTGCCGCCTTTGCGCGCCCGGCCCCGGGCGCCGGCGCCGCCGCGGAGCAGGCCTTCGTCCGGGATGTGGTCACCCTGCACGATAAGTACCTGGGCTACGTGGCCGACTGCTTTGCGGGCGCGTCCGCCTTCCACAAGGCGCTCAAGGAGGCCTTTGAAGCCTTCTGCAACAAGTCGGTCGGCGGCGCGCACGTCGCGGAGCTGATGGCCAACACGTGCGACCAGCTGCTGCGCAAGGGCGTGGCGGGCGCGGGCGACGCGGCCGCGCCTGGGGGGGCGCCCGCTGGCACCCCCACGACCGTCGCCGGCACCGCCGCCGCCGCCGGCCCGGCCGACGCGACGGCCGCCGTGGAGGGCGAGCTGGACAAGGTGGTCAAGTTGCTGGCATACGTGTCGGAGAAGGACATGTTCGCCGAGTACTACCGCAAGCGCCTGGCCCGCCGCCTGCTGGCGGGCGGGGGGGCCAGCGCGGGCGGGGGGTCCTCCACCGCCGGCGCGGGCGCGGGCGGCATCAACGACGACGCGGAGCGGGGCGTCCTGGCCCGCCTCAAGCAGCAGTGCGGCGCCCAGTTCACGTCCAAGATGGAGGGGATGGTGACCGACCTGGCGCTCGCGCGCGAGAAGCAGGACACCTTCGAGGCGTGGCGGCGGCGGCAGCCCGGGGACGGCGGCAGCCTGGGCCTGGACCTGTCCGTCACCGTCCTGACGACGGGGTACTGGCCGTCCTACGGCGCGGCCGTGGAGACCCTGCCCGGCCCCATGGCCGCGGGCGTCGCCCTCTTTGCCCGCTTTTACGAGGACACGACCAAGCACCGCAAGCTGACCTGGATGCACGGCCTGGGCAGCGCGACCGTGCGCGGGGCCTTCGGGCCCCGCCCCCTGGAGCTGGTCGTCTCCACCCTGCAGGCCGCCGTCCTGCTGTGCTTCAACGACGCGCCGGGCGAGACGCTGAGCTATGAGGAGGTGAAGGGGCGGCTGGGCCTGCCGGACGAGGAGACGGCCCGCACGCTCTACTCGTTTGCGTGCGGCCGCCACAAGGTCCTCCTCAAGGCGCCCGACAACAAGAAGCCGGCGCCCGGCGACTCCTTCACCGTCAACGCTGCCTTCACCGACCGCATGCGCCGGGTCAAGATCCCCGTGCCCAGCGTGGAGGACCGGCGGGCGGTGGTCCAGGACGTGGGCAAGGACCGCGCGCACGCGGTCGACGCCGCGGTCGTGCGCGTCATGAAGGCGCGCAAGGCGCTCACCCACGCCCAGCTGACGGGCGAGGTCGTCCCCCAGCTGGCCCGCATGTTCAAGCCAGACGTCCGCCTGATCAAGAAGCGCATCGAGACCCTGATCGACCGGGAGTACCTGGCCCGGGGCGAGGTGGCGGGCACGTACATCTACCTGGCCTAGATCTCTTTTGGAGAGGACGGGGGGGGGGGAGGGGGAATGGCAAGAGGGGGGGGGGGGGGGGGGGGGGCGGGCGGGGGGCCCCCCCCCCCCCCCCCCCCCCCCCCCCCGGCCGGGTTTTTGGGTTCTTAAAAAAATCGCTTGGCATGTAGGATGCCTGGACACTTGGCGCGGAAAATTTTTGGGGGCCAGGGTCGGCTAAAATTTTACGTGCCAAGTGTCCAGCCTTGATGCGGACAACGCAATATTGTGCGATGCTCATTGCTCCGTGGAAGGTCCCTCTCAGGTAGGTTGTCCGGGGTGTCCCAGCAATCAGCGTCGCACAATATTTGTTGTCGGAATCAATGGTTCGCAAGGGAAACGCCCAGACTCGCCAGACTCGTAGCGTTTCCCGGTCCTACATGCCAAGCGATTTTTTTGGGTTCCTGGGGTCTTGGCCGGCGCGCGGTCGTGGATCTGTCTGCCCTTGGCAGCCATTGTCACCTGGTCCCCGCTGGTGCCAGCGTTTCGGTCTGCCGTAGTGGAATGGAGCGGAGTCGGCCAGTCGTGGATGAGTCGGCGATTTCAGGACTGGACGGCGGA
>Ga0315283_10006034_pt1 | contig 10765 bp, 9 predicted proteins | sample YL17G09_0_MG_FD_204541 | JGI IMG/M metagenome (GOLD analysis project Ga0315283, IMG submission 204541) | Sediment microbial communities from Yellowstone Lake, YNP, Wyoming, USA - YL17G09_0 | ecosystem: Environmental > Aquatic > Freshwater > Lake > Sediment | place: USA: Wyoming | collected...
ACATGCTCTCCATCAAGGGGACGCAAAAGCCCTCATGCTCACTTAAACAAAGATAGACCTGGGCCTGGGAATAATAGGTGACCAATTCCCGGAAGGTGGCGAACCCGGCAAAGGTAACCTTTTCCTGCAGGCCCAATTCCTCGGCCATCTTCTTCAGCGCCCGCCCGTAATTGCGCATGCCGCTGTCGGTACCGACCAGTATCAGACGGCTGTCCGGCCGGTGTCGCGCTTGAAACAGGTAAAAGACCCGAATCAGGTCCTCGATTTTTTTCTGCGGGGCGATGCGTCCCACATGGAGGATGTTGATCCGACCGTCGGTCAGGTCCTTTTTTAACGTTTCTTCCGGAGCCAGATAATAATCTTTGAAGTCTACAAAAATGGGCAAAACGCCTGTTTTTCTAAATCCCGCCTTTTCCAGTTCCTGCCGGTTATATTCGGAGACCCCCAAGCCTAAATCGAAATAAGGGGCCAGGAGCTTCAATTCTTCGATCCCCAAGGCGCAACGCCGCTCCACTTCCGGGTTGATCCCCCGGAAGAAATGGGGCGGAGTGATGTTATGATAGATCAGGATCTTGCGGTCCGGCAGGCGCCGAACAAATTCCGATACTTCCGACCCGATGGAAAAATGAAAGATCAGCAGGCGATTAAAACCGCTCACCTCCTGGTATTCCCAGTAGGGACGGGCGGAGCCGGCCAGTTTGGGATGAACATGCTGGGCGTAGATTTCCGAATCCAGGCCCCAGCCCCGGAGGACTTTCTGGATTCCTAAAACGTCATTGCCGATGGCGTCCCCGTAGCTGAAATCGGGCAGCATTTGGTGGATGGCCTTTTTGGCGGGGGCGAAGGGGGATTTTTCCATAGGGGTCTCCCGAAGATCGGTCGGTGAAGGTTGGTCCAGGGCTTCCCAGGCGGCTTCAAAAAGACGGATATATTTTTCCGTTACCCGGTCCCAGTGGAAATTTTCGAGCACGTATTGCCGCCCGTTACGGGCCAGGGCTTGGGCCCGGTCGGGATGATCCAGTATCTCTTTTAAACAGGCTTCAAATTCCAGATAGTCTCCGAAATAGAGTCCGCCCTGTCCGCGGTCGCAATGTTCCACCGTAACCGAGCAATGGGCATTGACCAGGACCGGCGTTCCGCAAAGCCAGGCTTCCATGATAACGATGGAAAAGCTTTCCATCACCGAGGGCTGGCAGAAAAGGGCGGCCCCGCCATAGGCGTCGATCTTGTCCTGCCGGGGCACGAAGCCGAAATCCAGGATATCTTCCCGCCGCTCCAAAAGAATCCGGACCGGGAGATTCCCGATCAGGACCAGGCGCAGGGGAGAGGGGAATCTCTTTTTAAAGAGGGCGAAATAATTCATCAGGAGCGGCGTGTTTTTACCGGCATCCCTTCGCCCGGCATAGAGCAGGTACGGGTCCTGAAGATTGTATTTCAGGCGAAAACGTCCGGGATCGGGGGCCAGGTCGGTATCTATTCCCTCACCCAACAAAAATGCCCGATTTTCCGGAAGGTCGAAAAGCTCCCGGCCCAGTTGCCGTTCGGCTCCGGTGTGAAAGACCAGGCCTCTAACCTGGCGGTAAGCCTCCTTCAGCAGGGCCAATCGCGCGTACCCTTCGTCGTGGAGGCAGGGAATGACGAAGGACCGTTCGGGATAGATCCGGGAACCGAAATAGGTGGTGCTGAATAGGTAGGGAATGAACACCAGGAGGTACCGAGACCCCTGCCGCTGCAGGTGCTGGTACAACCCGGGGCTGTTGATCATGTGCTCCAGAAAGAGTCTTTCTTCCTCCCGGGGCAGCGGTTCCCCGTCCATGATCCGCCGGTTCAAGCGGCTGAATAATTCCCCGTCCCGGCGGCTGACGGCGAAACGCTTGACCCGTATCCCCTCCACCTGATACTCCCCGGGGCGGTAATAATTGCGGGACCAGTCACCCTCGAAATCCCGGACGCAGGTGGTCCAAACCTCCACGGCCAGGCCGCGTTGCTGGAGGTTCTCCACCGTGCGGCGGCATTCGGCCTCGGCCCCCCCGGGGATGTCCTTGCCGTACCAGGGACAGATGAAGGCAATCTTCATGCCTAAACCAAAATATACAACTTTGAAAAAAATGAACATCGAGCATCGAACATCGAACATCGAAGGTCGAAGGATTTCAAAAACTTCATTGTTCGATATTCGATATTCATTATTCGAGTTTCGTATCTATTTGTAACCCACCACCGCATAATCCTGGTACCCGTACAACAGGGCGTTCAGCCGCTCGATATCTTTGTTGAACACCCGGGCGATTTCATCTTCATAGGTTTCGTCATCCCGGCGGACCGCCTCTTCCAGACGCATTTCCTCCGGATAGGGTGAGACGTAAAGGATCTCCACCCGGCGAAAGCCCAGGGACTCCCACAAAAAGCGAGCCGCCTCCGGGTGAATGGGGTTGTGGTGGGAAAGGTCGAGGTAAAAGGCCCCGCTGAAAGTGGTCAGACATTGGGGGTTGATGGTTTCGGCCAGGAGGACCCCTTCCGGGGCCAATTTCAGGAAGGCGGTCCGGACCAGGTCCCGCAAGGCCTCAGGGTTCAGGTGTTCGATCACCTGGGACAAAAAAAGCCCTCCCCAGCTCAGGTCCGGGGTATTTTTCAAGTAGTCCAGTCCGTCTCCCTCCATGACCTCCAATCCCTTTTTTCGGGCCAGGGCCACCATTTCCGGATTCAATTCCACGCCGGTAGCCGCTATTCCCTCCCCTTGAAGCATCTCCAGAAATTCCCCCCGCCCGCAGCCCAGGTCTAACACCTTCCCTGTCTTCTTGAAGTAGGGCAGGTAGCGGCGCTGCTTGGCCCGGATGACTTCTTCCGACCCCCGGTGGCGGTTTTCAAACCGGAGATATTCAAAGGCCCGGATCCGGGAGGGCCCGTCCTCGGGCAAGCCTGGACTCCCGCCGGATTGGGAAACCGTTGATTTTATCCGGGCCAGCAGGTCCTCGGCGGTATTTTTTTGGGCCCGGATCTCCTGGGTTAAGTCGTTCACTTGCCGGGATAAGGCCTCCCAGCGTTTTTCCTGGGCCAGCGTCTCTTCCGGCCTCTGGGCGATCTGTTGTTCCAGCGCGGATACCCGAAAGCGGTAGTCGGACACCAACTGGTTCAGCAGGCGGACGGTCTCGGCGTTAAAATCCACCTGACGTTTAAGAATCATCTGGATGTAGGGTTCCGTAATCCGGCGGATGGTTTTTTTGATTCCGGTGACGAACCCCCCGAACCTTTGGCGGTGGGAAGAAAACTCCGGGGGTTTCAAGGTATCAAAGAGATAATTCAAAACAGAAAGGTGATGGCGGAGGTCCTCTTCCGGGGTGTTATAACCTTCGGAGTCTATCTGCAGCACATACCGATCGATCCGTTCCAGTTCCTCGGTGGCGTATTCGCCGGTCTTTTTCTTTTCGTCGATTCTTTGGCGGATACGTTCCATAATTTCTTGAACATTCACTGCTGGGGCGGGAGAGGCGGTCTGTTCCATGGCCGTGGTTATCCTGTTAACGGTTAATAATTAACAACTAATTATTGATTATCAAAAACTATTCTTTTCGTAAGAGTAGGTTTGAACCCGGCCCTACGAAAGTCCCCGCCAGGTCAATTAGTTACATCCTTCGCCGGCGCCCCTTGGGGCCTGGGGGTTCAGTTTAATCAAGAATCCCTCCGGGGAGGATCCAGCGATGGGGGATCCGGTAAAACCCCGTGTCTTTAACGGACGAACGAATGGCCAGGGAAACACAGCGACTTTGATAATCATAGGCGTGTCCGTCCCGGGCATGGGCGGCCACATCCAGGAAGTAGGTCCCTTCGATGAACTGGGGTTTTTCCAGCTTGAATTCGATGCGACCCCGGGACGCCAGTTCCGGCAAGACGATTTGATCTAAGTCCGTATTGGTACCATAGCCGCAGGTCCCCTCCCCATTAAATATTCCGATTCCGAAGACCACATCGCCGGTGGGCCGGTGGACCTGATATTCCATTTCAATGGTGATATCCTCGCCGTCCTGGAAGACATGGCGATCCTGCCCTCGGTCATCCAGGGTCCGGACCCGGGTAATTTCCAGGTCTCCATTGCCCCAGCGGTTTTTGGACAGCAGGCCGGCCGGGGAGAGGCACGCCTCTTCGGAACGTTCCTCCTGAAAGCGGGTCTCTTCCCGACGGGCCACCTCCTGCCGGTAGGCGTCGATCACCTGTCGGGGATCGCCCTGGGCCCGGAGGCAGCCCCCATCCAGCCAGACGGCCAGCTCGCAGAAGCGTTCCACCGTGGGCAGATCATGGGTGACCAGGACGATGGTCTTCCCGGCCTTTTTAAAGGCGCTCATTTTATCGATACACTTGTGAGAAAAGGATTCATCCCCCACGGCCAGAACCTCGTCCACCAGGAGGATGTCCGGGTCCACATTGACGGCCACCGAAAAACCGAGGCGGATATACATCCCGGAAGAATAGGTCCGGACCGGGGCGTCAATAAAGGACTCGAGTTCGGCAAAGCGAACGATTTGATCAAACCGGGCCTCGATCTCCTTGCGGCTCAAGCCCAAGACCGCACCGTTGATGAACACATTTTCCCGGCCGGTGAACTCGGGGTGGAATCCGGCGCCCAGTTCAATCAGCGACGATACCCGGCCGTTGATCCGGATAGTCCCGGCGTCGGGCTTGTAAATCCCGGCCAGCAGCTTCAACAGGGTGCTTTTCCCCGAACCGTTGCGACCGATGACCCCCAGGCTGATGCCTTGAGGAATATCCAGATCCAACCCGGAAAAGACCTCCAGCCGTTCGCCGTGGGATTTTGACAACAGTGAGTAGGGTTTGAGCAGCCAGGTCTTCAGCGTGGCATGATTCCCGCGCAGGATGATTTTCTTAAAAGACTTGGAAACCCCTTGAATGGTGATGGCCGGGTTCATCATAGATTATAACTTTTCCGCCAGGGTTTCCTTGTAGTGTTCAAAAAGAGCGATTCCCAAACCCAGCATGAAGATCGACAGGATCAAGGAGGGAATCAGTTGCCAGGGATCCGGGCTGCGCCGGTAAAAAAAAATATCCTGGTAGCCCAAGGTAAAGAGGGCCGCTGGGTTGAGGAGCACGAATTTCTTAAAAGGCCCCGGTACCTGGGAGAGCGGATATAGGATCGGGGTCAGGAAGAACCAAAGGGTCAGGAGATTGGCCAGGATGTGCTGGATGTCCCGTAAAAAGACATTCAAGGTAGCCAGGCCCAATACCAGTCCGGCAATGAAAGCAAAATGAATAAGAAGAATCAGGGGCAGCCAGCAAAGGTTCCAACCCGGGAAGATGCCCATGAATCCCAAAAAGACAAAGAGAATCGGGAGGCTCAAGAGGAAATTCATCAGATTGGACCCGACTTTGACCAGGGGCAGAAGTTGACCCGGGAAAAGCACCTTGGTGATCAGGCTGCCCCCGGAAGTAATGGCGTTGGTGCCCTCGATCAGGGAGGAGGAAAACCAGATCCAGGGAAGCAATCCGGTAAACATGAAACCGGCGTAGTGTTCCATCTGGATGCGAAAGTAGACGTTGAAGACCAGGGCATAGACCCCCAGCAGCAGCAGGGGGTTGAGGAAGGTCCAGAGAAATCCCAGGACCGATCCCCGATAGCGGGCCTTTAATTCCCGGAGGATCAGGCTGTGGATCAGGCTGCGGTAGCGGAAAACTTCCTGGAGATGCTGACGGATGGGCAAAAACATGAAATCAATAGGCTTCCCGGTTAATAAAACCCTTCCAGAGGGTCTTGATCAGGATCTTCAAATCAAAGACCAGGGACCAGTTTTCAATGTAATAGAGGTCATGTTCAATGCGCTTGGGCAGGGAGGTATTCCCACGCCAGCCGTTGATTTGGGCCCAGCCGGTCATGCCGGCCTTCATTTTATGACGAAGCATGTAGTTGGGAATTTTGCCCCTGAAACTGTGGATCAGTTCCGGGCGTTCCGGACGCGGCCCGACCAGGCTCATCTCCCCCCTCAGAACATTGACCAACTGGGGCAGTTCATCCAGGCTGAGGCGGCGGATAAACCGTCCCACCGGAGTCCTCCGGGGATCCCCTTTCCGGGCCCAAACCGGCCCGGTTTGTCTTTCGGCATCAACCACCATGGAGCGAAATTTCCACATCTCAAAAACTTTGCCGTCCAGGCCCATCCGGGTCTGGCGGTAGAGGACCGGACCGGGAGAGGAAACCTTAATGGCCAGCGCGATAAGCAGCAGGCCGGGGGACAAGAGGATCAAAATCAGGGCGGTCAAACTGAAATCCATGGCCCTTTTAAAAAAACGGCTCCAGCCCACCATAGGGGATTCCCGCAGGTTAATAAAGGGCAGTCCTTCAAACTCTTCCATCCCCCCCCGGAGGGTGATCAAGCGATACAAGTCCGGCACGATTTTAATATCCACCAGTTCATCGCGGATCTGGTTCAACAAAGACTCCAGTTTTTGCTGGGCCGTCAAGGGCATGGCGAAGATGACCAGATTGATGTGCTTTTCCCGGATCACCCGGTCGATATCCTCGTATAATCCCAGCACCTCCAGGCCCTCGATCCGGGTCCCGTTCTTCTGGGGACTCCGGCTGAGAAAACCGGAGACCAGCAGTCCCAATTCCGGATGATTAACGATGGTCTGGGCTACCCGTTGGGCCAACTCCCGGGCACCGACAATCAGGACCTGCTCCAGGTCAAAATAGCGACGCTGCAGGGTGATATAATATTTTTTTAAAAACAGACGGGTTAAAATCAGGCCCAAATAACCCATCAGGCTGAAATAGAGAAAGACTAAACGAGAGTAGTCGGTTCGTTTAAAAAAAAAGGTGATAAAGACCAAAATCATTAAGGCCACGAAAGAGGCCTTGAAGAGGGCCAGCCATTCCTGGGTCCGGTTAAAATAACGGGTATAGATGCCGGTCAGATAAAAGGTTATGGAACAGGTCAGCAAAACAAAGGGAAAAAAGAACAAATAATCCTGCAGGGGAGGAATGCCCTTGGTGACGGGGATGAGGGGGATGAAAAAACGAAGGTAGAAAGCGCCAAACCAGCAAGCCGTAAGAACCAGAAGGTCATTCAGCAAAAGAAAAGACCGAAAGACCTGGATGCGCTTTTTAAACATAGGATGCAGGCCTCACGACAGCGGGGTTAAAGGGAAGGCCGGTCCAAGGCCGCCCGGGGAAACCGGCTATTCCCCACGCGCTTTTTCTATGGCCTCTTCCTTTTTTTTACAATCGATGCAATGGGTGGTTACCGGGCGGGCCTTTAAACGTTCTTCTCCTATTTCCTCTCCACAGGAGTCACAGACCCCGAAAGTACCGTTCTCAATCCGTTCCAGACCTTCTTCAATCTTCAAAATAAGTTTTCTCTCCCGTCCTCGGATGCGCAGCATGAAATTGCGATCGGATTCCAGCGTAGCCCGGTCGGTGGGGTCGGGGAAGTTTTCTTTGGAATCGGTCATGCCGCTGACCGTTTTCTGGGCCTCCTGAATCAGCATTTTCAATTGTTCGTTCAAGAGTTTCTTGAAGCTGTTTATTTTCCTGGCATTCATGGGAGTCCTCCTTGGGTGCTCCTGATCATTGGCCGAAAACCGGCAGGGATTTTCGTTTAAACCGGCCGCTTTTCCCCCCGGTTTTTTCCAACAGCCCGAAGGGGCCCAAAACCATTTCCCGATCAATGGACTTGCACATGTCATAGATGGTTAAGGCGGCCGCGGTTACCGCGGTCAAGGCCTCCATCTCCACACCGGTCCGGTCTTGGGCCTTCACCTGAGCGGTAATTTCAATGCGCGGGGGGGCCTGCCCCGGAGAAAAGAATAGATTCACCTGGGTAAGCCTGAGCGGATGGCAAAGGGGGATCAGCTCCGGTGTTTTTTTGGCCGCTAAAATACCGGCTACCTTGGCCACCCCCAACACATCCCCTTTTTGAATCGCATTGGCTTGGATTTTTTTCAGAGTCCCCACCTGCATATAAACGGCTCCACCGGCCCAGGCCTCACGCCGGGTGATTTTTTTTGAGCCCACATCCACCATGCAAGCCTGGCCCTCAGAATCAATATGAGTCCAGTCGGCCGTTGGGGCCGGTTTTTGGATTTTATCCTTCATTCAGTTGCTTAAGGTCCTGTCCCTCCGGCAAAGCGGGTTGGACCTGTTCCAGCGTCACCAGGCCGGCGGCGATTTCCCGCAAGGCGCCCACGACTTCCTTGTTTTTAGTCTGGACCAGTCGGGGCGCCCCGTTTCTCAACTGTTTAACCCGTTGAAAAGCCAATTGTATCAAAGCAAAACGATTGTTCACTTTTTCCAAGCAATCTTCAATGGTTATTCGGGCCACGCGGTCCCTCCCCAGAGGATGAATTTAATAAATAAACTTTTTCTTCTAACATAATAATTGGCTTTTGTAAATAAAGAAATTGTCCGGTGCGACTGAATCTTTTTTCCCCCGATCAAAGGATGACGGACTCGCCTTCGGTCCGTCAACAGACTGGAGACGATCAAGCCCCCCCGCCTAGACGGGATACAGCTAAAACTATTCGAATTTACTTGAAATGACCGGTAAGTTTCGCCGGCGGTGAGGTCACCCGCCGAAGAGAAAATCGCTCTTTAACCGTTAGCGGGGTTGTCCAACCAGGCGATCTGACCGGCAGGTATTTAATCCCTGTCCGGGATTGAAGATTTCGGAATGGTCGAGTTTCCGGGTTTGACAATAAAAAAGAAATGTGGGATAGTTTGTTCAAGCCGGCGTAGCTCAGGGGTAGAGCAGCTGATTCGTAATCAGCAGGTCGCGGGTTCGAATCCCATCGCCGGCTCCACATAAATAAAGGGGTTAGCCAAGTCAAGTTAACCCCTTTTTCATACAGCCTGACCATCCCGCGGGTGTCCATCCGGCAATATTCCAATAGCGCCTGGTCTTCTTTTAACCTTTTTGTCCTTGTAAGGTCTAATCTATAAAAAACCCGAGCGAACCAGTTGCTCGCTCCAGACTATAAGGGAGAGTAAAATATGAAAAAAATCAGTTGTTTGTTAAGCCTCCTTTTTGTCTTAACCATGTTAGTCCCACTAAAAGAGGCAGAGGCTTATCGTGGTGGAGGATCCGGTGGGTCTGGCGGCCACGGAAGGTATAGTGGGGGTGGAAGATCAGGTGGGCCTGGTGGCCATGGAGGGTACTATGGTGGACACCGAGGGTATTATGGCGGGCATGGTAGATATTATGGCGGCGGCCATTTCTACGGAGGATCCCGCGTCTACCTCGGCGGAACCTTTGGGTACCCCTACTACTATCCGTACGGGTATTATCCTTCCCCCTACTATTATCCTTCCCCTTATTACTATCCTTTTTAACCGGATGTCGTTACCCAACATGAACTGGAAACCAGATCTTCTCGTCCTCTTCACGGTCGTGGTCCTGAGCGGATGTGCCACGATGCCGATAGGACCAACCGTCTCGGTGATGCCGAGCCCGGGAAAGCCCTATGAGGTGTTCATGGCTGATGAAGGTGTCTGCCGAGATTGGGCTCAGCACCAGATCGGGGGAACATCGCCAAGCCAGACCGCCAATGAAAACCTAGCCGCCGGAGCGGTCGTCGGAACGATGGTAGGGGCCGGTCTGGGTGCGTTGATCGGTGCTGCCACGGGTAACGCGGGCGCCGGTGCGGCCATCGGTGCTGGGGCGGGCCTTCTCGGCGGGACCTCCATCGGAGCTACCGAGGGCGCTGTTTCCGGGTATCAGCTCCAGAGGCGCTACGACATAGCCTATCAGCAATGCATGTATTCGAAGGGAAACCAGATCCCCGGTGTTGTACGCCGGCCGGCGCCGGCCTACGCACCCCCACCCCCGTCAAAATATTATCCACCTCCGCCCGACAGAAGTCAGGCGCCACCGTCAGCAAGCCAAGGATCGGGTGGCCGGATATTCATCTACCCACGCCAAAGTCAAAATGAAGAGCAACAGGCCAAAGATTTTGACGTGTGCCACAGTTGGGCTGTTGGTCAAACAGGCTTCGATCCGAAAAAGCCACCTGCCAGCCGACCAGATGCTCAGACCACCCCAAAAAGCTCGGATTATTTACGGGCGATCAGTGCCTGCCTTGATGGCCGGGGGTATACTTTAAGATAGGAGGAAATCCTTCGGGTCCCGGCCCCCGTAACCGATAGAGTAAAATTTCATCGGGATTTGGCCACCGCTCTATTTTACGACATCCTTGAGTCCCTTCCCGGGGTTGAACTTTGGGACTTTCTTGGCGGCAATATCAATTTCCTCCCCCGTCTTCGGGTTCCGTCCCTTCCGGGAAGGTTTATCGACGACGGTGAAGGTTCCAAACCCGGCCAAATTCACCCGGTCTCCCTCCTTCAAAGCCTTGGTTATCGCGCCAAAGACTGAATCAACCACTGCTTCGGCTTCCTTTTTCGTTGCGACGACTTTTGCCACTTCCCTGACCAGATCCTCTTTGTTCATTGGCAATTCCTCCTTTTCCGGCTTATTTAACCTTTGAGATTAGGTGGGAGTATTATTGAGTCTTTTCTGGAAATATCAAGCAAATAAATCAGTTGGGGTCAATAGACCTTCCTGAAGTCTTGTTTGTGAATTTTGGCCCGCCAGGAGAGCTTTCTAAGGCAAATCATTGGCCCACACCGCCAAACAGAAGGTCCCCCAGGGATAAATTCCCCTATTTACTTTTCCCATGCTGGAGTATAATTCAGGTCAAAAGGGTTGGGCGCAACAACGGAATTGTTCTCTAATCCAATCCCTTCCAGCTCGCAAGCAAGTCTAAT
>Ga0315283_10006037_pt1 | contig 10764 bp, 15 predicted proteins | sample YL17G09_0_MG_FD_204541 | JGI IMG/M metagenome (GOLD analysis project Ga0315283, IMG submission 204541) | Sediment microbial communities from Yellowstone Lake, YNP, Wyoming, USA - YL17G09_0 | ecosystem: Environmental > Aquatic > Freshwater > Lake > Sediment | place: USA: Wyoming | collected...
ACATATAGCGGTTTACCAGCAATTGGTGATTTTGAGTGCACAGAGCCTTTAAGTTTTGAAATGTGGGTATACCCTACAGCGGGGAAAACAAACGAGGATATAATCTCAAAATTTACCTACGCACGCGGGTATAGGTTCGTATCTCATGGTAGTCGGGGCAAGGTTAATAGCCTCGAATTTGGATTGTATAGCGCCGTTAATAATTGGATGATTGCCCTTATTCCCGGCCCGCTCAATCTAGCAATTAACACATGGCAGCATTATGTTGTTACGTATAATGGCAGCAGTCTAGCAAGTGGTGTTAAAATTTATGTCAATGGTGTTTCAAAAGCGCTTACGGTTGCAAGTAATACCCTGACTGGAACGATTAAAAATAGCGAGAAGCTGAAGATAGGAACCGGATACTATCCCTGGTATGCGGGAAAGGTTGACGAATTGACGATATATAACCGCGTTTTATCGGCCTCAGAAGTATCGCAGAGATATAATGCGGGTACAGGCACAGAAACATTATTTGGCGCCGCCTATTTGAATTATAAGTTCAATGAGCTATCTGGATCAATTGTTTCCGACAGTTCAGGGAATGGACGAACGGGCCAGACTGTAGGCAACCCAGCATGGGTGACAGGCAAGTTAAATAAGAGTATCCAGCTTAATGGATCAAGCCAATATGTATATGTGTAGGAAAGTGCATTGAAATTTAATTGGATATCAGTGCATTGGTTGGGCGGTTACGGGGTAAGCTGTGGGCACAATAATAAATGGACAGTTAATTACTGAGAGAGTGTTACTATCCCCTATAGTATGGGATGATTTGCGCTTTCCGGCGTCTCCAGGTCGAATAAATCCGGCAACATTACGGCCTGACTTTGATTATACAAAGTCGTGCTTTGCTTTTGATGGTGGTGGGACGGAATCAATATACATGGTTGGTCAATTGCCACATGGATACAAGCCGGGTACGGCCTTATACCCGCATTTACACTGGGCACCTACTACAAATAGCACTGGTTTTGTACACTGGGAGATGCGTTATAAGTGGTATAATGATGGTGAAACTATAGGCGCGTTTACGTCAAGTTTATTATCTGCGACGTCCCCAGCAGTACCCGAACAATTAACACGTAGTAGTTGGGCGATTATTTCAAAGTCAGACGCGGCCATAAGTTCAATGGTTATGTTTATCCTTTCACGAATAGGTGGGGCCGATACAATTGACACTGATGTCAATCTTTATGAGTTCGATCTACATTTCCAGATTGACACGATAGGCTCCCAACGGGAACTAATTAAATAATGGCATTTAATCCATTTAACATATTCAAGCGCTCTGCAAAGGCGAACCGAAAAGCTACTGTCATTACAGGCAGCGGTCAACCTTCATACCCTGAGCGTAATTATGAGAATTATGCAAAGGAAGCATTTTTAAAAAATGTTATTGGCTTTAGATGTATAGACCTGATTGCAAAGTCAGTGGCATCTGTGCCGTGGAAGGTATATGAAGAAAAATCTAATGGAGAGGCTGATGAGGTCTTTAGTGACCCCCTATATGATTTGCTTTATCGTCCTAACCCTGATATGGGCTGGACAAATTTTATGTACAGCCTTACAGCATATCTTCCGTTAAGTGGTAATACTTTTGTCAGAAAGATAGGGCCTACGACCGGACCGAATAGAGGGATACCAAAGGAGTTATACACCCTTCAACCGAATAATATTGTAATTGAGACAAACGACTCAGGCCAGAAGATCGGGTATACATATAATAAGGGCACACGTTTTGAGCAGACTTTTCCAATTGACCCTATTACAGGCGAATGTGAAGTCAGACAGATAAAATTATTTAACCCACTATCTGAAATATGGGGGACATCGATAACAGAGACCGCAGCAAGAGAGATTGACACTTCTAATGCGGGGGCGGACTGGAATAAAAACTTACTTGATAATCAAGCGCGGCCTGGAATGGTCCTGTCAAGTGAGAATCCATTAACAGACCAACAGTTTGATAGACTTGCACAGCAAATAAGGGATGAACGAGAAGGCGCTGCAAACTCTGGGAGGTCATTGATCCTTGAGGGCAAGATGAAGGCGGACCAATACGGCTTTTCACCGGCAGAGATGGACTTTATTGAAGGGTCTAGAGAGATGTCAAGACGAATTGCATTGGCATACGGTGTTCAACCTCAAATGCTTGGAATCAAAGGTGACTCAACATATTCAAACTATGAACAAGCACGTCAAGCATTTTGGGAAGAGACAGTAACTTTCTATTTGACATTGATACGTGATGAATTTAATCATTGGTTATTACGCGGCTCAAATAAGTACCTTGACTATGACCTTGACAATATGCCGGCGTTTGAATTGAAGCGGGCGTCATTATGGGAACGTGCCCGCGCTGCTGACTTCATAACGATCAATGAGAAAAGGGCAATGGTCGGAGAAGACACGGTTGACGGCGGGGACATTATTCTTGTATCTGCGACTATGCTACCTTTGGGGACAGAAAGAGAAGAACCAGGGGACGATAATAACGGAGACGATGAACTGTGATAAACATTACAGGAGCACGACGAAGGGCACAACTACAAGCAGCGATTGAGAATCAGATGCAAGCCCTTGAAAGAGTGTTTATGTTAATCGTTCAGAAACAATTAAAGAAGCAATACAGTGCAGCCGCTTCAAGAGTAGAGAGCGGGTCGGATAAAATAAGTAGTGCGGTTGATAGAAATAAAAAAGAGTTTCAAAAGGTTATACAGGCGCAATATATAAGAACGGCGAAACGATTTGCACCTATGATATTCGATAATCTGAGTAAAGCAAAAGGGATTCAGATTAAAAGTATTGAAACTGAGTTCGATGCATTTGTTTGGAAGTGGGCACGGCTGATAGCAGCACAGAAAGTTGTTGATGTTAGTAACGCAACTAAAAATAAGATAGCCGCTGTGATAATGGCTGGACGTGAAGAGGGGTTAAGTAGCGCAGCAATCGGCCGGCACATTAGAAAAGATATAATACCAATTGATACTGTTTACAGAGCGGAGAGAATAGCAAGGACCGAGACACATACGGCGGCTGTTGGCGGAATGACCGAGGCGATGGAGACAACAGGCCTAACATATACAAAGTCATGGGTTGCAGCGCTTGACGATAGAACGCGGGAATCACATAGACAAGCAGAGATTGATAATGTTGATATTCCACAGGATAAACCTTTTATTGTTGACGGTGAGGAGTTGATGTATCCAGGGGATGCGAACGGATCAGCGGGAAATATAATAAATTGTCGGTGTGTAGTTTTTTACAATACAAAATGAAAGCGGCGAAGTGGAGGAGATAATGAGCGAGCTGGAGAAATATTTAAAATATGAAGATAGTAGGGGCGGCCATATGAAGAAGATGATTGTCCCTTTTGAGATAGCAGGATTGAGTGACGAGGGGACGATAACAGGATATGGGTCAACCTTTGGTGGGGCGTCTGATTCTTACGGTGATATTGTCGTAAGAGGGGCTTTTCAAGAAACGATTGCTAAAGGCGGACGAAACGGAAATGGTATTGTGATGTTATGGAACCATGACGCTAAAGAGCCCATAGGTAAATGGCATAACGTGTCAGAGAATGAGAAGGGACTCAAGATGGAGGGCAAGCTTGTTATGGAAGTTGCTCGCGCGCGTGAGGCATACGCACTTGCAAAAGAGAAAGTGGTTCAAGGCCTTTCTATTGGATGGGACTTTATACGAGATAAAGATGGACGCGTTGAGAAAGACGCGGTTGAGATAGATGAGAAAAAAAGGACTCGATATTTAAAGCGGGTTGAATTATTTGAGGTGTCATTAGTAACGTTTCCCGCAAATACTCGTGCGACTATAACGGGTACAAAGGGAATTGATGAGGTGCAGACTATTCGTGATTTTGAGATTTTCCTCCGGGATGCTGGAATGTCGGTTGAAATTGCGAAAACTATAATTTCAAAGGCTAAGGAAGTCTCCGGGATGGAGATGACCGATGAAATGGAAAACGCTCTTGAATTTGTTAACGCTCTTGAATTTGTTTTAGAAGGGTTCAAAACCCAAAATGCCAGATTATTCGTGGCAGATATGCTGTCGAAGTGAATTCGATAGTTAAAAAGTAATCCATATAATCGGAGGAAACGATGGAATTTAATGAAGTAGTAAGCGCAGTAACCGCCGAAATTAAGACTCTCGGTGATTCTGTAAGTGGTATCAAAACCAATTACAACGAGATGAGAAAATCTCATGAAGAACTGAAAAAAGTTATTGAGAATGGAACAAGTGATGTTATCGCTCGTGAAAAACTTGATAAACTTGCAAGTGATGTTGCAACAAGACAAGATGCGCTTGACAAACAAGCTGTAAAGCATGCAAATGAACTCAATGAAAGGCTTGATTCTTTTGAAGTTGCTATGAAAAGGCACGGCAATGCGGGGTCATCTGACAACGCCGCTTTTGAAGAAGCTAAAGCGTTTGCAATCGCTCACAAGTCTATAATGAGCGGTGACACTGGTTTTTCATATTCGAATATGCCAGACGTGAATGTTGACAACTACAAAGAATATGCAAAAGAATTTGAAAAATATATTCGCACTTGGGGCGGAGACAAACAAAAGCTCGTTGAACAAGCAGCTATAAAAACTATGATCTCTGCCTCTGATCCTGATGGCGGTTATACCGTTCCAACAGCTATGTCAAATAAGGTCATAAAACGCCTTTATGAAATTGATCCCCTTCGCTCACTTGCAGCAGTTGAGTCAATTACTACAGGCGCCATTGAGTGGTTAGTTGATAATGGCGATGCTGGTTCAGGATGGGAAGGAAATGAGACTGTTGCAACTACAAACGCAACTACTCCTCAACTTGCTAAAAAACGTATTCCTGTTAATGTTCTTGCAACTCGTCCGAGGGTATCTCAGATATTACTCGAAGATAGCGGAATAAACATAGAGCAGTTTTTAGCTACTAAAGTTGGCGATCGTTTTGGCCGTGATGAGGCAGCCGCTTTCGTAAGTGGTGATGGCATAAACAAACCTCGCGGTTTTCTGACCTATGCCGATGGGACCAACTGGAATCAGATTGAGCAAGTTCACATGGGTGATGCTGCTGCATTAACCGCAGATGGTTTTATTACTGTTAAGTATCACATGATTGAGCAATTCCTTGAAAGAGGAACTTGGTTATTGAATAGATCGACAGTTCAAGCAGCTCTGAAATTGAAAGACGGCGCTGGTAACTTTTTATGGCAGCCTTCTTTCATGGCTGGACAGCCCTCAACTATTCTTGGCCTTCCGGTAAGAATGTCTCCAAGCATACCAACTGTTGCTATTAATGCACTGGCCGTTGTACTTGCAGACTTCAAAGAAGCCTACATGATAGTTGATAGACTTGGAATCACCGTTCAGCGTGATCCTTATACAGCTAAACCTCTGGTTGAGATGTATTTCAGAAAGCGTGTTGGTGGCGATGTTGTTAATTTCGATGCGATCAAGATCGGAACGATCGAAGCTTAATCAGGAGAGTAAATAATATGCTTAAAGATGGATATTCAGGATTTCGATTTTTTCAAGCGTACGAGCCGCAAGATGTAGCTAACGGGTCAATAACGGGCGTGGCGATTGATACGCAAGGGTATGAAACAGCAACTATTGTTGTAAATGTAGGGACAGCGACCGGCGGGGCACTGTCTGCAGCTGATAATAGGCACCAATTGATGCTTGAACATTATAATAGTACTGTGGGCGTTCTGGCTTGGTCAGAATGCTATCCTTCACAAATGATTCACAGCGTTATAGGGGAAGCGGGGGCATATAGTACTTTGAATAGTGGGATTTTTCAAAGTATTGGCTCATTTACCAGCTTTGCAAGTAGGACATATGCAGTTGGTTACAAGGGCCCGCATCGTCTTATCCGCTTAAGGATATCAGACGTTGGTGCACCTTCTACTTATTCGATGGGTGCAATTGCTATTCTTGGCCTTCCTGCTAACTGGCCTGTAAATGCTGTAATAGGTTAATTCTTGCAGCCGGGTTGCAATATACCCGGCCTATTCTAAACAAAGGAGAGGATAGGATATGACAAAACGTGATAATACCTATCAAAATGCAAGAGTTAACTTGATTCAAGGCGGGCAGACTCTTAGCATTGATGATAATGGCTGGTTCGATTTTTATGGTGATTCAATCACCGGGCAACAAATGAAAGGGACTCTTCATAACGCAGCAAAAGTGAGCGTGATCGGGCAAGGGGCCGGTTCCACTGTATTTTCGCAGACAAACATCCCGAACAGTGCTAAGTATATTATATTTAGTATGACAAGCAACTTGGCGACCGGTTCTGCATGGTTATGTTCAGGTCCGATAATCGGGCAAGAAATGTATATCAGGATCGCAAGGGGCTCGTGTGCAAGTGGAATGGTTCTTATATCCACTTCGGGCGTGTCTATTATAGGTCTTATGGGCAGCGTATTATCCATAATTCGTCTTTACAATTCTGCTGCATCATGTGGTGCATGTCATTTGATTTGTAAACAAGACGGCGAGTGGGCGGTTGCGGCTGTATACTCTCATGGAGTAGCTGCTGGTAGTGCTGTACCGGATTAGTAGGTAGGAGTATTAAGAATGAAAATAAAAATGATAACACGTCAACTTGGGGCCAGTGATGGAATTCATGTAGTGAATTATGTTGCGGGCTGTGAGTATGAAGTAAGTGATAAGTTAGCGAAAACTTTTATTGACAATGGATGGGCTGCTGAAGTTAAGGCCGGAGTAACGCCGATTGAAAAACCGGTTGAAAAGGTTGAGGTTAAGAAGCCCGTTTTTGGAGATAATAACTACGCTGCTGAACTGAAAAAGGGAGCTAGAAGATAATGGCTATCAATTCCCGTTCATTAGCGCGAAATGGAAACATGCGGTTTTACGTTTATACAGCCCCGTCAGTGGAGCCTATAACTGTATCCGAAGTTAAAACTTTTGCGCGTATAGATGGGAGTGATGAAGACACTTTAATTGGAACTTTCATAACGGCGGCGCGGCAAGCTTGCGAGCAGTTTTTAAGACGTGCCATTCTTGAACAAACAATTCGATGTAAATTTGATTTTTGGCCAGACTATCCGATCGAGTTGCCGCGTCCGCCTGTTATTTCAATTACGCAAGTTGGAATGGTTGATGAAAGTGACACTGTGACTGTATATGGGGCAAGTAGTTATTATTTAATTACGGATGATATGGTTCCCAGGTTAGCAATTAGACAGACTTCTAATGTCCCGCAGAATTCCGACCGGGATTATGCCGGATATATTATTGATTATAAGGCCGGTTATGGATCGACGGCTGCAAGTGTGCCAGAACAGATTAAGACGGGGTTGAAATTGTGGACGACTGACATTTATGAGAATAGAGTGGTGAGAGAGACTCCGCCGCCGGAAGCATGGGCGGTCCTTAATCCCTATAGAGTCATAAAGATATGACATGCAAAAACTGCGGCAATGCAAAGAGTGTCAAGTGTGTATGTGATAGCACTTTGTATAACGCTAAAGGATTAAAATGTGCGATGACTAAAGGTGGAATTGTTAGATGCCCCGCCTGCGGGCGAGAGTATAGTATCAAGAGTGTTATCTATTGTTTACAGAATTACAAGCAATTAACGAATGACTTAGTAACAAGGAAAATATGAGTTTATTAAAATTATTTAATATTATATTTCAATTTTCTTTTATGCGGCTTGCCTGTGTAAAAGATATAAATACGGGCGGGGTTATTAAGTATAAAATATTAAAATGGATCGTGCCGGGTACTGGGTGGATAAGTAATTATATTTATATTGGTAAAAAATGAGCTGGTTAGTTAATAAACTCAGACATCGGCTTCAAATTCAAACACCAAACCAGGACCCAACTTCTGTAGGTGGAATGGCTTTGACTTTCAATACCGAGACTACGGTATGGGGCGAAGTAAAGCCAGTATCTGACTATATTAAAGCTATTCGAGGGGCGCAGACGGGTGAGAGCATAACGCATCATGCGATGGTTAGAAAGGTCGGAATAGAATCATTGACAAGGGCCTTTTCAAGTGCGTTCGATACAAGCGTTGATCAAATGGCAGACATGAATATTGTAAAGGCCGATTGGTTTGTATTCATGGAGCGCGGGTCGAGTGTCAAGGGTAGACGTTTTAGAGTACGTGGAATTATAAATGATGATGATAGAAATGAGTTTGTCAAGATAGCGTTGGAAGAGATAGAGGAAACGGGTACAGGATGGCCAGAGTAACAACTAACTTTTTAGCAGTATCTGAAAAGATGAAGGCTATCGGCAAAGCGTTATATGATGCTACTGTCATTAAGGAACTCGATAGGGAGTTTAACAAGATTGGTGCATCGATGGCGCAGACTATACAAAAGTCAATGCGCAATACTCCGAGGGCATCTTATTTTTATAAAAGACGGTCGGTCAAGCATTACCCGTCACAGCCTGAAAACCCTCCGGCAGTTGACCGAGGGGACTTGTGGAAAAATATCAGATTTACTACGCAAAGAATGTCTGATAATTTTCAATTTCAAATTGGTACTGACCAAAAGCACGGCTTTTATTTAGAGAATGGCACAGTAAAAATGACAGAGCGGCCCTGGTTGTTTCCTGTAGTACATAAATTTGAGCCTCAAATATATGACATGATAAAAAGAATTACCGGCGCAGAATTGAGGGAAGCATTTAAGGCAGGGGGGCAGTTGACGGGGGAGTATTCAAGTAAAGGCTGGGAAGTAAGGTTTAAGTAATGCAACTTGGTAGAATAGTATTAAAAATAAGGGCAGCAGGAACAAGTCTGGGAGCCAATGTTCTCGGAGCCGCTGATCTTAATGCAGTGATGACAAATACTTTTACTCCAAAAATGCCTATTGCATTTGTTATTCCAGTGAGCGAAGACGCTAAAGAAAATGAGTGTCATCCCTCTATAAATCAGATTGTATATGAGCGCTTTGGTGTTATTGTAGCAATTCCAACAGACGGTACACAAAAGGATAAAACGGGCCTGCTTGCTTATGACCAATTACATGAGATGCGGAATGAATTATTCGGGCCGTTAATAGGCTGGGATATGGGATTTAGTGAGCAGATATATTATAGGGGTGGAAAACTCATAGGAATTGACCGCGCTGTATTATGGTATCAATTTGATTTCGAATATAAGTCAAGAATAGTTTCTAATCCTGATGGATTCGGAGAAATAGAAACAACAACTATTGACAACCGAGCGCCAGTTTCTTCTTTACCTGACTTTGATAGAATTTGGGCACAATATATTTTAACTCCGTCGGTTAAGTGGGAAGATCTGATGAATGATCCTAGCCTGGATCTTCCAGAAACATTAGTCCCGGCTGACATGACTCAATTTATAGATTTGACTGATGATCCTGATGCAGGTCCTTACGGATCGGGATTTGCAAGGGCATTCGATTTTTTTATAAGAAAATAATAACTGCGAGGTGGAGAAGTGGGTGCAGAAAGTAAATTTTTAAAGCCGCGCGAGGGGCTTCTAGTAAGGGACCCTTTAACGAAGGCAATCATTCCGGCGGCGGGATCTAATCTTCCTTGGATAGGCCCTTCGGGTAGGTACTGGAGGCGGAGAGTAAGTTGCGGAGACATGATATTATCAGAGGCGGAAGCGCCGGTTATTAGCAAGAAATTTGGAGGAAGTAAATAATGGCTATATCTTTTAACAACATACCGAACACATTGAGGACCCCCGGCGGGTACATCGAAATTGACAATAGCAGAGCATTGAAGGGGTTATACGCTAATCCTCATAAGGCACTTATTGTTGGACAAAAAACGAGCGATGGATCGGCGGCTGCCGATACTATTCAACAGATTACACGGGATGGACTGGCCGATGGGTTTTTTGGTCCAGGTTCGATCCTCGCTCGTATGTGTAATATATTCAAGGATAACAATCCCAATACAGAACTACATGCGATTGCATTATCAGTAACTGGCGGGACTGCAGCAACCGGGACACTTAAATTTAAAAGTGCTCTTTCTGCAACAGGAAATACTACGTTTTATTTAATGATAAACGGGCAGAAAGTTTATACAACTATTACGAGTGCTTGGTCAATAACTGATGTTTGCAGCGCTATTAAAGCGACTGTCAATGCGAACTCAGACCTCCCCGTCATTGCCAGCGTATCGGCAAGCGCAGCTGGGTCAAATCACATAGCCTTCCATGCAGTGCAATCTGGGACATTGGGGAATTATATCGACATTCGATGGAACTATTACGCAGGACAGAGCGAGCCTCTTGGATGGAGCGCCGCAGAAATATCTATGGCCTCTGTTATGGGCGGCGGTGCAACTGATCCTGACCTTGGTGATGCATGGGCAGTCATTGACGGTGTTCAATATAATTATGTTGTTCAACCATACATTGATGCATCGAATTTAACTGACCTTGAGAATGAACTCGAAGATAGATTCGGTCCGATGATTGACTTACAAGGTCAAGGGCTTACAGCGGTCAGAGCTACTACGGCAAGCTGTACAACTCTTGGAAATAGCCGGAACAGTCCTCACAACTGCATAATGGGCGTTTACAATTCGCCAACGTGCCCGGAAGAATGGGCGGCTGCTCTTGGTGCGGTTGCTGCGGCTAATCTTAATCAAGATCCCGCAAGACCTTTGCACTATCTTAAGCTGAAAGGTATTCTTGCACCTCCAACCGCTGACAGATTCACGCGCGCGGAGAGAGATAT
>Ga0315283_10006038_pt1 | contig 10763 bp, 11 predicted proteins | sample YL17G09_0_MG_FD_204541 | JGI IMG/M metagenome (GOLD analysis project Ga0315283, IMG submission 204541) | Sediment microbial communities from Yellowstone Lake, YNP, Wyoming, USA - YL17G09_0 | ecosystem: Environmental > Aquatic > Freshwater > Lake > Sediment | place: USA: Wyoming | collected...
GAAACTCCTTTAGAAAAAGCCGGTATCGGGCATCGTTAGGCACATTGGTAAAATAGACGACGCCTTCCTCATCCTGATGCCGATAAATATCCCCCCGGGAGGGGGCGGGCAGGAAGACAGCCAGCATGGCTAAAAGAGTGAAAATAACGGCCGTGAACCGGACTTTATTGCTCATAAGGACTATTTCTTTTTCGAAATTTTATTCCAGTCTTCCAAAAATTTTTTGAGGCCGATAGTCGTCAAGGGGTGGTCGGCTAATTGGATTAGTACCTTATAGGGAATGGTGGCGATATCGGCCCCCATCAGGGCCGCGGTCAGGACGTGGACCGGGTTCCGAACGGAAGCGACGATGACTTCCGTCTCCAAGCCGTAATTATTGTAAATGGTCACGATCTGGTCGACCAGTTCCATCCCTTCCTGAGAGATATCGTCCAAGCGCCCGACGAAGGGGCTGACATACGCCGCCCCGGCCTTGGCGGCCAGCAGGGCCTGGATCGGTGAAAAAATCAGGGTCACATTGGTCGGTATCCCTTGACCGGAAAGTTTTTTCACCGCCTTCAGGCCTTCCGTGGTCATGGGTATCTTCACACAGATATTTTTATGAATCCGGGCCAGGGATTGTCCCTCTTTGATCATTCCCGGGGCCTCCTCCGAAATCACCTCGGCATTGACCGGTCCGTTGACCCGTTGACAGATTTTTTTAAAGATTTCAATCGGTTTTCCCTTTTCCTGGGAAAGCAGACTGGGATTGGTCGTAACTCCATCCACCAGACCCAATTCCACGGCGGCCTCAATCTCTTTCAGGTTGGCGCTGTCGATAAAAAATTTCATTCCCAATCCTTTCCAACTTATTAGTTGTTTTCGGTTCCCGCGGTTTTTTTCTTTAGAAAGTAATCACGACATTCCGTGCTGCAAAAATATTCCTTCTGTCCGTCGCACCGGTTCCCTTCCAGGGCCACCCGCTTGGGCACATAGGTTTTGCAGACCGGGTCCTGAACCATCTCGTCCTGTATTTCCGCCGGTGCTTTTTTGCCCGACGGCGCTTTAAAAATCACGCTCCGGCGGACAAGCCGGTAAGCCAAATAAAGCGCAATTATAATTATAATCCATTTGAGCATTTTTTAAACCAATTTTTTAATCGCCTGCCCGCCGATCTCCAGAGCTTCTCTTAATTCCGTAATTGTTTTCTTAATAACCGGGTGAATCAGGTCGGGGGCTATTTCCGATAAAGGATCCAACACAAAGCGCCTTTTCTCCAGTTCGGGATGAGGGATGATCAGGTCGACCTCCCGAATCACCCGGTCATCATAAAACAGGATGTCCAGGTCGATGGTCCGGGGGCCCCATTTTATGGTCCGCTCCCGGCCTAATCGGCTTTCAATGTTCAGCAGTGTTTTCAACAATTCCCTCGGCGTCTGCCCGGTTTCCAGGAGAAAGACCCCATTGATGAACCATTCCGGATCGTCCCACCCCACCGGTCGGGTCAGGTACCAGGAGGACTGCCGTAAAATCCGGTTATCCGGGTCCTCGGTCAGCCGTTCCAGGGCCTGTTCGCTATTTTTTTTTTATCCCCCCGGTTGGACCCCAGGGCAATGAAAACCCGATGCCGGCCCATTAGAATCCCACCCGACTGAGGCGGTCGACCGCCTCCTCCAACCTTTCCTGGGGGACCGTCAGCGAGATGCGAAAATAGCCTTCCCCTGGTTCCCCAAAGCCGTTGCCCGGAGTGGTAACGATTCCGGCCTGCTGGAGCAGATGCCGGGTGGTCTGTGCGGAAGTATACCCTTTCGGGACTTCCACCCATAAATAGAACGAGGCCTTAGGGGAATCAACCGCCAAGCCGATCTGGCGCAATCCCCGGACCATCAGGTCCCTCCGTTTCCGGTAGACGTTCCGCATTTCTTCCAGGCCGGATTGGGGCCCTTCCAGGGCCTCGATACCCGCCCATTGGATGGCCTGGGGGGCCCCGGAATCAATGTTGCTCTTGACCTGGCTCAGACCGCCGATCAGTTGGGCATTGCCCACGGCAAACCCGATGCGCCAGCCGGTCATATTGTAGGTCTTGGACAGGGAATGGAACTCGAGACCCACCTCTTTGGAACCCGGGACCTCCAGAAAGCTCAAGGGCCGGTAGCCGTCATAGGCGATCTCCGAATAGGCGGCATCGTGGGCAATGATTATCCGGTGTTCCCAGGCGAAGGCCACCACCTCTTCAAAGAAAGAACGGTCGGCCACCGCCGCCGTGGGGTTATTCGGATAATTGATGAACAGAACCTTGGCCTGACGGGCCACTTCCCCCGGAATTTGGGATAAATCAGGCAGGAAATGATTCTCTTTCCGCAAGGGCAGGAAATAAGACCGGCCGCCGGCAAACAAAGTCCCGCTGAAATAGACCGGATATCCGGGGCTGGTCATCAGGGCGTAGTCACCGGGATTGATAAAGGCCAGGGGAAAATGGGCGATCCCTTCCTTGGAACCGATCAGGGTGACTACCTCCTTAACCGGGTCCAGGGTGACGTTAAATCGGCGTTGGTACCAGGCTGCCACCGATTTTCGAAAATCATTCATCCCGGAATAAGAGGGATAGCGGTGGTTCCCGGGGTCCTGGCTCGCTTCAATAAGTCGCTTCAGGATGTGCTCCGGGGTGGGCAGGTCCGGGTCACCGACCCCCAGGTCGATAAGATCCACTCCCTTGGCCCGGACCTCGGCCTTTAATCGATCAATTTCGATAAAGAGGTAGGGCGGAAGCTGGAACAGGCGGTCCGCCTTTTTAATCCAATCCATTGAGATAAAGTCTCCTTGATTAACAATTAATAATTAACAATTGATTATTGCTTATTGATTTGTGGGTGCTCCTTCAGCCGCCACGGTATTTATCAGCCTTCCCACCTGCTCCACCACGACCTCCACCGTGTCCCCTGATTTCATGGGGCCCACTCCTGAAGGGGTGCCTGTGGAAATAATATCTCCCGGATAAAGGGTCATGACCCGGGAGATAAACTCCACCAGTTCCGGGACGGAAAAGATCAACTGGTTCGTTCGGGAGGATTGGCGCAGTTCCCCGTTCAAATAAGATTGAACGGCCAAATCCCCGGGATCGATGTCGGTCACCAGGCCGGGGCCGATCGGGCAGAAGGTATCAAAACCCTTGGCCCGGGTCCATTGCCCGTCTTTGGTTTGCAGATCCCGGGCCGTGACATCATTCAGACAGGTATACCCCAGGATGGTTGAAAAAGCCGCTTCCCGGGGAACATTTCGACAGGTTCGGCCGATAATGACCGCCAGTTCGGCCTCGTAATCGACCCGCCGGCTCATGGCCGGAACAATGATCTTTTCATCAGCGGCGATGACGGCCGAGGGGGGTTTCATAAAAATCAGGGGTTCCGCCGGCACCTCCAGATTGAATTCCCGGGCATGGTCCCGGTAATTCAATCCCAGGGCAACGATCTTGCTGGGACGGCAGGGGGGCAGGATTTTGATCTCCGCCAGGGCCAGCGATCCACCTGCGGGTTGATAGTCACTGAACGGATCTCCTGAAATCCGGCGGATACGATCCTCGGTCTCCAGGAGCCCGTAGGCTTCTTTTCCCTGATAGCGATAGCGTATAAATTTAGGCATATTCCGGCAAAAGACGCTGAGCGCCGGGCGCGGGGCGCGAAGCGTAAAGACGATTTAATACGAAAATAGAATGACCCAAATTATTCAATCTGACACATTGCCGCGCGCTCAGCGCCCAGCGCTCAGCGTCTCTTCCTTCAGCCCCAGCACATCCTGCATATCATACCAGCCGTTCGGCTTCCCAATCAGCCAGCGGGCCGCCCGCAGGGCGCCCCGGGCAAAGGTATCCCGGCTGTGGGCCCGGTGAGTGATTTCGATCCGCTCCCCCATCCCGCCGAATAGCACCGTATGTTCTCCGATAATATCCCCGGCACGGAAGGTTTGAATGCCGATCTCCTCCGGTTTACGTTCCCCGATGATCCCTTTGCGCTCATAGACGGCCGCCTGATCCAGATCCAGCGAGCGGGCCTGGGCCAGGACCTGGGCCAGCTTTAACGCGGTCCCGCTGGGGGCATCTTTTTTCATTTTATGATGGACTTCCAGAATTTCCAGGTCGAACCCCTCGCCCAATATCCGGGCGAGATCCCCCACGATCTTGAATAAGGCATTGACTCCCACGCTCATGTTGGGCGCCTGCACGCAGGGGACTTGTTGGGTCAACCCCCTGAACTCCGCCATTTCTTCGGAAGTAAATCCGGTGCTGCCGATCACTATCGGTGTCTGGCCGGCGGCGGCCAGACGCAAATTTTCCAGGGAAGCGGAATGAAAGGTGAAATCGATGATGACCTCCCCCCCGGGGATCAATTCTTGAAGCTCGGAGACGATGGGCAGGTTCAATTTTCCCAGCCCCAGCCATTCCCCCAGGTCCTGACCGACCGCGGGATGCCCTTCCTTTTCCAAAGCCCCGGTTAGGATCATATCCGGACTTTCTTGGATCAGTTGGATGATTCTGCCTCCCATCCTTCCACCGGCCCCGGCCACTATAGTCTTGATCATCCATTTCCTCCTTTTGACGTTTCGCCCTTTTGGGTGGGTACCCCCCCTATCTGGTATGGACGCCGGGTCTCGGCGAAAGGGTTTTCCAGATTGCTTTATAGGTTCTAACCCGGCGCCCACCCACCAAAAAGGAAGAACAACCCTTTATTCCAGGACCTCCGGGAAGACTTCTCCCTGGAAAACCAATGTTACCAATCCCTCCAGATATACGGCCCCAATCCCCCCGCTGCCATCCTCATCCAGGTGGACCACCAGAATCTCCCCCCCGCGGGTCCGGACCGCCACGGGGGATCGGACCCACCCTTTTCGATAGGCGATGGAGGCGGCTGCCACCGCTCCGGTGCCGCAGGCCAGGGTCTCAGCCTCCACTCCCCGCTCATAGGTGCGCAGGGAAAGGGTGTGGTCCTCCTCCCGGCGGACGAAATTCACGTTGGTCCCAGCCGGCTGGAACTGGGGATGAAATCGAATTTGAGGGCCGAGCTCGGAAATATCCATCTCTTCTCCCTCCTCCACCCAGAGGAGGGTATGAGGGACCCCGGTGTTGATAAAATCGACCAGATGTCGCCGGTCCCCCAAGACAATCTCCTGATTCATTCGGATATCCTTGGGGACCGGGAGTTGCAACTTAACGACGCGGCCTTCCACCCGGGCCTGAATAGGACCGGCGATGGTTTCGAAGGTCATTTCGGCACCGGCTAGACCAATCCGCTGGGCAAAACGCGCCGCGCACCGGCCCCCGTTGCCGCACATCTCGGCCTCGCTGCCGTCGGCGTTGAAAAACCGCCATTTAAAATCGTACCGTTCCGAAGGCTCGATAAATATCATTCCGTCGGCCCCGACCGACAATCCTCTCCGGCACAAAAGACGAGTCAGCCGGATCATCGCCGCCTCGGAAAATTGTCTGGCCCGGTGGTCGAAGAGGATAAAATCGTTCCCCGAGCCGCTCATTTTAACGATTCTTAAGTTGGTCGACACATCCATATTTCAGACTAAACCCCCATGCTCGAACCGGACACCCCGAAACATGAAAATATTCAAACTCTTCGTTTTTTGGTTATTTTCGTATTAAACTACCATTTATTGTGGCCACCCACCCAAAGGGGCGAACAACCATTTAAGTTTGTCCTTTATCCTTTTAGAAAGGCCGGAATCTGTTCCAGGGCCACGAGGTTCGCGTAAGTTTCCCGCCGGCGGATCAGATGGAATTCCCCCCCCTCACTGAGTACTTCCGCTATCCGGGGGCGGGCATTGTAATTGCTGGACATGGAAAAACCGTAGGCCCCGGCGCTCATCACGGCCAGCAGATCACCGGTCTCGGGCAGGGGCAACACCCGGTCTTTTCCCAGAAAGTCTCCGCTCTCACAGATCGGACCGACCACATCGGCCGTTATTTTCCGGCGCCGCTTTTTGACTACTGGCTGGATGAGGTGGAAAGAACCGTACAGGGACGGCCGGAGCAGGTCATTCATCCCGGCGTCCACCACAATAAAATTCTTCTCCTCCCCTTTCTTTAGATATAAGACCCGGGTGACTAAGATCCCGGCATTCCCGACCAGGACCCGGCCCGGCTCCAGAATCAGGGTATACGGTCCCCGGCCCAATTCCTGAATGATGGATTGGGCGTATTCCCGCGGCCGGGGAGGTTCTTCCTGATCATAGGTGATGCCCAGCCCTCCTCCCAGATCAAGATAGCGAACCTGAATTCCCAAATCGGTCAACTGCTGAATCAATTTCTTTAATTTCTTGACCGCCTCCAGAAAGGGATCGGTCTTCAACAATTGGGAACCTATATGGCAGTCCACCCCCCGGATTTCGATATGGGACAATTCCCGGGCCAATTGATATTGCCGGATGGATTCCTGGAAATTGATCCCGAACTTGTTTTTCTTTAATCCGGTGGAAATATAGGGGTGGGTCTTAGGGTCAATATCCGGGTTGACCCGGATGGCGATGGGGGCCTTTTTCTTCAGGCGGCCGGCCACCCGGTCGATTAAGCGCAGCTCCTCCGGCGACTCCACGTTGAGCAGCAGGATCTTTTTTTTTAGGGCGAAGGCTATCTCGGCCTCGGTCTTGCCGACGCCGGAATAAACGATCTTTTCCGGAGGAATGCCGGCCCGCAGGGCGCGGTACAATTCCCCCCCGGAGACAATATCCGCCCCGCTTCCCAGGCGTCCCAGGAGGTGAAGAAGCGCCCCATTGGGGTTGGCCTTCAGGGCAAAACAGGTCAGATGGGGCACCGCGTTGAAGGCCCCGTCAAAGGCCTGGAAATGATGGGTCAGGGTGGCTTGACTGTACAAATAGAAAGGGGTGCCCACGGCCTGGGCGATCCGGGGAATGGCCGTTTCTTCGGCATAAAGGGTCCCCTCCCGGTAATGAAAATGGTGCATGGCCTTTAGTCCTCAGGGTAAATATTGAATTTCAACTTCCTTAGAGCGGGGACCTTCGACGGCATGGGGGGCCGATCCCACGGCGCTGATGGAATAAAAATAGGGCACCCCCGGCTGCACTTGGGGATCCTCAAAAAGGGTATCCGGGACGACCTGACGGGTAATGCGCTGAGGGGCCTTTTCTTGGGCTGTTCTTCGGTAAATATGATATCCCTGGACCACCTGGCTATCCAACCCCTGCCAGCGCAATTGCACGGCTTTAGGCATGGAAACCGCCACCAGCTCCTGGACCGCCGGGGGAGGGACCACCCGGAGAAACTCAATCGTCTTTTCTTCCGACACCGGGCTCTCCAGTAAAGCCCCCTGGGCCTCCCGAACCGCTTTAAGCTGGTACCGATACGAAGTCCCCTCTTTGACCTGGGTGTCGACGAATTGCCGATCCTTTAACGGTTGGGGAGTCAGCTTTTCCCAGGGGCCGGGGGCGACCTGGCGGTATACCAAGGTACCGGCCACCCCCTCGGCCGGTCGGCCGTCGATCAAGGTTTGGGGGGCCTCCCAGAGGACTTCGACCCCTTCGTTCTTCAGTCTTAGGTCGCTCAACCGGGGCGGTGACAGCGGGGTATCCCAGGTCACCTTCAGGGTGGATGACGGTTCGCTGGAAATCCCTTTTTTGTTGACGGCCGCCACCTGGTACAGGTAAACCGTGCCGGGTTCAAGCCCCTGGGAGGTGATTTCCACCCGATCGGAATCTACCTGGATGCCCGGCAATTCGGGCCCCTTAAGGTCAATCCAGAGACTCTCTCGAAAAGTATCCGGACAGGTCGGGCAATAGTCCTTGGCCGGAAACTCCCCTTTCCGCAAGGTAAAGCCTTTTAAATCGACCAGGGGGCTTTCGTCCGTATTCATTTTAGGTACGGACCAGGAAATAATCAACGACTGCCCCTTGATCGCGTAACTCAGGCCTTCGATCCCCTTGGGAACATATTTTACCGGAGCCACGGGGTTGGCTTTTTTTCCGCAGGCTCCCAACAGGAAAACCGCCAGGGTCAATCCCAAGATCAGTAGGAATGGTCTTAAAAGGGGTAATCGGGTCGGCATAGCTTTTTCTCCATGTTTTTTAGGGCCTTATGCACCTGGCCGGGAGCCGTCCCTCCGGGGGTGTTTCGGCGGGCAAGGGCCGTTTTCAAGTCCAGCCACTGAAAGACATCCTGATCGAAAGCCGGGTTATATTGCTGCAGTAGGGCTAAAGGGATCTGCGGCAGCTCTTTTTCGTTTTTTAGGGCATAGGCCACGATTTCTCCCACCACCCGATGGGCCTTCCGGAATTCAAGGCCTTTTCCAACCAGGTAATCCGCCAGGTCGGTGGCCAGGAGGTGTCCCCGACCGGTGGCCTTTTTCATTACCTGCCCCTTAAAAACAATCCGAGGAAACATGCGGGCCAGCAATCGGGTGGAGGGCATTAGGGTATCCAGAGTATCAAAAACCGGTTCCTTGTCCTCCTGCAAGTCCCGGTTATAGGTCAGGGGAAGGCCCTTCATCAGGGTCAGCGCAGCCATTAGATTTCCGTACACCCGCCCGGTCTTCCCGCGGATCAATTCGGCCACGTCGGGATTTTTTTTCTGGGGCATGATGCTGCTGCCGGTGCAAAAGGCATCCCCAATGGCCACGAAATTAAATTCGGACCCGGACCAGAGGACCAATTCCTCCGCCAGCCGGGAAAAATGCATCATCAGGATGGCCCCGGCCGAGAGGAATTCCAGGACAAAATCCCGGTCGCTGACCGCGTCCATACTGTTGGCGGAGATCGCCCGGAATCCCAGTTCCCGGGCCACCCAGAGGCGGTCAATGGGGAAGGTAGTCCCGGCTAAGGCGGCGCTGCCCAAAGGAAGCACGTTCACCCGGTTCCAGATTTCGCCTAACCTTTCCTGGTCCCGGCAGAACATCTCCACGTAGGCCAGCAGGTGATGGGCCAGCAGTACCGGTTGCGCTCGTTGGAGATGGGTGTACCCCGGCAGCACCACTCCTTCTTGCTTCCGGGCGGCGGCCAGGATATTTTGCTGGAGGGTCTTCAAGTCCTGCCGGAGGGTGTTGATCTGGTCCCGCATAAACAGCCGAAGGTCCAGGGCCACCTGATCGTTGCGGCTCCGGCCGGTATGCAATTGCCCTCCCACCGGTCCGATCCCGGCGGTTAGTCGTTTTTCCACGAACATGTGAACGTCTTCATCGGCCAGGGTGAAGGTCAACCCTCCCCGGGACCACTCCTCCAGAATCTCCTGAAGTCCCTTCTGAATCAGTCGACTATTCCTTATCGAGAGGATGCCCTGCCGGGCCAGCATTTTTACGTGGGCCAGGCTGCCGGCAATATCGTAGGGCAGCAGGCGAATATCATAAGGAATCGAGGCCGTAAAAGACTCCACCAGAGGATCGACGGCCTGGGAAAACCGGCCGGACCAAAGCTTTTCCGCGCTGTCAGCTCGGCCCCGGTTTTTTTTCATTGGCCCCGACCGACCAGGGATTGGATTCTAAGCCGCAGGCCGTTCAAGCGGATAAACCCCTCGGCGTCTTTCTGCCGGTAGACCTGATCGGCCTCGAAGGTGGCGAAATCCTCCCGGTAGAGGGAATAGTCGGATTTCCTTCCCGCCACCAGGGCCTGGCCTTTATAGAGCTTCAGCCGGACCAGACCGGACACCCTTTTCTGGGATTCGTCGATCAGGCGCTGCAACAATTCCCGCTCCGGCGAAAACCAGTAGCCGTAGTAAATCATTTCCGAGTAGCGGGGGATCAGGGAATCGCGCAAGTGCATAACCTCCCGGTCCAGGGTCAGGGATTCCAGGGCCTGGTGAGCGGTTCGGATCAGGGTTCCCCCCGGGGTTTCATAGACCCCCCGGCACTTCATACCCACGTAACGGTTTTCGACCAGGTCCACCCGGCCGATCCCGTGTTTCCCGCCGATTTGATTGAGTCGCGTCAGGAGTCGGGCCGGCGAGAGTGGTTCCCCGTTGACCGCCGCCGGATTACCCTCTTCGAAAGCGATCTCCACATACTCCGGCTGGTCGGGGGCCTTTTCCGGTGACTGGGTCATTTGAAACAGTTCCTCCGGAGGTTCGCTCCAGGGGTCTTCCAGTATCCCGCCCTCGTAGCTGATGTGCAGCAGGTTGGCATCGGAACTGTAGGGTCTGGCGGGCGTAATCGGTATGGGGATCCCTTTCTCCCGGGCGTATTCGATCAGGGCCGTTCGGGAATTCAGGTTCCAATCCCGCCAGGGGGCGATAATTTTTAAGGCCGGGTTGAGGGCCATGTAGGTCAGTTCGAAACGGACCTGGTCGTTGCCCTTGCCGGTGGCCCCATGGCTCACGGCTTCGGCCCCTTCGGCCTCGGCCACCAGGACCTGGTGTTTGGCAATAATCGGCCGGGCGAGAGCAGTCCCCAGCAAATAGGCCTGCTCATAGGCGGCATTGGCCCGAAAGGCCGGAAAGACATACTCGTCCGCAAATTCCTCTCTCAGATCCTGTATAAAAACCTTAGAGGCCCCGGTCTGGAGGGCCTTGTTCTTCACAGACTCCCAGTCTTCCTCCTGACCGAGATCGGCCGAGAAGGCAATCACCTCGGCCTCATAGGTTTCCTTAAGCCATTTTAGAATAACCGAGGTGTCCAACCCCCCCGAATAGGCCAAAACGATTTTCATCTACCATTCCCCTCTCAATAAAAACTCCAGCAAGGCCTTATGCACATGAAGCTTGTTTTCCGCCTGTTCGAAAACGGCCGAGTTTCGCCCCTCCAGGACCTCCTCGGTGATCTCCTCCCCGCGATGGGCCGGCAGGC
>Ga0315283_10006041_pt1 | contig 10761 bp, 10 predicted proteins | sample YL17G09_0_MG_FD_204541 | JGI IMG/M metagenome (GOLD analysis project Ga0315283, IMG submission 204541) | Sediment microbial communities from Yellowstone Lake, YNP, Wyoming, USA - YL17G09_0 | ecosystem: Environmental > Aquatic > Freshwater > Lake > Sediment | place: USA: Wyoming | collected...
GTGAACTGATGCGGGTCAACGTCATCAAGGAGGGCAAGGAGGCCAATCAGGGGATAGCCTATCTCGAAGACGGCACGATGGTCGTCGTCGACAACGCCCGGCGCTTCATCGGCAAGATTCTGGAGGTTACCGTCACCAGCGCCATCCAGACCACCGCGGGCCGGATGATCTTTGCCCAATATCTCCCCCGCGAAGCCGCACCGGGTGCTCCGGAGCCGGCGACGTGAGCCGGGCGGCCGCAATCATCCCCGCCGCGGGCCGAGGCTCTCGCATCGGCTTCAAGACCCCGAAGACCTTCATCGACCTCGGCGGGCAGCCACTGCTGGCACACACTATCGCCATCTTCGCCGCCAGCCGGCGCATTTCCCTGATTCTACCGGTTCTGCCCCGGACGCATCTTGAGCGCTTTCGCTCCGGGATCCTCGACCATTTCGGGTGGAGCACCTGCCGGCCGGCCGTCGCCGGCGGACGAGAGCGACAGGACTCGGTGGCTGCCGGCCTGCGCGCCCTTCCCGAAGGCATCGAATACGTCGTGATCCACGACGGCGCGCGCCCGTTCGCAACCACCGCCCTGGTCGAGCGGGTGCTCGCGGAGGCGCGCCGCCACGGGGCGGCCCTTGCCGCGCTCCCGGTCCACGACACCATAAAAAGGGTTACACCCGACCTCTTCCTCGATGGGACCGTCGACCGGCGCGCGCTCTGGCTCGCGCAAACTCCGCAGGCCTTTTCGGTCGGATTGCTGCGGGAGGCCCACGCGCAAGCCCGCGCGGGCGGGCTCGAGGCCACCGACGATGCGGCGCTCGTGGAAGCGCTTGGTCATCCGGTGCGTGTGGTCCCGGGTTCGAGGCTGAATTTCAAAATCACCACGCGCGAAGACCTCGCACTGGCCCGATTGCTGGTCGGCCGGGCAGCAGAAAATGCGATGCTTCGCTCGTCTGGTACGAAGCGCGAGTACTCGAGGACCTCGTGATTAAACCAATTCAGTTAGCCAAGCAAAAGAGCCGCGACCCCGGGCTGCGCGTCGGCACGGGGTTCGACGTCCACCCCTTTGCCCACGGTCGGGCCCTCGTCATCGGCGGCGTGACCATTCCACACGAGCGCGGTCTGGCCGGACACTCGGACGCCGACGTGCTCTCGCATGCTATCTGCGACGCTCTTCTCGGCGCTGCCGCCCTCGGCGACATCGGCCGCCACTTTCCCGACCGCGACCCCACGTTCCAGGGGATTTCGAGCCTCGAGTTGCTGCGGCGCTCAGTCGCTCTACTCGCTGCTGCGGGCTGGTCCCCGCTGCAGATCGATACCACCATTCTCGCCGAAGCCCCGCTCATCGCCCCGCATGAACCGGCCATGCGCGGGGCGATCGCCGCCGCCCTCGGCATCCCCGAGGCGAACGTCGGGATCAAGGCCACCACCACCGAGGGCCTCGGTTTCGTTGGACGGCGCGAGGGTATCGCCGCCCAGGCGGTCTGCCTCATCGTCAGGGCCGCCGAGACGCCGTGAAGCTTGCGACCGCTGCAGAGATGGCGGCGGTTGACCGCTGCGCTTCCGAGCGCCACGGGATTGCGGTGACGGAGCTCATGGATCGCGCCGGCCGGTGCACCGCCGCGGCGGCGGAGCGCCTTCTCGGCCCGGTGCGCGGTCGTCGGGTGGCGCTCTTCTGTGGTCGTGGCAACAACGGCGGCGACGGCTTCGTCGCGGCACGCACGCTTCGGGCTCGCGGCGCCGAGGTGCGGATCATCCTCGTCGGCGCCCCCGGTGAACTGCGCCAAGACGCCCGCCGCGCCTGGGACGCAGCCCAAGCCGCCGGGGTCGAGTTCACCCTCTGCGCCGACACCGCAGCCCTCGCAGCCGCGGGCGCGCTCGCCGGTGCTGCCGATCTGGTCGTGGATGCCCTGCTCGGCACCGGTTTCACCCCGCCCGCCCGTGGCTTGACCGCCGCCGCCATCAGCCTTATCAACGCTCTCGGCCGGCCCGTGCTGGCGGTGGACATCCCCTCCGGTCTCGCCGCGGACCACGGCCGTGTGATCGGCGAGGCGGTGCGAGCGACGGCGACGGTGACCTTCGGCTATCCGAAACCGGGGCTGCTCCTCCATCCCGCGGCGCGGCACGTTGGGCGCCTCTGGTGTGCGGACATTGGTTTCCCGACGGAAACCGACAGCCTCGTCGCGGGTGAGCTGAATCTGGTGACGACGAAGGATCTGGCGTCGCACATCGCCCCCCGCGACCCGGAGAGCCACAAGGGCACGTTCGGCCACGTGCTGCTCGTCGCCGGCTCGCGCGGCATGGCGGGCGCCGCCGTCCTCGCCGCACGCGGCGCGCTGCGCGCCGGCGCCGGGCTGGTCACGGTTGCCCTGCCGGCGTCGATCGCCCCGCCGCTGTTTCCGGGTTTGCCGGAGGCGATGCTCCTGCCGCTCCCGGATGAGCCGCCCCCGGCCGGCGGACGCGACGCGGCGGCGACGATCATCGAGCAGCTCTCCCGTGTCAGCGCCCTGGCGCTCGGACCTGGGCTCTCCCGGGGCGACGGGCCGGCCCGCCTCGTCCGGGACCTGTGCGCCGCCGCGGATCTTCCCCTGCTCGTCGACGCCGATGCCCTGCACGCCCTCGCCGCCGCCGGACCACACACGATTTTCCAGCGCCGGACCCCTGCGATCCTCACCCCGCACCCCGGGGAACTCTCGGGTCTGATCGGGATGAGTGCGGCGGAGGTGCAGGCCGATCGAATCGGAGCGGCACGCGCCTGCGCCGGGCTCTTCAACGCGGTCGTCGTCCTCAAGGGATCCCGCACGGTGGTGGCCGCCCCGGGCGGGCCGCTCTGGATCAACCCGACCGGCAACCCCGCCATGGCCACCGCCGGCATGGGCGACGTGCTCACCGGCGTGATCTCGGCTCATTTGGCGCGCGGCATGGAGCCGTTGGCGGCCGCGCTGCTCGGTGTGTTCCTGCACGGCCTCGCGGGGGATCTCGCCGTCGCGGACCGCGGACCGTGGGGAATTCTCGCGTCGGAGGTTGCGAACCGCATCCCGGCAGCCGTCCACTCGCTCAGGAGCCGCAATGACGCCCCGGACGCAACGCTTACACTCGTCGTCGCCTGAGCAAACTGCGTCGATCGCGCGGCGCCTCGTTCTCATGCTTGCGCCGGGAACGGTGCTGGCGCTGGTCGGGCCCCTCGGCGCGGGAAAGACGGCTTTTGTCAAAGGTCTTGCGGCGGGCCTCGGGCTGCCGCCGCGCCAGGCGGTCAGCCCCACCTATACCCTCATCCACGAACACTCAGGCCCGGTGCCGCTCTTCCACGCCGACCTCTACCGGCTCGCCGGACCGTCCGAGGTCGCTGATCTCGGGCTCGAGGACTATTGGGAGCGCGGGGGCATTCTCGCCGTGGAGTGGGCCGAACGCGCTGCCGGACTGCTTCCCGCGAACACCGTGACCGTCCGGCTCGAAATCCTCGGGATCCGGGAACGACGGATCACGATCGAGCGCCCCTGACAAATCGCGAGGGGACCCGCTCAGTCCTTGTGACAGCCGGTGCAAAAATTCGAATCTGCGAGGAACTCGCGAAGTCGGGAGCCGGTGGCTTCACGCAGGTGAGGGTTGTGACAGGTGGCGCAGATCACGCGGCCCTTGAAGATGGGAAGCTCCGCCGGGATGTGGCCGGCTTCGATCTCGCGCCCGTTCACGCCCTTGTGGTGCACCGAGTCGTCCGCGGCGCTCTGATCGTGGCAGAGCAGGCACAGCAGGTCCGGGTCGGCGATGAAGGACACCGTCTTGATCGAATCCGTGCCCGGCTGGGGCCGCGTCGTGTGGCACATCTCGCACGACTTGCCCTCGTTGATCTCCTGGTGAATTCTGCTGTTTTCCAAATCGTCCCTGTGGTGACAGTTCCGGCACACCTCGCGTGGCGAAGCGTAGGGCCCGCCGTGGAGCATCCAGCGCCGCTGCGGCTGATCCTCGTGGCCCTGATCGTGGCAAGTCAGACAGGTCAGCGTGCCATCGGTCAGCGGCCACCCCTTCGGCACCGTGATCTTTGGCGGGACCTTGCGTATGGGGTGGATGTTGGCCAGAATTCTGCCGCTGGCGTGGCAGCGGTTGCACAGGGCATTCACGTCCTCGTTCCGGAGCGTGTAGTCGTCGGTGTTCGCGTGGCAGGTAAAGCAGAGACCGCGGCGAAAGTGCGGGCGGACGACGACGCTGTCGGCCGCGGCCGCGCGGTAGCCCTCGGAGAGCAGCCCCGGCGAGTTGGCGGCGACCCCGTGGCGATCGTGGCAGAGCAGGCACTCTTTTTGCTTGCCGAATGGGTTCAGTTTGGCGAAGTGGTCATCCTTCACGCCGCGGTGGCAGATTTTGCAGCGTTCCCTAAAACTTGACGGTACCTCGACCTTCCGATCCTGACGCGGCTGTCCGCCGTGGCAGAAGGCACAGGACCCCCCGCCGCCGTGAGGCGAGCGAAACACCAGATTCGCGCCGTGGCACTCCTCGCAGAAGGAGGCGGCGGAGTCGAAGTAGCGAGGATCGGGGGAGCCGGGAAAGCCGCGCAGCAAGCCGTATCGGGTGTCGGCCGCATGGATGAAATGGCAGCTCGTGCAAACGATCTTCCCGGGAAAAGCCGCGTTGGCGCCCGGGGAAAGGTAGGTCGATATGCGCGCCCCGGAGGGTCCCGAACCAGCGTCGACAAGAACCGGGTGTCGATGTTTCCCGACAGGGTGACAGGAGGTGCACAACCCCGGGTCGTCGGCGCTCGTGGTGAAGGTGACGGTATAGCGAGTGTCGATCCCGAAACGGGGCACGGTCGGGTGACAGGCGGAGCAGGAGCCAAAGTTGTGGGGATTGTCGGCAGCCCCCGCCAGCTGCACGGGAAGCGCGAGCAGGGCAGCAACCAGCATGATCAGCACCGTCAACGCACGCATCTTGCCTCAATTTCTTGAAACGTCTTGCCACCGCTCCGAAAAGTGCTTGAACTCCCTACACAAAGCGATAATTCCGACTAAGTTAAGATTGTACATTTTTTTACCAGTGTGTGCGGAGGTTGTCAAGAAAGTTCTGCCGGTAATTACTTCCGGCAGGCAATCGCACCACGAGAGGCACCGCAACGATCATTTGCAGAACCTTCTTCAAGGAGTACCATACGCATGCAACAACCAACCGGAGGGACCGTGCAATGCTGCGGTACAGGATGCTCGCCGATGAGAACGGGGACCAGCTTTGCGAGACCAACGCAACCGGACAGGAGGTGTTGCGCCACCCGATGCTCAACAAGGGGACGGCGTTCCCGCGGGAGGAGCGGGCGGCCTTCGGCATCGAGGGCCTGCTGCCGCCGGCCGTGACAACGATCGAACTGCAGCTGCAGCGCTGCCGCGAGGCCTACGGCGCCAAAGCCACCGATCTGGAGCGTTACATCTACCTGCGCTCGCTCCAGGATCGCAACGAGGTCCTGTTCTATTCACTCCTCGTGCGTCAGCTCGAGGAGATGATGCGCATCGTCTACACCCCGACCGTCGGCGAGGCCTGCCGGAAATTCAGCCACATCTACCGTTTCCCGCGCGGCGTGTTCCTCACAACCGAGAACATCGAGCGCGTGGACGAGATCTTCGCGGGACTGCCCTGCCGCGACGTAGCTGTCATCGTCGCTACCGACTCCGCAGGCATTCTCGGCATCGGCGACCAGGGCGCGGGCGGCATGGGCATCCCGATCGGCAAGCTCGCACTCTACACCGCCGGAGCCGGTATCAACCCCGCGCACTGCCTGCCGGTGACCCTCGACGTCGGCACCGACAACAAGTCGCTGCTCGAGGACCCGCTCTACCTCGGCCTGCGCCGGCCGCGGCTGCACGGGAAGGAGTATTTCGACCTGGTCGACCGCTTCGTCCAGGCCGTGCGGCGGCATTTCCCCGGGGTGCTCCTGCAGTGGGAGGACTTCTCCAAGGACAATGCCTACACCCTGCTCGACAAGTACCGCGGTGCGCTGCTCTCCTTCAACGACGATGTCCAGGGGACGGGCGCCGTCGTGCTCTCGGGGATCGCCTGCGCCGTTCGCGCCGGCGGCGGACGGCTGCGCGACCAGGTCTATGTCCTCTACGGCAGCGGCGCGGCCGGCATCGGCGTGGCCATGCAGATTCGCACCGGCCTCGTTGCCGAGGGGTTGACCCCGGCCGAGGCCGCGGCCCGCATTCACGTGCTCGACAGCCGCGGGCTGCTCGTCGAGGGTCGCGCCCACATCGAAGACTACAAGCGCCCCTTCACGCACCCGCGCTCAGTCGTGCCGTGGGCAGCGGTCGGCGACCGGGCTCCCGGCTTGCTCGAGGTTGTCGAAAAGACCGGCGCCACGGTACTCCTGGGCTGCTCGGGCCAGCCGGGGAGTTTCGACGAGACAATCGTGCGCGCCATGGCCGCCAATTGCCCCCGGCCGCTGATCTTCCCGCTCTCGAATCCGACATCCCTCTGCGAGGCGATCCCCGAGGACATCTATCGCTGGAGCGAGGGGCGCGCCGTCGTCGCAACCGGAAGCCCCTTCCCCGACGTGCGGCTCGGGGACAGGACGTTCACCGTCGGCCAGGGGAACAACGCCTTCATCTTCCCCGGTGTCGGACTTGGCGCGATCGCGGTCCGCGCCCGCGCGGTGAGCGACGAGATGTTCACGGCCGCCGCGGTCCGACTCGCGGAACTCGTTCCTGAAGACCGCATCGCCCGCAACTGCGTCTATCCGGCGATCGGCGCGCTGCGCGAGATCTCCCGGGAAATCGCACTGGTCGTTGCACGGACCGCGGTCGCGCAGGGACTCGCCGGTGATGATGCCGCGGCCCGCGACATCCCGGCTGCGATTGAGCGCAAGGTCTGGCAACCGCGGTACTCCCGGCTGGTACACGGGGCAGTCTATTGAAAATGCCCGACCGCTGGCACTTCCGGCCGGTGTGTTGTGTACTTCGGCGCCGCCGGTTATAATCAATCATCATGATTTATCCGTTGCACCAGACTCCGGGCCAGGCTCCCGTGCGGCGGTATCCGCGCATGGCCAGTGAATACGTCCTCGCCTACCGGCGACAGCTGCCGGGAGGCGGCGAGAATGCGGCGCAGTTCTCGCGCACCCGGACCCTGGGCCTCGGCGGTCTGATGTTCGAGTCTGAAAAGCCCCTCGACCACGGCGATACCCTGCGGCTGGAAATCGTGTTCGGGGAGAGGACGATCAAAGCCGCCGGGATCGTGGTCTATGTCGATCGCCAGGACGGTGGCCCCTGGCGGAACGGGGTGCAGTTCACCGAGATTTCCGAGGACGACCGGGACGCGCTGCTCGGCGCCTACCTCCAGCAGGAATACCGCATCGACCCCGCGTAGCAGGCAGCTGAAAAGGACCCATCTGCGGCGTTCCGCTCCTCCCGACTCACTGCGGCGTACGACTCGTACGCCTCATTCGCCGGATCGTCGCGCGCCTTGCACCTGGGCCCTTTTGAGCAGCCTGCCCGTTTCGATTTGCTGAAGGATCTAATATTCGCCGCGGATCAAGCGGCGGACGTTGGCGTCGGCCTCCCGGTTGCCCGGCTCTATCCGCAACACCTGTTCCCATGCTTCACGTGCCTGGTCGTAGCGGCGTTGCCGCGCGCAGGATTCGCCGATGTGCAGCCAGCCAGAGGTGTCGTTCGGAGCCAATTCGACGATCTTACGGAAGTACTCCTCCGCCTTTGCCAGCTCATCGCGATTGAGATGGTAATTGCCGAAATACCGATATTTCTCGAGAAGAGCGAGCGTCGGGTCCTCGGCGGGCGGCTTTTCGCGGGGTGACACGGGCGCCGCGGCAACGTCAGGGCTCGGTTGCGGCGCGGCGGCCGGCGCCGGACGCGGCGCAAGGGGTGCCGCGATGCCAAGGCCCGCCTTGATCCGCTCCTCGAGCAACGATTCGTCATCCGCCCGGAAACCCTCGAGATGGAAGAAGACCCGACCTGCGCCATCGAGCAGGAAGATCTGGGGGGTGCTCTCGACCTGGAACTGGCGGGCAAGGCGCCCTCCGGGATCGGGCACGATGGTGTAACGCTGCGCAGTGCCGATGGCGCGAAGTTTTTCGACGCGCTCGAGAACCTGTTCCACCGGGCTGCCCTCCCCCTCGACCGCAACGACTTCGAGACCCTGCTTGCGGTAGAGATTTTGCAGACGATCAAGAGCCTGCATTGCGCGCGACGAGGTCGCCCGACGCCAGTCCCAGAAAAAGACCGCCACCCGGCGGCGCGCGATCAGGTCTCCGAGCGAGACGGGCTGCCCCTGCAAGTCCTTCGTTTTGAAGAAAACGACGATGTCGCCGGAGCCCGCCGCGTGGATCGCCGCTGGGAGCATGGCTGCCACCAGGAGCACCGTCAGGACCAGGTGGCAGACCGAAGTTCTCATGTCTCTCCCTCTCCTTAGCGGTAGTGCCGGCGGTGAGTCTATCGGCGGCCCGGGAGCCCTGTCAATCAGGATCGGCGCCGCTCCCGGGCGCGGGCCGTTCCCCGCACCGCCCGACATACCAGTCCACCTGCCGGAAAATCCCCCGCAACGCCTTGACCTCGCGCGCATCGGGGCCGGAGCGACCGAGGAGTCGACGGAAGACCCGCATCATGTGCGCCGGGTTCTCCGGATCGAGGTACCCGATGTTCAGCAAGACCCGCTCCATCTGTGCGTACAGTCCCTCGAGATCGGCGGTCGGAGCGCGGCGCGCCTGCGGGCCCGGGCCACCCGAACCGGAGGCATCGTCGACGAGGAAGATCTCGTAGGCGATCGCTAGCACCGACTGCGCGAGGTTGAGCGACCCGAACCCCTCGCTCGACGGGATCGTCACGAGCCGCTGGCAGTACCGAAGCTCATCGTTGGTCAGCCCGCTGTCCTCACGGCCGAAGAGGATCGCGACGTCATTCGCTGCCGTCAGGGCCGGCAACTCGGAGGCGAGTTGGCGGGGCGTGACCCTCCCGCGCCGCCCCGCGCCATGCCGACGCGTTGTGCCGGCGACAAAGCCGAAGCCGGCGAGCGCCTGGGCGAGATCGTCGACAACTATCGCGGACTCAAGAATCGAACGGGCCGCGAGGGCCATCCTGAACGCATCCGCGACGAGGTGGTCCGGCGGGCGGACGAGCACGAGCCTTGAGAGACCCATGTTGGCCATCGCCCGAGCGGCGGCGCCGATGTTCCCCGGCTCCCGGGGCTCGACGAGAACGATCGCGATCTTTTCCAGCACGCAGCTACCCCTTGATCACACCGAGCGGCCTGAGCCGTGCGACCCGGCGCGCCAGCCCGGCCGCCTCAAGAACGTCGACCACCGCGTCCACGTCCTTGTAGGCCTCGGGCATCTCCTCGCCGAGTGTGCCGTGATCGCCCGCGGCGACGACAACGCCGTGACAATCCTCCAACTCGCGGCCGATTGAGCGCCCGCGCGCGGCCTTCTTCGCCGCGCTGCGCGAGAGCCGGCGGCCGGCGCCGTGGGCGCTGCTCCCGAACGTCAACTCCATCGCCCGCTGCTGTCCGACCAGGAGCCAGGAACCGGTCCCCATGCTCCCGGGGACGATGACCGGCTGGCCAACCGGGCGGTAGTCGTCCGGGAGATCGGGGTGACCCGCGGGAAAGGCGCGTGTGGCGCCCTTGCGGTGGACGGCCAGCTCCAACTCCCGCCCCCCCACCCGGTGACGCTCGAACTTCACGATGTTGTGCGCCACGTCATAGACGAGCGAGAGGCCAAGGGCTGCTGGTGAGAGCCGCAGGTGCGAGGCGAGCGTCTCGCCCGCCAGCGCCATCAGGCACTGCCGGTTCGCCCAGGCATAGTTGGCGGCGCAGCACATCGCGGCAAGGTAGCGGCCGCCCTCGGGGGAACGGACCGGGACGCACGCGAGGTGGCTGTCCGGCATCGCGATCCCGAACTTCCTCATGGCTGCCGTCGCGATCGCGAGGTGATCGGTGCAAACCTGATGCCCGAGTCCGCGCGACCCGGAATGGATCATGAGGGTGACCTGGTCGCGCTCGACACCGAAGGCGCGCGCCGCCGCCTCGTCGAAGATCCGCTCGACATACTGCAGCTCCACGAAGTGGTTGCCGCTGCCGAGGGTTCCCTGCTGGTCGCGGCCACGCTCGCGAGCCTTCGGACTCAATGCATCGGGGTCGGCGTCCGGCAGACAGCCGCCGGATTCGATATGCGCAAGATCCGCTCGCGTGCCGAAGCCGCGTGAGACCGCCCAGCGGGCCCCCTGGGTCAGGACCTGCTCTTCGTCGGCGGGCCGCAGGCGGACCCCACCGCGAGCACCGATTCCGGCCGGCACTCGCGACAGCAGTGCGGCGACCAGACCGCGCATGATCCCGGACCCCGTGATCTCCTCGCGGTGCAGCCGCGTGCGAGCCAAACGGACGCCGCAGTTGATGTCGAAGCCCACGCCGCCGGGAGTCACGACGCCGTCCGCGACGCGCGTGGCAACCACCCCGCCGATCGGCAATCCGTAGCCGCAATGGGCGTCCGGCATTGCAAGCGCGGCAGCGACGATACCCGGCAGGCAGGCGACGTTTGCAAGTTGTTCGAGGGTGCCATCGCCGCGAATTGCTTCGATGAGCGTCTGGTCGGCATAGACGATCCCGGGGACACGCATCCCGCGTTTCGCGTCGAGGGGTAGCTCCCACGAGTACGCTGTCAGGCGATTGAGGTGCACTACCATCAGGCTGGCCGTCAGTCGTACACAAAGCGGGCGCGAACGCGCATCGATTCGCCGGCGATCGAGGCGGGCAGCGGCGTGAACGGGACGGCGCGCGCGACGGCATCGAGCGCGGCCC
>Ga0315283_10006044_pt1 | contig 10758 bp, 12 predicted proteins | sample YL17G09_0_MG_FD_204541 | JGI IMG/M metagenome (GOLD analysis project Ga0315283, IMG submission 204541) | Sediment microbial communities from Yellowstone Lake, YNP, Wyoming, USA - YL17G09_0 | ecosystem: Environmental > Aquatic > Freshwater > Lake > Sediment | place: USA: Wyoming | collected...
ATACCCGCGGCCGTCGCCGTCTCCGGTGGTCGGCTCTCACTCCACTACGCGATGCGCCCGAAAGGCTCCATCGGAGGAACGAACCCGATAGGCGCCGACGTCACCCTGTGGCAGATCGATGCCAATAACCGCTGCTACATGTCCATAACCGGGACTATATTCTCGGTCATCAACAGCGTGTCTAGCTCCGTCGCAACTCCGGTGACATTCGCCCGAGGCGACCGCATCGAGTGGTCCTATGCGGGAGGCGGCGGAACTCTACCGACGGTCATCAAGATTCGCATCAACGATGGCGCGGTGCAAACGCTGACGCTGGCAGTCCAAGCAGCTGTCACAACGACGGGCAACGTGGGCCTAGGCTGCAACCCTGCGGCTCCTGGGACCAACTCGCTCGAAGGTTGGTACGAATATATTGAGGCGTATAGGGCGGGCACAGGGCCCGCGTGGGCGGTCTAATCATGGCAGACATCATCGAGAAATCACCAACAGAGCTAGCCGTCGAGGCAATCGTCGCCGAAGTCACCGAGTCCAAGAAGTCCACACCGCTTCGCAGGGTCACCCGTGGACTGGAGCGGACGGGGGTGCGAATCGTCTACTCCATCGCCGGGGAAGACGGCCACGCGCCTTTGCAGGAGTACGGGCGGCCATACGTCCGTGGTCCCGAAGTTGGCCCATACGAGGGTAACATCATGGGCTACGAGTACCGCACGCGCGATGCATCTGGCGCCTACGTGCCACACGACTACGCGATTGTGCTCCGCGCTGCACCAGTCGAGGGCAGAGGCGTGGTCTCCTGGGCCTATACCCCCATCGCCGATGAGACCATCGAGGAAGCAGAAACCGAGGAAGTACAGGTCGAGATTCCCGGCGAAGACATTGTGAAGCTCGTCAAGGGCAAGCAGGTCATTACCAAAGGCGTCTCGACGTTTTCCACCGAGACATCCGTTGTGCTCGTCGACGGCGCCGTGAAGTACAAGGCGCCAGTGGTCAAAGAAGCTCGAAACGGCGTCATCGACGGCATGCTCGACATGCTCGTGGGCGCGGGGCTGGTGTACTGGTACTGGCGGTCACTGGAAGAACTCGAGACGGACACTGGCGAGACTGCGGCAGAGGTGCGCAAAAACTGGCCGCAAGAATGGGTTGGCGAAAACGGGCTACGGATGCTAGAGATATCGTGAACCCGCGCTCAAGGCCGTTGCCTCGGACGCTCCGAGGGAACATCCACCACCAGCGGACCAACACGGTGATCTCATGAAACAACTGACTGCTCTACAAACTGTAGTCGTAGCCATCATAGCCATCGCGGTGCTTTTCTGCGTGACCGTGCTGGCGCTCAAAAACATTATCTCCCCAACCGTTGTCTCTGGTGTCATCGGCGCGTTGCTCGGCTGGTTCGTTCCATCGCCGACCCTGCCAAAATCTCCCCCCGTGCCTCCGGTGGCTATCCTCTCTCTACTTCTGCTCTCGGGCTGCTCATTCTCCATGGGCTCCGCTCGTATGCAGCGGCCCGTTCGCGCTGGCGACGCGCCCGTTGCGCCACTACCTCCCGAGTGTGATAGCATCGACCGCGAGCACTCCATCGCTACCCTGGGCGCTGGCATCCTAGGCGGCCTTGCTGGGGCCGGCGGGCTATCGTCCATTCCGGTCGAAGACGAGCGTGCTCGTCGCGACCTGCAGATAGGCGCAGGCGTTGCCGGCGTCGGCGCCATGGGCCTTGGCTTCTGGTCGCAGGAACGCGCAGAACGCTACCAACGGCGGTGCGGACAGTGAAACTACTCCTCGTTGCCGCGCTTTCGCTCGCCTCGTGCCTCCCCCCTGGTCCACCTAATCCGCCAGGTCCGATTGACCTGGACTGCGCAACGCCAGCTTCGCACATCGAGGCCATAGGCTGCGGCTTCGCCGATAGGTTCCAGCGTGTCTGCGTCGAAAACGCGCTAAAAGGCCTTTCGATGGACACTTCGTGTGTGCTGTCAAGCAAAAAGTGCAGTGAGGTGCTCAAATGCAGATAGGTGACTGGCACGGCACGGGCTTGGGCCTTCTTGACCAGCGGGAGGCGCGAGGCGTGAATGTCGCAGGGCTCACGCACAACGCACCCAAGTTTTCAACTCAACCGCTCATCGAGCCGTTGCCCCCGTTGACGCAAATTGGCGGCACTTGCTACGCTTTTGCAACCGTCAACTACATTCGTTACACCTGCCGAAATCTTCCGTTGCGTTCAGGGCTGGCCCTGGGCTGGTTGTCGCACAAGGTGATGGGCGTCTCGGACGCCAACGCGGCACAGATGACAGCCAACGGCGGATACGTTCGCGCAGCCGTCGGTGCTGCCCTTGCTTGGGGGCTGCCTGCCGAAAGCGACCACCGGGACCTAGATGAGAACATCGAGATCAAGAACAACGTGATCATCGCCAAGAAGCCCACCATTGAAGCCATGATGGGCGCTTTCTACGACGCAACGCTCTGCTATGACTCGATTCATCAGCTACGCGCTTCGGACGCGCAGGACCTGGCGGCGCTGGGCATACCTTCAATCGTTTGCACTGCCGTCACGGATGAAATCTACAAGGCAGCCGTTGATGGCTCGAAGCTCACTGGTGCCGGTACGTTCATCGGAGCACACGCTTGGGTGCTTATCGGTCCGAACACGCTGCAGTCAACATGGGGGTCTTGTGGACGTGATGGAATGGGCCTTTTCGAAGCTTCTGATGATTACATTCGTGGCGCATTTGACATTTGGACAGGGGTGCCGATATGGGCGACGAAGTAGGGCAGTTTGTTGCAAAGTGCGCTACACCGTGGAAGCACGAGGCGATGCGCGTGCTCATGTCGGAGCGGCTAACTGCCTCCATTGGTCGGCAACCGTCTCCTAGCGCCGTCTGCCTCCTGCATGCTAAGACCGTGCTGGAAACAGGGCGCGCCAATGGCATGGAAGGCACCTCGTGTTGGAACCACAACGTTGGGAACATCCGGTGGACCAAAGGCACGAAGAGCAACTTTACCATGCTAAAAGGCGCTTGGGAGTGCAAGCCTGACGGGTCCATCTACTACCCCGAAGACCAGCGCTTTCGAGCCTTCGACACGCTTTCAGATGGCGTGGACAGCTTGCTTTCGGTGCTGTCCAAGCAGGCCAACTTCAAGGCGGCATGGGCAGTGCTGACCAGTGAGTTTCCAACGCCCGAAGCCTACGCGACTGCCGCGCGTGCGGGGGGATATTTCACCGCTCCTTTGTGGCACTACCTGCCGCCGTTGGTATCGATTTACAAGGAGTTCATGAGCCATGCGTGAATCAGAAGACGTGCTCGAATCCATCCATGGACTCGCGGTGGAACTGCGCGATGGGCTTGCGCCGCTCCGAATGCTCCCCGAATTGCACAAGGTGCCATGCGTCGACCACAAGCTCTTGGCGGCTCGTGTGTCGACCATGGTGGCGGACGTCGAAGACCTGAAAACGGCCCAACACAGAATGGATGAATCGATCTCGGGCGTCGACAAACGCCTTGATGTTGGTTTCATGCGCATCGAGTCGACGCTGGCGAGTTACGGCCGGTTTCTGCTGTTCATCATTGCGATTATCCCGCTGTTTGTGGGACTTACCGTGTGGATTGTGCAACGGGTGCCCCCTAACCCGATTGTGAGGGTGCCGTGAGCGATTGGAAGCACCCGGTTGAAATCCGTGCAATGAAGCTCGCGGCCGAAAAAGAAGCGGCGCTGCAAGCCAAGGAAGAGCGCTTAGGGCAGCGGGAACGCGATGCGGAGCAGCGGCGCATGGCACGCGAGCAGGCCGCCGCAGACCGTGAAGCCGCGGCCGCGGACCGGGAGGAAGCTCGCCTTGCGGCCATGGCCGAACTGGCGGAGAAACGCCAGCCACCGAAGGTCGAAGCCGGCAGCGCCGCCGAGCGCCAGTTGTCGCTAGGGTGCGAGGAACTCGAAACGCTCTATGAGCATTGCCACCTCGCGGCCCAACTGGTCGACTTTCAGGCAGACCGCAAGCAGCTCGACGAGAACCTTCGCCGCTACCAGTCCTGCGCAAAGTCGGCGTTTAGCGCGCAGAATACGCTCGTGCAGATGTTCAGCCTTGAGCAGCTCGCACGCATGACGGTGACCCCTGGAGACCGCAAGGTGAAGCTCGAAATCGACCCTGAAACGGCTCGAAGGCTGATAGGCAACGTGAAGCCGGAAGATTATGAATGATGCCACGCTGCGCGAGGTAATGCGCGCGCACTTCGCCAGAAGAGGAGGCTTCGCGGACTTCTGCCGCTTCGCTTGGCCAATCATCGAGGGTAGCCGTAAACTCGTGTGGAACTGGCATCTAGACATCCTGTGCGGGGCGTTAGAGCGCGCCTACCATGGCGAGGTACGCAACCTGCTGTTTACGATGCCGCCGGGTATTGGCAAGAGCGTGTTTCTGTCACAGATGTACCACCCGTGGGTCTGGACCATGCAGGCCGACCACCGCTTCATTACCGCGAGCTATGACGCGGTGCTCGCCGAGCGCGATTCCGGCCGGTCGCTGAGCATCATCATGTCTGCGTGGTATCAGGATACGTGGGACGTGCCGATATGGGACACCAACCGAAACAAGCCCGTGAAGGTGCCTGCCGCGGGGCTTTACTTCAACCGCGACTTCGGTATGCGGTTCGCGACTTCGGTGCGCGGAACGGTCACTGGACGGCACGGAAACACCATTGCCGTCGACGACCCGCACAAGCCCGACGACGTGCTCTATTCGCCATCATCGCTTGACCGCGCGTGGGACTGGTACGAGAAAACACTCGGTTCGCGTAACCTTGACGCAGGGGAAACGGTCCGGATTCTCAACATGCAACGGCTCCATGAGGCCGATTGCGCCGGTTGCGTCATCGAAAAGGGTGGCTATACCCATGTAAACCTACCTATGGAATACGACCCTAGCAGGGCGTATCCTGAGGACCCACGGAGGACCGCCGGAGAGCTGCTGTACCCCGCCCGATTCTCGCGTGAAGCGTGCGATGACATCAAGGTGGCCCTTGGGCCGCTGGCCTATGAGTGCCAGTGCAACCAACGCCCGAATACGCCGGATGGGTTCTTCAACGGTTTGATTCGGTTCATCGAGCCTTCCGAGGTGCCCGCGTTTTCCGCGTCTGCGAAGCGGTTTTTCAGCTGGGATTGTGCCTTCAAGGACAAGGCCGATTCGGACTTCGTCGCAGGCCTCGAGATGGTGTACGACGGGCGTACGCTGTACGTGGTCGACACAATCTGTAAGCGGTTGTCGTTCATCGAGTCGGCACAGATGATTTACGGCTGCGCACAACGCACTGGGGTACGGGATACGCTCATCGAAGACAAGGCGAACGGCACCGCCGTCGAAGACCTGCTAGCCCACGAGTTCGAACGCCTTCGCCGGCGGGTCACCATGGTGAACCCAAAGGGCGGGAAGCTCTCACGGGCGCATGCGGTGATGCCCATTGCCGCCCGTGGCTCCGTCGTTTGGGTCAAGGCAGGCGACTGGCAGGAAGCGCAACGGCAGATAACCAAATTTCCCACGGGCGCTCATGATGACGTTGTGGACGCATTCACGCAAGGGGCCGCATTCTGCGAAAACCCCCGCGACGCGTTCGAAAAACTCATGATGGCGCACAAGCGGGGGTACGAGTGATCAGACGACCTCAAACCAATCGTCCGCAAACAGGTCGATGGCGTTAGGCGTCCAGCCGTATCCGGTGATGACGCCGGAGCTGTTTTTCATGCACACCACGTTGCCAGGAGTACCGCCGTAGTTGGCGTTTTTACCAACGAGCGCTTGTGACCCCGCCCACGCCTTGCGAGTGACGGTTTTTCCCATCGACAGGAGCGCGACAGCCGCGCCTACACCAGTGTGCTGGAGCTGTTGTTTCATCGATGCAAACTCCGCGTCTTTGGCGTGCACCATCTCGGATAGTTCGGTGAGTTTTTCGGTAAGGCTCATAATTCCTCTAGTTGGTTGGTAAACTAAGCTAAGTCAAGGAAGACGTCGACCAGCGCAAAGACTTTCGCGGTTGCGAATGCAGCCAGAGACACAAGCCCGCCAGCCATGACCGGCGGCAGACCGATGGCGCCGTGCATCGCAAGACCGACCCAAAAACCGACGCACATCGCGCAGCTGGGGCCGTTGGCGAGCCCCCGAAGGTATGCATGTCGGCTATGGCATAACACGCTCGTTATCGAGCACCGAACCGGCTCAAATACAGGGCTTTGGGTGATTATCAGGGTGAGGCCAACACCCGCTGCAATCGAGCCGTCGGCCGTCATTGGCAGCCTTTAGGGCAATGTCTCACAAGAGACGTAAGCCATATCGCAATTTTGTTCATCCGCCGTGATGACCCGGCACAGGGTAGCGAGCGAACGCGGACGCGAGGGCTGCGGATATCGTTTTTTCCGTGTTGAGCTGCGCGATTGTCGTTGCCTGGTTTCCAATTTGCAGATTCAGGGCGGCGGTGTTCTGCGCATTGAGTGCGGACATGATGGCCGCGGTGTTGCTGGATGCGTTGTCGAGAATCTTTTGGGTATTCTCGAGCCCGAGGATCTTGTTTTCGCAGCAGCACTCTGCGATTTGAGCCTGCATCGTTGCCTGCAGGTTGCAGATCTGTAGCGAAGATGCTGCGGCGACATTGGACGCTTGAAGCACTTGAGCGGCACTAATGGCGGCCTGCGACTGCTGGATCTCGTGAAAACGATTCGTCGCGTTCAGTTCAACAGCAGCATGTTGCGAGCTGTTTAGCTCACGGGCGCGGGCACCTTCCTGAAAAATCGTTTGCGTCAAAGCGGCGTTGCCAACAGCCATGTCACGGAGCGTTTGGCAGGACGTGGTTAGGACAGCGGTGTTCACGCCGTTGACCTGGTCGATGATGTCGCGCGTCGAAGCGCACAGCTGCGGGCTAATGGCGGAGATTTGAGCAGACAGTTGAGCACTGTTAGAAGTCGCCCACTGTTGGAAGCTGGCGACGTCACGAGCGGTTGCGACCGAAGCCGCGTCACCTGCTCCACCTAGGCCACCTAGGCCACCCTTGCCCAAGAAGAGCAGAAGAAGGATGAGCATGAGACCATTGGAGCCACCGAGGGCGCCTTGGTCTTTGTTGCCGCTGATAAGCGAAAGCATGGCGGGGTCGATTCCTGATTTCTGGTTTCCAAGCATGGACATAAGCAAAGGGGTCACGTTGTCGGTTCCTTCATCAGTGTGAACGTTGACGGTAGCGCCGGGGGATACGGAAGATGTTTCTGTATGAAGCATTTTTGTCCTAAGGATCAGGTGGCACGATCGCCACGGTCCAGCAATTACCACAACAGTGGTTGTGCGCAACAACAATTTGCCGACCACGGTAAAACGTGCTAAAGCGGCCATATGGGCCGACCTAGAAAACCTACGACTGCAGAGATTGTCAAGAAAACCGTCGAGGAGCTCGACAAGTCGTCTCTAGCCACACGGGGCCGCGTGGCGCAGGAGCGCATGGACGCCTTGTGGTACAACGAGGCGACCGGCAAGGGCACGGACATCGACCCCATGACGTCGCTGACCGTGCTGCCGGCCTGGGTGCCGTTGCAGTGGCAAAGCATCGATGCGCTCATGTCGACGGACGGTTTGGCTGCTCGCATCTGCACGGCTCACCCAAAGGCCGCGATGCAGAACGGCTTTAGGTGCCCGGCGGACGAAGCTTTGCAGAAGGTCGCTTATGAATCTTCGCAAATCAACTTCTTCCAGGCTGGGGCGTTCAAAACGTCGGTAAACACCGCCATGATCGAGCTGTTGACCTGGGCGCGGGCGTTCGGCGGCGCGTGCCTCGTGAAGCTCGTCGACGACGGGTTGCCGCTGGACGTCGAAGAGGGGAAAGGCGCACTTGAGCGTGTTGTCGTGGTCCACCCTCCTTACGTGCGCCTCGAATACGTTTACGACCAGTCGTCACAGCACGTCATGGTTTCAGATTCGAAGGGGCATTGGATTCGAGTTCACCGTTCACGGTGCATTATCGCCACGGGCGAACCGTCTTCGATGATTTCGCGCATGAAGCTGTACGGCTTCGGGTTATCGGCGCTGCAACGGCCGTACGACACATTGCGTAGGTATTACAACGTTGCCGGGGCTGCTGACCGGCTGGTCAACGATGCCTCCGTAGGCGTCTTCCGAATGGCCGGCGTAATGTCTGCGATGGCCGAAGGTCACGGCGAGCTTGTGTCCGCTCGCATGGCTTCGTTCAACACGATGCGGTCGATGTACCGCACCATAGTCACCGACGCGGAAGGCAACGAAGACTACACGCGAACGAACGCATCATTCGCCGGACTACCGGAGGTCGTGCAGAGCGCCAAGCAGGAGCTTTCGGCGGTCTGCGATGGTATCCCAAGCACAATACTTTGGGGCGATTCGCCCGGAGGTCTCGGAAGCAATGGCGATGCCGAGGAACAGCAATGGACGCGCATCATTTCGGCATATCGCGACCAGCAGGTGATTCCCATTATTATCCAGCTTGCGGCAGCCTGCGGCGTTGAGCTGCGCGACAAAGACATCGAGTTCGACAGCATAGAAGAGCCCACAGACGCGCAGAAAGAGGCTATGGATTCTTCGAAGGCAACGCGCGCGGTGGCGCTGGTGGGGGCCGGAATCGCCAGCAACGACGAAGGGCGGGCCATCGTGGGCCTGTCGACCACTGGGGCACTGGACGAGAATGCGGGCAAGCTCGTTGTGACCATGCCGAATCTGTCGGCGGTGCTCGAAGAGCCTGTTGTGAAGCTCGAAGAGCCCATTGTGCGCCTCGACGCGGAGAGGACTGGCTACCACGCGCCTCTGCAAAGCATCGTCGATGAGATGGCCGGCGACACATCGAAGATGCTCGCCAAGCTAGGCGAAGGTGCCGACAAGGGCGATGTGGCGCGCATCCTGAAGGCGATGGTTGCATCTGCGAAGGCTCTCGGATTCGCAAGCGCGGTCAAGGGCCTAGGTAAATGAACGTTCGTGCGATAGCTCAAGCGGCGTTCGGCTGGTTCCGGAGGCTGTGGGCCAAGGAAACGCCAGACATCACCATTGGTCTGGCGGAGCTGACCCCCGAAGACATGGTGTTTATCGAGGCTGACGAAGCCCCGAAGATTACCACCGGCGAAGCGGAACTCACGGCCGAAGAGCTGAACGCCATTGCAGAAGAAGAGTCCATTCCGCTGACCGCCGAGGAAATCGAGACGGTGGAGCGGCTGACGAAGGCTTACGTCGAGGCCAGCCCCGAAGACAAGGCTGCCATCGTCAAGGGGCCAGGGCTCGCAGACGAAGCGCAGAAAGCGTTCATTCGTTCGAGGGAGGAGATTATGAAGCTGCCGGCCGTTGTGAAGCTGAAGCCCCGCTGGAAGTTCGTCGCGGTGGTCGATGAGCGCACTTCGCACGTCTGCCGCGCTCTCGATGGCACATGCCTCGAAGCAGGTGACCCCCGGTGGTCCACAATGCTCCCGCCGTTGCACCCACATTGCCGGTCGCACGTTGCGCCCGTCGACGTCACTGAAGAACTCGTTGCACCCACCACGCAAGCTCTCGAAATCCTATCCCAAACGGTGAAGCCATGATTGTTGTATACCTGCCCGCGCCAATCAGTGACGAAGAACGCCTCGACTACAGCGAGGACCAGCCGCGTTCGAAGAACGGGCGGTTTTCGAGCGAACAGACCGATGTGCGGTTGTCCGTTGCCGAAAAGGCGCACTTGCTGGTGACGAGCAAGCTCGACGACCACCAGGGCAAGCGCGCACGCGAGGCGCTAGCGGCCCACAAGAGCGGGTTTCACGGCGTCGCTCGCGAGCACTTGAAGGCGATCAAGATGACTCATCCGTTGGTGACGGTCGTGCAAGAGCGTGGACCAGTGGCTGCGGCGCCGCTGCAGGAGCATGCGAAGGTGCCGGTCGACGAGTTCAACAAGCGCAGAGTCACGGATATGACGCAGGCGAAGCCGCACACTGTGGACATCGCCAAGAAACTGGTGTCCGAAGGCCATTCTGTGGCCGATATCCACGGACCAGTGCCCGTGCCGCCGTTGCAGGAGCATGCGAAGGTGGCGTATGCGAAGACGGAAGCAGAGTGGCTACGTGGCGCCCCAGCGGAGCCGTATGCCGAGGCCATGGAGCGCTATAGGAAACCTTACGGCATTACTCCTGAGCAGATGGAAAAATTCAACAGGGTCAAGCAAGAGGAAAAGGCGGCAAGGCTTGCGGAGCGTGCTCGTGTTTATGCGGAGATAAAGGCGGCAAGGGAGCCGGTGCCGGTGCCGCCGTTGCAGGAGCATGCGAAGGTGCCTGCGGTGGCAGCGGCTGCGCCGATGGCGCAGCTTCCGATGCATCATATATTGAGAGATTTAGGGAATCAATCTGAGGCGACGCATAACGGCACGCACATCAGCATTGCAAGCAAGCCAAATTACAAGAAATACATTGACGGCATGCCGCATGAGACGGAAACTAACACGCTGAACATCAACGGGAAGCCGGTGTTTACTTGGGTGCAACGCCAAAGCGAAGACCATAGCGCCAGGTTCGGCGGCGCGGTCGAAGGGTTTATCAGGAAGCATTTCGCGCATCAGCAGGCTGGACTCGGAGATCTCGAGCACGTGCTTGGTTCCGACGTTGGGACAGGAAAATATACGCCGATCCCTAACGAGGAGCCTAAGGCGGCATCAAATCCAAGGATGAAGTTGAAACCGAACGGTATTTTGGCAGATATGGTACGCAAGGAGAAGGCCGCCAAATCCGCCGCTCCCACCGCGCCATCCGACCAATCTC
>Ga0315283_10006045_pt1 | contig 10758 bp, 6 predicted proteins | sample YL17G09_0_MG_FD_204541 | JGI IMG/M metagenome (GOLD analysis project Ga0315283, IMG submission 204541) | Sediment microbial communities from Yellowstone Lake, YNP, Wyoming, USA - YL17G09_0 | ecosystem: Environmental > Aquatic > Freshwater > Lake > Sediment | place: USA: Wyoming | collected...
ACATCTGCCGAGGAAACCGAACTGCCATCTCGGCCTGTATTCATGGGCCTGTACGCCTGATCCTCTGTCTCCTGCGCTCGGTTAACTAGGAAACTCGGGCTAGTTCCCTGGTTTCTTCCAGTATGTTCCTTGCCTTCTCATACTGACCTGCCTGGCAATATCCCTCAGCCAAGATACTCTGGAAAAAGAGCTGGCCAACCCCAAACTGTCGATCTCGGACCAGTGCTACAAGTGCAGCGAGAAGTTCGACTCCCTTTTCAACCTCGCCAGCCCGACACCAGGCCCATGCAAGAACTGCCTGCGCCCAGGATTGATCCGCAGGGGTCGGAGCTTTCCGGACTGCGAGCGCTCCGTATTCCATTGCAGGCCCCACATCACCCTTGGAGATATAGGCTGCCGCGATGGCCCAAGCTCCGAGTGAAATGTTGTTGTTGTCCGAAAATTCCTGCGCAGAGGCAAGTGCTTTCTGGCCGAATTCGACTGCCTCATCCCAGCGGCCAATGAGTGTACAGGCCCATGACGCCAGGCACAACGCTCGCACATAAATGCGAAGGTCGAACCGCTCACCCATCTCAGACAGAGCTTTTTCCTTTGCGGCGAGTACCTGTTCAAAGTCGCCCCGGAAAACATAATTCTGTTCCAAGATGGTATGCGCAAATGCGGCATCTTCTCGGTTCCTCCCAAGCCCACAGAGTTCTACGGCCTTGGTTGTGGTCTGAATAGACTGATCGAACAGACAGACCTGCCACTCACAGTGTCCCATTCGAGCAAAAAAGGCCCCCAGCAAACCTGGTTTGCCCAATTTGACTGCCAGAGGTTCATACCGTTTCAAGAGTTCGTAATACTCGGGAAGTCTAAAGAGCAAGAAGAAGACTATCCACTGGTTCACCAGCAGATTGATTCGCCACTCGAGGTTCCTCTCGGTCTCGGGCAAGGAGTCTAGGATTTTCATGGCTTGATCAAAGTATCCTTTGGCGTCCTCCAAGGCATAGACTTTGGCCGCCTTCCTGTTCGCCAGATCCAGGTACTCCACCCCCTTTTGCTTCATGTCCCCTCGCACATAGTGATACGCCAGTAGCTCGTAGTATTCTTCCAACCGAGCAGCATAGAGCTGCTCGACAGCCTGCCCTATCCTTCCATGTATCTCTTTCCTTCTTTTCAGAAGCAAGCTGTTATAGGCCACCTCCTGAGTGAGGGCATGCTTGAAAACGTACTCGAGCTCCGGGAATAGCTGTTTTTCATACACGAACTCCAACCCCTGTAGATTGAGCAAGGAAGCCTTCAGATCCTCACTCATGCCCGTGATCGCCGCCAGGATACGATAGGCAAACTCTCGCCCTATGACCGAGGCCACTTGCATAACCCGCTTGAGGTTCTCCTCTATCCTATCCATCCTGGCCGCGATGATTCCCTGTATCGTGTCCGGCACCTCGATTTCGGAGGGCTTCCGAGTCAGGACGAATTTGTGATCCTGTCTCCGTATTGAACCGTTCTCGAGTAGACCGTGAGTCAATTCCTCCACAAACAAGGGGTTGCCTCCAGCCTTTCCGAGAACGAGGCTCGCGATTTCCGGTGTGACCTCGCCCCCCTCGAGGATGGCCTGTACCAACTCTGCACTGGTCGGCGCGGGCAGTTGATCGAGGCCAATCTTGTTATAATAGGACTTGCCGCTCCATTTGTGCGTATACTCGGGCCTGTAGAGCAGGATCAGTAGGATATGTGCAGTCGGCAGCCATCCTATCAGGTAGTCGAGGAACTCCTCCGAGGTTTTATCGATCCAGTGGAGGTCTTCCACGGCCAGGATGAGAGGCTTGCTCTGGCTCTCTCTTACAAGCACATCCCGGATCGCCTCGAACGTCTGCGCCCTTCGCTGTTGTGGTCCCAGTTGCAGGTATTTCTCGTCCTCGACTTTGAAGGACAAGAGTTCATGCAAGGAAGGAAGAGCTGCCAGAAGCCTGTCGTCAAGCTTGCGCAGCCTATCTCTCATTTTTTTCTTGACAATGTATTCCCGATCTCCTTCCTCGATCTCGCAATAGGACTTCAGAATGTCCAGGATGGGCAAATACGGCATCGAGCTGCCGTAATGGAGGCAGCGACCTTCGAGAAAGGTGTATTCGCCCAGAGGGAGCATTTTCTTCATTTCGAGCAAAAGTCTGGACTTTCCGACGCCAGCCTCTCCCACGATCCCCACGACTTGGCCGGAGCCGGCTCGGGCTTTATCGAACGTCTCCTTGAGCGCGTCCATTTCTCTCCTGCGGCCTACGAACCTCGTGAGACCCTTCGCGACTGCGGCTCCAAGCCTGGTTTCCAGCTCGGTAGGCGAAAGAAGCTTGTACACCTCCTGCGGATCCTCTTTACCCTTCACGGAAACCTTGCCGAGCGGCTCGAAGTTGAAGAAATCCCTCGTGAGCTTGTGCGTATGGTTGGATACAAGGACACTACCGGGGTCGGCGATCTCCTGCATCCGCGAGGCAAGATTCGTCGTGTCGCCCACTGCCGTGTAATCCATCCTCAAGTCGTCCCCGATAGGGCCAACAACTACGGGGCCAGAGTTCAACCCGATCCGGATCTTGAAGGCTACACCGCATTTCTTCTCTATGTCCTTTCGGTACTTCCCAATCGCCTTCTGGATCGCCAGGGCCGCATGGCAAGCCCTTTGCGCATGGTCCTCATGAGCCAGGGGCGCTCCAAACAGCGCCATGACCCCATCGCCGGTGAACTGGTTGATCGTGCCCTCGTACCGATGAATCTCATCCATGAGAATGCGAAAGCACCCGTCCATGATCTCGTGGACTTCTTCGGGATCGAGTTTCTCGGAGATCGATGTGTAGTTGGCGACGTCGGCAAACATCACGGTGACGAGCTTGCGCTCGCCTTCGATCGAACCGCGAGTTGTCAGGATTTTCTCGGCCAGGAATTTGGGCGTATAGGATTGAGGCTGGCTGTAGTCGATGGCTGGGGCTTCCAGAGGTTTTCTCAGGTCGTGGCCGCATTTGTTGCAGAAATTGCTGTCCGGAGAGAGCTTCTTGCAACACTCTGGGCAGGTAATTTCCAGTTTTGTACCGCATTTGCTGCAAAAGCTGGCATCTTCACTGTTATCGAACTGGCACTTGGAGCATTTCATTTAGGTGCCCTACGCAAACTTTGGCCGTGCAGAAGCGATTCTAAACTGTAGAAGACTTGCCTGGAGGCAGTCAAGACATTCTTTCCTGGCCTGTGGGTCTGACCGCGTTGGGCTCACCCACAGAATCGCCACTCGTCCACATGTAAAGTTACTTGATGATTGTCTACTAGCTTGACAGATAACGTCCCTGCCGAAACCTGCTCGGCCCACAATGATCTGTAGGTTTCTTGAATACTTACCTCCATACCATGGTTCTGGCACGCCCTTTGCGTATCAGCTAATTCAACAGCGGTGGTAGTCAGATTCAACCCGAACCAATGCAACAGAAAGGAGGGATCAATCGGAAAGCAGAGGTCATGAAGCATGCAGGAGGAACCCGAGAGTCTTCAAGATGCAGAAACAAAGAACGAAATCAAACCAAGAAGGAGGAACAGTCATGGAAAGGAAAATCAAGATTCAGGATCTGACGAAAAAGGTCGAAATGACAAAAGAGGAAATGAGAACCGTTTACGGTGGGGGAACACCCATCCTTCCCAGGCCCGGCTCAAGCCTGATCGGCGGCACACCCATCAGTCCCAGGCCGGCAACAGTGCCCATTCCGATTCCCAGGCCGCTTGCTCTGCCCATCCCGGTTCCGTAGCCGAGCCAGTTCAGTTACATCGGGTTGCTTGGCATCTGGTTACCTTAACCGCTTTCCGAACATCCCTTCCTACCCCCCCGAAGCAGCCAGGAAACCCCTGGCTGCTTCGGGGTGCGCTTTTCTTCACTTCTTCCTTGACCGCGATGCGTCCATTTCCCTATATTTTCACAGCGTGGAGAAAACTGTTTTCCCCAGGCTCTCACAGTTGTACAAGCCAGTCTCATACGATAAGGATTCGACACGTTTCTCAACCAGCACCCAAAGAATGACGGGCCTACCATGGAAAGCGAAGCTCTCTTTTCATTCCTAAGAAAGAATCCCGTTTTCTCGATTCTTCCAGACCATGAGCTCGGGGAGGTTGTAAGAGCGGCCAGCCTGAGATCCATCCGCGCAGGCGAACTCGTGTTTGCTCAAGGCGATGCAGCAGACAACTTCTATGTCGTATGTGAAGGAAGGATAAGGATCCTTAAAAGGATCGAACCCGACAAAGAGATCAGTCTGAACATCATGACTCGAGGCGATCACTTCGGTGAAACCGCTCTCATCACGGGCGATCCGAGAAACGCCTCCGCAAGAGCCATGACAGACTGCGTGCTCGTGTGCATAGACGAGAATTCCTTCCAAGAAATCCTTTTCGCCAAACCCGAACTCAGAGAATACTTCGACAAATTCATCAAACACACTTCCGTCCATCAGTTCCTTAGGAGTTGCGCAGACCTAACCGCCGTGCCGAGCGGGGAACTGCAGGAAATCGCCCGCCAAATCCAGTCGGAGTTCTTCAGACAGGGGGAAGTTGTGTTCCGGCAGGGTGCAAAGGCGGACAAGTTCTACCTGATCGAGTCCGGGCTGGTCAAGGTTGTCTCCTGGGATCAGAAGAGACAGGACATCATAGGTTTGTTACGAGAGGGTGACTTCTTTGGGGAGAAGGCACTTCTGGAGGGTAACGATCGTTCAGCAGACATAGTCTGCCTCACGGATTGCCACCTGTTCTCCCTCACAAAAGAGGCCTTTGATCAGCTGCTGATGACATCACCTTCCCTCAGAAAGGCGATCGAAGACAGGATCCAGTCGTATCGCATAGAAAAACCCCCGATACCGTACAAGGAGATCATCAAGCAGGAACTCGCGGCGCGCAAGAAGATCAAGGTCCAGACAGATGTGTCCAAGGAGGAGGCGAAGCCCAGGCGAGGAAAAACAGCCTCTGTCCGGAAGTTTTCCTCCTTGTACCGGCAGCACGTGAGATTTCCCTTTATCAGCCAGCAAGACGAGATCACCTGTGGCACCACGTGCATCATGATGATTGCCAAATATCATGGGAAGGTCTTTTCCTCGAGTAGGCTGCGGGAACTGGCTCATGTCGATCTGAGCGGGTCCTCGATGGCCAACCTAGCGTCCGCTGCGGAGCAGCTGGGGTTTTCTACAAGAGGGATAAAGCTTGATTACGACACTTTGATGTCTGTCCAACTTCCGTGCATCGTTCACTGGAAGGGATACCACTACATCGTCGTATATCGAGTAGACAGGAAGCACGTTTGGGTATCGGACCCTGCCCTCGGGCTTCGAAAATACGAGAGGACGTTCTTTACGGAAAACTGGAATGGCATTACCCTGCTTCTCGACCCGACACCGGAATTCGAAAAAAGGGTAGAAGACCGGTCCTCCCTGAAGAACTTCGTCCAGTTCGTTGTGCCGCACAAGGCGGTCCTGTTTGAAGTGTTCGTTGCCTCTCTCCTGTTGAACATCTTTGGGCTGGCGACGCCCATTTTCACACAGAACATCGTCGACAAGGTACTGATCCATCATAACACTTCGCTACTCAATATTATGTTGACTGGCATGATGATCGTCTTGGTCTTTCGGATTCTGACGACCATCATACGCCAGTACCTGATTATCCACACGAGCATGAAAATCGATTTGCGAATGCTCGTGCTCTTCTACAAGCATTTGCTCGACCTGCCCCTGCGATACTTCAAGGTGAGGCGGATCGGGGATTTCGTCGCACGATTTGGCGAAAACGAGAGAATCAGGAATTTCCTGACCAACACAGCCCTCACGCTGATCCTGGACTCGTTCCTGATAGTCGTGTACATATCGCTAATGATCTACTACAACGTACCGATGACGGTCTTGGTTGTCCTGTCTATACCTGTTTTGCTCGCGGTTACGCTGATTTTCACACCGGTGTTGAAAAGGCAGAATGTGGATGCCTTCGCTGCCAGAACAGAGTCGGAGTCACAATTGATCGAGTCGATCCATGCCATTGAGACGATCAAAGGGATGAACATCGAACATCCGACTCGATGGAAGTGGGAGAACAAATTCATCAAGAGCCTGAATGCTGATTTCAAGCTGTTCAACACGGGCATGTATTTCCACACGATTGGCGATTTCTTGACCACCCTGAGTTCCACCTTCGTTCTGTGGTACGGTGCACACAAGGTCATTGATGGAATCATCAGCGTCGGCGAGTTGATGGCCTTCATGGCACTCATGGGCAGTGTCACTACACCGATCAATCGACTCATTGAAGCCTGGAACGACATTCAAGAGACGCTCGTTTCTGTGAACCGGCTAAACGATGTGTTCAATGCAAAGCCCGAGTTTCCGCCGGTCGCAGAAGAGGGTGCTGGTATTGTCATCACAGAGCCTAGGGGGGATATCGTATTTGAGAATGTGTACTTCCGATACGGTGGCGAGAATGACCCGTACATTCTGTCCAATATTACCCTCACGATACCAGAGGGGAAGATGACCGCCATTGTAGGAAGGAGTGGGTCTGGCAAGACCACCCTTGTGAAGTTGATCGGGAGACTCTATGACGCAACCGAAGGAAAGATCCTGATCGCCGGACTTGATCTGAGGAGTATTCACCTCGCAAGCCTGCGAAGAGCCATCGGGTTTGTTACCCAGGAAAGCTATATCTTCAACGAGACGATTCGGGAGAACATCTCGTTGGGCGATGGGGAAGCGAAGATGGAAAAGGTGGTCGAGGCTGCAAAAAACGCGAATGCCGACGAATTCATCTCCGACCTGACCTTAGGCTACGAGACGAGAATCGGAGAGAGCGGCCTTCAGCTCTCGGGTGGGCAGAAACAGCGGATCGCCATAGCCCGGGTTCTCTACGCAGACCCGACCATTCTCATACTTGACGAGGCTACGAGTTCCATGGATACAGAATCTGAACAGGTTATCCAGAAAAATCTGAGGGGAATACTGAAGGGAAAGACGGCGATTGTGATTGCGCACAGGTTGAGTACGGTGAAAAGCGCTGATCATATCGTGGTCCTGGATAACGGAGAAATCGTGGAACAGGGAGGGCATGAGACGTTAATGGCCCGGCAGGGCTTGTACCATTATCTGCATCATCAGCAGCTCAATTTATGACCCATGGAAGACAACGTACAGTCCCAACACCAAGGTGAGCAGGTGGACTTCTTGGAGGTTACACCGGAGGAGTCTCCCTCGGAGAACTACTTCGTTACCGAACACCTCCAAAAGATGCCGAAAGTCTTTGCCCGAGGCCTGGTTTACCTCGTCCTTCTCGCCCTCGTGAGCACTGTCTTGTATTCCATCCTTGCCAAGATCGATATCATTGTCGAGGGCGCTGGGGTTGCTAGGCCGACTTCACATAAAATACGGATTGTATCTGACAGGGATGGACACCTCGAAAGGATTCACATATCAGAGGGGCAGTTCGTAGAAAAAGACGCTCCTCTGTTCGAGATTCGTTCGAAAGAAACGCTGGAATACCTTGCAAAAGTAGATGGACTTCGTCGTTCCATCCCGCTGAAAGAGGAACAATATAGCCTGAAAACGTCCTCTGCTTCCGAGCGGTTGAGACAGTTCGAAAGCGAACACCGGAACAGCCTGCGTGTGAACCAACTGAAGCTAGACCAGATCGCTTCTTCCCTCCACTCTCTCGAGTCGGATCTTAGATATTGGCGGAAGGAGGTAGACTACTTAACAAGAGAAGCTGAGGGCAAGAAGGAGCTGTGTGATGCAGGGATCCTGTCTCTAGTCGAATACAACTATGCCAAGAGCAGGCTGGAGAAGGCACAAATGGAAGAGCAGAAGATTCTCTCCGGTCAAGAGATCACTCTAAAGGAGAAGCGAATCATCGAAGAAAACATCGAGCGGCAGTCGGAGGACTACAAGAGCAAAAGAGAGATTCTTGAAAAAGAAATAAAGGAATTGGAGCTGGATAAGGAGGACACGGTTGAGGCAATGCAGAACGAGCTCACCCTGTATGAGGATATGCTTTCATTGCCTGCTGGGTCTTCCTCGGTTGAGGATCAAGGGGAGGAAACAGGGAAAATCGTCAGGGCCGAGAGTGCAGGGATCATATCGGAACTCTACTACCGGAACGTGGGAGAATACGTCCAGAAGTCGAACTTACTGTGCACCATTGTTCCCTCGGCCTCTCCTCTCTACATGGATGTTATCGTGGCCAACAAGGACATAGGGTTTATGGAAGAAGGAATGGAAATAAAGTACAAGTTCAGTGCCTTCCCACACACGGACTATGGCACCCTATCCGGGAAAGTTTCAGCCATTTCCCCTTCCGCTGTCGAGGATGAGAAGGGGGGGTTTGTGTTTCATGTCCGTGGGACTCTGGATAAACCCTATTTCGAAATTGCGGCGAGGAACTACCCAATCAAGGCAGGAATGACGGCAACAGCGGAGCTCGTTACGGAAAAGAAGAGCATCTTTGCCCTTGTGATTACCAAGTTGAAACAGTAGGAAGCACCGAAGCCCTTACAAGGATGGGGGGTATTTTGAAGATCGGTTACTCACATGGGGAGATCACTCCGGAAGAAGTTGTTCGTTTTCTCTACTTAACCGGTCAGGCGGAAGCCGTCTTCGAGGAGATCATAAAGCACAAGGAGTCTAGGAAGAAGGCGATGGCCCTTGGCTTAGAGGTCAAGAATGATGAACTGCAGAGGTTTGCAGACAATCTCAGGGTGCTCCGAGGTCTCGATTCTGTCAAAAAGATGTTCAGATTCTTGGGGAAGGCAGGCCTCACAGAGGATGATTTTGAAGGGTTCTGTGAATCAACCCTCCTGGCGGGACGACTCAGGGAACATCTGGCGGATGAGGAGAGGGTAAGGAAGTGTTTCTTCAACGTAAGAATGGAATTCGATGCGGTGAAGGTTTCTGTCATTCTTGTGAACGACCTCAATTTGGCCCAGGAAATCAAGATACAGGTGACAGAAGAAGGGGAGGATTTTCATGCCCTTGCCAGGCTACACTCCCTCGATCTGTCTACAAGAAACGTAGGAGGTTACATGGGGATTGTCTCGCGCAAGACTTTTCCACCCCAGGTGGCTTCCAGGGTCTTCAACGCCTCCGCGGGCGACCTGGTTGGCCCATTTCCAAAAGACAGTGGCTTCCTGTTGGTATTCGTAGAAGAGGTGACCAGGGCAGAACTGAACGACGAAGTAAGGGAAGCTGTGAAAGACAGGATTTTCCAGGAATGGCTATCCGAGTTTACGGAGAGGGGAACTAGGGTAATTCGATAAATGGAGGCGTGCTGAAGATAGAAAGGTGTGTTTCGCCTGGGGATTCCGAAACTCGCTTCATGGGCCATCTCCAGGGCATGCTTAAAGAAACTTGGCAATCGTATACTCACTTGACGGGAATGCCATCTTCTAAGAATTGTGTCGGAAGCAGGAATCTCTAGGTTTTTCGAATGGTTCTCTCCACAAAATCTCCTGGCACGGCGGTTGCCGTATCCTAAGACAAACAAACCCGAAAAGGAAGGAAGAACCATGAGAGCGGAATGGACCTGTTGTTGGGGGGCATGAGATTCGGACCTTCTCGAACATCCTGCGTGCGGTCAAGGAATGGGCAAGGAGTAACATCGCTGAGCGTGCCCTGGCAGTGGCCACCGTGGCAACGCTCGGTTTACTAACCGTCTCATAATAGTCTATACCCACAATGGCTCCGAGCAAGGAGGCTTTGTGAGTGGGGTGATTGTCGACAATCAAAGAAACGGACGCGTGGTCCCATGGGCAGTGGTCGGCTTTATTTCGCTATTCGTGTACTCGAGGAGGTTCGATCATGTTTAGGCGAAACCTTATTGCCGTTTGGATTGGAATCATCTTGCTGTCCGGTATGTTTCTCATGGGGCAGGAGACGTGGGTTCCTCCTGCAAAGGTAAGCGTGTCGATTCTTGTGCAGGTGGATCCTCTGTTTCCCTCCGAATTCGACGCTCTGGCGGCTGGCGATCCGGTTCCCAATGCCGAGGTTCAGATTATGGAAAGCGGTGAAATCGTAGCCTCAGGTTTTTCTAATTCTGAGGGTGAAGTTGTGTTGGAAGTTCCTGCGTCTAATCCCTACAGTATGCACGTGGTTGCCGATACTTCCGACCCCGACTGCCGGTGGAGGGCAAGAGTGCTGTTTTTTTCTGTGGGGACAGAGCCCAGAGATGTCTCGGTGGATGTGTGGCCTGATGGACCGGGCTGTGTTGGTCCTCTTGTCGAGGTCTCACTTCTTGTCCAGGTGGCTCCTCTGTTTCCTTATGAGATCGACGGTCTGAAGGGCGGCGATCCTGTACCCAGTGCAGAGGTTGAAATTACGAAGAGGATGACAGATGAGCTTATTGCCTCTGGCGTGGCCGGCGCTAACGGGGAAATCCTCTTGGAGGTCCCAGGAATAAACCGATACTACATTCACGCAGCTGCCGACACTTCGGATCCCTACTGCATCTGGAGCGGGTGGTTGGACGTGGTTGTGGGGACTGAGCCACTTGATGCTACGGTGAATGTCTGGCTTCTCTGTGAATAATCCAGCTTCAGTGACAGAAAGAAAAGGGGTCCACGTTTCCAGGGGCCCTTGAGCAGGCGTGTTTTTGGCCGAATCCTGATTTCTGTCCTCTGCGCTTCGGCTGATTTAAGGCTTTGCTAGCCCGAGTTTCCTAGTTATTCCGCAGTGCATCGCATCGTTCAGGTTCGGAACACACCCGAATCACCACTTTTCCCTCGAAAACTCC
>Ga0315283_10006046_pt1 | contig 10756 bp, 9 predicted proteins | sample YL17G09_0_MG_FD_204541 | JGI IMG/M metagenome (GOLD analysis project Ga0315283, IMG submission 204541) | Sediment microbial communities from Yellowstone Lake, YNP, Wyoming, USA - YL17G09_0 | ecosystem: Environmental > Aquatic > Freshwater > Lake > Sediment | place: USA: Wyoming | collected...
CAACTACGTACGCAACTCCATCAAGGCCATCGTCGATGCCTATGACGGCACGGTTGAGCTCTACGTGAGCGACGCCACGGACCCCATCATCCAGACCTATGCGAAAATCTTCCCGGGGGTCTTCAAGCCCCTGGGCGAGATGCCCGAGCCCCTGCAGAAGCACATCCGCTACCCCGGCGGGATGCTGAGCATGCAGGCCCACATGTTCAGGGCCTACCACATGCAGGACCCCCAGGTCTTCTACAACAAGGAGGACCTCTGGTCCATCCCGGGGAAAGCGACGCGCGCAGGCGAGCAGGACATGGACCCCTACTACACGATCATGAAGCTCCCCGGCGAGAAGAAGGAGGAGTTCATCATGCTCGTCCCCTTCACGCCGAGCCGCAAGGACAACATGGCCGCGTGGATGGCAGTCCGCTGTGACATGCCGAACTATGGCAAGCTGATCTCCTACCAGTTCCCGAAGCAGAAGCTGGTCTACGGGCCCCGGCAGATCGATGCCCGGATCGACCAGGACGCAGAAATCTCCAAACAGCTCTCGCTCTGGAACCAGAGGGGCTCCCAGGCCATCCGGGGAAGCCTGCTGGCCATCCCCATCGAGAAGTCGATCCTCTACGTCCAGCCCCTCTACCTCTCGGCCGAGAAGGGACAGCTGCCGGAGCTCAAGCGGGTCATCGTGGCCTTCGGCAACACGATCGCCATGGAGGAGACCCTCGAGCAATCTCTGCAGCGAATCTTCGGCGGCGAGCTCATCCGCGACCGGGGGGCAAGGCCCACGGGAGCGGCGGCAACGACGCCGGCCGCACGTGAGAAGGCGGACAGGGAACTGGCCCTGGAGGCCCTCGGCCACTACCGGAGGGCCCAGGAATACATGAAGCAGGGCAACTGGGCCGCCTACGGCGAGGAGCTGAGGAAGCTGGACGAGTCCCTGCGGTCCGTCGAGCGCAGGAAGTAGCGGGAGGCATTGAGCATGAAGCAGAAAGGCGGCCAGAGAGAAAGGGGTGCCCTTGTATCGGAAGAGCAAATCGATCAGTCCATCCTAATGATCCGTGGACACAAGGTTATCCTGGATTCAATCTTGGCAGGCCTGTACTGCGTAGAGACGAAAGTCCTTATTCAGGCTGTAAAACGAAACAAGGATCGCTTTCCTCCCGACTTCATGTTCCAGCTTTCGAAGAAAGAATTCGAAATTTTGAGGTCACAAACTGTGACCTCAAGCTGGGGTGGTCGGCGCTACCCCCCATACGCATTTACTGAGCAGGGTGTGGCTATGCTCTCGAGCGTTTTAAGAAGCTCCAGAGCAATACAGGTTAATATCGAAATTATGCGGTCTTTCGTCCGCCTGCGTCAAATGTTGGCGACCCACCGGGATCTCGCCCGCAAACTCGACGAACTCGAACAAAAATATGACGAACAATTTTCTATCGTTTTTGATGCCATCCGGCAGCTCATGACTCCTCCTACCAGGGAAATGAAAAAAATCGGGTTTTGAAGCAGGTTAAACAAGGGCGCAGGCAAAACGCCGGCGCCTTTGTTACTTTCACATATCTTGATCCTGACGCCTGAAGCCTGATTCCTGGCGCCTGCGGCCTACAGGCCGCTAGTCGTCGTGGTCCTTGCCGTGACCCTTCCCCTTGTCCTTGTCCTTCTTGTCTTTCTTGTCATCCTTGTCCTTCCCCTTACCCTTGTCATTGTCTTGATCGCGATGCTTTCCTTTTTCCTTGTCATAATGATCGTTGATGACAACAAATCTCTCGCCCCTCCCTCTTTGGTCCATGACCGCCTCGGCGGCCACGCCGTGATACTCGGACATGAAGCGCAGGTTGACGAGGTTGACCACGTCGGCATCCACGAGGACCACCTTCTTGTAGTCATGCCCGTGCTTCTTGTAATGGCCGTAGGCGTTGCCGTAGGGGGGCCCCACGCGCTTGACGGGGACGTAGTAGATCTCGGGGGTCAGCCCGTAATGGAAGGTGATGTTTAGCCAGCTCATCCGCTGGCGGAGACGAAGGTCAATAATGACCTGGGGCTCGACGTGGGCCCGGGATGCCAGGAAGAACACCACGGGAAGTTCCTCGTCGGGAAGACGGTAATGCTGTTTCACATAGACAACCCGTGACTCGGGCACCCGGTAGTACTCGCCGATGGCAAGGTAAAAACTCTGCAGCTCGCCGTTGGAGATGGAAATGCCCGTGCTCACGTTCTGAGCCAAAGCGGGTGCCGCCGGCACGAGAAACATCAGGGCAATGAACATAATGATGGTCTTTTTCATGGTTACCTCCTTAGGTCCGCACCTCTTGCTGTTAAAAAACGCCCCATCAGCGGATCCGTTGACCCTGCCTGTGAGGCGTGCAAAATCCAGTCCAGTAAATCTCACCCTTCGGTGCCACCCTTGCGGCTTCCCCGGTAGAGCTCATATTCGAGCAATCGGCATTCGATTGGCCCGTTGTAAAAGGGGATTCTTCGCTTTGTCCTCAGTCCGACCTGCTTGGCCAACTCGAGGTTCCCTGTGAAGATGTAGCCCCGGTAGCCCAGGCACCGGTTCTTGAAAAAGTCCCCGATTCCCTTATAGATGTCTCCCAGCTTCCCGGCATCGCCCATCCGCTCGCCGTACTCGGGGTTCAGGATCACGATCCCTTCGCCTTCCGGCACGGTACTCTCCCGGAAATCACAGGTCTGAAATTCAATGAGATGCTCCACTTCCGCCGTCCTGGCGTTCTGTCTGGCTGCCTCGACGGCCTCGGGCCGGATGTCCGTGGCGATGATGCGCCCGGCGGTCTTCGGGAGGGCCGCTTTTTTCAGTTCTTCCCTCTGCTTCTCGAAAGCGGACAGGTCGAACCCCAGCAGGTGCATGAACCCGAAATTCTGTCTGAGGATCCCCGGCGCCTGTCTCGAGGCGATGAGGGCCCCTTCGATGGCAAGCGTGCCGCTTCCGCACATGGGGCTGACCAGAGGGGCCTTTCCATCCCAGCCCGTGGCCAGGATGACGGCGGCGGCCAGCGTCTCCTGCATGGGGGCCTCGAGAGGGATCTTCCGGTATCCCCTGCGCGAGAGGGGCTCGCCCGAGGTGTCGAGCCAGACCTCGCATCGGTCCTGCTCCCAGTGCAGGTGAACCACGGCCCCGTGACGCCCCGGGCCCGAGTCGGGCCGGCGGCCCTGCTTTTCGCGGATGCGGTCCACGATGGCATCCTTCGTTTTCACGTTTGCAAACCGGGAGTCATTGACGGCGGCGGTGTCCACGCTCGAAGTGACGGAAAGGAACCCGTCGGCGGCAATGACCTTTTCCCAGGGCAGCATCACGAGGCGCTGGTAGAGATCCTGTGCCTTCGCGGCCGGGAAGGCATCGAAAAGATAGAGGACGCGCTGGGCCGTGCGCAGGGAGAGATTCAGGCGCAGGGTATCCGCGAGGGTCCCCTCCGTCTCGACGGCCGTCTCCAGGCTGGAGCGGACCGGGAGGCGTTGCGCCTGGATTTCGCCTGCGAGGATGCCGGGGGTCCCGCGGGCACAGGTGATGAGAATTCTTCTTTTTTCATTCCACAGCGACACCGGGTATTCCTCCCTGACCAGAACAATGGGGGCAGTTAACCACAGGTTCGGCTGACTGTAAAGCGGCGGATGCCCCCCGAAAAATTCCTTGCGAAAAGCGGTCCTTGTGATAAAAAAACGCTGATTCCTCCGCAGAACAAGGGGATTTCGCCGTGATTGACCTGGGGCATCTCAACAGTATCTCCCTCTCATCGAACCCTCTCGGGCAGAGAATCGTTGCCCGGTTCGTTCTGTCGGCGAACTACCGCCTCTTCCAGAACGTGGACATCCGCCTGGAAAACGTGGAGAAGATCCCCCGCGATGAGACGGTCATCTTCGCCATGAATCACACGGACCGCTACAACTACTGGCCCTTTCAGTACGAGCTCTGGCGGAGGCACTACCCCTTCACGACGGTCTGGGCAAAGGGCAAGTACTACCGCCGCAAGGCCGTCGGGAAGTGCCTCGATTCGTGCAACGTCATCCCCGTGCCCTCCATGGGGTACCTGGTGGAGGAGTACTACAAGCAGAGATTCGGCAGGAAGATCGGGAAGGAAGAGTACCGCGTCATCAAGGACTGGATCGACGGGAAACTCGACGAGGCCGCATCGCTGGCTAAACTCAAGGCCGAGACGACAACCCTGTTCAATGAAAGCTACATCGGGCATCTCAGGGAATATCATCAGACCCTGATGGAGAAAGTGGCCGAGCTGAGCACGCGGGCCCTCACAGAGTGGGGCCTGGGCCTGATCATCTTCCCCGAGGGAACCCGGTCGCTCAGGCTGGGTGAGGGGAGAATCGGGATCGCCCAGATCGCCCTCTACTCGGGAAAGAAGATCATTCCTGTGGGCTGCAACAACTCCGACACGGTCTACACGGGCCGCGCGCCCTTCGCGAAAACAGGCGCCATCACCTATCGGATCGGCGATCCGCTCGACCTGGACGGCAGGCTTAAGGAGTTCCGCATCACGGAGCCCTTCAAGCTCTTCTCGCGCGAATCCCAGCAGAGATACAGGGCCCAGTTCGAAGGCGTCACCCGGGTTGTCATGGACAGTATCAACAGCCTGCTCGACGAGAGACATCGACGACTCGAAAGCCGCTGACCGAGGATTTTCCCTCGACTTGACCCATCTTCACGTTCCGGCTTCGAGCTCGCGAAGATCGGAAGAGCAGAAGTGAGGAAGAGCGGAAAAGACAAGAAAGAATTCCATCCACTCCTATCTTCCGCTCTTCATAACTTCCTAACTTCTATCTTTTCAGGGCGTCTTGCATCTGGACCTTTTTGACCAGCCTTCAGATTAGCCCTTCCCGGCTTTTCTTTTCTTCCCGAGCCTCACGGCGCACAAATCCCCGCACATCGTACAGCCTTCCTCCTCGGCGCTCTTGCTCTTCTCGAGCCAGGCCCGAGAGCGGGCCGGGTCGATGGAGGCCAGGATCTGGCCTTCCCAGTCGAGCTCCTTTCGGCACCGGGCCATGCGGTGGTCCCTCTCGATCGCCCCGGGAATGCCCTTGGCGATGTCGGCAATGTGGGCGGCGATCCTGGAGGCGACAACACCTTCCCGCACATCGTCGATCGTGGGGAGTCTCAGGTGCTCCGACGGGGTCACGTAACAGAGATAGTCCGCCCCGGCCCAACCGGCAAGGGCACCGCCGATGGCCGCCGTGATGTGGTCATAGCCCGGGGCGATGTCCGTGGGCAGAGGCCCCAGGACGTAGAAGGGCGCCCCGTTGCAGAGGCTCTTTTCCAGGAGGATGTTGGCCTGGATATCACGGAGAGGCACGTGGCCCGGGCCCTCGATCATGACCTGGACGCCACGCTCCCTTGCCCGAACGGTCAGCTCCCCAAGGAGGATGAGCTCCTGGACCTGGCCCCGGTCCGTGGCATCGGCCAGGCAGCCGGGTCGCAGGCCATCGCCCAGGCTCAGCACCATGTCGTAGCGCTTCGCGATTTCCAAAAGCCTGTCGTACTGCTCGTAGAGAGGGTTTTCCTTGTCGTTGTAGTCCATCCAGTGGGCCAGGATGGAGCCCCCGCGGCTCACGATGCCGAGCACCCGCCCCTGGGTCTCGAGCCTTCTTACGCTTTCCCTTGTCACGCCGCAGTGGACGGTCAGGAAGTCGACGCCGTCTTCGCCGTTTTCCTCAATGGCCCGGAAGAGATCCTCGGCCGACATCTCCACGATAGCCTTCCCGGCATTCACGGCCGCAACGGCGGCCTGGTAGATGGGGACGGTCCCTATGGCCACGGTGGATGCCGCGATGATAGCCCGGCGGATCGCCCCGAGATCTCCCCCTGTGGAGAGATCCATGATCGTATCGGTGCCCACTTCGATGGAGACACGGACCTTCTCCAGCTCGTGGGCCACATCGGCGCGGTCCTTCGAGGTGCCCACATTGGCGTTGACCTTCGTCCGGAGACCCTTGCCAATGGCCATGGCCGCAATCGATGTGTGCCTGTTGTTGCGGACAACGACGATGGTCCCGTCCTCGACACCCTTCCGAATGGTCTCGGGCTCAACGCTTTCCTGCTTCGCGCAGAAAGCCATCTCCTCGGAGATGATCCCCTTGCGCGCCATTTCCAATTGTGTCTGCTTATCTTTCATTGCTTTCACTTTATCCTGTTGTTGCAACATTGCGTGACATGGATCAGATCCTCTGTTTCTTTTTCAGCGTCTTTGCCGGCTTCGGCGCCTTGTCGGCCGGAGCGCGCCCTTCTTTGATCCCTGCGCCGGCCCCCTTCAACTCATCTGCGCAACGGATGCGCACGCACTGACGGAGCAGAGGCGCAACGTGGTTCACCGGCCCCTGTCCGCCCCCGATGGCCAGGCCGAAGCGGATCGCCTCGGTGACGTAATCCTTCGCCCGCTTCACGGCCTCGAGCACCCCGTCTCCCCGGGCTAGCCCTGTGGCGATGGCCGAGGCAAAGGTGCAGCCCGTGCCGTGGGTGTGCTTCGTGTCGATCCGCTTCGCCGTGATTTCGTGGAAGGTCTTGCCGTCAAACAGCAGATCCATGGCGTCGCCGTCGAGATGCCCGCCCTTGATGACAACGTTTTTAGCCCCGAGCTTGTGGATCTTGACGGCGGCTTTCTTCATGTTGTCCCTTGTGGCAATCCGCATCCCCGCGAGGACCTCCGCCTCGGGGATGTTGGGCGTGACGACCAGGGCCAGCGGAATCAGTTCTTTCACCAGTGCCCCCCGGGCCTCCTCGCGCAGAAGGGGGCTTCCGCCCTTGGCCACCATGACCGGGTCGACAACCAGCTTGCGGATCTTGTACTGGCGGATTTTGCCGACAACGGAGCGGATGATTTCCGACGAGGAGAGCATCCCCGTCTTGGCCGCGTCGACGCCGATGTCGGTCGCCACGGAATCGAACTGCTTCTCGATAAACTCCACGGGGATCTCGTAGACCCCCTGGACCCCCAAGGTGTTCTGGGCCGTGAGCGCCGTGATGACGCTCATGCCGAAGCCCCCCAGGACTGTGATCGTCTTCAGATCGGCCTGGATCCCGGCCCCTCCGCCGGAATCGGATCCCGCGATCGTCAATACTCTCATCACTTCCATTTCACCCTCCTGAACGGAACTGGCTGACCGCAAAATATTTTTCCATGAAGTGTCCGTGAAACGGTTTTGCAAGGATCAATTTTCGCACCTCTCTGAGGTGCTCACCGGCAAGGCGGCTATTTAGACATCGTTGCGCACCCTGACGGGATGCGCCCCCGGTTAAGCGCTTTTGAGCCGGCAAAATTGTTTCACGGCACTTCACCAACAGCCCTTCAAATAAAAAAGGCACACCCCTGGTGGATGTGCCTTTGCCCGTCATGATCGCTTCCGCCACTCCCTACGCTGGCATTACCCAGGTCAGGTTCGAAGGGTATACTCTCAGCCTGTACGGCACCCCCAGGATCGGCTATTCAGTTGTGATTAAACCCTACTCCAGGGTGTCGCCGGAATCAAGCCAATTCTTGGCATGACCCTGATAAAATAGCGCTTGAAATACGCCTCGCTCATGGCTAAGGATGATAGCCTCAACGACAAAAATAACATGGAGTCTGATTGTTGACCCGCCCTGCCCCCTTTGTATTTCTGATCTGCCTGGCAGAGACTCTCTCCATGACGGGGACCATGTACTTCCCGGCGCTGCTCCCGTCTTTCCAGGCCGAATGGGGGCTGACCAACACGGCGGCGGGCTGGATCAACGGTGTCTTCTTCGCGGGCTACGCCATTGCCTCGCCCATCCTCGTAGGTCTCACCGACCGGGTCGACGCCCGGCGGATCTACCTGCCTTCGGCCGCCCTGGCGACCCTCTCTCTGTTTCTTTTCGGATGGTTAGCCGAGGGGATCTGGACGGCGGCGGCCCTGCGACTCCTGGCAGGGATCGGCCTGGCAGGAACTTACATGCCGGGGCTCAAGGCGCTGAGCGAAAATGTCACGGGAGCGAAGCAGAGCCGCTATATCGTCTTTTACACGGCAGCCTACGGCGGGGGAACAGCGCTATCCGTCTATTTTGCCGGTCTCCTCGAGCCTCTCACCGGCTGGCGCTGGGGGGCGGAGCTGCTCGCGCTCGGCCCATTGGCGGCCATGTTCATCTTCGCCGCTGTCGTCCCGCCGCGAAAGCCCGCGGGGGCCGCGGCCGGCCTGCGCTTCTCGGCAAATGATCTGAAAATCGTTCTGGGCAACCGGTCCGCCGTGGGCTACATCCTGGGCTACGGTGCCCACTGCTGGGAGCTTTTCGGCTTTCGCTCCTGGCTCGTGGCATTTCTGGTATACAGCCTGAGCCTCCAGCCAGGGTTCGTCTCCCCGCTTTCCCCCCAGAACGTGGCCATGCTGATCCTGCTCATCGGGGTGCCCGCCAGCATCCTCGGCAACGAGGGCGCCATGATGTGGGGGCGTCGCAGGGCTCTCACGATATACATGATCGGATCGGGGATGCTTGGGTGTGTTATCGGGTTCACCGCCGGGCTCAACTTCTACCTGGTCGTCACTCTGGCACTGCTTTATGGCATGACGGTCCTTTTCGACAGCGGGGCCCTCACGGCAGGACTTGTTGCCGAAACCCCGGAGGGACAGCGGGGGCTCACGCTGGCCGTATACTCCTTTTCGGGCTTCGGGATGGCCTTTCTGGCGCCGCTTGCATTCGGGGCCATCCTGGACATCGTCGGCCTCGGGATTGTGGGATGGGGGTTTGCCTTTGCGGCCATGGGGCTTGTCTGCATGCTGGGGGCGGTGTGCCTGCGGATTTTCCAGGCACGATGACGCAACTCCCTTGAGGGTTTCCGCCATCGCCCCGTTGACAGCCTCCATAGGCGCGCCTATACTAAAATGCAACCCTACATGAAAGGAGACTTGTGGCCGTCCGGCAAGTTCGTGACAATCTTTACCTGATTGACCTTAACGGGCCCCTGGAGGGCTTCCGGAAGTTCATCAGCGCCTGGGTATACAAGATTGACGGGGTGACGCTCCTTGTCGATCCAGGCCCTGCCTCCACCATCCCTTACCTCGTTGAGCGGCTTGATGAACTCGGCATCCGCACCATCGACTGCATCCTTCTCACCCATATCCACCTCGATCACGCCGGCGGAACGGGACAGCTTCTGCAGCGCTTCCCCGGGGCGAGAGTCAACTGCCACCCCAAGGGGATCCCGCACATGGTGGCCCCGCAAAAGCTGTGGGAGGAATCGAAAAAGGTCTTGGGAAAAGTAGCCGAAGCCTATGGCGAGTTGGCGCCGGTGCCTGAGTCGTGTATCGCCTTCCGTGACAGTATCCGCGTTGGAGAGGTCTTCGTCGAGGTCATCGAGACACCGGGCCACGCAGCACACCATGTCTCGTACAGGATGGGGGATATCCTATTTGCCGGAGAGATAGCCGGCGTCTACGTGCCCCTGGATGATGGGTTTTATGTCCGGCCGGCGACCCCGCCGCCTTTCCAGCACGAGATCTTCCTGGATTCCATTGCGAAGGCGGCTGCCCTCGATGTGTCGCTCGTCTGCCTCGGGCATTACGGCTGCAGGCAGGACGCTAAGGCCATCTTCGAAAGGTCGCGCCGCCAGCTCGCCTTTTGGGTAAACACGGCAGAGAATCACTTGAAGGCAGGGAGCGATCCTTTCGGGGAAGCCGTCCTGGCAGATCTCATCGCAAACGACCCGGACATGACCGGCTGGCAATCGCTGCCGAAAGACATCCAGGCCCGCGAGCGCAACTTCTGCTTCAACAGCATCCGCGGCATCCGGGGATACCTGGCAAAAGAAGAAGGTAAGAAGGTGTGAAGGTAAGAAGGTTGGAGAAGTCGGCAGCCCTTGATCAGCCTCCGGCTCGTCCAACTTTCTCACCCTCTTCCCCTCTCGCCTTCTATGTTCGAGTTCCTGTGCATGGAACCCGTTGCTATGTCACGGAATACCGAACAGAGCCTTCGCATTGGCCGTTGTCACGGCCGCCACTTCCTCAAACGGCTTTCCCTTGATCTCGGCGATCTTCCGGGCCGTGTGGACCACGTGGGCGGGTTCGTTTCGCTTGCCGCGAAACGGGTTCGGGGTCAGGTAGGGGCAGTCCGTTTCCACAAGGAGCGTCTCCAGGGGCAGGTTCTTCACGATGGAGCGCAGCGTCTCGTTCTTCTCGAAGGTCACCGTCCCGGGGATGGAGATGTAGAAGCCCATCTCGATGCATTGCTTCGCCATCGGGTAGTCGCCGGAGAAGCAGTGGATGATCCCCCTCCGGCCCCCCTTCCAGCCCTTGAGGAGATTCATCGTTTCCCGGTGGGCGTCGCGGTCGTGGATCACGACGGGAAGATTCAACTCCATGGCCAGCTCCAGCTGCTCCCCGAAGCGCTGGATCTGTGTAGCGCGGGGCGAGAGGTTCCGGAAGAAATCGAGGCCGATCTCGCCGTAGGCGACCACTTTCTCGTGCTTCGCCATCTCCTTGAGCGAGTCGTAGGTGCCGCCGTCAATGGCCTTCACCTCGTGAGGGTGGATGCCGATGACGGCGTAGACGCCGGGGTAGCGGCGGGTGATCTCGAGGGCCTTACGGCAGTCCTCCACGGTCGTCCCCACCGTGACGATGATCTCCACGCCGGCCGCCTTCGCCCTCCCGATGACCTGGTCGCGGTCCCGATCGAAAGGCGACATCTCCAGGTGGGCATGCGAGTCGATGATCCTGTCCATCTGCCCTAGCTTTTCGCCGGCCGCTTCCGGTTCAGGTCCGCGGGGACTTCCTCGGCCTGGTTTGCCAGGTCGGGAAGCGC
>Ga0315283_10006048_pt1 | contig 10756 bp, 8 predicted proteins | sample YL17G09_0_MG_FD_204541 | JGI IMG/M metagenome (GOLD analysis project Ga0315283, IMG submission 204541) | Sediment microbial communities from Yellowstone Lake, YNP, Wyoming, USA - YL17G09_0 | ecosystem: Environmental > Aquatic > Freshwater > Lake > Sediment | place: USA: Wyoming | collected...
TGGGGCTTTATGCCGGGGCCGAAAAACCGCGAGGGATGGAGAGACTGAGGATCATGGTCGAGGAGATTGCAAAAACATCCGACGGAACGATCGGTGTCGCCGCGAAGCACCTGGAATCGGGAGCCTCTTTCGCCGTGAACGGCGGCGTTTCTTTTCCCATGGCCAGCACCGTCAAACTTCCCATCCTCGTCGAGGTCATGGCCCGAATCAAAGACGGTGAATTTAATCTAGCCGACGAATGGAGCGTGGAGCCTCCCGATCAGTTCTACGACGGAAGCCTGCTTTCGGACCTCAAGGCGCCCGGTATCAACCTCTCCGTCGAGAACATCATCAACCTGATGATGTGGCAGAGCGACAATACGGCAACTGACCTCCTTTTGAAAAAAGTCGGCATTGCCGCGGTCAACGCCCGCATGCGTTCCATAGGGATCGAGAACATACTCGTCAGCCGGACCATCCGCGAACTCCTTCTCGATTATTATGTCGGCGAATCGGAACAATATGCGCGCATGACGCGCGACGATTTCGGCAGGATCTATAAAAAGATGGCTGCCGAAAACCCCGGGGCTCTCGCGAAGGCCCGCGGGGAGTTCGGCGTCAAGGCCGCGGACATCGCCACACCCCTGGCCATGGCCGGCCTCCTGGAGAAGATCTTCAAGAAGGAGATCCTGGACCCGGCCGGATGCGATCATATTCTGAATGTCATGCTCGGTTGCCAAACGGGTGCGAGAAGGATCCGGGGGCTCCTCCCTGCGGATATCCCCGTGGCCCACAAGACGGGAACGATCGGGGGGACGACGAACGACTGTGGGATCATCTATCTTCCCGATGACCTCGGACACGTGGCCCTTTGCGTCCTCAGCAAAGACTCGAATCCAGACCGCACGGAGGACACGATCGCCCTGATCGCAAAGACCGTTTTCGATTATTTCTGTTTTACTGAGAAAACCCACTAACCTGGCATATTCACGAGTCGAGGCGGCTGCAGATGCGCGGCGCGGAGGGTGAAGCTGTACTCCCGGTACTGCGAACCCTTCGCAACAAAGCAGATGCGGCCGGATCGGCTCGCCCGGAGGGTAAAAATGCCGGTTTTCTTGAGACGAACTTTCGGAAACCGAATGAGAAATCGGTTTATCAGAGATATCGCAGATATCGCTTGAGTTAAACAGCGCACCGGCATTTTTATGAATAAGTCAGGCTAAATGGAAGAGAATCAGAATTCTTTTTCCCGCCTTACTTCTTGACCCACTCGTCGGTGTCTTTTTGCACCCACCAGCCCGGAGACGCCGCTTTATTCCAGCTCTCGGCGAAGATCTTCTGGACGCGCCCGACCTGGCCGGCCTCGATGTTGAGGGCCTTGGCCACCTCCGCGTAGAGCTTCACCCGGTCACTGTTCTCGTCTTTGACCAACCCCCGCAGGGCTGCCTTGTCTTTGAGATTCATTCCGCCTTCCTCCCGGACATCAACCAGGCCGTTGTTGTTTTCCCCGATGTTACCGGCGTCGAACAACGGTTTCAGGCTGGGGAATCTCTTTTTCATGGCGTCCTTGAGGGCCCGGATGGCCGGGTTGGACACATTCGTCGCCTCCTGGGCGAACACGGCCGGGACGAGGGTAAAGCACGCGTGCCGGGACATCCTGGCCTCTTCCTTGATGGCCTCCGGAGCGGTCTCGTCCTTCGCGTCCTTCTTTCTGATTTCGTCGACGATCTCATCGGCCGTTTTCTTGACCGCGGCTTCGGGGAAATAAATATTGACCGTGATGCAGGCAAGAATGAGGGTGAGGGACAGGGCGAACAAGACGAAACCCACAAATTTTGTTTTCATCGGACCTTCCTCCTTATTTTTTCAATTCCGGTTTTTCCGATTGTTCGACTCGTTCGAGCCGGCTCATCATCTCTTTAAAGCTGATCTTTTTGTCCGGCATCCTATTTATAACATTTATACCAAATAGGGCGGGTTTCTTCACCAGGTACTCAACGCCCTTCTCATGAATGGTCCCATTCAGAGTGAAGGTGTCATTCTTCAGGGTGCTCGCAATGCCGATTTTCTTGTACCGGAATCCACGGATGAAACGCATCCAGAACTGACCGGAGCCCATCGAAGCCTTTTGGCCCGAGCTCAGGACCGTTAAGTTGTCGACGGCTTTCAAGCTGAAGGTCTGAGCGACGCCCTTTCGCGGGACGGATTCGAGGTTCAGATTAAAGCTCTCGGGCTGGGCGTAGGAGATCGTCAGACCCAGGGCTTCGCCCCGGATGATGCCGGTCATTTCTCCAAAGGGAACGACGTCGGTCACCTTTTTCAGATCGAGGTCCAGGAGATCGACGTTGCAGGAAATAGCCCGGCCCGGAGAGAAGGGGGTGACGAGCACAACATCGCGAACGACAACCCGCCCGCCGAAAGTTTCGATCTCCGCCCGGCCGGTCGTTGTTATTTTATCAGACGCGATATCCAGGACCGGGAATTCGGCCCGCGCCCGCCCCGACAGCGGAAATTGCGCCGTCGCGACCGGCAGGCGGGAAAGGTCCAGGCCCGGCAAATTGAGCGACGCGCCCCCGTGGAAAGCGCCTGTCCGCGGGTCGAACGCCAGTGCCGTCTCCCCGAACTCGAGGCGGGCGCCAAAGATATCCAGGGAAAAGGCGTCGATTCGAAAAGCGTTGGGGAGGCTATGGAGGGTCAAGGCTATCGGCGGAAACGCGAGGAAAGGAGTTTTAATTTCCTGGACTTGGAATATCCCCGTTTCGGAAGGCTCCGCGCGTCCCATGGCGCCGATGGTTTCCGTCGCCGGCTTGTTCACGTAATTGACCGGTACGTCGGCCGTGATTCCATGGACCGCAATATTGGCGCCGGAGTTCTCAATCATAGCGTCGCCGACAGCGAGGCGGCCTTTAAGGCTCAGGGCATCTCCGTCCCGCATGATCTCGAAGTCGCCCGAGATCTCGCCGCTGACGCGCATCCTTTTCTCCGGATTGGCCCCGGCTTGAGAATACAACGCGTAGAGAGGATCGAGGCTCAGGCGAGCCCCCGCCTGAAGGCGTAACGATGACGACGTGCCCAGGCGGACCGACCCGCCGGCGTGGAGTTCGCCAAGGGTGGAAAAGACGATTCTGGCAGTCAAGCCGTCGATAAACATCTCGGCACGGCTGAACCGGCCGGCGATATATGCCTCGAGCGGCTGTTTGCTCCAGGAAATGTAAAGATCTTTCCACAGGGATTCGCCCTCGGTCAGTTCCATGGAGCCTGTCCACGCAAAAATCTCTTTAGCAGGTTCATAGGTTCCCTTGAACCTTGCCGCCTGTTGTAAGCCGTCCCCGGCGATGGTGAATGAAGGGTCGTTGAACTTGATCTGGGACATAGCGAACTCGCCGGAATATTCCCAGACCCCCTTCCGGCCGGGGGAGGTTCCAGCTTCGATCCCGACATCCAGAGCCCCGTCGATTTCCCAGCCGGCCAGGCCCGCCGGCATAAACGGCGCCAACAGGCCGCGCAGGGCCGGGATCTTCAGGCCCTTGCTTTCGAGACGCGCCTGTCTGACATTCACGGGGTCGAAATCGAACTGCCCGGAAAAGCGAATGGGGGCGAGTTTCGGGAGGCGCGTTTCGAGGGCCGTCAGAACGATCGACTTGCGGCCGATGTCCAGACGGGCAGCACCATTGAGCCTGACCTCATCGAACGCAAGACCTTTTTCCCCGGGAAACGAATAGGCCAACCCTTGGAGAATGCCCTCGAAGTCCGTGATCTCCGCGATGTTCCTCTTAGCATTAACCTTGAAGCGGACGGAGGATTGCCGGATATCGAGATGATCCCTGGAGATCCTGCCGATCGCGGCTCGGATATCGGCTGAAGCCTGGATTTCGGGGGGAGAGCCGGCCAACTTCAGGATCCCCGCAAACTTGCCTTGGACGGAGGATTGCCGGATATCGAGATGGTCCCTGGAGATCCTGCCGATCGCGGCCCGGAAATCGGCTGAAGCCTGGATTTCGGGCGGAGAGCCGGCGAACTTCACTAGACCCGAGAGCTCGCCATGGATTGGGAAACCGGCTTTGTTGTAATCCAGTTTCACATTGTCCAGATCAACGGAGGCCTCGAGCTTACCCGTGTTTATCCGCTGGCCTGCGGTCAGGAGATAATGTCCTTCAAGCCGGGTCTTGCCCTGAATCCGCGCTTCCCGGACGGCCGGCGGAAAATATGGGGCTGCGATCGCAGCGATGGACTCCAGGCTGTCGATTTGGGCTCGAGCGTTAATATCCAGGGACATGTTCTTGCCGAGATCGACGGCGCCGGAACCGGTGATGACAATAAGGTCGGGGACGCCGATAACGAACTTCATGATGGAGAACTTATTTTCGTTGGTCGTCCAGACACCGTCGGCTTCGATGTTAAGAGACTTGAGAGAATCGTCCTTCCCGGCCGCGGTGAATCGGGGGGCGTCGAGGACTAGACGGAGGTTGATCCCGGTCGTCCGGGCAAGCGCCAAGGTGCCGTCCGCATGGAGCCGGCTCTCGAAGGCCAGGCTTCCGTCGTTCGTCGTGGCGCCGATATATTTGGCGTCAAGGAGAAAGTCGTAGATCCCGACCGCTCTCGTCCCGGCAAGGCCGAGGTCCACTTTCTCCAGGCGGAAATTCTGGCCGGGGAGGGAAAAATCCAAGCGGCCGCATTTGATGGAAACGCGCCGCGTGAAGGAGAGAAGATCCGCGGTTTGGAGGATGATCGTCCCGAAGTCGGTCGGTGTCCCGGAATTATTTTTCTGGTTTACGCGAAGGTCGGCGATATCGACATCGGCCGTTTCGAAGGCGGGCCCGTCCCCGTTAAGCAGTTTCTTCAGCGCGCCCCTGGCCTCGATCCTGTTGACCAGGACATCCATGGTCAACCCGGGTGTTTCATATGTCGCCTTGAGCGATGAAATCGAGATGCGTAACGGGAAGAGCTTGTAGTCCAGCGCCCCGATCTCAATACCGATCCCTGATTTCTTGGCCAGATACTTTTGGGTGATGCTTTTGACGAGCGGTTTGTCGAGGAAGAAAAGAAGTCCCGCGGCGGCGAGGAGCAGGATGAGGCTCCCGGCGGCCAGGCCGCCTAAACACAGAATCTTTTTGAGGCGTTTTTTCATCGTGGCGGGCAACCCGCGGCTGTCGTCTGTGCTCATTATAGCATTTTCCGCGGATCTCCTTCATGATGAGTATCCACGCAACGTCATGGAGGAGCCGGCGATGCCGAAACCGAGCAGGGCGATACCGATGATCATCTGAGTGAAATGGTGCCAGGAGAGGACGGAGAAGACGCGGGTGAGCGCAATCTCGAAGAAGAGGGTCGAGAAGGTGAGGAGAAATGTCGAGATATAAATCCGTCGCGACACGCGATCAGTCATGACGCAGCCTCCAATTTAGGGATAAGTAACATAGGGCCAGGGGTTCATGCCGTCGCCTTTTCATTCTTGTCACCTTTTCGCTTGGATTCCAGCACTTATTCCTTTTCTATTTTGTTATGACCCGGCCTGTCCGGCTCCTGACCGATTGGATTCGGCGGCAGCCGTTTCCGGACCTTAAAGATTCGAGGCGCCAGATTCCCCAATATGCTTTGATAGGCCTCGCAAGGGGTCCAGCATTGCGGGCAATGGAAATCTTCAATTTCCCGTCTTACCTGGACGGCGCTTCCCGATTTCCAGATCGGCAGCAGTCGATAATCGTGGTCCCGGATATTGCCGATGGTCCGCTCGTACATGCTGCAGGGGAAAATGTTGCCTAAAGGATCCATAAAGCAGGAGGATCGGAGGGCATGGCAGGGAATGGGAGTCAGGCCGGTGAGGAGATAGGTTTCGACCTTTTTCAAATAGGATCCTTCCAAAAAAGAAATCGGGTGAAACTTCACGCGGCGCAACCGGCGATACCGATTAATTTGTTCCAGGATATTTTCCTCTTCCCGAGGCGTTAAGGGCTGTTCCGTATTTCCATAATAAAAAGAGGTGTGGTAAACGTTGATATGGAAGTCATCGTAGGTCAACCAGGGGCACTCTTTTTGGGCGGCCTCAAAAGCAGTTTCAAACCGATCGACGTTATAAGGAGAAAGGGTCAGGCCTAAGGCCGATTTTACGCCCGGCAGACCATGAAGTTCCTGAAAGGTTTTGATCTGGCGTTTCCACCCGCCTCGAACGCCGCGAATGTCATCGTTCAGTTTTTCTTCGCCATCCAAACTGACGGTGATAAATAATTCCGGCGGTTTTAGGGTCAGGATCTTTTCGATGGTCGAAACAATGGTTTTGGTTAGAAAACCATTGGTGGGGAAATTAAGGAGCAATAGCTTGGGGCATTGATCCAAGATGACCTTCACGATATCCAGCAGATCGGGCCTTAAGAATATTTCACCGCCGGTTAAGTGGATCCAGGAAAATTGGTTGGATCTTTCAAAAAAATATTTAATTTCCTGAAAAGACAATTCGTTGGCCGGCTTTCTTTGCCAGATATTGCAGGTCCGGCAACGATAATTACAGCGGTAAGTCAGGGAATAGGTCAGCTTATACGGGAAGGGGACGCGTTTAACATTGGAGATTAAAACGTTTTTAGCTAAATTTAAATAAGGTCGGACCATCATGGTTTAAAAATAATTCTTCAGAAAACACCACCCAAAACGAATCCAGGCTTTTTTTAGGTTTATGGTCGACTTCCCGTGTCGACGCTCATATTCATGGCTGGGCACTTCCGCAATCCGATAACCCTGTTTGGCGCATTTCATGACCATTTCCTGTTCAATGGAGTGGCTATTCTCTTTAAGGTTTAACTTTCGGGCCACCTGGGTGTTGATGGCACGAAACCCGTTTTGGACATCCGTCAACCGGATATTCCAGCGGTAATTGATCAAAAGCAGAATGATATGGGATCCGGTCATTCGAAGGAATCTGTTAATGTCCCCGTGGAGTTCATCACTCCCCCCCGTCATCCGGGATCCGATGACCAAATCGGCCCTTCCCTCCAGGATGGGTTGGACCAGTCGGGGGATATCCTGGGGGGCATGAGATCCATCGGCGTCGATAAAGACCAGGATATCCCCGGTCGCCTCCTGAATGCCGACCCGCACCCCGTCGCCTTTGCCTTTTCCATGGTCGCTGACAACCCGGGCCCCCATTTTTAGAGCTATTTCCCGGGTGTTATCGGTCGAATGGCCGTCGACCACCAGGATGTCATCTGCTAAGGGTCGGGAGCTTCGCAGCACGTCTTCAATGTTGGCCCCTTCATTTTTTGTCGGCACAATCAATGTCATCTTCATGTTGGAAGTTTCCCTTTTAAGTATTCATTAAATGGCACCAACCTGCTTCGTGATCGAGTTCAAAGCAGCCGATCTGCTGTTCTGGTTAGGCTGTAGATACAATACGCGCCATAATCCAACGGAAGAAAAGACGGAAAAGTTTTAAGGGTCCTTGGTCCAAAAAGCGAATCCGCGGCCTTAATGATATCGGCATGGCTGGAAACATGCTCATCTTCTAATTTGACCGAGGGCAATAAACGATAGGACACTTTAAGCAATAATTCGGTGATGGGATTTTTTATCGGAAAGCCCAGCACGATCCGACCCCCCTCTTTGGTTATCCGCCGGATTTCTTTTAAGGCCTGGAGGGGCTGGTGGAGATGCTCCAGGACGCTGACCATGACGACACCATCAAAACTGTCCCGGGCGAAGGGAAGGTGGAGCGCCGATCCTTCCACCAGGTGAACGGGGATGTGTTCTTTTTGCGTCATGTCCTTAACCCGGTCCATTTTACCATGCATGTCAAGCGCCAATAATCGATGACAATGAAAAGCCAATTCCTTTAGAAAAATCCCGGAACCGCAGCCGATATCCAACAAGGCCTCATACCGCCGGGGTCTTAATTCTGAGACCGCCAGTTCCAGTCGTTTAATAAAAAAACGGCGAACGACCGGAAAATAATAGAATTTCAGGGGATCGGCAATTTCCGTCGGGCGAATATGGATTTTCAGCGGAAGATGAATCAAGGATCCTTCTTTTTATTAACGGTTAATTTTATAAAAGCGCACCGGATATTTGTTGATGTTATAGGTCTTGATTAAGGTCGCCCGCTCCATAATTGTCGGATATCTCTCCATTAAAAAATTGAGTTCCTCCTTATTGTTTCCATCCCAGAGGAACAGGTGGGTGACGGGATATTTAACAAAGGTCTTATGGTAATTAAACCAATTCTTCCCTAAATACAGGGAACGATGCCGGTTTTCAATCGTGGCCAAAGGGGCCCAGAGCCCGGCAATAAGGGCCTCCCCCGAGAGCCTTCCCAGTTCACGGGAAGTATTCCGAACGGTGTAGGCCGGCGAACGGACCCAGCGGTAGTACTGGGCGCCATTAATGATCAGGCTGAAACCAATGAGCCCCGCCACCGCAGAACGGAGAAACAGACGGATGCGCCGATCCCGATCCGATCCGCTCATCGCCTGGCCCAGGAGCCTCGGCTTCGTCCATAAAACCAGCATAAAAATGGAAGCCAGGCCCAAAACGACCAAGGTTCCCATAACCAACTTTTTATAACCCAGAGAATACTGAGTTACAAACAAAATCCAGAGTATAAAAAGCCAGCCCTTCGTAAAGACCGGCTTCAGGTTGAAATTCCCCGAATCCGACCAGATCCAGATCCTAGAGAGGAACAAGGCCGTCAGGATAATCAAGGGCGGGAGGAGGGGCACGTAGTAACGCAAGGGACGGTAATTGAGGCCGTTGATGGCCAGATATCCCCCCAACAGCCACAAGGAAAGAAAAACCTCCAGGGGTTTGATTCTTTTCCAGTCATTAAAAAGAGTTATTAAAAGCCAGGGAATAAAGGAGAGCCCGACTAAAAGTTCGATCGGTGACAGGGAAAAATATTTCAAGAACATCGGGGAGGTCACATTGCTCCAAAACTTGCCGAGATTCTCAGGCATCGCCAGGCCAACCCAATCTTGCACTGCGGAGTCAAAGCGCCCTTGGTTGGGCAGGAAAAAGAACCCGTACCAAGCGAAACAAGAAAAGCCTATTCCGCTTAGGAAGAAGCCTAAGGACCGGAGTCCTTTTTTGAGGCCCCCGGCTTCTCGGACTTTTTGCAGGATAGTCCAAACGAGGGATAGAGCGGCAGCCAGGGTAAAATACAGGGCCGTAGCCTTGGTGATATAACAGATAAAGGCGCTGACCCCGGCTAAAATTAAATAGGGGGGCTTTTCCAAGCCTCGATGCCAGAGGTACAGGGTCAACAGCATAGGAAAAACCAAGAAAGTATCGTTTAACCCGATCCGGTTATACATCAGAAAAATATAGTTAAAGCCCAAGAGTCCCACAGCCAGTAAGGCCGTCGGCCAATCCCGTTCACGACGAAGAGTGAGAAGAAGCAGCCAAAAACCCAGGAAAAGAACGAAAATATTAACCAGGCGGAGTGAGACGAGACCCACCCCCAAAACAGAAAAAAAAGCATATTCCACTAGGGTTAGCAGGGGGCTATAAATAAAGGGATTCCATTCGTCGCTGATCCATTCTCCGAAAAGGACTTTATTCCGGGCATTATGGGCCAAGGCCATTTCGTCCCCGAAAAAACCACCGCTCCAACTCAGACCCAAGGGGGAATCGGCATCTAAATGAATGATGCGCAGGGCCAAGATGGCGATGAAGATGACCCCTATGATCAACGGTACTCGATATCGATGAAGAAAAGGGTTTGATGAATCTCTCGTCCTCATCATGCCGGAATTATATCGTCGGCCGCTGGGCGATGTCAACGGCTCGAAAAACGGACGATTATCCGAGCTCGATGAGCCTGTACCCCATGGTCCCGAGGCCTATCTTATTGCCGTAGCTGAGTTGGACGGACCAGTCGCGGTCATAGCCGGCCCGGAAGACGTCCTTTCCCGCACTCCGGGCGATGACCAGATCGGCTGTAGCTTTGTCGACGGCAACGGGGTCGGTGGACGCCAGGATGCCGATATCGTCCACGATGGGGCGCTGGGCCCTGGCCATGCAGTCACAATCCTTGGTGATCTGGATGAGAAAGTTGATGAAACCCACCTTGCCTTTGAAATGGGACTGGATGGTCAGGGCGTACTCGGCCAACTTCTCTTGGAGGCGCAGAGAGTCCTCATCCCAGCGCATCTTGATCGCCCCATACTTGCAGACGACCAGGCATTCGCCGCAGCCGACGCATTTCTTGTCGTCGATGAGGACGTGTCCCTCGGCTTGGACGATGGCGTCCTCGGGACAGTAATCCATGCAAATGCTGCAGTTGCGGCACTGTTTCGGGTTGACACGGGGATGGACGACGGAGTGCTGGTCGAGTTTTCCGGCCCGCGATGCGCATCCCATGCCCATGTTCTTAATAGCGGCGGCGATGCCGGTCTGGACATGGCCCGTGACATGGGTCAGGCAGAGGAGGGCGTCCGAGTTTAGGAAGGCGCTCCCGATCCTGGCCGACTTGATCCGGGCATGACTGCCCTTCGAGTCCTGGACGTCGCGGCCGACGAGTCCGTCGGCGATGATGACTGGGACATTGACGACGTCCGGAGTAAAGCCGTGGCTCCAGGCCAGCCGGATATGGTCGACGGAATTCGAACGATGGCCGACATAGAGCGTGTTCGAGTCTGTCAAAAAAGCCCGGGGCGTCTTCTTTTCGACTTCCCCGATGATGCCCTTGAGCCAGCGGGGCTTGACGTAGCCTGTGTTGTTCTTCTCGCCGAAATGGATCTTAAGGGCCAGGAAGTCGTCTTCGTCGAGCTTCTCGTTCAGCCCGATCGCGAGATAG
>Ga0315283_10006050_pt1 | contig 10753 bp, 9 predicted proteins | sample YL17G09_0_MG_FD_204541 | JGI IMG/M metagenome (GOLD analysis project Ga0315283, IMG submission 204541) | Sediment microbial communities from Yellowstone Lake, YNP, Wyoming, USA - YL17G09_0 | ecosystem: Environmental > Aquatic > Freshwater > Lake > Sediment | place: USA: Wyoming | collected...
TCATGAAGGACCTCGAGGCTCTCTTGGCCGCCCTGCGCGGCGATCTCCTGAAGATCGTCGGGCTGGTGACTCTCCTCGCCCTGGCTATCGCCTTCTTCCTCAGCCGCTCCGTTTCCCGGCCGATCCGAGAGTTCATCGACGCGTCGGCGCGCGTCTCGTCCGGCGATTTCGAAGTCATGCTTTCCACACGCAGGAGCGGCGAGCTCGGGAATTTCGCCCGGAGCTTCAACGCGATGACCGGCAAACTCAAGGACATGTTCGGGGAGATCCGGGTGCAGAACGAGGAGATCAACGGCATCCTAACCTCCATCCGGGAGGGACTTTGCGTCCTGGATAAAAATTCTCATATCGTCCTCTGCAATGCGAGTTTCCGCCGGATCGTCGGATCGGACGCCCCCGAAGGACGGCATTTCTGGGAGGTCGTCCGGAGCTCGGCGCTGGGCGAGGTCATCCGGCGGGTCAGGGCGGCCAAGGCCGAGGCGGCCGAGGAGGCGGCGATCGGCGATAGGATCTATTTCTGCAACGCCGCTTATCTCGCCGCGGACGACCGCATTGTCGTGACCCTGCACGACATCACGGAGCTGAGGGACCTCGAGAGGATCAAGAAGGATTTCGTCGTCAACGTCTCGCACGAGCTCAAGACGCCGTTGACGGCGATCAAGGGATTCGTCGAGACCATGGAGCCCCGGTCCGATGACGAGAATCGGGCCTACCTCGAGATCATCCGGAGGAACACGGACCGGATGATCGCCATAGTCGAGGACCTCCTCACCTTGTCCCAGCTCGAAGACCGGGGGATGAAAGTCGAGAAAACCGAGGTCCACGTCCGGCCCCTGGCCGAGAATATCCTCGGGCTGTTCGAGAAACGGGCGCGGGAAAAGGGGCTTCGCCTATCTCTCGAAGCGCCCCCCGACCTGCCCTCGATCCAGGCCGACTCTCTCCAGGTCGAAGGCCTTCTTCTCAATCTCGTCGACAACGCCGTGAAATACACCGATAAGGGGAGTGTGACGGTCCGGCTGACGGTGAAGGATGGGCGCTTCCTCATCGAAGTGGCGGACACAGGCATCGGCATCGACGCCGGCCACCAACCCCATATTTTCGAGCGGTTCTACGTCGTCGACAAGTCCCGGTCGAAAAAGCTCGGAGGCACGGGCCTCGGCCTGTCCATAGTCAAGCATATCGTCCTCGCCCATCAGGGGACCGTAGCGGTGAAAAGCCGGCTGGGCGAGGGAACGACGGTCATGGTGCTGCTCCCGATGGCTTAGCTTTCCCGGCCGCTTTCCACGTCTCCCTCTCTGGCCCTAAGTTACAGGGCTCAGGACCCTGTCAAAGCATGTTTTGCCGCCGCCGGGGTCTCTGATATAATATGCGACTTCGGTCCTCCTCCGGCCGTATGACGGGAAGGATTCAAAGCCGGACCGGAGGGAGCCGAATCAACAGCCCATGAGCGACCTATTGAAGTTCGTCGAAAACGAGGTCCAGATCACGGCCCTCGCCTTCCTGGCCGTCGTCTACACGGTCCGCTTGATCTGGATATTCCGCTTCCGCTCCCGGAAGGAGAGGACGTTCGCGGTCGGAAGCGAGGCTGGGGGCGTCGGTTATTCGCTCTTGAACGTGGCCATGCCCTGGGCTATGGAATCGACGCGCAAGCGGCCCGGCTTCTATGCCCAATTCGTTGTCTTCCACCTGGGCGTCATCGCCGCCATCATCGCGACGTTTATCATCCCCTATGCGCCCGAGGTGTTCCGTATCCGGGCGGTCGTGATCGTCTTCCAGGCGGTCATGGCCTGCGCTTTCTTCGTCGGACTGCTGCGACTGGTCCGGCGGCTGACGAATCCCGTCCTCCGCCTGGTCAGCTCCGCGGACGATTTTTTCTCTCTGACGCTCATGATCCTGTTCTTCGCCGCGGGCGTCCTGGCCGTCCCCAACGCGCATGAAAAGGTTGAGTGGCCGCTCATCCTCTTTTTCGGGCTGACGGCCTTCTTCCTCATCTACGTGCCCTTTTCCAAGATCTGCCATTATCTCTACTACCCGTTCACCCGCTTTTACCTGGGCCGCTCGATGGGCCACCGGGGGGCTTTCCCGCGAGGAAGGAAAGCTGGGGCGCAGGGCTCCGGGCCGGTGAAGGAGGATCGCGCTTGAAACGCGTGAAGCGCGGCCCCTCGGGCGTCGTCGACGCGCCGCTCGACACCCGCACTCAGGCCCGGGCGAAAGAGGACCGGCTGCCGTCGCTCGAAGACGGGCGCCTCCGGACCTACGAGCCCGGCGATAACGTCCAAAGATTCCTGGACCTGCTCGGCCGACGGATCACCAGGTCGCTGGCCGTTTCGATGACCGCCTGTGTTCATTGCGGGCTTTGCGCGGAATCCTGTCACTATTTCCTGGCCAGGCCCGACGACCCGACGATGACGCCCGTCTGGAAGGCCGACCAGATCCGCAAGATCTTCAAGAAGCATATCGACTGGACGGGCCGGGTCGCCCCCTGGTGGGTCAAGGGCGGCTCGCTCCGCGACGATGAAGACCTCAACCGCCTGAAGAATATCGTCTTCGGCACGTGCAGCGCCTGCCGCCGCTGCACATACAACTGTCCGATGGGCGTCGATACGGGCCTGCTCGTGAGGTTCACCCGGGGGCTCCTGACCGAGCTCGGCATCGTCCCCGAAGGAGTATTCAACGTCAGCCGGGACCAGTGGGAAACGGGAAACCAGATGGCCGTCACCGAGCAGGACTATTTGGAGACGCTCGAGTGGATGCGGGACGAGATCCGGACCGAGCTCGGAACGGCGAGCGTCGACATCCCCGTGGACAAGCCGAACTGCGACGTGCTTTATACGATCAACCCCCGGGAGATCAAGTTCGACCCCCGCTCGATCGCCCACGCCGCCAAGGTCTTCCACGCGGCCGGCGAGTCCTGGACCATGCCGAAATGGGGCTGGGACCAGACCAATTTCGGGCTCTTTTCAGGTGATGACAAGCTAGGCGGTTACGTCGCCCGGAACGTCTACGAGGCGGCTGAACGACTGAAGGTGAAGAAGATCGTGATCTCCGAGTGCGGCCACGGCTACCGGTCGACGCGCTGGGAAGGATACAATTGGGCCGGTTACGACCAGAAGCTCCCGACGGAATCCGTGGTCGTTACCCTCAAGCGCTACCTCGAGGAAGGGCGGATCGCCGTCGATCCTTTGCGCAACCTTGAGGCGGTGACCTTCCACGACTCCTGTAACATCGCCCGCTCCGGCGACCTCATCGAGGAACCCCGGGAGGTCCTGCGGCGTGTCTGCGCCGACTTCCGGGAGATGTTTCCCAACCGCCGGGAGAACTTCTGCTGTACCGGAGGCGGCGGACTTCTGTCCATGGCCGAATACCGGCCGCTGCGGCTCGAGGTCGCCAAGATCAAGGCCGACCAGCTCCGGGCCACGGGGGCGAAGTTCGTCTGCACCATGTGCCATAATTGCGTCGACGGTCTCAACGACGTCATCAAGCATTACAAGCTGCCCATGCGGGTCATCCAGGTCCTCGAACTCGTGTCCAACGCCCTGGTTATCCCCGTAAAAACGAAATAAAGGAACGCGCGAAAGAACTCCCGGTCCGCTCGGGCCGGCAAAGCAGGAGAGAAAGACATGCCGTATATCGAAGTCGACGGAATACGGGTCGAGGTCAACGAGGAAGGCTTTCTGGCCCACCCCGAAGAATGGAGCGAAGCGACGGCCAGGCTGCTGGCCAAGGCCGAGGAAGGTCTTGCGGAACTGACCGACGCGCATTGGGCCGTCGTCAAGTTCATCCGCGAGTACTATCTGGAGAAAAACCTGGCGCCGATGGTCCGGAAGATGTGCCAGGCTACGGGCTTCTCGCTCATGCAGATCTACGACCTCTTTCCATCGGGCCCCGCCAAGGGTGCCTGCAAGGTCGCCGGCCTGCCCAAGCCGGACGGCTGCGTCTAGGTTCCGGTACGAAGGCAAGAGGGGAGAAGCCCCCCGGGCCGCCCGATACTCAACGCCTGGGCTTGAACGCTGCGATCTTGCCCACGGCCTGGAGCGCCGTTTGGATATGCTCCTCGGTATTGAACGGGCCGATCCCAAACCTGACGGTGCCGTGGATCTTGTCGGTCCCCATCTGTTCGTGGACGAGCGGCGCGCAGTGGAGTCCGGTCCGGCAGGCGATGCCGAAATCCACGTCCAGCATCGTCCCCGCGTCGGCCGCGTCCATCCCCTCGATGTTGAAGGCCAGGACGGCGATGTGGTTCTCGAGGTTGTCCAGACAATAAAGCTTGACCCGAGGGATGGCCCGAAGGCCGTCAAGAAGGATCCGGGCAAGCCGCATTTCCTCGGCGTGGATGGTCTCGAGTCCCTTGCCCAGGAGCCAGGCCAGCCCGGCTTTGAGGCCGGCGATGCCCATGACGTTGGGCGTCCCGTATTCGAGCCGATAGGGGTATTCGTCGAGATGGGCCCGGACGGCCGAGCGCACGCCCGTGCCTCCGGCCCGGGTGTGACGGATCTCGACGCCTTCACGGACGTAGAGTCCGCCGATGCCCGTCGGGCCGAGAAGGGACTTGTGGCCGGTGAAAGCCACGACATCGAGAAACTGGGCGTTCATGTCGATGGTCACCTTACCCGACGACTGAGACGCGTCGATGGCGAAGGGGATGCCCGCTTCCCGGCAGAGCTTCCCGATCGCGGCGATGGGCTGGACCGTGCCGATGACGTTCGAGGCGTGGTTGACGATCACCAGGCGAGTGTTGGGCCGAAACTTCTTGCGGATCTCCGCGGGATCGACGAACCCGGCCCCGTCGAAGGGCACGAAATCGACCTCGACACCCTCCCGGCGGAGGTGGTAGAGCGGACGGAGGACGGAGTTGTGCTCGAGGGTCGTCGAGATGGCGTGGTCGCCGGGACGGAGCATGCCGAAGATGATCAGGTTCAGGGCGTCGGTCGAATTGTAGCCGAAGCAGAGGCGGTTGGGGTCCGTGCCGTTGAAGAACTCGGTCAGCATCTTGCGGGTCTCTTCGACGACGAGACCGGTTTCCATGCACAGGTCGTAGCCGGACCGTCCGGGGTTGACGCCGTAATTTCGGAAGAAATAATCCATGTATGTGTAGACTTCTTCGGGCTTGGGGAAGGAGGTCGCCCCGTTGTCGAGGAAGATCAGCTTGCTCATGTTCGCGCTCCGTATCGGTTTATCCCGGCCGGCTGCTGCGGGAAGGATAATACTAAACAAAGCTATTCCGAATTGCAACCGTAGACCGCATTTGTTTAAGATAAAGGCGAGGTGAGGCGTGATCTATTTTCTTAGCCTCGGGAGCAACCTGGGGAGCAGGGCGAAAAACCTGGCCGCGGCCGTTCGCTTTCTCCGCGAGAACGGGATCGAGGTCCTCAGGGCTTCTTCGGTCTATGAAACAGAGCCCGTCGACCGGCTCGACCAGCCCTGGTTCCTGAACCAGATCCTCAATGTCCGCTCCTCCCTCGACCCGCCGGCCCTCCTCGGGCTCGTGAAATCTATCGAGGCCCGGATGAAGCGTGTCCCGACTGTGGCCAAGGGCCCCCGGACGATCGACATCGACATCCTGCTGGCAGGCGACACCGTCCTGGACACGCCGGACCTGGTCATCCCGCATCCCCGGCTGGCCCAAAGGAATTTCGTCTTGGTCCCTTTGTGTGAGATCGCCCCCGAAACCCGCCATCCCGTCCTGGGCCGGACCATCCGGGAACTGCTTCTGTCGTCTCCTGACCCCGCGCGGGTGGTTGTGCAGAAGCGCAAGCACTCTTGACGGTTGGAGGTTGCCGACCTTGAAGTGCATCAGCGTCTATCGTCGAGAGACCGGACCGAACGGATGGAAAAATCCAGCTCTCGTCAGCCTCAGAAAGCGTCGACGAAGTGCTCGAGCCGATAGCCGTTCCCGTCACCGAACAGGATGGAGATGACGTCGAAACGGCAGGCGGCGTCGCCGAGGGGGCTCTTCATCAAGTAGCCCTGGGCGATCTTCCGGATCTGCCTCTGTTTGCCGGGAGTCACCGCTTCTTCCGGCCGGCCGAAGGATTCGTCGGCCCGGGCCTTCACTTCGACGAAGACGAGCGTCGTTCCGTCACGGGCGACGATGTCGATCTCGCCGTGGAACAGGCGGAAACGCCTGGTGACGATGGTGTATTTTTTCTTCTCCAGATAGGCGCAGGCGATCTCTTCGCCCCGCAAGCCCAGGGCCTGAGTGCTGCGCTTGCCCTCCGTCACGGTCCTTGAACGACTCCTTCGAAAATTCATGTCCGCGGAGGGACGATTTTTTTCCAGCGGACGCCGTCCTTGGTGTCATCGAGGAGGATGCCTTGGCTCAAGAGCTCTTTCCGGATCTCGTCGGCGAGTCTGAAATCCTTATCGGCCCGGGCTTTCTGCCGGGCCTCGATCTTCTTCTGGATCTCACCCTCCAGCCGGCCTTCAACGTCGGCGGTTTTTTCTTCGACGGCAGCAGCCGTCCCCTCGACACTTGTAAACTCCGTGATCTTGCCTGATGCCGACCCGACGGGGGAGGGCTTGATCGCCAGGACTTCATCTAGCGAAAAGAAGAATTCGAGGACAGGCTGGGCCTGGCGTCTGGAGATAGCCCCTTGGGTAACAAGCGGATAGATGCTCTTGACGAGGCTGAAAACAGAAGCCAGGGCTTCTGAGATATTGAGGTCGTCTTCGAGTCCGGCAGCGAAACCGGCGCGGGCGGCTTCGACGAGGGGCCGGATATCTTGTATTCCATCCGATTCTCTCGTGATGTCCTTGAGCTCGCCGAGGAAATTTCCCAGTCTCGACCGCGCGGCCTTAGCCTGCTCCAGGGCGTCGAAGGTGAAGTTGAGCATCTTCCGGTAGTGGGTGGAGATCAGCAGGTAGCGGACGTCTAGGGGGTTATAGCCTTTAGCCAGAATATCGCCCAGGGTATAGAAATTACCCTTGGACTTGGCCATCTTTTCGCCGTCGACGACGAGGTGGTGGCAGTGGAGCCAGTAATTGACGAACTTGACTCCGTTGGCCGCCTCCGACTGGGCGATCTCGTTCTCGTGGTGGGGAAAGATGTTGTCTACGCCGCCGCAGTGGATGTCGAACGTCCGGCCTAAATATTTGGAGCTCATGGCCGAGCATTCGATGTGCCAGCCCGGCCGGCCCGGGCCGATCTCCGTCTCCCAAACGGGTTCTCCCTCCTTGGGGGCTTTCCAGAGGGCGAAGTCGTGGACGCTTTCCTTTTCGTACTCGTCGGCGTCGCCGCGGTTGCCGGGGCGGAGGTCCTCGAGGTTGACTTTGGACAAGCGGCCGTAGGCCGGGAAGTTGGCGATGGCGAAGTAGATTGACCCATCCTTCTTGTAAGCGAAGCCCTTTTCGAGGAGGATCTTGATGATATCGATCATCTCCCCGATATGTTCGGTCGCCCGGGGATAGTGGTCCGCGGGCAAGATGTTCAGCAGGTCGCGGTCCTTTTTGAAAGCCTCGATGAACGGCCGGGTGTATTCCTCGAGGCCGACACCCTTGGCGTTGGCGCCGCGGATCGTCTTGTCGTCGACGTCGGTCAGGTTCATGACATGGGTGACCTTGTAACCGGAGAAGAGGAGGCAGCGCTTGAGAATGTCCTCGAAGACGTAGGCCCGCCAGTTGCCGATATGGGGGAAGTCGTAGACCGTCGGGCCGCAGGTGTAGAGTTTGACTAGGCCGGGCTCGATCGGCTCGAACGCCTCGACTTTGCCGCTCAGGGTGTTAGTGAACCGGGTCATCTCCGAACATCTTAGTGATTCGTCTGCCCGCCGTCAACCTTCCCTCCACTCGTCAAAGAGGGACAGCCCCCAAGGAGGGGCAATCCCCTCCGTGGGGACAGTCCCTCCGTGGCAGGGTTGAACGCCCCGAGCGATTGTGACATAATTTAACCTATCATCCCGTCGCCTAAAGGCAATTATTATGACCACAAAAATCGGCATCCGCAGAGAGGATATCAACAGGTGGGAGAAGCGGGTCCCGCTGATCCCGTCTCACGCCCGGGAACTCGCCGACAGGCACCCCCTCGACATCAGGGTCCAGCCGTCGGACATCCGGGTCTTTAGCGACGCGGACTACCGCTTGGCTGGGATCCCGGTCGAGGAGAAACTGTCGCCGTGCTCCGTCGTCTTCGCCCTCAAGGAGATCCCGATCGAGCTCATCGAAAACGAAAAGGTCTATGTCTTTTTCTCCCACACCGCCAAGGGCCAGAGCCAAAATATGCCCATGCTCAAGCGGATGATGGACCTCGGCTGTTCGGTCATCGACTACGAAAAAATGGTCGATGAACAGGGCCGGAGGGTCCTCTATTTCGGCAATTACGCGGGGCACGCCGGGATGGTCGACACCCTCTGGGCGCTCGGCCGCCGCCTCGCTGTCGAAGGCATGTCCAACCCGTTCACGATCCTCCAGCCGACCCACCATTACAAGAACTTGGTCGAGGCCAAAGAGGCCGTCGGGGAGCTGGCCTGGAAGGTCATCCGGGAAGGGCTGCCCAGGGCGCTCGGCCCCGTCGTCTTCGGGTTTTTCGGGTACGGCCACGTTTCCCAGGGCGCCCAGGAGATCTTCGACATCCTGCCCGTGGAAACGGTCCGGCCGGCCGACATCCCGAAACTCTTCGAGGGAAGAGGAGAGGCGCCCCGGACGTTCTACAAGGCCGTCTTCAAAGAAGAGGACATGGTCAGGCCCGTCGACCCGGCCAGGCCCTTCGACCTCCATGATTATTATGCGAACCCGGAAAATTACAGGCCGGTGGTCGAGGACTACGTGCCTTATCTTACGGCTATCGTCAACGGCGTCTACTGGACCCCGAAATATCCGAAATTCGTCACCAAGGGTTTCCTGAAGACGCTTTACGGTTCCGGCTCGCGGCCGAGGCTCCGGGTCGTTGGCGACATCACCTGCGACATCAACGGGTCCTTCGAGTGCACCGTCCAGGCCACCGACTCCGAGGACCCCGTCTACGTCTACGACCCGATCGCGGACGAGCCCTTCCTGGGGTTCGAAGGGAATGGCCCGGCCGTCCTGGCCGTCTACAACCTGCCGGCGGAGCTCCCCCTCGAATCCTCGACATATTTCAGCGGCAAGCTGAAAGAGCACGTCCCGGCGGTCGCCGCCGCCCATTTCGACAGGCCGTTCTCCGAGTGTGGCCTGCCGGACGTCCTGCGCAGGGCAGTCATCCTCTACCGGGGCAAGCTCACTCCGGATTACGCTTATCTCAGCCGGTCTATCGAATAGACCAAACCGCTCCCGGGAGAAGGCCATGAAAAAGATCCTCATTCTGGGCGCCGGCCTTGTGGCCGGACCGCTCGTGAAATATCTTCTCGAACAACCGGATTTTTCGGTCGTCGTCGCCGACGTCGAAATCGCCAGGGCTCGAAAACTCGTTGCGGGTCATCCGCGCGGTCAGGCCGAATTCCTGGACATTTCGGACAAGGCGGCGCTCGCGGCCGCTATCGCCCGGGCCGACTTGGTCGTCAGTATGGTTCCCTACACCTTCCATCCTGTCGTCGGCGCCCTTGCAGTCGAACAGGGGAAGAGCATGGTCACGGCCTCCTACGTCAGCCCGGCAATGCGGGAGCTCGACTCGCGGGCCAGGGAGAAGGGCGTCGTCCTGCTGAACGAAATGGGGCTCGACCCGGGGATCGACCACATGGAGGCTATGCGCGTCATCCACGAAGTCCATGACGCCGGCGGCCAAGTCCTTGCCTTCACCTCGTATTGCGGCGGCCTGCCCGCCCCCGAGGCCAACACCAACCCCTTCGGCTACAAGTTCTCCTGGAGCCCGGGCGGCGTCCTGCTCGCATCCAAGAATTCTGCCAGGTTTTTGAAGGACGGCCAGATCATCTCCATCCCCGCCGCCGACCTTTTCGCCAGGCTGGAAATCATCCCCATCCCCGGCCTGGGCGATTTCGAAGGCTATCCCAACCGGGATTCGGTCCCTTACCGAGAGATCTACGGCATCCCCGAAGCCCGCTCGGTCCTGCGGGGGACGCTCCGCTACCCCGGCTGGTGCGCGACCCTCAAGAAGATGGTCGAACTGGGGCTCCTCGACGAAACCCCGAATGACCGTACGGGAAAGACATTCCGCGGCCTCATGATGGAGTTGGCCCAGACGGCGACGGGAGGCGATGTCCGCGGCTCCGTCGCCGCGCGGCTGGGCCTCGAAAGCGGTTCGGAGATCCTCTCCGGCCTGAACTGGCTGGGGCTGTTCGAAGAAAGGAAGCTCCCGGCCGAAAAGGGCTCGGCCCTCGATAACCTGGCCGCCCTGATGATCGAAAAGCTCTCCTATGCCGGCGGGGAAAGGGATATGATCATCCTCCAGCACGAGTTCTTGGCCCGGACCGAATCAGGGCGGAGCGAGCGGATCGTCTCGACGCTCATCGATTACGGTGTTCCGGGCGGGGATTCGTCGATGTCCCGCACGGTCGGCCTGCCCGCGGCTATCGCCGCCCGCCTCGTCCTTGAAGGGAAGATCCGGATGACGGGAGTCCAGGTGCCGGTCCATCCCGAGATCTACGGGCCCGTCCTCGAGGAGCTGGGGACGCTCGGTATACATTTCGAGGAGAAACGCCGGGTCCTCTGAGCCTGTCATGAAAAGAAAAGCCTTCGTTGCGGGCCAGTTCTATCCCGGCGATGAAGAGCGGCTTCGCCGGACCATCGAAGAGGTGTCGGGGCCTCCGGGGATCCGGAGGAAGGCTATCGCGGTCGTCTCCCCGCACGCCGGCTACGTGTATTCCGGACCTGTCGCCGGGGCTGT
>Ga0315283_10006055_pt1 | contig 10749 bp, 1 predicted proteins | sample YL17G09_0_MG_FD_204541 | JGI IMG/M metagenome (GOLD analysis project Ga0315283, IMG submission 204541) | Sediment microbial communities from Yellowstone Lake, YNP, Wyoming, USA - YL17G09_0 | ecosystem: Environmental > Aquatic > Freshwater > Lake > Sediment | place: USA: Wyoming | collected...
CACACCCGCATGGGGCGGCCAGCCACGCCGGGTCCACAGCCACCTGTCGCCTGGTCCATGCACTGGGCGGTGTGGCGGTCGGTGATTTCAGCATGCGGCAAGGCGCGCGCAGCCGTGGGAAAGCGGTCGTGCTGGGCGTCGAGTTCCGGCCGGTCGGCGGGGGCGGGCCGACCTCCTCGCGGGTAGCCCCGCCGCTGCCGCCGCCCGGCAGTGACCGCCCCGGCGGCCCGCCAGCCCGCGTCCTGGCCATCAACTGGTGTGCTGCGGAGCCGGCACCGCGGCGGCCTGATGCCTCCGCCACTCCGCCTTGCGGGACCGCGGCCGTCCTGCACGCGCTGGCAGCGGGCGCACTACCCTCACGCCTGGCCACGCCTGTTCGTGTTGCCATGCCCTCCGGCCCCGGCCGCCCGCCCGCCACCCGCACGGCCGCGGCCACCGCGGCGTTGCTGCGGGTTGCCGCTCGGGAGGCTCGCACATTCCCGTCTGCGGGCATGACCCGGGCGGACGGTGGGGCGGTGTGCACGCCCGTCCTCAGCCGCACAGCGACGCGCAAGCGCCTCTCCAATCAAACCCCAGACGGCACCGCCCTGGTCATTGGCGGCACCTCTGGGATTGGAGCGCTGGCGGTGGCCTTCTTGTTGGAGGGTGGAAGCGGTATTGCGTCTGCTTTAGCCGTGTCCCGGTCCGCGACAGGCTTGCCCGTAGGCGTCGGCGGGGCGGCCCTGCGTGCCGCCCTCCGCGCCGACGCCTCGACCCGGGCGGGGGCAGCCGCCGCGACCGCCGCCCTCACCCGCGTCTTCCCCCACCGCACCCGCACCCTTTTCCAGGCGGGTGGGGCGCTGGCGGACGCGCCGATCTTATCCACCCATCCTCACCACCTGCGCACAGCGGCCGCCCCGAAAGCGGTCGCCATGGCGGCATGGGCGGGCGCCGCGTCCACCACCCCGCTCGCCGCCGCCGCGCTGTGTGGGTCGCTCTCCGGCATGACGGGCACGCCCGGCCAGGCCGCCTACGCGGCCGCCAATGCAGAGCTGGTGTCCTGTGCAGAGGCCGGGAGTGGGGCGGGCCTGCCGGTCACCACGCCCCAGTGGGGCCCTTGGGCGACGGGCATGATGGCTGGCGCAGGCGCGGCCACGGCCGCACGGTTTGCCGCGGCGGGCCTGGCCGCCCTGGCGCCTGCTGCAGGGCTGGTCGCGCTGGGGGCGGTGCTTGGGAGGGCTGGGTCAACAGGATGCCCGGCACCGCTAGTCGCCTCCCTCGTCCCCCGCTCCAGTCTGGCGGCTGAGCTGGTCCTGGACGCGTGGGGTTGGAAGGAGGTGGAAGCGCGGGGGGGGCCGCCAGCCCCGCCTCCCCCTCCTCTGCCGCCTCCTCAAAAGATGGCGGTGGTGGCCGCCGCCGACCCCGCCACCCTCATCACAACCGCGGTGGATACAGCCATCACCCGCGTCCTGGGCGGCGCCTCCCTGCCTCCCCCGGACGAGCCACTGATGGCGGCGGGCCTGGACTCGCTGGGCGCGGTCGAGCTGCGTGACGCGCTGGCGAGCCGGCTGGGGCGGCCATCCCTGCCGTCCACCCTCACGTTTGATCACCCAACCCGGTCCGCGTTGGTGGCGGCTCTGGTGGGTGGGCTGGGTGTGGAGGAAGTAGAAGAGGACCAGAAAGGTGAAGAGGTCGCGGACGAGGTGGAAGCGACGCCACCTCCCCAACCTCAACCGCTGGTCGACAAGGTTGAGGAGGTGGGGGTGCTGCTGCTGCCAGCAGCCGTCACGACGGCCGTCGTTCCGCCACCCCGCACCCTCGCCACCAACTCCTCGCCCCTCCCTTCCCCTGCCGTTCTCATCGCTGCCACGGCCGCCCGGTACCCGGTCTCCACTTCTTTGCCGTTTGCCTGGGCGAGGTGGGCCTCGCCGGCCACGCCCGACCTCCAAGCCCCAACGCCCTGGGCCAGGTGGGACGCGGACGCGCTCTACTCGCCCGCGCCCATCCCGGGCCGCCTCACCTCCTACGCCCGCCACGCTGCCTGGACGGCGGGCCTGGCGGGCTGGGATGCGGCGGCCTTCCGGGTGGGCCCGGGCGAGGCCGGGGCGACCGACCCAGCCGCGCGCGTCCTGCTGGAGCTGGTCGGGGAGGTGCAAGGCCGCGCCGCCACGCCCCAGCTCCTGCCGTCCACGGGCGTCTACGTCGGCGCCATGTACCATGAGTACGTGGATGCGGCGGCGGGCGGGACGGCGGGCGGGGGCGGGGGTCTACCCTCGCACGCCTTTGTGGGCAGCGGCGCGCCCTACCTGGTCGGCCGGGTCGCCTTCCACTTTGGCCTGGGCGGGCCGTGCGTGTCCACGGACACCGCCTGCTCGGCTTCCTTGGTCGCCGCCCACCTAGGCCGGGCCGGCATCGTTGGTGGCGAGGCCCCCACGGCGGTCGTCGGGGGCGTCAACGCCATGCTCCGCCCCGAGACGACGGCCGGTATCTGTGCACTCGGCGCACTCAGCCCCGCCGGCCGGTGCGCATCCTGGGACGCGGGGGCGGACGGGTACGGCCGCGGGGAAGCATTTGTGGCAGCCCTGCTGGTGCCGGTGAGTGAGGAAGCTTTGACGTCTGCTGTGGCCGTCCTGGACACGTCCGCCATCGGCCAGGACGGGCGGTCGGCGTCCCTGACCGCACCGTCGGGGCCTGCCCAGAGCGCCCTGGTGCGGGCTGCGCTGGCCAGCCTGAGGAGCGACAGCGTGCCCCTTGCTCTGGCCTCCGTCCACGGGACGGGCACCCCCCTGGGTGACCCTATCGAGGTGGCGGCCCTGGCGGCCGTGGTCGTCACCAGCGGCGTCACTGCCTCCTCCGCCGCCCTCGCCCTCGCCTCCACAAAGGCGCGCTTTGGCCACACCGAGGGTGCGGCCGGGTTGACGGGCGTGTTGCTGGCAGTGGCCGCGGTGGGCGCCCGGGCGTCCCCGCCAACCCGCCACCTGCGGTCGCTCAACCCGCATGTCGGGAATGCGGTGGGCGAGTGGGGGCGGTCCAAGAAACGGGCGGGTGGTGGTGGCAGCGCAGCCGCAGCTCACCTGCCCCGCGGGCTGGGTGGCCTGGCAACCGCGGCAGGTCCGGCCTCCTCGCTCTCCATGCGCGCCTGCTCCTCCTCCTTTGGCATGTCGGGCGTGAATGCGCACGCCATCGTCCGGGCGGTGGTTGGTGGTGGGCAGCAGTAGCAGACCCGCCCCCTGCCGTACCACCGGAGCCGGGCATGGTTTGGGCCAGCCGCCCACCCCTTGCTGGCGCGGGCAGTGGCTGCGGGCACCGTCCGGTTTGAGCTGAGCCCCGGCCTCGCGCACCCGGCCCTGGCATTCCTGGCTGACCACCGGGTCAGGGGGCGTGCCCTGCTGCCCGCTTCCGCCATGCTGGAGGCGGCGGTCGCGGCGGGCGGGGTCCTCGACCCGGCCGACCCGGCCGTGCTCTCTGCTCCTCATCCTCCATCCCCACGCTTCGCCTTGGCAGGGGTGTCCTTTACGGCAGCGGTCGTGCTGGGAAGTGCTGGGAGCGTGGCTGTCTTGAACCTGGACCCAGAGAGTGGTAGTCTGGCCCTGATGACGGGGCAAGGCGGGCGAGCCGCGTTCACGGTCCGCCTGGCGATCGTGAGCGCTGCCACTGGTGGCGGGGCTGCTGCTGGGCCTCTACACGCCCACGCCCACACCCACCCCCTGGTGCGGCGTCGCCCTGTGCGCGCCCAGCCCAGCCTGGTCGCCTCCATCGCGCCGCCTCAGCCGGCCGCCCTAGCAGCCGGTGGCTGGTCCTCCCACCCGGCCGCCCTGGACGCGGCCTTCCATGCGGGGGCGGTAGGGATGGACGCTGCCCCCTCCTCCGCCCCGCGCGTGCCGACCAGCCTGTCCGCGTACGCGGCGCCCGACCACCACCTCTTGTCGGCTGTGGTGCCGGCTAGTGGCGGTGTGAACGGTGAGCTCCACGCCAGCGTCGCCGCCTTCCCCTCAGGGAACGGCACGCCCACCAGCACGCACGCCCTGGTGAGCCGTGGGTGCTCGGCGCGTGCGGCTGGGCTGGTGTCCACACCGTTGGGAGTGGTGGACCCGGTAGCGGCGGACCCGGCTGTTGCCGCCCCGCCACCGCCTCCTCGCTCCAACGTGGAGTGGGATGTGGAGTGGCGGGTGGTGGAGCCGGTGGTGTCAGGGGTGGTGGGCCCTTCCCGCACCCTCCCCTCCGGCCCGACAACCGCAGCCGCGGCCGTGCTCGCGGCCGCCCAGGCGGCCGCGGGCCGACCCTTCACCCTGCGCACGGCCGGGACGGGCCCGGCCGCACAGGCTGCTGCTGCCCTGCTGCGTGTGGCGGCAGCTGAAGAGGGTCGTGCTGACTGGGACGTCGCCCACAACGACCCCCTGGGTGATGGCGGCCGCTCAGCCCAGGCAGGCACCCGCACCGCTGCGGGCGCAGCCGCCTGGGCCCAGCTCACGCCAGCCCGCCGCACGCGCGCGCGCCCGCGGCCCTCCCTCCGCCCTGCAGCCTATGCCATCATTGGGGGCATGGGAGCCTTGGGCTCCTTGGCCGCCACCAGCCTGGCCGAAACCGGCGCGGGCGTCGTGCTATTGGGCCGCACCGGCGCGGTGCGGGCGGGCGCCCTCCTCGCCGCACTGTCCACCACCCGCGCCGCGACCGCTGTGGCCTGCGACACGGGCGTCCGGTCGGACGTGCGTGGCGTGGTGATGCACAGCCCGCTGACCGGCCTACTCCTGGCTGGCGGCGTGCTAGCGGACGCGGCCCTAGGCCGAACTAAGCCCGCCGCCCTGCGCGCTGCGGCCGCTCCAAAAGCGGCGGCCGCGGCCGCCTGGTCGGCCGCGACCGCTGCCACACCGCTCTCCTCCCTCCTCGCCTTTTCCTCCACCGCGGCCGTCCTGGGGCCGCCAGGTCAGGCCGCCTATGCGGCCGCCAACGGAGCCCTACAAGGCTGGGCTGACGCCGGCGCGGCCGCGGGCCGCCCGTTCAGCGCTGTCCAGTGGGGCGCGTGGGCGGGCGGCATGGCGGCCGCCGACGCGCGCACCCTCGCCCGCCTGGAGCGGGCGGGGATGGGGGTGCTGGCGGTGACGACGGGGCTGAAAGCGCTGGGTGCACTTATGCGTGGCCTGGAGACTGGTGCCACCGCGGGCGGGGCCCCCCTGGTGGCGGCCTTTGCGTGGGGCCGCCTGCTGGAAAAGCAGGGGGCTGATGAACCTCCGCCGCCTCTGTTTGCGGCCATCGCGCCGCCGCCGGGCGAGACAGCGGCTGCTGCTTCAACATTCACCACCGTATCCGGCACCATCCAGGACATGGACGAGGCCACCGCCCTGTCCCTTGTCCTGGATGCCGTCACCGCCGCGGTCGGTGCCTCTATCTCGCCCGACGCGTCTCTCATGGCTGACACAGGCCTCGACTCGCTGGGCGCGGTGGAGCTGCGGGCGGGGCTGGGCACCGCGGCGGGGGTGGACCTCCCGGCCACGTTTGTGTTTGACCACCCCAGCCCGCGGGCCATGGCGGGCGGGCTAGTGGAGGCAGTTCGGAAGAAGCGTGGGAAGGAGAGGGGTGCGGTGGTGGTTGGGAAACCACCCGCCGCGCCTCCCCTCTCTCCGCGCCCGACCCCCTCCATCCAGCCTGCTCCGTCGGTCCCGCCCATCATCGAGGTCGCCTCCACCTGTGCCCGCCTACCCGGCGACACTGCCTGTGCCTGGGCTGCCGCCACCGCCCCGAATGCGGTCGCCGTCGTCCCCCTGGACCGGTGGGATGCTGACGCCACATTTGACCCCGCAGTGGGTAGTGGTGGCCACGCGTCTCCAGGCACACGCACACCGGCCTACACCCGTTTTGGGGCCTGGTTGGGGGGGGGGGGCAGTGCGAGCGGACCCTTTGCCGTCGACGGCGTCGCCCTGGGCCTCTCACCTGCCGACGCGCTGGTGACCGACCCGCAAGCCCGCCTATTCCTTGAGGTGGGCGCGGCCGCGCTGGTGGGCGGCCCGATCGCTCCTCACCGCCCCACCACCGCCGTCTTTGTGGGCGCCATGTACCACGAATACCTGGACCTGCTGATGCAGAGCAACGGCGGCAATAATGGCAGCGCTGCGAACGTCCCGCCGCAAGCCATTACGGGCGCGGGCCCTTCTTTCTTGGTCGGCCGGGCCGCCTTCACGCTGGGCCTGGGCGGCCCGGCCGCCGCGACTGACACCGCCTGCTCCTCCTCCCTCGTCGCCACCCACTTTGGGGCGTCCGCCCTGCGGGCCCGGGAAGCCAGTGCGGCCCTGGTGGGTGGCGTCAACCTCATGCTGCGCCCCGAGACGACGGCGGCCGTGTGCGCGCTGGGCGCGTTGAGCCCCGTTGGGCGGTGCCGCGCGCTCGACGCGGATGCCGACGGGTACGGGCGGGGGGAAGGTGTAGCGGCCCTGCTGCTGCGCCTGGTTGAGGCAGGGAGCTCCCCTGCCGTTATCCTGCTGGCTACGTCCGTCAACCATGGCGGGCGGACGGCCGGGCTGACGGCCCCGTCCGGGCCGGCGCAGGCGGCCCTGGTGCGGGGCGCGCTGGAGCGGGTGGAGCATCCGGCGGGCGGCCCCCTCCGCCTGGGCGCGCTCACACTGCACGGCACGGGCACGCCCCTGGGCGACCCGATCGAGGTCGGCGCGTTGGGAAGCGCCCTGCCCGACTCTTCACCCATCCAGCTGGTGGCCCCGAAAGCCAGCCTGGGCCATACGGAAGGGACGGCGGGCGTGGCAGGGCTGTTGGTGGCCCTGGCTGCCCATGCTCATCACAGTGCCCCATATTTTCCGCACTTGTCTTTTCTCAACCGTCACGTCTCCAGCGCCCTGGACGGGTGGGCTCGTGGTGCGAGGGCGGGCATCGCGCGGGGGTCAGCCTCCTCCGTCCCCCTCCCTGCCTCCTCCATGGTCGGCACGTCCGCGTTTGGCATGTCGGGAGTGAATGCGGCGGCGTTGGTGGGCGGGGGTGGGCGGCGCGGGCCCGCGCCCGCAGGGTTAGGGCCGGCGGCCGCCTGGGTGCGCGGCCGGGCGGCACCCTTCCCACTCGCCCGGGCCGCGCTGACCCTGGCCGGGGTGGGGGGTGAGGGGACGCGCCTGCTGTTTGGCTCACCCGCGCTCTGCCCACGCCTGGCCGCCTGGAAAAAGGGCGGCGGCGGCGAGCCGGCGCCGGTCCTGTTGGAGTTGGCCGCCTCGGCGGTGGGGTGTGCTGTGCTGCTTGAGGGCGGCGGTGCCCTGGCCCTCACGGCCGTCGCCCTAGCCTCCTCCACGCCACTCACCTGGCCAGCCGGTGTGGCTGTCGACTGCGTGTCGGGTGGTGTCGTCGTGGGCGAGGGCGCCCTGGCCGCAGTGGCCGTGTGGGTGGACGTGAGTGCGGGTGGCGCGCCCGCTCTGGCAGGTCGCCCGCACCCGCTCGCCCGTCCACTCGCCGCCCGCCCGCCACCGGTCGCGGCCCTGGCGCCTGCGGCCGCAGATGCCGACGCATTTGTAATCCACCCGGCACACTTTGCAGCGGGCCTGGCATTAGGCGGGGCTGGGCGTCGCCTGGCGGCGGCGGCGGGCGTGGGGCTGCCTGCCAGCAGCATGCCTCGTCCGGCTCCTGCCTGGGCGACCGGCCGGGTCGCCCTCCTCCCGCACGCCGGCCCGCCGGCCGGTTCCGCCCTCGGGCTGGCCTGGCAGGGCGCTCGACAGCCTGCTCCTGCTCTAGGCATGCCTTTGGCCTACCTGATCGCCGCGCTGGTGGACGTGCCAGCTGTCCGGGCGCGCCCTGCTCGCCGCCGTCCCAACCACCTCGACGCGTCCGGCGCGGTGGCCGCCGTCGCCCGCCTGGTGTCGGGCGCTGCTCCTCCCACTACGCTCGCTCTCCGCCACGTGGGCGGTGGAGGGCTGGGTGGGCTCGCGCGGGGTAGCCAGGGTCAGGCAGCCGCCGCCATCGCGGGCGCGGCGGCAGGCGGTGCCCTGGCCAACCTGCCTTACGAGGCGCCGGCCCTGACGGCAGCGCACTCTTCCACCGACACCTGGGCGGCAGGCACTTCTCCATCCCTTTGGTTTGAGGCCGCGGGGGGGGACTCCGACTCGGCATCCTACGCAGGAGGTGTTGGCCTCACCTCCCGACTCACGTACGGCGGCGGTGCAGGCCTGACCTCCACGCCTCGCCCTCCGACCAGTGGCACAAGCCTGGTCAGTGGTGGCCTGGGCGGCCTTGGCCTCCTCGCCGCTGACTGGGTCGCCCGGTCGGGCCCGCCTGCTTCTCGCATCATTCTACTGGGCCGGTCCGGGCGTGGCGATGCCCGGTCGTCCGCCGCCTTGTCGGCCTGGCCGGGCGGCGGCCTGGTCGTCGCCCGGTCGGCCGACGTGGGGTCTGCTGCCGACACGGCGGGCGTCGCGGCAGGCGTCCGAGCCTCCCCTTCCCCCTCCCGCCCCCGCACCTTCCTCCACGCGGCCGGCGTCCAGAAGGGGGCGACCCTGACGGAACACGCCCCTTCAATTACGCGCGCCGTGGTGGGCCCCAAACTGGTCGCCTGGTCGGCGCTGGGCGGTGCCCTGGGCGGCCCGGCCGCCCCGCTGACGTCAGCAGTCGGGTTTGGGTCGGTCTCAGCCCTGGCCGGCTACGCGGGCCACGCCGCTTACGCGGCCGCCAACGCGGCCCTGGATGCAGCGGTGGAGGGTGTTGCTGCCAGCGGCCTGCCCTCCATCTCCATCCAATGGGGCGCCTGGGCGGCGGTCGGCATGGCGGCGGCCAAAGTGGGGAGCAACCCCCAGCCGGGCGTGCTCCACCCCGCGGCGGGCGTGTCCCTGCTGGAAGCCGCGCTGGGCGGTGTGGCCGCAGGGACGGCGGGCGGTGTCATGGGGGGTGCACCGCAAGCCTACTGGACAGGGCTGGCCCGGGCGGCGGTGGAGGCGGGCGGGGGGGTGCCCTCCCTGCTAGTGGAGGTGGTGGAGGAGGAGGTGGGTTTCGCGGCCTCGACCTCAACCTCCCGCCCGCCCCCACCTTCCCCGCCTCCTCCGCCCGCCTCGCCGCTCACCCTAGCTACCACCACGGCCGCCATCTCGGCTGCCGTCTCCGCCCTGACCGGCTCCACCCCTGACCCATCCTTGCCCCTGGCCTCCCAGGGTCTGGACTCCCTGGCGGCCCTGGACCTGCGGGCCCGCCTGCGGGCGGAGCTGGGCATTGACCTGCCAGGGGTGGTGGGCGGGGGCACGACCGTGGCCAGCCTGGCCACCGCTGCCGCCGCCGCCGCGGCTGCTGCTGCCCCGCCTAGCGGGCTCGCTGCTGTGGCTGCCCCTTCATCATCTCAACCCGCGCTGCCTTCTCCCTGGTCCTCCTGGATCGCGCCCGCCCCCTCCACCGTCCGCCTGCGCCTATTTTGCCTGCCCTACGCGGGCGGGGTCTCCGAGTCGGTCTTTGGGCGGTGGGGCCAGCTTCTGCCGCCCTGCGTGCAGGTGTGCCCGGTCGAACTGCCGGGTCGGGGCCGGCGCCGGGGAGAAGCGCCCGCGGAGGATGCGGCGGCCTTGGCGGCGGACCTGTTGCGGGGGCTCCCCATCGGCAGCAGGGGGGATGGCACGCCCTACGCCCTCTTTGGCGCGTGCCTGGGCGGCATCGTCGCCTACGAGCTGGCGGCCGCGGCCGTGGCGGCGGGGGAGCCTCCGCCTCTAGTCCTGGGCGTGGCCGCTGTCTCACCGCCCGACCTGTACGCGGAGGCGGTGGCCAAGTTGTACGTGACGCCGCCTGCCGCGGGTGGGGATGATGGGCGTGGAGGGGGTGGGGATGGGCCTGCTTCCACCATCGCCTCCGCGACTGCCAAGCTCCGGTCCTGGCAATCCCTGCCCCGTGAGGTCGTCATGTCCGTTTTCCAAAAAGGCAACTTCGCGGGCGTGGCCGACATGGCCGCCAACCCGCGCCTGTTTGACCGGGTCGCGCCCATCGGGGTGGCCGACATTCTGATGGCGGTCTCGTACCTCGCCCCTCCGCCCACCCGCCCGCGCCTGGGCGGGCCGGCCATGCACGCTGTCCTGGCGTTTGAGGGTGGGCGGGACGCCACCATTGCACCCGGCGCCGTCGCCCAGTGGGCCCGCTTTGTGGACAGCAGCACGTCCACGCCTTTTACTCTCCACCCCATCCCCGAAGGTGACCACTATTTCGTGGCCGCCCGCCACCGCGAGGTGGTGGGTGTGTTGGGGGCCGCCCTGCTGGACGCGATCGAGTCCAGGCTGCCGGGCGGGCTGTTGGGTGAGGGGCACAGCTGGGTGGAGGGGGCGTGATTGTGAATGTGAATGTGGGTGGGTATTTCTTTTAACCTTGTTTTCCTTCAATTTTAGTTTCATTACTCGCAAAGCAGCCTCTCAGCAGCCTCTCTCTCTCTGTCGATCTAGTGCTGCCCCACCGTGTGGCCTGCGGCGGCGGGACGGGAGTTGGAGACGGCAACGCTTTCATCATCATCTCATCCACCCCCTCAGTCCATCACGCCAGCGGGCAGGTCTCGTCCACCACCAGCGCCCCACCCCCGCTGGCCTTCTCGAAGTTGTCGTCGCCCGCGTACTGGGCGACCAGCGTGTAGTCCCGGCCCGGCAGTAGGCGCAAGCCGATCTTGTCGCCGGCGGGGAGGATGCGGGCGTGGCCGGGCATGCCGGGCAGGAGCTGGGTCGGCATCAACACGCCCGCGCCCACTTTCCTGTGGATGAGGGACGCGGAGTCGAGGGCTTCCTTGACGGGGCCCAACAGGCGACGGCGACCGAAGAGGCCGCCCAAGACGTTGCC
>Ga0315283_10006056_pt1 | contig 10749 bp, 10 predicted proteins | sample YL17G09_0_MG_FD_204541 | JGI IMG/M metagenome (GOLD analysis project Ga0315283, IMG submission 204541) | Sediment microbial communities from Yellowstone Lake, YNP, Wyoming, USA - YL17G09_0 | ecosystem: Environmental > Aquatic > Freshwater > Lake > Sediment | place: USA: Wyoming | collected...
GCCATCACCTGCCCAGTGTACAGTGTGCGTGGCACCTCCTGAATCGGAGCTTCTGGTTCTCTTTATCCCATCGAGCCATGTTGTGCCAAAGTAGATACCGAGCACTACAGTGGTTCCGAGGAGCATAAAAACAATTATGCCTTTTGTTCTGTTATTCATAGTTTAAACCTACAAATTTTTGTGTTAATAAACATTGCTCAAGGTGCCGAAATCCCTTTTCCCTGCTCATCGGTTAGTACTGTCAGCTTTATACAGGTTCTCATCAAACAGGTTTGCATCAAACACATCTGATTCAGCAGTTGCCTCAACCAGTGCCTGCTCTAGTTCCTCGTAGTTATTGGCATCCCGGTATGAGAGGGAGTACTTCTTCAATGTATGTGAGCTTTTCATGCATAAGCCTATCGAGTATAGTCCGATGAATCCATGCCGGGCAAGGTAGTTACATGGTTGCCTGAGATTAATGCCTGTCTGCTCTCCATCAGTAATTATGATGATACGGTATGTACCGTATCCCAGCTGCTTCTTGTATTGCTCGACAATCTTGTCGACACTCGCCAGGAGCGCTTCTCCCAGCGGTGTTCCTCCGCTCGGTTGCAAACTGTCGATGATTCTAAGGAACTCCTCCTTGTTGCCAGAAGCAATCGGAAGTGCTTCAGCATAATCGTCTCCGCTCCGGGTACCGAAAAGCATCAGGCCAATGTTCACATCATCAGGAATGTTCTTCATGAATCTTGTGACAGCTTCTTTCGCACCATCAATCTTCCTTTTCCCGGAACAGTTTTCATCCATACTACCGCTCATGTCGAATAAGAAGTAAAAGTTGGAAGCTGTTGATGCTACACCTGCCGATTCATCAAAAAGAATGGAAATCTGGGTTGTTTCTGACTCCTGGTCTTCCTGCTCTGACCGGGCAAGCTGTCCGCCTCCTGGTGTCGATTGAATACAGGAGTTTAAGAGGAGTGCAAGCATGCTTAAATTTATGATGAAGGTGCTTGCTTTGCGATTATATCGTTTCATGATGTCTTTCATGATAGTTATAACATAAAAGAATATTTACTTGTATATTGAAGGATCAAACTGAATGGATTCTGATTCGAGTTGCTTGACTCTGAAAACCACACGGAAGTTCTGCTTCCACTCTTCCTGAGTTCTTGGCTGCATGAATTTCGGTGACTCGATACCTCTGCCAACGACAGTAATCTGTGAAGCGTCGAAGGCGATTCCCGATTGTTTGCAGTAAGCAAGGAAGCTTTTCTTAACGTTTTCAGCTCTGTCCCTCGAGAGGTTTTTTGCCACCTGCTCGATCTGTGCAACCTCCTGGCTGCTGGCCCCGCTTTGTCTTGCTTTCAGAACTCCACCCCTGTCTGAATGTCCTTCAATAACGACGATAGCACCACCATAGGTCTGTGCGAGCTTTAGGGCTTCCTTGAAATCTCCTGAGTAGTTGGAGACTGCGAAATCTTCCTGGTTAGGCTGGAAATATATTTCCACGTTGAAAAGTGTGCCTTCCGATTCCCAGGTTGTGGATTCAGCTTTGATTTTGTTCTCTACTACCTGTGAGACTTTCTTTTCGTCAAACCTTGGCGCAATTGTGTTTGCTCCGGTTTTGGCATACTTCAGGTTTGGAACGAAAACATTATAGTCCCAGTTAGCGCTCAGGATGTTAGTTGGTGACGTGAGCACACCCATTGTTAAAAATGCTTTCTGTATCTCTGCATCAATGGTTTTTTGATTCCTGGTGGTTCCTTGTCCGACGAAGAATGCGACGTTGCCGGTGTGGCCCACAAATTCACATCCTCCTTCAAGCATAGGCTCTACATCTTTAGTCGCTGTGGGTGTGCCAAAGAATAGCTCTGATGCCCTGCTGATCACCTTGTTGTACTCACCCATTTTTGAGGCTTTGGTTTTCAGGAGGTCGCGTAGCCCTTCTTCTGCCTGCATAAGTGAGAGTGTGAGCTTCTGTATCTCGTTCTTGTGCGTGTCAAAATAGTCTTTCCTAACGGCATAGACGTCAGCAATGATACGGTTGGCCGATTTGGTTGTAAGCCCGATAGTGGCTCCTTTGACTGATCCTTCGCTGCCGGTACCGGTTTTGCCGCCAGAGGTCAGGTTGAGAGCGTCAGGGATAATGCAGAAGACTGCATCCAGGGTCGGGTCTGCTACGAATGCTTCTACAGGGTTGTTGTTTGTGCCATTGTCGTTTAGTGTGAGTTCTTCGAGGTACTTAAAGTTGATATCCTCAAGTTTTCTTTTGGCGCTTGTGAAAAGGTTTGCGGCGTAGTCCATGTGAGGTCCATAGAGCTGAAGGGCAACATTCTTGGAGTTGTTGATGTTCTTGCCCGGGCGGAAAACAACTGCATCATCGCCGTTCGAGAAACTGATCTGGTAGATCTCTACAAGTTCTGTACCAGAAGCTTTGAACGCGTCGCTGGCCATTTTTATCATGCCTTTTGTTCCTCTCAGGTAGGGTGTTTCACCATTAATGCATCGTTGTACCTGATCTTTGAAATTATCCTCGTTCCTGAGGGTGAAGTCGAGGCCGTTTTGCTTGAAGATGCCGTTAATCTCGGCATATACAGTTGCGATGTCACCTCCCCATGTAATAGTGGGCAAGCTTACCGTTTCAGAAGTGCGCACGGGTTTCAGTGAAGTTGAGACTACCTGCGACATCGGTTTTAAGGTAACATATTTAACCTGCGCGTGGAGTGCAAGTGTGGTTACTAATAGCGCTGATACTACTAATGATCTGTTGAAAAAAAAGGAATTTTTCATCTGTATATAGTTTTGATTTTAATGGTATGAGGGAATGGACATATTGAATAAATCTTTATTGTAAAGTTAAGGTATTTCAAAATATGAAGCTCTCTATTAAAAAGCTACTTCTTTACTTTTTCAATGAAATCCGAAAATTCAAATGTCTGAGAGTCCATTTGAAGCGATGTAAAATAAGACCAGGCAAATGTTGTCAATAAACCAGTCCATTTGTGCCGGCATTCCCAACGGCCTCAAGCAAAAGCCTCAGAACCCGACTTACATTCTTATTGAAAACATTAATTACCTCTTCCCATGAAACAGGTGCCTCATCCTCTTTCCAGCAATCATAATCAGTACTCATGGCAATGGAAGCATAGGGAATTCCTGCCTCATTTGCCAGGATAGCTTCCGGAGCCAGCGACATGTTTATAAGATCAGCTCCCCATGAACGGAACATTCTGGATTCAGCCCTTGTTGAAAATCTGGGTCCTTCAATAGTCAAAATTGTTCCTTTTTCGTGAATCTTAATTCCGTTATTCAACGCTGATGTTATCAGAAGTTCCCTCAGTTTTTTGTCAAAGGGATCAGCCATGGGAGAGTGATTCATTTTGCCAGGTTCAAACTCCTCAAAAAATGTTATTATCCTGTGTCTGGTAAAATCGATGAACTGGTCGGGGATTACTATATCCCCCCTGCCTATTTCCTCTCTGAGACTCCCGCATGCTGTCGTGGAAAGAATATGTGAACACCCGGCCTCTTTCAGGGCATGGATATTTGCCCTGTTGTTTACCTGCGATGGAGGTATTGTATGATCTTTTCCATGACGAGAAAGAATAACCACTTCTGTATTATTAATGAGGCCGCAGAGAATCGGAGAAGATGGCCTTCCGTAAGGAGTATCAACATGTTTTTCTATTGGCGACTTAAGGATATCAGGATTTTCAAGCCCTGATCCGCCTATTACAGCAATTCTAATCATTCTTCTTTCCTGAGGTACTGCATAAGAATATTAACAGCTTCATCCATGTCATGTCCGAAGGCAAGAATTCCTGCCCTGTCACCGGCCATAACAATTATCCTTTTTTCAATCACATCCGAATCGTTAAAGAGACGGAATATATCCTTTGCCAGTCCGGAAGTTCCGTAATCCATTGAAGGATTGGTTGTCGGCACTTTATATATCAGCTCATTCCATAAATCGATACTGTGAATATGAATAACGGCGTTTGCATCCGGATCGGCAAGATAGATTGCAGCATGTGTTAACGACTCCGACGAAGCCTGTAACGGACCTGCACACTGAACTGCATTGTTATCAATATTAAATGAATTCACTTTAACATAATGTCCCGGCTCCAGTTCAGGAATCTCTCCCGTAGCTGATCCTGTTATAATAAACTGGTTCCCGCCTTTGATCCTCATGCTTATGTTTCCAAAACCCACACCATTTTCATATGCCCCGATAAGGTCCATATTAATTTATTTTATCTGAAAACATTTTCTTAATACTTTTCTCGTCAGCCCTGCAAATTCCCCTTTCGGTTATAAGTCCGGTAATAAGCCGCGCCGGTGTAATATCGAATCCCCAGTTCCCTGCTTTGGCATCATCAGGACATATCCTTACAGATTTTATCCCGCCTTCATGAAAACCTGAAACCGACGTAACCTCTTCCTGCTCACGTTCTTCAATTACAATTTCCTTCAGTCCATCCTTTATATTAAAGTCAATGGAAGTTGAAGGCATCAGTGAATAAAACGGAACATTATTATCAAAAGCTGCAAGTGCTTTCAGGTAAGTTCCTGTTTTATTGGCAACATCTCCTTTTCTTGTTGCCCTGTCGCATCCGACAAACACCAGATCGACCATTCCATTCTGCATAAGGTGGCCTCCCGTATTGTCTGTAATCAAAGTATATGGCACTTTCTGTTGACCGAGTTCCCATGCCGTGAGCCTTGCTCCCTGATTTTTCGGACGTGTCTCATCCACCCAGATGTGTAATGGAATACCTTGTTCATGTGCAAGATAGATCGGTGCCGTAACTGTTCCGATGTCAACACAGGCCAGCCACCCTGCATTGCAGTGGGTAAGGATGTTGACAGATTTACCCTCCTTTTTTTCACTGACCTTCCTGATTAAACCGATCCCGTATTCGCCTATCTTACGGCAGTTGTCTGTTTCATTCTGACAAATTTCAAGGGCGGCATTAAGGGCTGTTTCAGAAAGCAATTCCGGATCCGTAATATGATCCAGCCTTTTAATGACAAAACTCACTGCCCAGGAAAGGTTGACAGCAGTGGGACGGCAGGAAACAAGAAAATCCGCAGCATTTTTAAGATGGCTGATAATATTCGTATTGTGAGTTATTTCAAGGGTTGCCAGGTAGATTCCATACGCTCCGGCAGCTCCAATAAGCGGAGCTCCTCTTACAGTCATGTCCCTGATGGCATTATAAACATCTTCAACTGAACAAAGCGCCTTCGTTTCAAAGAAAAAAGGGAGTTTTTGCTGGTCGATAACCCTGATAATGCTTTTATCGTTTTCGTCTGGCCAGATACTTTGATACTGTTTCCCGTTTACAAGCATAGATCCGATTCTCTTAAGTTGAAATAAATTGAGAACCAAATTTACAAAAATACCGGGTTTCTCATATTGCGGATTCCGGATTTGTGATATTGGATTTTAAATCCTCAATCGAATCCCGATAACTATCGGGACCGGAATCATAAACTGAATTTTGAATTATCGACTGATTTCTTCAAATATTTTGAAAAAACGTGTGGAAATCTTAAATTTGTATACTTGGAATACATATTGTAAGAAATTACTATATGGTTAATAAAGAAGAATTTAGAAGGAAAATAATAACCACTTCGGCACAGATTTTCAGCCATTATGGTTTTAAAAAAACTACGATGGATGAGATTGCAGGATCTCTTAAGATTGGCAAGAGTTCGGTTTATTACTATTTTAAAAGCAAGGAAGAGATCTTTGAAGCAGTTGTCCTTCATGAAGCCAATATTCTTAGAAATGAGCTTACTGCTGCAATTAAATCGGGAGAATCACCTGTTGATAAAATGAGAAATTATGTTTTTGTCAGGATGAAAGCATTCGAAAAACTCTCAAATTACTATAATGCAATTTTTGACAAGAACCTTGACCATTTTGATTTCATCGAGAATATCCGGGAAAAATATGACCGTGAAGAGCTGGCAATACTCCGTCTGATTATATATCATGGCGTCAGGGAAAAAATATTCCATGTTGCCAACAGCGAATATACAGCCATGGCTGTTCAGACAACTCTCAAAGGTCTTGAGGTCCCTCTCTTCTGGAAAAAAAGAGAACTGAACATTGAGGACAGGTTAAACGGGATTCTTGATGTCCTGTTCAATGGGATCCTTAAAAAGTAACCAGAACCAAGCAACCAGATTACCTACTTCCTTTTGATTACAGCTCTTTTCTTCTGTTTCAGGCTGAAGTAGAGCCATATAAATCCTGCAATAATAAACGGGATGCTCAGAAGCTGGCCCATATTGAGCTTCATTGACGACTCGAAAGCAACCTGGTCTTCCTTCAGGAATTCAACAAAGAACCTAAACGTAAAGATCAGGATCAACGTCAAACTTATAAGAAGACCCTGAATATGTTCCCCCTTCTTTCTCCAGTAAATTCTGTGGAGTAGGATAAAAATTAACAGATAAGAAAGCGCTTCATAGATCTGCGTCGGATGTTTTGGTGCGGATTCTCCATTCCTGAGAAAGACGAAACCCCAGGGTACAGTGGTTTCTACACCATAAATCTCAGAGTTCATAAGATTCCCCATTCTGATAAAGAATCCTGAAAGAGCAACAACAATTGCGATCCGGTCGATTACCCAGGTATAATCTTTTTTTTCTTTCCTGACAAACAGCCATAACGCAACCAGAATTCCGATTGAGGCTCCGTGGCTGGCAAGACCTCCATGCCATATCTTAAGGATTTCGAAAGGATGGCTAAAATAATATTCCGGCTCATAAAACAGGCAGTGACCAAGCCTTGCCCCTACAATCACCCCTACAGCCATGTAAACCGTAAGACGGTCGAGAACAGCCTCCTGGAGATTTTCATTTTTAAAGATCCTGGACAGAATTATATATCCGAACAGAAATGATGAGGCGAACAGGAGACCATACCATCTTACTGCGAATGATCCTATCCTGAAAATTTCAGGATTAACATCCCAGGGAATAACAAGTAAATGCATAATCAGGAGTATAATAATCTGTAAAGGTAGAAAATATTGCAATACTTTTATTTCTTCATTTTCTAGGGTTGTCACAAGTATTCTTAAAAAATGTATGTTTGTATTTGTTATGCCTGAATTGATGAAAGAGAGCGCCTTCAGATATTACCTGGTTATAATTCCTTTCTGTATCGTGTTATTCAGCTGTGCAAAAATGAATGCGCCAACAGGTGGTTCAAAGGATAAGGAAATACCTGTGATTCTGAAGAGTGTTCCGGAAAACGGGGCTACTGGTTTCAGAGGAAATGAGATTGTAATTACTTTCAATGAATATGTTGTTCTCGACAAGATAAGTGAAAAATTCATGGCATCTCCGCCGATGAAAAAACGCCCGGAAGTCGTTACAAAGGGCAAAAATATCCATGTCAGATTTGAAGATAAGCTCAGGGACAGTACAACCTATACATTTTATTTTCAGGATGCTGTCAGGGATCTGAACGAGGGGAACGCTATAAATAATTTCCAGTTTGTCTTTTCATCAGGGCCTTTCATTGATTCTCTTTCTCTGACAGGGAACCTCTATTCAGCATTGAATCTTGATCCTCCCGAAAACACGCTGGTTCTTCTTTACAGTCAGACTGACGATTCAGCGGTTGTAAAGCAGCTTCCGGATTATATTACCAGGGCGGAGAGCAACGGAGAATTCCGCATTGATAATATTCATCCGGGAACCTATGCTCTTTATGCACTTGTTGATGACGATAACAGCAAGAATTATAACAGCAGGGATGAGGCATTCGCTTTCTATGATAAGCCGGTCCTTATCACGCCGGAAAAGAATTATATACCGCTGCAAAAAGACTCAATAGTTTTAAAGCCAGCTAGTGGCAAGGTTCAGGTAAAACCTCCGGTTATCGGGGAATATCAGTTGGTATTATTCCAGGCTGAGAAGAAATTGCATTACCTTATATCATCTTCAAGAAAGCAGTCATACCAGCTTTCTTATATTCTTTCACTTCCTCCCGGGGAAATGAAATTCGATTTTTCAATTCCGGGGATCTCTCCTGAAAAATACTTTATTGAGAACAGCAGAAACCGTGATACAGTAACAGTATGGATAACCGATAGCACTCTTTACAACCTGCAGCAGATAGAGACAATAGTCAGTTTCCCTTTTACTGATACACTTGGAATTACCAACCAGAAAACTGATACAATTCCTATGAGATACCTGGCCCCAAGGGTTTCAAGAGGGAAGGCTGTAAAACGCGTTCCTTTTAAGGTTGATGCAGGAATTTCAGGGCAGGTGAGGCCGGACAAACAAATTATTTTAAAGGCTCCTGCTCCTTTCCTTCAACCTGATACAACAAAGCTTGCTTTTTATGAATTACTGAAGGAGGGAAAAGTCAGGTCCCGTTTTGAATTAATAAAGGATTCAGTTAACAGCTGCAATTACTTCATGAAAAGTAATCTTAAACCGGGGAAAATATATCTTTTTATTTCTGATTCGGCTGCTTTCAAAAGTATCTATGGAGAATACTCCGATTCCACAGGAGTCAGGTTTACTGTTATGACTCCTGAATCATTTGGTAAACTTATATTGGATATTAAAGGCTATGAAGGAAGTATGATCATTCATCTTCTCAATAATTCCGAAAAGCTTATCCGACAAGCTTTTCTGAAGACAAGCAGGAAGATTGAGTTCCCGCTTCTTGAAAAAGGGAATTACAGGGTAAGGGTGATTTTTGACCTTAATGACGACGGTATTTGGAACACCGGAGATTTTGACACACACAGGCAGCCTGAACCGGTATCTTACTATCCTCAGGAAATTGAAATAAAGGAATTCTGGGAAGTAGTTCAACCCTGGCAGCTTGAAATGAAGAATTACAAAGAATCAAAACTGCAGAAAATAAAATCTGCCGGCAGATAAATTACAAATAATTAGCTGAAACAAATTAAAACCTGTATATTTTTGAATTTTAGAAAAAGCCCTCAGGCAATCCGGGCAATAAGAACAAAATATATTAATAATTTAAATTTACAAAAAATGGAAAATGTAGTAGCAGGTGTTGATATTGGCGGAACAAACACTGTATTCGGACTTGTAGATAAGGCAGGCAAAGTATTGGCTGAAGGTCATCTCAAAACAACTGATTATCCTGAAGTCACTGATTTTGTGAGAGCATTGGGTTCAGAAATTAAAAAACTTGTTTCGGACCACGGAAATGTCGAACTGGCCGGAGTAGGAATAGGGGCGCCTGATGCCAATTATCACAGAGGAACTATTGAACATGCACCAAATCTTGCATGGAAAGGGATAGTTCCACTGGCCGATCTTGTCAAAAAAGAAGTTGGGGTACCGGTTGTCGTTACGAATGATGCAAATGCAGCCGCAATGGGGGAAATGATCTTTGGCGGAGCAAAAAACATGAAGAATTTTATTGTACTGACACTTGGAACAGGTCTGGGCAGCGGAATAGTAATCGACGGGAAAATGGTTTATGGTCATACTGGTTTTGCAGGGGAGGTAGGTCATATGACAGTTGTTCCGGGAGGGAGAGTCTGCGGTTGTGAGAGGAAAGGCTGCCTTGAAGCATATGCCTCCGCATCAGGTCTTGTCAGGACAGTATCAGAATTAATCAGCGAGATGAGGGAGGAGAGTATATTAAGAGATGTCCCGCCATCACAGCTTACGGCAAAACAAATTTCCGAGGCTGCCTCAAAAGGCGATCCTGTTGCCGTCAAAGCAATGGAATACACTGCAGAAAAGCTTGGCTTCGGCATAGTCAATTCTATAGTGTTTTCAAGTCCGGAGGCTATATTTCTTTTTGGAGGGCTCGCTCAGGCAGGAGAGGCAATCTTTGCTCCAGTCAGAAAATATCTGCAGCAATACAATTATATATTGTTCAAAGATACAGTGAAAATACTTCCATCAGGTGTTCCTGAAAGTAATGGCGCTGTTCTTGGATCTGCTGCCCTTATTCTGAACGAACTCTCATAGAGCTTGTCCTTGCTTGCAAAGCGGAGTTTTTATTTTATTTTTGGGTTGTTATGACCTGAAGTATTATGGATCGGATAATAAAATATTTGGAGGTTCACAGGCTTGAATTCAAGACAGAATATCCGGGACTTGATGAAATATCCGAAAAGATTGACAGCCTGAGCATAAGAAATCCGGTTGAAGAAATTAACTGGAAGGAGTTCGCGTATAAGCCTGATGTCAGTTTTGCCTTAGCATATACTGACAGGGAAATTCTTCTGAAATATTATATTACCGAGAACTGGTTCAAGGCAGAGAAGACTGAACCAAATCAGATGGTATGTGAAGATTCATGCGTGGAGTTTTTTGTTTCTCCTTCTGACGACGGTATTTATTATAATCTTGAGTTCAATGGAATCGGGACATGTCTTATGGGATCAGGTACTCGAAGGGATAACAGTAATAGAGCTGATCCTGAGATAATTAACAGGATCAGGCGAAAGACTTCCGTCGGCGAAAAAGTTATTGTGGAAGAGACCGGCAGTTTTTCATGGACAATCACGCTGGCTATCCCTCCAGATATTTTCTTTCACCATGACATTTCATCGCTGAAAGGAAGAGTATTCAGGGCTAATTTTTACAAATGCGGAGACAAACTACCAGTCCCGCATTATGTGACCTGGAATTCTGTTAAGACGGAAAAGCCTGATTATCACCGCCCGGAATTTTTTGGACTATTGAAATTTGTATGAGGTACCCCGGTCAAATCATATTTTACACAGGGAAAGA
>Ga0315283_10006057_pt1 | contig 10749 bp, 8 predicted proteins | sample YL17G09_0_MG_FD_204541 | JGI IMG/M metagenome (GOLD analysis project Ga0315283, IMG submission 204541) | Sediment microbial communities from Yellowstone Lake, YNP, Wyoming, USA - YL17G09_0 | ecosystem: Environmental > Aquatic > Freshwater > Lake > Sediment | place: USA: Wyoming | collected...
AGCGACGGCGCGCTGTCGCTTAGGAACGGCACATCGGGCAAGGTGGCGTACTCGACCAGGTCGCCCGAAATCTCGAGCTGCAGGGTCGAGTGCTCGTGCACGACCGGGGCGCCGCCCTCGCGCGAGACCACGGCGGCGCCGATCAAGAACAATCCCATGCAGAGAATCAAGACTTGGCAGATGAGCATCGCCAAGAGAAGCCGCAAAAACCGCCCGAGCATTCCGCACCCCCGCTGTTGGCGGGGAGCATACTCCGAATCCAAGGGCCGATCCAACGCACAAACGGCGCCGGCTGCGGCCGGCGCGCGGTGTGTCGCCATACCGGCTGCGGCCGGCGCGCGGTGTGCTGCCTTGCCGGGCGCACTCCGCACTCCGTGTGTTGCCTCGCCGGGCGGGGCCGCCTAGACTGAGCGCCGCGGGCCGCAACCAACCGGCCCCGGGAGGCGATTCGTGGTCCGGAGTGGCGGCGGTCTGCAGGCCATCTTCTATTCGTTGCGCAAAGCCCGCGAGTCGGGTGGGTTGTGGTCCTTCTACCGCCGCATGCGCGAGCGCAACACGTGCAAGACGTGCGCGCTCGGCATGGGCGGCATGAAGAACGAGGCGGGCGGCGGCCTGGAGGTCTGCAAGAAATCCTTCCAAGCGCAGGCGGCCGATATGCAGCCGCCTCTCACCGATGACTTCTTCGAGCGCCGCTCACTCGCGGACTTGTTGCGCATGGATCACAAGCAGCTCGAGGATGCCGGCCGCATCGGCTTCCCGGTGCTCCTGGAGCCCGGCGCGGGGCATTTCCAGCGTATCGGCTGGGACAAGGCGCTGGACATCGCCGCCGAAGCGCTGCGAACCACGCCGCCGCGTGCGTCGATGTTCTACATGTCGGGTCGCAGCAGCAACGAAGCCGCATTTCTGCTGCAGGTGTTTGCCCGCGTCTACGGCACGAACAACGTCAACAATTGCTCGTACTACTGCCATCAGGCGTCCGGGGTGGCGCTTAGCTTGTCGTTGGGCACGGGCACGGCCACGGTGTCGCTCGAGGATCTCGAGCACGCCGACTTCGTGCTCTTGGTGGGCGCCAATCCGGCGTCGAATCATCCGCGCATGATCTCGCGGTTGATCGACGTCCGCCGGCGCGGCGGCAGCGTCGTCGTGGTCAATCCGTTGCGGGAAGTGGGCTTGGAGCGCTTCCGGGTGCCGTCCCGGCCATTGTCCATGCTGTTCGGGTCGCGGGTTTCGGATGTGTATGTTCAGCCGCACATCGGTGGCGATGTGGCTTTTCTGAAGGGCGTGGCCAAGATCGTGCTGGAGCGCGGCGCCGTGGACCGGGCGTTCGTGGCGGCGCACACGACCGGCTGGGACGCCATCGAGGCGGACTTGGCCGCGGCGCGCTGGGAAGATTTGGAACGCGCCAGCGGCGTGACTCGCGCCACCATGGAGGACGTCGCGACGCGGTATATGCGCGCCGAGCGCGCCATGTTCCTTTGGGCCATGGGTGTGACGCATCACGTGCATGGCGTGGACAACGTGCTGGCGATCGTCAATCTGGCCCTCCTGCGCGGCATGGCGGGCAAGCCCGGCGCCGGGTTGCTGCCGATTCGCGGCCACTCCAACGTCCAGGGCGTAGGTTCCGTGGGCGTGGCCCCAGCCCTGAAGGAAGCGTTCATCGCCGCCATGGAGTCGGCCTATGGCGTCCAAATGCCGCGCGAACCCGGCTACGATACTTACAACGGCATGCTCGCTATGGAAGACGGCCGCATCCGCACCGCCGTCTATCTCGGCGGCAATCTATACAATGCCAACCCGGATGCGGAATTCACGGCGCGGGCGATGCAGCGCGTTCAGACCGCCATCTACATCTCGACCAAACTCAATCCGGGGCACTTCCACGGCCGCGGACAGCGGACGCTGATCTTACCGGCGCGCACCCGCGATGAGGAGTCACAGGCGACGACGCAGGAAAGCATGTTCAACTACGTCCGTTTGTCGGTGGGCGGCGCGCGGCCCGCAACTCCCGAAACCCGCTCGGAAGTGGACATCGTGGCGTCGCTCGCGGCGCGGGTTCTGCCGCAGGGCGCCGTCGACTGGTCACGCTGGAAGAGCCACCGGGATCTCCGCCAAGAAATGGCGAAAGTCGTGCCGGGCTATTCTGAAATTGCGTCCATCGATGCCAGCAAGCGCGACTTCACGATCGCCGGGCGCATCCGCCACACCCCGGAGTTCGCGACGGCCGACGGCCGGGCGGCATTCCACGTCACCGCGGTGCCACCGGAGATCATCGGCCCCGGCGAGCTGCGTTTGGCGACGATCCGCTCCGAAGGCCAGTTCAACTCGGTCGTGTACGACTACGAGGACGTCTACCGCGGTGCCGATGGCCGCGATGTCGTGTTCATGAGCGCACACGATGCGCACGACCTGGACCTGCACGCCGGCGACCGCGTGATGTTGGTGACCGGCACCGGGCGCTACGGCCCGGTGCGCGTGCTGTTGCGGGATATCCGGCCCGGGAACTTGGCGGCGTACTATCCGGAGGCCAACGTCCTCGTGCCGCGGCGCATCGACCCGCGTTCCCTGACCCCGGCGTTCAAGTCGATTGCCGTGCGCGTCGAGCGCGCTGCCGCCGGCGTTGCACCCCAAGAGGCTGCGGCTCTAGCGGGCCGCTGATTCATGGTCATGGATGTTCCAGAATCCGTTCTCGTTCTGCGGGTCAAGCCGCACGCCAAGCGCGCCGGGCTGATCGGCTGGCACGGTGATGCACTGAAGCTCGCAGTACGCGCCGCACCCGAGCGTGGCCGCGCGAACGACGAAGTGATGACGGTGCTGGCGGCGGCGCTCGACCTGCCGGTGGGCGCCATCGAGTTGGAGTCCGGTACTGCATCTCAGGACAAGCGCGTCCGGGTGCGGGGTCTGGATGCATTGGAGCTACGCCGTCGCATCGACGCGGCGCTGGGAGGCTCGTCATGACCGAACTCGAGATCGACGCCGCCGCCTTGGCCGCGATGCGCGCGAGCACGCCGGACCTGCAGTTGGTCGATGTCCGCGAGGACTGGGAAGCCGCCATCGCCCGCCTGGCGGGGGCACTGCACATTCCGATGGGCCAGATCGCGGTGCGGCTGCAGGAGCTGGACCCCACGAAGCCGGTCGTCGTGTACTGCCACCACGGCATTCGCAGTCTGAATGTGGCGTTAGCGCTGCGGTCGCGCGGCTTCGCCGATGTCCGCAGCTTGCGCGGCGGCATCGACCGCTGGTCGACGGAAATCGACCCCAGCTTGCCGCGGTATTGAGAAACCCGACGAGGGAGCTTCCCATGGCTGCACGCCGCAGCACTCCTGCCAAGCGGGCCCCTGCAAAACCCAGGCGTACGCCGTCGCCGGCCGCGGCGCCTCCCGCCGCGCCGCCGCTCGTCGCCCCAGCGGCCGTGGTGGCTTCGCCGCCGCTCCCGCCTGAGATCGCCGCGGAGTTGGCGCATGCCGCCAAGGATCCCGCGGTGCGCACCGCGGCGTGGAAGAGTCCCGCGGCGGTCGCCGAGGTGTTGCAGGAAATCGCCACGCTCTTACTGCTCACCAATGCCAATACGTTCAAGGTCCGGGCGTACGAGAATGCCGCCCGCATGCTCGCGGGCGTGGGCGAGGACTTGGATGAGCTGCTGCAAAAGGGCGGCCTGGACGAGCTTCCGGGGGTCGGCACGAGCATTGCCGAAAAGATCGCACATCTGGTGCGCACCGGGGAACTGCCGTACTTGGATGAACTGCGGGCGCAAGTGCCGGCCGGGGTCCTCGACATGATGAAGATTCCCGGGCTTGGACCCAAGAAGGCACTTGCGTTGCATGATGGCCTGGCGATCCGCTCCATCGAGGAACTCGACGCCGCATGCCGCGCAGGGCGGCTCGAGGGACTGCGCGGCTTCGGCGCCAAGACCGCGGCGAACATCCTGCAGGGAATCGAGCAGGTCCGGCGCGTGCGCGGCACGTTTCTTTGGAGCTTTGCGTATGCTCTGGTGATGCCGGTGGTGCAGGCGCTGCAGGCACACCCCGCAGTGCAGCGGGTCGAGTACGCGGGCAGTTTGCGCCGGCGCAAGGAAACGGTGCACGACGTGGACCTGCTGGTCGCCACCGAAGATGCGCCCGCGGTCATGGCGGCGTTCGCGCACGGCGCGTGGGCGGCGCGCATCCTGGGAAGCGGCTTGACCAAGACCAGTGTGGTCCATCCGGCGGGCCTGCAACTGGATCTTCGCGCCGTGACGCTGGCGCAGTATCCATTTGCGCTGCATCACTTCACCGGTTCGAAGGAGCACAACATCGCCATGCGCGGCCGCGCGCAACGCCTGGGTATCAAGATGAACGAGTACGGGCTGTTCCGCGGTGAGGAACTGCTCGCGTGCCGCGATGAAGCGGCGATCTTTGCAGCCTTGGATCTGCAGTTCGTCCCGCCGGAAATGCGCGAGGACCGTGGAGAGATCGAAGCTGCGGAGACGGGCGCGATGCCGCGCCGTTTACTGGAATTGTCCGACCTCCGCGGCGCATTCCATGTGCACACGGATGCCGGCGATGGACGCGCTTCCCTTGAAGCAATGGTACGCGCCGCCCACGCCCTGGGCTGGGAGTACATCGGCATCGCGGACCACGGCCCGGCGGCCGAATGGGCGAACGGCCTGGACGCGAAGCGCTTCGACGCGCAGCGGCGAGCCGTCGACGCGCTGCGCAAACGGCTGCCGCAGATCCGGATCCTGCATGGGGTCGAGGCCGGGATTCAGCTCGACGGCTCGCTCGATCTCGAGGATACGGCGTTGGCAACATTCGATTTCGTGATCGCAGCGCTGCATACCGCCTTGCATCTGGGGCGCGACGAACAGACGAAGCGGATCCAGCGGGCCCTTGCGAACCCGCGGGTCACCTTTCTGGCGCATCCCACCGGCCGCATTCTGCTCGAACGGCCCGGGTGCGATGCGGACTGGCGCGAAGTGTTCGCCGCCGCGGCGGAGCATGGTGTGGTGGTAGAAATCACCGCACATCCATATCGCATGGATGTCGACGGCCTGAATGCGGCGCTGGCGCGCGAACAAGGCGCACTGCTGGCCATCGCACCCGATGCGCACGACGTGGCCGGGCTTGGATACCTGGAGTATGGTGTGGGCTCGGCGCGCCGCGGTTGGCTCGAGCCGGGTCACGTCCTGAACACCCGTAGCGCCCATGATGTCGAGGCGTTCCTGCGCCGCCGGCGGGAATCGGAAGGACGGGTCCGATGACGGTTCGAAAGGCTAAAGCCGCAAAGCCGCCGCGCCGCGCCGCGCGCTCCGCGGCCCGGAAGCCCCGGCCCACTGGAACCGCCACGTCCAGCCGGCCGCGTGTGCAAGCAGCTAAAAGGGCCAAACCGTCCGCCGCAAGACGGCCGTCGCGCCCTGCACGCCATGCCGACCGCGCTCCGCGTGCCCAAGAGATCGTCGCCCGTCTCGAGCGGGCGTATCCGCAAGCGCACTGTGCGCTTCTGCACGACAACCCGTTGCAGTTGCTGGTCGCGACCATTCTCTCCGCCCAGTGCACCGACGCCCGGGTCAACATGGTCACGCCGGCGCTTTTCGCGCGCTTTCCCGACGCGGAAGCTTTTGCCGAGGCGCACGTTATCGAGGTGGAGGAACTCATCCGCAGCACCGGGTTTTTCCACAACAAGGCCAAGAACATCGCCGGTTGCTGTCAGGAATTGATGGCGCGTCATGGCGGCAAGGTGCCCGCCGACCTCGACGCGTTGGTTCAACTTCCCGGAGTCGGGCGCAAGACCGCGAATGTGGTGCTGGGAAATGCCTTCGGCATTCCCGGTGTGGTCGTCGACACACACGTCGGGCGCCTTTCCCAGCGCCTAGACTTGACTTCGAACCAGGACCCGAACAAGATCGAACCCGATCTCATGGCGATCGTGCCGCGCGACAAATGGACGCTGTTGGCACATCTCCTGATCGAGCATGGGCGCCGGGTTTGCAAGGCGCGTTCTCCGCAGTGCGGAGCGTGTGTTTTGTCCGACTTGTGCCCTTCGAGTCTGGCCTGATCCGCGGCGTGCCGCGCTTCGGCATTGCAGACTCGAGCCGCGTGTGGGGATGGGGAAACGGGCGCCCGCCCGCTGGGATTTGGGATGCGGAGCCTCGCGTTCGAGCTCACGAGCCGCCTGGAACTGCCGCTGCGCGGTGACGTGCGCTGGTGCGATTCGCGCGGTCCCATGCCCGCGGTCATCGTGTGCCACGGATTCAAGGGCTTCAAGAACTGGGGTTTCTTCCCGTGGATTGGCGAACGCCTGGCGCAGGCTGGATTCGTCTCGGTGTGCTTCAACTTCTCGGGCTCGGGCGTCGGCGCCAACCTGTACGAGTTCGACGAACTGCACCGGTTCGAGGCCGATACGATCTCGGCGCAAATCGCCGACTTGGGCACCGTGCTCGACGCCCTCTTGGGGGGCCGGCTCGGACCGGCCGTCGTGCAGCCGGGGCAGGTGGCGGTCTTGGGACACTCGCGCGGCGGCGGCATCGCGGTGGCGCACGCCCGCGAGGACCTGCGGGTGCGAGCGGTGGCGACGTGGGCCGGCGTGGCATGCGCCCGGCGTTGGCCCGAGGCGGACATTCGCGCTTGGCGGGCCCGCGGGTTTCAGGATTTTCCGAACGCCCGCACCGGGCAAATGATGCGGATCGGCACCGCGCTGCTCGACGATCTGGACGCCCATGTGGGGCGCTTCGATCTGCCGCGCGCGGCGTCTGAACTGCGGGTGCCGTTCTTGGTCGTGCACGGTAGCGCCGATGCGTCGGTGCCGGCCTGGGAAGCCAGCGCGCTGTATGGTGCCGCAGCGCCAGGCATGGCCGAGTACTTGCTGATTCCGGGGGCCGGACACACGTTCGGCGCGGAACACCCATGGAAGGGTCCCACGGCGGACGCGGAACGCGCGCTCGATCACACGATCGCCTGGCTGAACCGCCAGTGGGCGAATGCGGGGAGCAGGACATGAGCGACGAACGGAAAGAACTCGCGCCGGGCGTGGCGGACGAGCCGGTTGCGCAGCCGGCCACGGTGCCCGCCGCGGTCGCCGCACCCCCTCCAGCCGTTCCGGCAGCGCCCGTGTCCAGTGTTTCGGTGGCGCCGGTCGTGAAGGTGGCAGCGCCCGTCGCGGCAGCCCCGGCCGCCGCCGCGGTGAAAACCACAGCTTCTTTCAAGAACGTGACTCCGCCGGTGTCCGGCGATTTCGCAGGCCCGTTGGTGCGGCCCGCTACCGCGCGGCCTATTCCGGCGGGCGCCACGCCCATCCGCAACGCCGGACAATCCGCCGTGAGCCCGGCGCCCGTTCGCGTCCCCGGCGGCACGGCGCGGCCCGCGATTGCGAGCGGTCCGCGGTTCGACTCGCGCGCCGTGTTCGATCCGGTGCAAATCCGTCACGATTCGCGCACTTGCCGTGACTTGACCCGCGCCAGCAAGAAAGAATGGCTGGTGACCAACGGTCTCGGTGGTTACGCCATGAGCACGATCCCCGGCCTGAACACGCGCCGCCATCACGGCTTGCTCGTCGTCACCCAGCGCAATCTCGCCAACCGCGCCGTGGTGCTCTCCAAGATGGACGAAATCCTCGACTTGCCCGGCGGACCGCTGGCGCTCGACACCAATTTCTATCCGGGCGTGGTGCATCCGCGCGGCTTCGAGAACATCGAGACCTTCAGCACCTACCCGTTCCCGACGATCGTCATGGCGGGTCCCGGATGGCGATTGGAAAAGACCATCCACTTGGTGCACGGTGACAACACGGTCGTGGTCTCTTACCGCATGCTGCCGGCATCGCGCGCCCGGCGTGGCAAGAAGGGGAAGGCCGTGCTGGGCGCGCCCGCCGGCGCGACCGACGCCATCCTGCGCGCTGAGACGATCGGGGAAGCGGCGGGTGTGGACGGACCTGCGGACGACGACGCGGTGGCGCCGCTCGACAGCCTGAAGCTGCGAGTGCGGCCGCTGTTCGCCTTCCGGAACATTCAATCGCTGGTGTTGGAAAACGACCGCATTCAGCGCGCCGTCGGCGTGCATGCATACGAGCAAACCGGTTCCGTGGCGCGGTTCACGCCCTATCCGGAATGGGAGCCGGTGTACCTGGTGAGTCCGCAGGCGGCCTTCGTCACAGCGCCGGACTGGTACAAGAACGTCGAGTATCCGCAGGAGCGGTACCGCGGCTTGGACTTCCGCGAAGACTTGTGGACGTACGGGTACTACGAGTACGAACTGCGGCCCGGCAATACGCTGTCGATCGCCTGTACGCTGACGCCGCCCGAAAAGCGGGCGCCGGTGTGGCCCGAGGAGCGCGAAATGGCGCGCCGCGGGCAGAGCATGCAGCAAAGCCCCGACGACAAACCGCTGGCGCGCCGCTTGACGCTCGCCAACGAACAATTCATCGTGCGGCGCGAGCGCGACGTGGTGACGGTCTTGGCCGGGTACCCGTGGACCGTGGACAGCACGCGTGACACGCTGGCGGCCTTGCCCGGCATGTTCCTGGTGACCGGCCGCTATCGCGAAGCGAAATCCATTCTGCGGACGTATGCGCGCGCCCTGGAGCGTGGGCTGCTGCCGAACCACTTGCCGGATGGCGCGGAGCGGCTCGAGTTCGGATCCGTGGACGCCACCCTGTGGCTCTTCGTCGCCATCTTCAAGTACCTGCAGTACACCGGTGACTTCGACTTCGTGAAGACCGAGTTGCGCATTCCAATGCTGGAGACGATTCGCTACTACAGCGAGGGCACGAAGTACGGGATCCGCGTCGATGGCGACGGCATGCTGCGTTGCGGCGAACCCGGCATGTCGCTCACCTGGATGGATGCGCGCGTCAACGATGCGCCGGTGACCCAGCGTGCCGGCAAACCCGTGGAAGTGAACGCGCTGTGGTACAACGCGCTGCGGGTCATGGAACGCTTGGCCGTGCGGTTCTCGATTCCCAGCGACATGGCGCGCTTCGGCCGCATGGCGGACAAGCTGGAAGAGAACTTCCTGCCGGTGTTCTGGAATGCCGATGCCGGCTGCCTGCACGATGTGGTCGACTACGAGGGTGGCGACGGCCGCATCCGGCCGAACCAGTTGCTGGCGATCAGTTTGCCGTTCCCGCTCCTGGACAGCGAGAGCGCGCAAAGCGTCGTGCGGGTCGTGACCGAGAAACTGCTGACGCCGATGGGCGTGCGCACGCTGTCGCCGGACGATCCCGATTTCCGCGGTGTGTACGACGGCGACGCCAAGCAGCGTGACAGCGCGTTGCACCAGGGAACCGTCTGGGCATGGCTGCTCGGACCCTACATTTCAGCGCTGGTGAAGGCGAACGGCCCGGCGGCGCGGATCGAGGCTGCCAAACTCCTGAAGCCCTTCGAGCAACACATGATGGAAGACGGCTTGGGCCACATTTCCGAGATTTTCTGGGGCAACGCGCCGCATTGGCCGCGCGGCATGCCCGCGCATGCGCTCGCGGTGGCGGAACTGTTGCGGGCGTATGTCGAGGACATCCTCGGGCAAACGCCGGGTCAAAAGCCCAACGTGCAGGATTCGCCGTTGCGCAGCCGCTGACATCGTTCCCGGGCGTCGCCCGGTTCCTAACCGCTGCTGGGGAGCTTTTCCCCTTGGTGCAGGTACTTGCGCGCCCGTGCACTCCGTCCGTACTCTCGACCTGGCGCTTGGCGTGGCCGGGAGCCGGAAGCGAGGCATGGCGTGAATCTGCTGAAGACGACCTTCTTGATGGCGCTCTTGACTGCCCTGCTCGTGTGGGTGGGCGACCTGCTGATGGGCCGGCAGGGCATGTGGCTCTTCCTGGTCATAGCGGGCGTCATGAACTTCGGCGCCTACTGGTTCTCGGACAAGCTCGTCTTGAAGATGTATCGCGCGCAACCGGTCACGGCGGCCGAGGCGCCGGAACTGCATGCCATCGTACGCGAACTGACACAGCGCGGCAATTTGCCGATGCCGGCCGTTTATGTGGTCCCGAGCGAATCACCCAACGCCTTCGCAACCGGACGCGACCCGCAGCACGCTGCCGTCGCGGTCACTCACGGGATCTTGGGAATTCTCACGCGCGAGGAACTCGCCGGCGTGCTGGGCCATGAATTGGGCCACGTGCGCAATCGCGACACCCTCACGAGTTGCATCGTCGCCACCGTCGCGGGCGCCATCACGATGTTGTCGCGCTCGGCCATGTGGTTCGGCGGCGGCCGGCGCGATGGGGAGCGCAGCGGCGGCAATCCGCTCGTCGCCATCGCGGCACTCATTTTAGCGCCCATTGCCGCCATGCTGGTGCAGATGGCCATCTCCCGCACCCGGGAATTCGCCGCCGATCGGGCCGGCGCCGAGCTGTCGGGCCGGCCGTTGGCCTTGGCGTCTGCGTTGCGCAAGCTCGAGCGTGGCGCGACCGCCATTCCGATGGGGATGGCGACCGAGGCGACCGCGCATCAGTTCATCGTCAATCCGCTTCGCGGCGGCCTGGCGGGCCTGTTCTCGACGCATCCCCGCACCGACGACCGCGTGGCGCGCTTGGAAGAACTCGCGCGCACCATGGTGCCCGGCATCACGCGCGGCTGAACCATGGGAGACGCAGCGTGGCGATTCTGAAGTGTTCGCATCTGGGCAATCCGGTACTGCGCCGCGTCACCGTCAAGGTCGACCCGGCGGAACTGGCCACGCCCGCCATGCAACGCCTCATCGATGACATGTTCGAGACGATGCGTGAATACGACGGTGTCGGCCTCGCGGCGCCGCAGGTGCATGTATCCAAGCAACT
>Ga0315283_10006059_pt1 | contig 10747 bp, 10 predicted proteins | sample YL17G09_0_MG_FD_204541 | JGI IMG/M metagenome (GOLD analysis project Ga0315283, IMG submission 204541) | Sediment microbial communities from Yellowstone Lake, YNP, Wyoming, USA - YL17G09_0 | ecosystem: Environmental > Aquatic > Freshwater > Lake > Sediment | place: USA: Wyoming | collected...
GATAATGGCATGTCCGGACGGCGTTGATATTACACTGCTTGAACAACGTGATGTCCTTCAGCATCATCTCGTCCGAGATCACATGTGCGGAGATGCCGTCATGTTCATGGCGGTTGACCCCCTTGATGCGGATTCGCACCCCGTTCACGAGAAGCAACCCGGCACGGATTTCAACGGTGCGGAAGCCCGTTTTGCAGGTCGCCACTTCGGTGATCGCCCCGGAAGGATCACCCAGAGAAAGGAGAATCGTGTAGAGGCCGGGCGTTTCCGCTGTCCACTTTCGCGGCCTCTGAACTTCGCAGGAGAAAACGGCAACAGCCGATGTGTCAGTTACTGCCTGGACGGGAGCAGTGATGCGTGCGACCGTGGCTCCGGCGGAATCCATCAATACCATCTCCACTGTATGACCGGCCAGAGTGCGGGAGGGACCCTGGGAAACAAGATCCACCGACACGTCCAGCTTTCCGTTCATGTACTTTTCGTCCAGACCCGCCTGCACCCAGAAGTCGCGTATGCGGACTTTCGGAGTTGACACGAGGAAGACATCCCGCTCGATGCCGCTGATCCGCCACATATCCTGACATTCCAGGTATGTTCCGTCGGACCACCTGTACACTTCCAGCGCGACGCTGTTGAGACCATCGCGAAGGAAGGGGGTGATGCGCCATTCTGCCGGAGTTTTGGAATCTTCACTATATCCGACCCGCACGCCGTTAATCCAGATATAGAATGCAGACTTCACCGCGCCGAAATGGATAAACACCTCACGCCCCGACCAGCCCGGGGGAATCGTGAACCAGCGCTTGTATGATCCCACGGGATTCGTGTCATGCGGGATGTGCGGCGGATCGGGCTTGCCGGGAAATTCGTACGGTTGATTCACGTAGATCGGCACGCCGTACCCCTGGAACTCCCAATTGGAGGGGACGCGCAGAGAATCCCAGCTGTTCACGTCGTACCGGTCCTGCTCGAACCCGGCAGGCCGGTCCGCGGGCCGGGGAACCCACCGGAACTTCCACATGCCATTGAGTGAAAAGACAAATGGCGATTGCCGCCTGTCCACGGTAAGTGCGGTCCGGACATCAGGAAACGGCACGAAGGTGACGTGCGGCTTCTCGGTGTTGATGCTGAACACCCGGGGGTTTTCCCAGTCGGGAAGATCAGAGACGGCTGGTGTGGATTGACAGAAAAGAAGTGCAGGAAGGGCAATAAGTGTAGAGACAAGGAAGACAGAACGGGAAACCGTACGATCGGCGGTCATGAATAATCCTCGGAAGAGTGGGGCACATGACAACTGCGTACCTTAGCGTTTCCCCGTTGAAAAAGCAAGATGCGGGGCTAGGGCATTTTCAGTTTTTTCAGTTTGGGCTCGATCACAAATTTGCAGTAGGGCGCGTTTGGATTATTGCGAAAATAGTCCTGGTGGTAGTTCTCAGCCTTGTAGAACGCCGTCAAGGGTGTGATCTCGGTGACGATAGTGTCCTTTAATCCCTTCTGGGCCTCGGTGCGCGATCGCTCGGCGACGGCCTTTTGCGTGTCGGAATGGTAGAAGATCGCTGAGCGGTATTGCGTACCGGCATCCGCTCCCTGACGGTTCATCGTGGTCGGGTCATGCGCCTCCCAGAACACTATGAGGAGTTTCTCGTAGCTGATCTTTGAGGGATCGAAGACGATTTGCGCCACCTCGGCATGTCCCGTTGTTCCCGTGCACACCTGTTCATAGGTGGGGTTTGCCCTGCGGCCCCCGGTGTAACCGGCTGAAACCGACATCACGCCTGGAAGACGTTCAAAAACCGCCTCCACGCACCAAAAACAGCCGGCGCCAAATGTCGCCGTATCCTTTTGTGAAGTGCTTTGAGCCATACTATCCATGGATGTTGTCATGAGAGCCAGCGCGAGCATGATGGTTATTCGATTGTTCATAACTTCATAACACCGCGGGCCCTACGGGAGTTCGCCGAAAACGAGGTGAGATTGCTGCGGGCTCATTCATGGCCGATGTGGTTCAACAGAAACAATCGCGCATGGTTCGCTGCGCGGACTTGCAAGGATGCGGGTTTCCGGGAGGCCAGCGCTGTGGAGCGTCCCTTGCATGGATGCCAGAGCCAGCGCGGGCGTATTGCATTCCCTGCTGAGATGGGCCAGCACAATCGCCTGCGGTGGGATGTCTGTATGTCCCAGAATGTCCGACACAAAACGCGCCGACTGATCATTGGAGAGATGGCCGATGTCACGGATCCGCTGTTTCAGCCAGTCAGGCCGGCGGGAGGATGCAAGCATCTGTACATCGTGATTGGATTCGATGACGACCGCGTGTGCGCCCGCAAAACGGCGGGCCAGCCCTTCCGGCGGGTAGCCAAGATCGGTGGCCAGCGCAACGCTGCTCCTGCCGATCAGTGTCGCATGATGGACCACATAGCCGAACGTTCCGCCGGAAGCGTCGTGCGGAACGGGAAACGCTTCAACGTCAAACCCTTCGACGGCCGCGGTATGGTCGCTCATCGGCTTCAGCAATCCTTTGTCGCGTGCTCTGCGGGCTGATGCGTAGCGGAGCGTGAGATCGTCAGCGACGGAGGATGGACAGACAATGTGGATGCGCAGATCCAGCAGCCGGCGGAGCGTTTCCGGGTGCACATGGTCGCGGTGCGTATGGGTGATCAGGACCCCGCCGATGGACCGTACGGACAGGCCCACGTCCTGGAGATGGCGGCTGATATAGCGGAGACTGAATCCGCAGTCCACAAGCAGGCCGCGTCCGTCATTCCACACAACGGTACAGTTACCCGCACTCGAACTTCCCAGTACACGAAGAAACATCCGTCCTCGGGATTAGCTGCCGCGTTGTCCGCCGCGTCGCACCGCACCGGCAGGGAAGCCGCCACCGGCACGGTGGGAACTCCCCTTATTGCTCCCCTTTCCGCCCGGTTCGTCGTCCTTGTGGCCAAGACCGGCTTTTCCCCCCTGACCGGGCTTGCCGGATGCAGGGGCATCCACTTCCTTTAACGCCAGCGGATACTCGGTGAGTTTGTTCCCGCGCAGGCCTTCGATCGCCGCTTTGGCCTGCACGTCGTCGGGCATTTCCACGAAGGCAAACCCCGTGGGCTTCCCGGAGATCTTGTTCATTTCGATCTTTACTGACCCCACCGTGCCGTGCGTTCCGAACAGGGCGCGCAGTTTGGTTTCGTCGATGTCGCGGGGAAGATTGGCAACATGAATATGCATGCTGTACTCCATGGCAAGTGAGACATTACGGAAGAGCGTCTTGTCCGGCAGCCGGAGCCCCGGCAGCCACATCGGGCAGCTTCACCGGAGGCGGCGCGAAGCCCACCACCGCACCCGAGCGTACGCGCGCGAGATACGGGGAAAGTGTGGTGCCCGGGAGGGTGCGGACGCCGTCTTCTATCCTGATCGGCCCGATTCCGGTTCCCGCGCCGATGATACAGTTTGCCCCGATCTCGATGATCCCGTACCGGAACTTCCCGGCACCTTCATACGCGTGCACGGTAAGGCGGGTAAATGCACCGAGTAACGTGTTATCTCCAATAAAAACCAGTTCGGGCCGGAAGTGGTCCAGCCAGACCATTTGCATGATCTCCGCATTCTTCCCGATATGTGCACCCATCCACCGGTAGAGGCGATTCTTGAGCGGGTTTCCTTTCATCACAAATGAAACCGTCACCTGCAGGAGCACGAGCACACGCCGCCAGAGGGGGAAATTCAGCACACGCCAGTTGATGGCGTCAGGGTCTTCGGGTGCGCCCAGGCCCGAAATTGTATAGTGACGCTGTCCGGGTGTGAGAAACGCCTCAAGCCGTGACGCACCGTCGGCTGTATCGGGATCGATGGTGGCAAGATCCACACCTTTCCCCCGGGCGGTCTTGGAAATATAGATCGACCGTTTTTTCTTGCGCGCCTGCCTGATGCCCCGGCGGATGATGTCGGTTGTCACCGCACGCATGACTTCGTCAGGCGTGGACTCCGGTCGCTCGTTGCTGTTCATCGAATATGGCCTCCGCAGTTCCACCGGTTCGCCGGTACGACGCCGGCATCATGCGGATGTTCTTCCGGTTTACTGCGTTCGTGAGATAGCGGTGGAGGATCTTGTAGGTATCGTGATCGAATCGTTGGGTGGCAGATGGATCATGGCGTGTCCCCACGTCGGAGTAATGGGCCGTCGCAAGAAGACACCAGTTGTCCAGCACGTAGACCTCGCCTTCATTCAGCAGCGGATCCCGTTCTTCGATGAGAACCGGTCCGGGGAACGGCCAGGCCTTCACGCGACGGTTGCCGAATGCCAGCTCCACCCGACGGTTGTACGGGCCCGTTGCCTCCCCGCCTATACATGCGCCGTCGCACTGGTGGAGGTGGTGGGCAAAACATGCACCGCGGACGCGCTCCAATCCGAGTAACCGATGACAGAGCCGGTGCTCGCGGGCGATCTTGTGCAAAAACAGTTCTGCCTGCTTCTTATATTTGAAGACGCCGAGGATGGACGTGGTCTCTTCGGTGGAGATACGTTCGACTTCATCAAGGACAACGCTGAGGTACCCCTCCCGCGTCAGAGACCCGCGCGCCAGGATCAACAACCGCGTGCGCCGGGACGCGGTATTGTAGATCGGGCGGAGTTCCTTGATCAGCGCCGACTCGAGCAGCAGGGCGCCAAGCTCACCCGCGGTCCTCCGTACTTCGACCCGGTGGATGTTGCGGCACATCTCCATTTCTTTGCCCGATTGCCCGTCCGCGGCAAAATGGCCGAGCACGCGAGACCGGATACTCTTGCTCTTCCCGACATACAGCAGCTCCCCCTGCGGGCCGTAGAAGAGGTAGACCCCGGGCTGTTCGGGCAACGCCGAGAGTTCCGCGCGATCCATCTGGGGCGGAAGCCGGTTGTCCTTCAATACCGTGCGCAATGCCTTCTCCAGCCGCTCGGCCGGCTCGGTCGCCTGCAGTTGCTCGAGAAACGCCTGAACAACAAGGGCATCACCCAGTGCGCGATGGCGTGATGCGCACTCAATGCCGTGCCGCGTGATGATACTGCTCAGATCATGATGGCGGTGTTGCGGAAACAAGGAACGCGAAAGTTTTACGGTGCACAGACATCGGGCGGTGAACCCCCTGCCCAGACGGGCGAACTCGTTCTTGACGAACGAATAGTCAAACCGCGCGTTGTGAGCCACGAACACGGCCCCCTCCAGAAGATCGTACACCTCGCGCGCCACCTTCGCGAAGACCGGCGCACCCGCGACGTCCCGGTTCGAAATGCCTGTCAGCTGCTCGATCCTGGGATGAATAGTGCACTCCGGATTCAGGAGCGTCTCGTACATCCGCGGGGGTTTCCCGGGATCCAGGCGCACAATCCCGATTTCGATGATACGTCCGTACAGGGCGCTCATCCCGGTGGTTTCCACATCCACAATGGCCAGAGGCCCGGTCATGCCTGCCCCACATGGATTACGGCGTCGCCGTATTTTGCACGCAGCGCGTCGACGGCTTTTAACACCTCTTCGCGTTGCCGTGTCCGTGGATCGAGTGCAAGTTCCAGCTGCTCCCCTTCCTCGAAGTGGGATAGTTGTACGCCCAGGAGCCTCACGGCTCTGCGCCGGTCGTAGGACGCGTAGAAGAGGTCCTTAATTGCCGTAAAGACCACCGCGTCGTGGTCCACCGGTTCCACCGTCCGGGCACGTGTGATAGTTTCGAAGTCGGCATAGCGCAGCTTGAGCTGTATCGTCCGCGCGCGCCAGCCATGGGCCCGGAGCCGGCCGCACACATCCTCGACGAGGGCGCGAAGTTCCCGCTCCATCTGCGCGCCCTCTCGCAGATCCGATCCAAATGTTTCCTCACGTCCGATGCTCTTCCGGATGTGATCTGTTTCCACCGAATCACTACCCCCGCCGTGGACCACATCGTGCAGCCACTCTGCGTGTGCACCCAGGAGCCGGTGCATTTCGGGTAGGGTCAACCGCTGCAGGTCGGCCACCACGGCAAACCCGCGGGAGACAAGAAACGCTTCTGTCTTTGTTCCGATCCCGGGGATGACTCCGATGGGCAGCCGGGCCAGAAAACGTTCTTCTTCACCGGATGGTACGACACATACCCCCGAAGGCTTCACCGTCCCCACGGCGATTTTGGCAACGGTTTTTGTCGTGGCCAGCGCGATCGAACAGGGAAGAGAAAACTCGTCCTGAACCAGCCGCTGCAACTTCGGCAGAAAGGCGCCGAGATCGTGACCGTACAGGTGCTCGCAACCGGTGAAGTCCATGTACATCTCGTCTATCGATGCCCGTTCAACAACAGGGGCAAGTTCACACATCCTGCGGTAGAGCCGGTCCGAAATCTCTCCGTACTCGTGGTGTCGGCCCCGGACAACCGTGAGATGGGGGCAAAGGCGCAGGGCTTTTCCGGTGGGCATTGCCGAGCGTACGCCAAACGCCCGCGCTTCGTACGAGGCGGAAGCAACGACGCCCCGACCCTCCGGTGAACCACCCACGACCACCGGTTTGCCGATGAGACGGGGATCTTTGATTCGTTCTACGGAAACGAAGTAGCAATCAAGGTCCAGATGGGCGATCTGACGGACGTGTGAGGCCATGGGAGATAAGGATACTGAAGCAAGGAACGTACTTCCGTGTGAAAAGTCTACCGCGCGAAGGCCGCCCTGCGGTAAAGAGCGCACCTGCCAAACGCGATTGTCAGAGACTGCTGGCTGGGTATGAGGGCAGGCACGCAGAGACGGTGCCCGGGCGAACGAATGCTGATCACAGGGGGGAGGAAGAGCATGCACCACGGTTCGTCGTGGAGTCGGCACAGGGGGAGGGGGCAAACGCGAAGAGGACACCTGCTCAACTCCCGGCAAAAGCGGAGGAACGAAAAACAGGGCCGGCGGGGGTGACGCTGGATCAGAGTCCGGCACGCATAGAGCGTGCTTTTGTGCACTCACGGCCGCCAGCCGTCAACCACACACCGCTGCGACACCATGACCGGGCTCCGGGAGCAATGTAGCTGAAGGCCCGGTCCCGAAGGCAGTCATTACGTCCCTTTCAGCGAATGGCATCTCTGCAAGTCAGAGAAGCGGAATACGTCCATTACGGTGTCTTCGAAAGCCCCTGTATGACCTTCGCATCCTTGACGCTGTCGTACCACCCGGCATCTTCCTTTGCTCTGGCGAGCAAGGCCGCATCGAACGAAGAGTTCGGCCAGGAAATGAGGATATACGCCGTGTACTTTTTTCCTTTTTTCACCGTCTTCTGCTCACGGATTTTCGTTCCGGTGAGCGTCACTTCTGCGCTCGCCTGCGACGGTCTCCCACAATTCGGCATCTCTTTACCCAACGCCTCGATCACCTTCTGCCAGGACGAATCGACTTTTGAGGCAAGATCACCCCGTGCCGCGACACCGGCCTTGTCGATCGCAAGCTGCATGTCCGGCGCTTCAGCTTTCCCGCGCACAATGAGGTTCACTGTATCCTTCGGCGGAGCAGCAAACCAGGCAGGTTCTTTGACCCGGGAAGGTTTCTTCGTAGACTGGGCTTGTGTTGCTTCGACGGCGGGCCAGAAAGAAAGCACCAGCATGATCAACCCGACATGATGAGAACGGATCATCGCGGCATGCCCAGCAAGACGTAGAACAACCTCATTGAAGGATTGCGCCAGCGGCGCAGGACACGGACACCGTGCAACACGGTCGTCCCGAGATCTTCCTCCCGGATATCACTCCCGATGGAAATCCCCGAATCGTACCGTTGAAGGTATCCCACACCGAACAGGTGGGAGTGGGACATTCTCGCGAGCTCCAGCCGCGCGTTCTTCTCAGCCTCATTCCAGGACGATTGTTCGTAATAGTACGATTCTGATATCCCGACGGCGTACGACATGTCATCGTCCGGCGGCAACGTCGTGACCCAGGGGGGAAGGTCGGAACGGTCAACACGCACCGTGCGGAGGAACTGCTCCGGCACATCGCATCTGGAGGAGCTAGCCAGAACAAGCATGAGACCACCGATGGAGAATGAAGAACGAAGTTTCATGGAATTCGCGACACTCTCGACCAGCGATGTGTCAAAAGATTCTCTCACTGTCGAGGCCACGACGCACGTTCCGGCCTCCGTCGTGATGTACGCCATTCTGCCACTGATGGTAAGTGCTCGATAGCGGACTACATTCTCCGCCGCCAGCAGCAATCCTTGTCCGCCGGTGGTATCCGGATAATACGGCGTTGCGGTGATCCCCACTGCGGCTCCCCCACAGGGGAGATCCCCCTGGTCCAGAAACCAGCGGGGATACTCCTGTGCAAAACTCGCCGTGGAGAGCAGGGCCAACGCGAAGATCCGGATGGCCACCGCGAACACTCTCATGAATTACTGTCCCTGGGTTTTCTTGAACGCTTCGTACTTTTCCGCTTCTTCGTTCAATTCCTTGAATGTCTCGGTAGAACGGAAGCGCGTGTACGACTGATTGTTCGACTTCATGCTCTTCAGCAAGGCGTCGGCGGCCGCTCCAACCGGCAACTGCACGAGAACGTACGCCCGCCACATATTTCCTTCCTGGACCTGCTTCTGCGACTTGACTTTGCTTCCGCTGAGCGTCGTCGAAACGACCGTCTTGCTTGCCTGGGTGAACTGTGAAAGCATCTGCGCATCGGCGCCGGTACCGACCTCTTCCTCAAACTTCTTCTGGATCCCCTGGACGCGGACTTCCATCTGGCGTCCGACTTCGGTCCGGGCTGCCGTAGTGGCTTTGTCGATCGCCAGCTGCAGATCCTGCGACGTCGCCGTGCTCGGCGCGAAGAGGTAATTGGGATCAGACGGAGGATTGGTGAACCACTCGGGGATGTCCCCCGCAGGAACTGATTGTAGAGTCTCCGGACTTCCTCCGCAACCCAGCAACATCAGACTGATGCCAACTGCTACGAACAGAATGCTTGCTGTACGCATATTGCCTCCATGATGATTGTGATGTGAACGTCCCTGGTTTGTTCCCAGTGTGCTGCTGCTTTCCTCTGTGTGCGTGAAACAACTGCTACTCTGCGAGCGCTTTGTCCATTTCTCCTTTTGTCTGTTCTCCGATTTTCTTGCCCATTTTCTGAAGAAGGCGCGCCCCCGCCGTCTCATACGTTGGCCCGCCTTCCTTCTGGTCTTCAAGATTCACACCCCCGAGCACCAGTCCGCTCTTACAGTCGATGATCTTGATGACCGCACGGCCGCTGCTGAAAAACATCTGGGGGTACGGGCTGCTTCGCTCCTCCGCAGTGACCTGACCGAGTATGACGACATCGGCAATCGGCGCGAGCAGGCGTGTGACGTCGTGGTAGTTCGCCGAGGAGATCGCCCCTGCGACCGTCGCCTCCGGCACACTCCCGGTGATTTTTGACTCTTCAATCACCGTGTAACGGCTGTCCAGAAGAGATTTCTGAATTTCTTCCTGTGCGGTCGACTGCGCGCGCGCCTTGCCCAGATTCTTTTCCACGATCCGGATGGCCACGGTGATGTTGGTCCGGCGCGTAAGAAGGAAGGTGAAATCCACAAAGGCGGTGGTCATGCACCGGGTGAGCTCCGGTGATTTCGACGCCAGAACGTCGGCTCCCTCGAGCAGCAGGGAAACACGGATGTGGTTTGACGCCTCACCTCCCTTGATCTCGTTCACCGGAACCGTGAACTCCCCCGCGGCATCGGTGCGTACATCCTTCGGAACCACACCCGTTGCAGGAGCAACGACACTCACGGCGAGGAGCGCATTGGTGACCGGCACCGGACCGCGATCACCGCGGAATGTCAAACGTCCGCGCAGCGGTACGGGCAGCGCCTTGTTCCGGGAGGCAGGTTGTTTGTCGCCTCCCAGGATATCGAACTGCAGGCGGCTGAGGATGGCGCAGAACTGACTCTGCAGGGCCGGGTACACCGGGGCGGGAGGACCCGTGTCGTCCAGGGATGCACTGATCGTGCGTTCCAGGGATGCTTCCGCGAGGCTGATCACCTTCATCGCTTCAAGGTACTGACCGCATGCGGTGTACGGATCGTTGTTTTCGACGGCTTTGCGCCCGGCAAGATGGTACACGCGTGCCGCGGCAGAGGCATCCTCCATCCGCTCCCGAAAGCGGCGTTCGACCTCAGCCTGCGCTATCGCTCCATAGGCATAGATGATGCCGGCATCCTCGTCGAACCACCGTTCGATAACGATGGCTTCCAGCGTCGCTGTGGTGATCTGTTCCGTTGTCGAGGCGTAGGCGTCGGTCAACGACATGTCCTTGCCGGCAGCGGTTTCCTGCACGGTGCGGGCGACGGTGTTCTGAATGCGCACGCGGATCTGCGACCCGATTTGCGCACGCGCCCGGCCTGCCGCTTTCTGCCAGTCATCATCCGCATTCGCAGTCGATTTTTCACTCCCGAGCCCCTGGTACCAGCCCGGTCGCTGTGGCAGATTCGGGAGGTCTTTGGCCCATGCGGGCCGATCCTGTGCATACAGCTGCACGGCGGTTGCCGTCAGCCCCAGCACCAGAAGCAAGAACACGGTATAGCGTTTTATGGTAGCCATGGCCGTTATTGTGCGATTGTGGAAACAAGCATCGTGATGGCATCATACATATCCTGGTCCCGGCACTCTTCACAGATCACCTCGCGCCCCTTGATCACCTTCCCCGTCTCCACCGAGATCAGCCGCGCGGAGAACACCATGCTGGTGCCGAGCTTTCCCACGTTTCCCAGCAGCACCACGTCGGCTTTCAGAATTTTTCCAACACTTAGGCCTTCGTCCTC
>Ga0315283_10006060_pt1 | contig 10747 bp, 12 predicted proteins | sample YL17G09_0_MG_FD_204541 | JGI IMG/M metagenome (GOLD analysis project Ga0315283, IMG submission 204541) | Sediment microbial communities from Yellowstone Lake, YNP, Wyoming, USA - YL17G09_0 | ecosystem: Environmental > Aquatic > Freshwater > Lake > Sediment | place: USA: Wyoming | collected...
ATGCGCCGCGTCGGCCGCCTGAACCAGGAGCAGAAGGACATCCTGGATTGCGCCTGCGTGGAGGGGCTGGAATTCACGTCGACCGTGCTGTCGCTGGCACTGGATGTTCCCAAGCTGAAGTTGCTCAAGACGCTCAAGGAGCTCGAAACGGCCCACAACCTCATCCGCTCTAAAAAGGACAGCTATCTGTTCGACCAGACGAAGGTGCGCGAGGTCCTCTACTCTCAGCTGGGCGAGGAGCTCAGGCGCGAATACCACAGGCTGGTAGCGAAGGCCATCGAGAAGGTATATGAAGGCAAGACCGATGCGGTCTTCGAATCATTGGCACTCCACTATTACGAGGCCGGCGACACGGAGAAGAGCCTGCCCATGCTCGTCAAGGCCGGCGACATGGCGCGCGCCAAGTTCGCCAACCGCGAGGCGGTCGAGTTCTATACAAAGGCGCTCAAGCTGATGGGCATGGACCCTCAGTATTCGGGCGATTCCGTTACGGTGCATGAAAGCCTCGGGGATGTCCAAAGCGTCATGGGCCAATTCGACAGGGCCATCGAGAGCTTCCAGGCGGCAACGGCGATCGTCTCCACGGGAAAGCTCGGCAAGGGGAATAGAGCCCGGCTCATCGCCGCAAGGATGGGCCGCAAGGCCTCCGAGGTCCTTGAGAAGAAGGGCGACTTCGTGGCGGCTGACAATGGCCTGGGCGAGGCGCTGGGAGCGCTGGGCGATGCCAGCCACGCCGAGAAGGGGCGCATCCTTCTGGACCAGGGCATCGTGCACTGGAAGAGGGGCGATTACGACGAGGCGCGTGGGCACGTTTTCGAATCACTCGTCGAGCTCGAGATAGAAAAGGAGGACCTCAAGGACATCTCCAAGGCCCACAACACGCTGGGCCTGATATTCCAGAGCAAGGGCGACTACGACCGCGCCCTCGAGGAATTCAACAAGAGCCTCGAGACCGATACGAAGACGGGCGACATGCGCAGCGCCATAACCACGAAGAACAACATAGGCGTCGTCTACTGGAACAAGGACGATTATGACATCGCGGCGAAGATATTCGAGGATAACCTTGCGACCATCAGGAAGATCGGGGACCCCTATGCGCTGGCCAACACGTACAACAATCTGGGTCTTGTACACTGGAACCGCGGCAAGAACGTCGAGGCCCGCGGCTGGCACGAGAAGAGCCTGTCCATAAGGGAACGGATAGGCGACATGCCCGGGATCGCCGCATGCTACAACAACCTTGGCCTGGTGGACTGGGGCCTGGGAGAATTCGACAAGGCCCTAGGCAATTTCCAGAAGTGCCTGGCCATGCGCGAGGCCCTCGGGGACCGGAGCGGGATGGCCGTGTGCCACAACAACATAGGAAATATCCTGGCGGACAGGTCCCGGTACGACGAAGCCCTTGATTCGTACAAGAAGAGCCTCGCCACGATGGAGGCCCTGGGGGACAAGCAGGGCATAGCCATCTCCTACAACAACCTCGGGGACATTTCATTCCGTCTTGGAAAGCTCAACGAGGCGTTCGATTACCATCTCAAGGCGCTGGAGCTGCTGAAGGCCATCGGAGACCAGCAGGGAGTGGCCGTCGCGTACAACAATCTGGGCAACCTCCACATCGAAAGGGGCGAATACGATAAGACGCTCGAATATTTCGAAAAAAGCCGCGAGATAATCGAGAAGATAGGCGACGAGAAAGGGCTGGCCGTGGCGCTCAACAACCTCGGGGACCTCTGGTTCTACCGCAAGGACATGGAAAAGGCCGAGGAGAACTATCGCAAGAGCATGGTCTACTGCGAGAAAACAGGGGACAAGCGGATACTTGTGGAGAGCCTCTGCGGCCTCGCCGAAATCTCAATTTCACGGGGGGAGCTGGACAGGGCCCACGAGCATGCGGAAAAGGCCTACGACATTTCGAAGGCCATCGGCCTCCGCGAGGACGAGGGCTGGAGCCTCAGGATTCTGGGCCGGCTCTACGGGAAGCAGGGCAAGTGGAACCTGTGCATGGAGTATCTCGAGAAGGGCGTGAAGCTCTACAGCGAGATAGGCCTGGCGGTCGAGGAGGGAGACGCCCTCCTGGAGATAGGGCAGGCCTACCTCGACAAGGGCGACAAGGAGAAGGCCGAGCAGTGCCTCAGGCAGGCCGCGGAGATATTCGAGAAGCGCGGACTGAAGTCGAAGGCCGAGCTTGCGCACAACACCCTCGAGAGGATAATGTCCCCGGGCGCCTCGATGGAACGGTGAAATGAGAGCGCCTCAATATTAATTCAATACCTATCATCAGATTACCTTGAAAACGATTGTGTTCGAGTCCAGGCCGCCGTCCCAGTATGGCAGCATGAAATGCGATTCCATTCCCCTTCCTCCGCTACAGAAATGCGCATAGACAGTATAGGTTTCGTTCGCTTTCAACGAGAAGATGTCTTTGGTGATGATTGGTCTGAATGTCAACGTCCCTCCCGCCTTGAAGTCCGTGAGGTCTCTATCGCTGGCATCCTCTGGTATCTGTGGTGATGGACCGCGGTAAATAATCTCTGTGCCGTTGGAATCCTTGAGATTCAATTCTAACGAGTCGAATAACCAGAGCCTCACATTGGTCAGGCCCACATTCTTGACCGTGGCGGTCAGGTTGAGCGTGCCGTTCAGGTTCATCGTGGTCCTTTCTGCGGTCAAGGTCAGCGTGAGCTTGCCCTTGTCGCCCCAGTTATAATTCGGGTCGCCCCAGTGCTCCACGAAGATCAGGTATGCGAGGGTGGGCAAAGAAATGCTTAGAATGATTGTTGCTGCAACGGCAGCTATAACCCATCTCCTCATCGTCATTGAATCGATTTTGGTTTATTTCAACCTTGTCAATAAACTCAAATAGCCTTTTTCCGATTGCCTCACAGGTGTTCAGATGGGGTACGAGAACGTCATACTGGCGAAGGAAGAGAACATTGCGATATTAACTATTAACAGGCCGAAGGCCCTCAATGCGCTCAACAGCGCCACGCTCAAGGAGATCTCCGCTGCGTTCGACGAGCTCGAGAAGGACGGCGCCGTGAAGGTGGTCATCGTGACCGGCGGCGGCGAGAAATCGTTCGTTGCCGGCGCCGATATCTCAGAGATGGTCAACTACAATGCCCTCGAGGGCGAGGCCTTCGCCAATCTGGGCCAGAGCACGATGTTCAAGATACAGAGGTTCCCCAAACCCGTCATTGCGGCCGTAAACGGCTTTGCGCTCGGCGGCGGCTGCGAGCTCGCGATGTCGTGCGATATCCGGATAGGCTCCGACAGGCTCAAGGTGGGACAGCCCGAGGTCAAGCTCGGCGTCCTCCCCGGTTTCGGAGGGACGCAGAGGCTCGCAAGGCTCGTCGGCGCCGGAAAGGCCAAGGAGATAATCCTGTCGGGCGACATCTACGACGCCACCGAGGCGCTGCGCATCGGCCTCGTGGACCGCGTTGTTCCGGCGGACAAGCTGATGGAGGAGACCAGGAAGCTGGCCAAAACAATCGCCTCGAGGGGAGAGGTCGCCGTGAGGCTGTCGAAGGAGTGCATAGACCGCGGGCTCGATGTCGACCTCGAAACAGGCTGCTCCCTCGAGAAGAAATGCTTCGGCATATGCATGGCCACCGCCGACAAGGCCGAGGGAATGAAGGCCTTCCTGGAAAAGAGGGACCCCAAGTTCACCGGCAAATAGATGGAAGGCCACAGGGCCACAAGGTACGGGGGACGAGACGGGCGGAATAGTGGCCTAAATACCCTGTCACCCGTGTCTAGTCCCAGACGTGCTCCCTGAGCCCCCAGTACGCCTTGGTGTAAGTCTCGAGCGCGTCGTCGTTCCAGAGCACGAACGTCACGGAGCCCATGCCCTTGCCGTCCTCGCTGTCCATGAAGTCGTGGACCTCGTCGATGGCGGCGTAGGCGGCCTTGTCCATCGGATACCTGTATGCGCCCGTGCTTATGGACGGGAACGCGATGCTCTTGAGGCCCTCCTCCCTGGCGAGCTTGAGGCACTCCCGGTAGCAGGACCGCAGGACCTCCTCCTCTTTGTGAAGGCCGCCCTGCCAGAACGGGCCCACCGTGTGAATGACATATTTCGAGGGCAGGTCCCCGCCGGTGGTCATCACCGCCTTGCCGGGCTCGAGACGCCCTATCTTGGCGATTATCTCCTTGCACTCCTCGAGGATACGTGGCCCGCCGACGCGGTGAATGGCCCCATCCACGCCGCTGCCCCCCATCAGGCCGCTGTTGGCGGCGTTCACGACGGCCCCGGCCTCGTATTTGGTGATGTCCCCCTTTACGAGCGTCAGGGTTCCCCAGCCCAACGGAAAATCCGACATGGCAATTAACATTGGTGCGGGGCCTAATCAATTTTTCCCGCAATCAGGCAAGGAAGACCTTGAGCTCGTCGACATTGCGTACGGCCTGGAGGCCGTGTATGGCCTCGCGCACCCTTTCCGCATCTCCGGAGAAGACCAGTATCTCGCAGCACCTGTGGCTCTTCATGTCAAAATCGGAGTGGGTGTAGGAGCGGAATATGTCCGTGTAGTTGTGCCTGAGCTCGGAGACCTTCATCTCGGCCGAATGGTCGTAGAGCATGATGATGACGCCTTCCACCCTGCCTGATAGGCTCTCGACCTTCTCGTGCTCCTTCATCAGGAGCCTCACGCCGTCCCTAATCAGCTCGGAGCGCGTGGAATATCCTATGGTCTTCGAGAGCGCGTCGAGCTTCACGACGAGCTCCCTGGGCAGGCTGAATGACATTATCTCGGTCCCGTTCTTCTTCATGTTTCACACCCTGTGCTCATGCGGCGCCCCGCTCCCGAGTCTCCTGTAGGCAGTCGTGATGGCGGCGCATGCCATCGATGCGAATATTATGACGGCGCTCGTGGCGACGTTCACCATCGCCGAAATTATTACGCCGGTTACCACTGAAACGGCCGACAGCACGACGGCCATGGCCAGCGTCCCCCTGAACGACAGCTTCAGCTGGAGCGCTGCAATTCCGGGCATTATCAGGAGCGCGGTCACCAGCAGTATGCCTATTATCTTGATGGACAGCGCGACCGTGACAGCGACGAGGACATTGAACGCGAAGTCTATCTTCTCGACGGGGATGCCCGAGACCTTGGCCGCCCTCTCGTCGAACGTTATGGACAGCAGCTCCTTGTGGAGGACCATCAGGAACGCCAGGACGACGATGGCGAGAATGGCGGATGTCGCAAGGTCCTGCGCATCGATTGTCAGTATGGAGCCGAACAGGTACGTGAACAGGTCGACGTTGAACCCGCCCGAAATGCTCAGGAGCACGAGGCCCAGCGAGAGGCCGAACGCCACGATTATCCCTATCGCCGCATCCGACTGGGCGAAGCCCTTGCGTCTCATGTATGTGATGGACAGCGTCGCGATTATGGACAGCAGAAGGGCGGTGTATATCGGATAGACGCCGATGAACAGCCCGAGCGCGATGCCGCCGAACGATACATGGGCGATGCCCTCTCCGATGAGAGCTTCCCTGCGCAGGAGCAGGAAGATGCCTATCGCAGCGCAGGCGGCCGCCGCCAGCGTGCCCCCGATGAGCGCGTTCTGGAAGAAGCCGTATCCGAAGAGCAATGGCAGGTCGGTTATGTTCATTTGAAACCAGCCTCGCACTCGTGCTTGTGATACACGAAATGGAAATGGTCCCCGTAGACCTTTTTAAGCAATTCCTCCTCTTTCGTGCCGTCGATGCCTGAAGAGTAGACGACCCGGTTCACGCACAGAACCCGGGACATCCTGCAGAAAACGGTGGACAGGTCATGCGACACGACGAGCACTGTCGTGTTGCGGTCCTTCTGGATCTCGCTGAGCTTTCCGTAGAAGCTCTCGAGCGCGTTCGCGTCCATGCCGGCCTCGGGCTCGTCCAGGACGAGGAGGTCCGGCCTCCGGACGAGCGCCCTCGCCACCGCCATTCTCTGTCTCTGGCCCCGTGACAGCTCCCCGATGCGGCAATCGAGGTGTATGCCCAGGCCCATGAATTTGAGCTCCTCCTCCACCCTTTTCCAGTCCGAAGATGTGAGAGGCCTGCCGATGTTCTTTCCGGAGGCGAGGCCGATTCCGACGAGCTCCCTCACTGTCAGCGGGAACTTGTCGTCGTAGTTGGTCGCATCCTGTGACACGTAGCCCACGCGGTCCCAATCCCTGAATCTCTGCAGCTCTGTGCCGAATAGCTTTATCGTCCCCTTCGCAGCAGGTAGCAGTCCCAGAAGGCCCAGCACCAGCGTCGTCTTGCCGCCGCCGTTGGGCCCGACGATGCCCGTGAAATCGCCCCGCTCGATTGTGAACGAGGCGTCCTCGATTATCGGGTTGCCGTTGCGGTGAAGCGTCAGCCCATTCACTTCCACAGCGAGCCCGTTGGCGCCGTTCTCATTTTTCGCCGCCTTCCCGCCATCCTCCTTGACCGCCACCTTCCCCCCCTCCTCCTTTGCCGCAGCCTTCCCCATTTCCGCCACCCCTATATTTTCCGCCATCCTACGCCACCCCCAACCCGAGCCTGAGGCTCTCGAGGTTCGCCCTCTGGATTCCGAAATAATCGAGCCCCGCATGAGGGCCCGACCTGCCGTGGATTCCGTCGAGGACGAGCACCCTGACATCACGGCCGGACTGGCGCTTCACCTCGTTGGATATCGTCTTCATGTAGGCGTCGCTGTACACGGGCTCCCCGAAAACCACCGACAGGTCATACTCCTCCACGAGCTTCACCATCTCCGAGAGCCTGGCTGCGCTCGGCTGCTGGTTGGGCTCGAGGCCCAGGATGGCCCTGGCCGTGAAATTGTACCTGGCGGCCAGGTAATCAAAGCCCTCGTGCGTCGTGAGGATGAGGTCCTTCGTGCGGTTCGCCAGGCCGTCGCGGAACTCCATGTCGAGGGCATCGAGGCGGGCCTTGAGGTCCTCGGCGTTCAACACGTAATAGGCGGCGTTGGCGGGGTCAGCCTTTTCGAAACCGTCCAGTATGTTGTCCACCTGCCGCTTGGCGAGCACGGGGTCCACCCAGAAATGCGGGTTGAGCCCGAGCGGATTGTCGGCGTCGCCCGACATGAGGGCCAGGCCCTTCGAGCTGTCCACCACCTGCATCCTTTCCCGGTTCTGGAGAGCGGAGAGCAAATCGCCAGCCCACGGCTCGATGCCTGCGCCGTTGTACACGAAGACCCCCGCCTTGTCCACCCTTACGATGTCGGATGGCTTGGGCTCCCACGAGTGGGGCTCCGAGTTGAACGGGATGAGGTTGGACACGGAGGCCCTATCCCCCGCAATCTCGCACGAGAAGTAGTACAGCGGATAGAACGTCGCGACGACCTTCAGCCTGCCGTCGTCCGTCGCATCGGGCGAGGTCAGGTACGATGCGGCGGCACCTGCGGTGAGGAGCATCCCAACGGATGCGAGCAGCAGGGCCTGCTTCCAGTTCATCGCTTGGCCATTCCGATAGCAGTTAATAAATATTCCGGATTTATTAATAACCGGCCGGCCCGGGCTTATAAAGAATTAATAATCCGCCCGCCCAATCACTTCCGGTGCTTGGATGGAATACGGGGACATGAGCGGAAAGGGCAAGGTCTACGATCCCAAGGGAAACCCGATTCTCCAAAAGCATGAGACGGTGAAGGCGAAGGCCCGCCTGAATTTCTACCTATACGAGGGCATTGTGCTCCAGAACATCGTGCTGGACATGTATGACGGCATCGTGTACCGCACGGACAGGCGCCTGCTCGGCATCAGGCCGCCGGACCCGGAAAAGGCCCGGTTGAGCCGCTTCAGGTATTCGGCAGGCATGATGGAACCGTCCGAGGTCAGGGACGCAATGGCCATGCTCATCGAGAAGGGCGGCTACCAGTACTTCAGCCTCCCGTACGACGATATCCTCAAGGTGAGACGGTTCAAGCGCATGAACGAGCTGTTCATCACCGTCCCGAGGAAGGCCGACCGCAAGGGCAAGGCCTATCTCGGATTGGCCCCGGAAAGCGTGGTCCACGAGATGTTCGGTGACCCGTGGTACGACCAGTTCCTCGAAAGGAAGGCGTTCGTCCAGAAGTGAGTGCACCCGCGGCGCTTTGTGGCGGCCGGCCCGCCGCCCGAGGCCTGCACTTTCACCCATCCTCCCGAAGGGCTTTTATGCCAGCATCGCGACTGGAATCCGGGGTTGAGGGATGGAGCGAAGCGTGCCGTGGTGCAGGCCGGAACAGGGGCGGATTTGATATGGGCCGCAGCGTGCCGACGTACAGGATGAAGCTGGAGGAGCTCATCGGGGAGCTGGCGCCCTACAGGCGCGCCCTGCGCGAGGATGACCGCCAGGCCTTCGACGGGCTCATGCGAAAGGCCCGCCGGTACGCCTCCGCCTCGGGTTACCAGGCGCCGGCGGACCCGCTCGACACGGCCCTCCTGTCGATGCTCCTGGGCCTCGAGAAGGAGTTTTCCGAGATGAAGCGCAAGCTGCTCGACGGAGAGAACCGCTCCCCGAACCCCCGCAACTGCGCCAGGCTCGACGAGTTCGACGGGGCGGGGCGGCGCGAGGATTGCGGAGGCGGCGGGTAGCAGGTTCTGGCGCTGGTCAGCCAACGGCTCGGGCGACGGGAAAATCAGGCAGGTTCCGGCGCGGGTCATCCGACGGCGCAGATGAATGGACTATCATGCATGTTCCGGTGCGGTCCGGCGCTGATTAGGGCCGGAAATGGCCGTTCGTCACGGCATTGACAGAATCAACCATTTAGCGAAATCTGGTAGGTACCACACCTCCGTTAAATACCTACAACGACACAGCAACCATCAGAGGAACGGAGATGGTCGCATGGCCAGGAAATTAAAGGTCTATCTCGACACGTCGGTGATATCGGCACTTTTCGACAAGAGAAATCCTGAGCGACAGAGAATCACTCAGAATTTCTTCATGAATCAGGATAAATTCGAAATCTATGTTTCGCGGTTGACTTTGAAGGAAATATCTGATGCCCATAGCCCCAGATTGCGGAAACGGATGCAGCAATTGGTATCCAAATACACATATCTGAAAGAGTCGGAAGATGTTGAAATCCTCGCAAACGAGTATATCCGGCACGGGGCAATTCCGAAAGAAAACAAGTCGGATGCCGAACATATCGCATTTGCAGTCCTGCGTAAGATCGAATATCTGCTGAGCTGGAACTTCCAGCACATTTTGAGAAAGAGAACGAGAGAGATCGTCAGCGCGATAAATTCGCTGAAGAACCTCACTCAGATAGATATATTAACTCCCGGGGAAATATTGTAAGAATATCATGAATAAAGACAATCTGAGAAAACCAGTGATGCTCTCCAAGGCGGAGATTGCGAGAATAACGGCCCGGGTGAAAAAGGAGTTCCCCAATGACATGGCGCTCCAGGTGGTCCACATCTCAAGGCAGATGTTCATGAAAGAAGCCGAGCTCATGGGCATGGGACACATGGAGTACCTGTCTTTTCTCGACAAACACGATGCCCCGTGGAGGACAAAAGGGCGCGGAAAAAAATCCTGAGGAACAGTGTATTTTCTCCGGGCATCAGGCTGTCCCGGGCGGAAGCGAACCGAGCGTCGGGGTGCCACTTTTGGATTCGAAATGTCCGGAGATTTCTCCTCCCCGTCACCAACCCTCGAACGCCAAGATAGCGATGTTCTGCGAAACAGGATTCTCACCATGTCCTATGCCCAATGGAAGTCGATGGGAATGCCCAAGTCCAATCTGCATTATTTAAAGCGGAAAGCAAAGGCAGATAAGCCGTTCCGTTTATACGGTAAATTGAGAGAGAAATTGACGGTGGATTGAGAATAAATGTGTGCCTACGGAAAATTAATAATTAAGGGTAACTGAAAAAAATATCACATTAAAATATTACTACGATTTCCTTTCTTAAACTTTCAATAATATCTTCCAGTTCCTTTTTCGTAGTAGTTTGAAATTGTTTTAATTCTTTTTCACTGAGCGATTTTTCGTCATACTCATTGAATTTAGCATATAATTCCCGAGCCTTTTTAATAGTCTCCTTATTGTTAATTAATACCGCCCAACCACTATCATCTAAAGGGTCTATTTCATTTTTATAATCATCATTTATTTCATTATTCATTGTTAAATATAGTTTCGATAAAATTTCTAATTTCATCGTTTTATCCGATTTGACGAATTTTTCGCACACTTTTAGAAGGAATCCCTCCTCCAATTTATTTTGAACTAATAATAAGGCTATTTCGGAAATTGAATCAGTAGAAAGTTTATCATTGGTAATTTCAGTGGCATATGTATTAAATAGATTCTGTAATTCTTTCTGGCGATATATTAAATAAAATCTCGCATCCAGTATCGATAATATCGCTTGTATCTTCTTTAATTTATTTTCATGATTGATTTTATCGAGTTCTAGTTTACGTCTTTCTATATATTCATCTTTCATTGTTTTATTTTGCCACCGACCAGTAAAATATGCTGGAACGGCTGAAATGAAAGCGGCTAATATCATTCCGAAAAGTAGAATCAATATCTCATTGGTATCCATTGTTAACCCTGTTTCTAATATATTTGAGATTAAAATAACTTTTGGTTTAATAATGACCTGTCACCAGTCACCCGAGGGTCGTACCGTCAAAGTAGAAACATTTAAACGGAACGAACGCACTAGTAAAAGCTAAGACTTTCTGGGCGAAAAGACATGATTAAAAATAAACTGGAAGATTGGATAAGGATTCTTATACTCCTTATCATTTCAGTAATAGGAGTATTAA
>Ga0315283_10006063_pt1 | contig 10745 bp, 9 predicted proteins | sample YL17G09_0_MG_FD_204541 | JGI IMG/M metagenome (GOLD analysis project Ga0315283, IMG submission 204541) | Sediment microbial communities from Yellowstone Lake, YNP, Wyoming, USA - YL17G09_0 | ecosystem: Environmental > Aquatic > Freshwater > Lake > Sediment | place: USA: Wyoming | collected...
AGATCCAATCGCTTGCCGGCCCCGCTTCTCTGACTTGGCCGGGCGGTGTCTTCTCGGCAAGCCCCGCAACGCCGGCGGCGGAAGCGATCCAGCGGCGTTCTTCGAGCGCCTGGCGCACGGACCGCGCGACGAGCCGGTGCACCAACGCGGGATCCGCGAAACGCACCTCCCACTTCGCCGGGTGGACGTTCACGTCGACCGCCTCGGGCGGAACTTCGAGAAAGAGCAGCGCCGTCGGATAGCGACCGCGCGGGAGCACATCGCGATACGCGTCGAGCAATGCGTGGCGAAGCAAGCGGTCGCGTACCGGGCGTCGATTCACGAAGAGGTACAGACCCGCGGCGTTCGAGCGCTGCACATCGGGACGCGAGACGAAGCCGTCGATGCGCAGCGCGCCTTCTGTCGCCTGCGCCGGCACCAGAGCTTCCGCTTCGCGCTCGGAAAGCACCGCTGCGACCCGCTCGATCGGATCACTCACGGCGGGCCAGGAGAGCGCGGGGCGATCGTCGTGCTGTACGTCGAAATGGACGCTCGGCAGCGCGAGCGCGGCGCGCGCGAGCCACTCGGCGACGTGCCCCCATTCCGTCGCGGCGCTCTTCAAGAACTTGCGGCGCGCGGGCACGTTGGCGAAGAGGTCGGCGACCTCGATGCGGGTGCCCTCGGGGCCGCCCGCGGCGCGCGCGTCGAGCAGCTTGCCGCCCTCGATGCGAAGCTCGAAGCCTTCTGCGGCGCCGCGTGCCCGTGTCCGCAGGCGCAGTCGCGAGACCGAGGCGATGGCGGGCAGAGCCTCGCCGCGGAAGCCAAAGGTGCGGATGCGGACGAGATCCTCGCTGGACGCGATCTTGCTCGTCGCGTGACGTTCGAGTGCACGGCGTGCGTCTTCCGCGCTCATGCCCGATCCGTCATCGGTGACGGCGATCAGCGACGCGCCGCCGCCGCGCACTTCGACACGGATCCGCTCGGCGCCCGCGTCGAGGGCATTCTCGACCAGCTCTTTCACCACCGAGGCGGGCCGCTCCACGACCTCGCCGGCGGCAATCTGGTCGACGAGATCGTCGGGCAGCAGGCGGATGCGAGGAGTACCAGGATCGCCGTCCATCGCCTCGCGTCTCCCCTCGCCCCTCGGGCCGAAACAGCGGAGCGATGATCGCGGTGCGGAGCGGCAGCCGTCAACGCCATCCGCAAAATCGCCGCTCAAGCCTTCATTTTCGTTGACAAACATGGGTGTTTCTCAATAGCCTCCCGCTCCAGTCCGGCACGGGGGGGGGATCCGACCATGTCCGAGCTTGCCATCACTCACGCGGGTCAAACGGGAGCGCGCCGCGACGGCGCCGCGCTGGACCGCGACAGCTCGGCGCGGCCGATCGGGCGGCGGCGCGAAGACCGCATCATCGCTGCAAGCCCGCTCACCCAGCGAGCCGTCGACCGCGCGCAGATCGCAGCGCGCACTGAGCAACCCGTGCTCGTGCGGGGCCCGGCCGGCGCCGGGAAGTCGATGCTCGCACGCGCCGTACACGCTTGGAGTCTGGTCGCGGCGGGGCCTCTCGAGACGTTGCGCTGCGCTGCCGTTCCGGAGCCGTTGCAAGCGCGCGAGCTGTTCGGCTGCGCAGCGGGAACCTACCCGGCTCTGCCGGATGCGTTCGAGGGTGCGATCGCGCGCGCTGCAGGCGGCACATTATTGCTCGAAGGGATCGAAGCGCTGGCGGCGCCCGTGCGCACGGCGCTATCGCGCGGGCTCGCAAACAATCGCTACCGCCCGGAGGGCGACGCTGCTGAGCGTCCGCTGCGCGCCCGCATCGTCGCGACGGCGGATGGCAACGCGGGCGAGACGCCGCTCGGCGTTCCGCATCAGGAAATCGTGATTGCTCCGCTCGCGGAGCGACGCGAAGACGTGCTCCCGCTGGCGGCGCACTTCCTGGCGCTCTTCGCCGCGGAGGCAGGGGTCGAGCCGGTCGGTTTTGCGACGGATGCCCGCACGGCGCTGCTGGAAGAGTCCTGGCCCGGCAACGTCGCCGAGCTGCGCGAGCGCGTGCGCCAGGCCGTGCACCTCGCCGGCGGCGGCGCGGTCAGCTCGGAGGCGTTGATGCTCGCGACGCGCGCCGATCGGGTGCCGTCGTTCCGCGACGCGAAGCGCGCCTTCGAAGCGCGTTACGTCCAGAGCCTGCTGCGCCTCTGTGACGGCAACATCTCCCAGGCGGCGCGACTCGCCAAGAAGGACCGCAAGGACTTCTACGACGTGATCCGGCGCACCGGCGTCGATCCGTCGCTGTTCCGCCGCTAGCAGGCCGACACCCGAGTCGGCCGATGCGCAGTCGGGGCGCGGCCGAGCGAAGGTCATGGGTAGGCGAGTCGGCGAAGGCTGATACCCTCCGCGCCATGCGCGTCGCCGTAGTGCAAATGACTTCGACCGATGAGATCGGCGCCAACCTGGCGGCGGCGGAGAAGTGGGTCGCGCAGGCGGCCGACCAGGGCGCTCTGCTGATCGCGCTGCCCGAGAACTTCGCGTACCTGCGTCGCGAAGGGGCAGCCATCCCATGCGCACAGTCGCTCGAAGGGGAGATCGTCGGCGCGCTGCGCGCGTGGGCGGAGCGACACCAGGTCTGGCTCATCGGCGGCACGTTCCACGAGGCCATTCCGGGCGAGACTCGTGTTTACAACACCAGCGTCGCGATCTCGCCGCGCGGCGAACTCGTCGCCGTCTACCGCAAGATCCACCTCTTCGACGTCGACCTCTCGGCGCAGGGCGGCCAGGTCTACCGAGAGTCGGACCGCGTCGCGCCGGGATCCGAGCTGGCGTCCTTCGCAACACCGGCAGGCGTCGTTGGTCTCTCGGTCTGCTATGACGTGCGCTTTCCCGAGCTGTATCGCAGTCTCGCCCTGCGTGGCGCGCGCTTCCTGTGCGTGCCCGCCGCGTTCGCACGCGAGACGGGTCGCGACCACTGGGAAGTGCTGCTGCGCGCCCGCGCGATCGAGAACCAGTGCTTCGTCCTCGCGCCCGCGCAGTGCGGCGAACACCCGGGCGGTCGCCTCAGCTATGGCCGTTCGATGGTCGTGGATCCGTGGGGCATCGTGATCGCTCGTGCGCCCGATCGCCCAGGTCCACTCCTCGCGGAGTGCCACCTCGACGACCAGGATCGCGTCCGCGCGTCCCTCCCGGCGCTGCGCCACCGGCGTCTGTAACGCGCAGCCCATTGGCTCAAGCGGCCACCCTGCCCCGCCGATGCGGGAGCCGGCGCACGGGGCGCCGTGGATCGGGGGTCGCAGCGATGGCCGGCCAGGGCAATGGGAAACGCGCGGCGCTCGTGATCCGCACAGGGGGCTTCGAGGGCACGCGCTACGAGTTGGCAGGCGAAGAGACCCTCATCGGTCGCAACCCCACGACCGACATCACGCTGCTCGACGAGGGCATCAGCCGCGAGCACGCGATCATTCTCTTCGACGACGATCACGCGCGCTACGAGATCGAAGACCTCGAGTCGACCAACGGCACCAAGGTGAACGGCAAGCGCGTGCGCAGTGCGCCGCTCGCACCCGGCGATGAGATCCAGATCGGGCACACGGTCTTCGAGTTCGTGATCGACGCCTAGTCCTTCACGCGGCGTCGCCGCGCGCAGCCTTGCGCTGATAGGCGCTGTAGTGCTCGCGGATCCGCTCCACCAATTCGTCCTCCGAATCGGTGATGTGGATGAGGCTGAGGTCTTCGGGTGAGATCATTCCGTGCTGGAGCGGTTCGCGAGAGAGCCACTCGAGCAGTCCTTCCCAGAACGAGCGGCCGTAGAGCACGACGGGGAAGTCCGGCATCTTGCCGGTCTGCTTCAACGTGATCGCCTCGAAGATCTCGTCGAGGGTGCCGAAGCCGCCGGGCAGCCCGACGAAGCCGCAGGCGTACTTCACGAACATCACCTTGCGCACGAAGAAGTAGTCGAAGACTAGACTGGTCTCGACGTGTTCGTTGACGCGTTGCTCGAACGGCAGCTTGATGTTGAGCCCGATCGACTGGCCGCCCGCCTCGACTGCGCCGAGGTTGCAGGCCTCCATGAGTCCAGGGCCACCGCCGGTAATGATGGAAAAGCCTGCCTTGGCGAGCGCTGAGGCGACGCGTCGTGCGTCTTCGTAGTAGCGGTGCTCGCGTCGCACACGGGCGCCGCCGAAGATGGTCACTGCGGGCCAGACCGGTCGAAGGGCTTCGAAGCCCTCGACGAACTCACCCATGATCTTGAAGACCATCCAGGTGTCTCTGGAGCGGGGATCGTACACGCCTCCCCTATCGGGAAAGGGGGCGTGGCGCTTGACGACGCCGGCCGCGCGCTACGACTTCCTGGACTTGAAGAGCGCGTCGAGCGACGCCTGTGCGCCTGCCTTGGGATCCTGGGTCGATGCCGGCGCGCCGGTCCGCGGCGCGAACCAGTCGCAGCGATTGGCGCGCTCACGATCGGAGACGCGTTCGGCGTTGGGCTCGCGGCACTCGTTGTACGCGCCCGGGTCGTGATGGCCGCAGTTGCGACAGGCGTGAAGATCGCAACTGCAGCGCGGGCACGCGTCGCGAAACCCGACGCGCTCCCCGCTTGCAAACTCGATGATGGTCCCACAGGCCCCGCAGTGCATGAGTTCCACCGTGCGCCACGGAGTCGCTGGCTGTCAAGAGAGCTCGGCATCGGCGGCTCCGGGTGATAGCTTGCCGGCGCCATGCCGCGCCCGAGCCTCGCAGTTCCGTTCGCGATCGCGGTCCTGCTCGCGACGTCTTCCGCGACCGCGCAGCCGAGCGCCAGCGCGGGACCCGATGCCGTCGAGTTCGCGCTGGCGTGGGCCCGCGGGGGATACGCGTCCCCGGTGGTATGCCGCTTCGGTGAAGAGGTGCAGCGCGGTGTTCGCCGCGTCGTGATCGCGCCGGGTCCGCGAACGTCCGCGCAGCGCGTCGACCGCATCACGTTCTTCGACCTCGGCGCCAGCGGTGCCAGCCGCTGCCACGACGACCTCGGAGTCGAAGAGCAGAACGTCGTCGGCACGCTTCTGGTATCCTACACCGCGAAGCGACCCCGTTCGGACACGCCCCAGCGCGACATCGAACAGGAGTTGAAGAGCGGCCCACTGGTGTTCGACATCGCGAGCGGGCGGCTGCGCATCGGGAGCGCGGCAGCGGCCCCCGAGTCGCTGCGCGAGATCGACTTCGCGCGCGGCAAGCTACGTCTCGGCGAACTCGCGCCGGGCTCCGACGAAGCGCGTCGGCTCGGTGATTTCGCGAGCCAGCGGCGCCTGCATCTCGACGCCGAGGCGCCCGACGGCACGCGCATCCGCCTGCCGCTCGCAGATTTCGAGCGGCACTGATCGGGCGCATGGGCGAATCCTCGCCGCTCACGCTCGGCGGCGTTCGCTGGTGGGCGGGCCCGGAGATCGACGCAGCGCAGTTGCGCGTGCTGGTCGAAGCAGCGCGCGCGGCGCTCGCGGCGGGCGCGCCGGACCAGAAGGGCGGTCGCCGCAAGGAGAGCTTCCTCCTCGCGCTCGAAGGCGCGATGCCCGACTACCTGCTCAAGGTGAATCACTACGAGTCGCTCGCGCCGTGGCGGCGGCTGCGGCGCAGCAAGGCGCGGGCGGAGCTGGCGCGCGCCACGCTGCTCGCAGCACGCGGCATCCCTACGCCGATCCCCATTGCCGCGGGCGAGCTGCGTCGCGCGGGTCTCCTCGTGTGCTGTTACGGCCTGGTGCGCTGGCTGCCGGACGCGACGGATCTCCTGCGCGTCTGGACCGAAGCGCGCGACGGCGCCGCCTCGCGACGCGCCTGGACCCACGAACTCGGCGTGCTGGTGCGGCGCATGCACGACGCCGGCGTGCATCAGGAGGATCTCGCGCCCAACAACTTTCTGTGGCGCGCGAGCCAGGAACCGCGCCTCCTCGCGATCGACTTCGAGCGCACGCGCGTAGGGGGTCGCGTCACTGCGCGTGAGCGCGTCTTCGCGCTCGCCAAGCTGGACCGTCACTTCGCGGGCGCGCCAGCCTCGGCGCGGATGCGCTGGCTGCTGGCGTACGCGGATGGGAGTCGCGAGTCGGCGCGCCGCTGGTGGCGCGACGTCGCCGGCTTCGCTCCGCAGCTGGCGCGGCACGACCTGAAGCACTGGCAGCGCACGGCCACGCGACCGGGACGACGCTTCGACGTGCTCGAGATCGAAGCAGCGGGCGTCGTGTGGCGCGGTTTCGCACGTCGGGGCGCGCCGATCGAGACGCTGGGTGTGCTGCTCGCGCGCGACCTCCCGAACGCGTCGGTGCAGCCCGCGCCGACGCTTCTCGTGCGCCGCCTCGAAGCGCTGCGAAGACGCGAGGCGGCGGCCACGTGGGGGCTCGCGCAGATGCTCTACCAGCGCCGCCTGATGCCCGAGCCGCTCGCATTGCTGCGCTCGCCCGACGCCGCCGCATTGGTGCTGAAGCGTTCCGGGGATCTCGTGTCGCTCGCGGACGCGCCGGCGGCGGAGCGACACGCAGCGCTGGTGGTGGCGATCGACCGCCTGCGCGTCCTCGGTGTGGACATCACGCGATCGAGCGTCGACGCGTTCGCCTTCTCGAGGCAGCAGCGCAGGGTGTTGCTGCTCGATCCGACGCTCTGCGGGCTGGGACGGGTTGCCGCCGACGGCGGGCGCGCGACGGCGCGCGAGTGGGCGACGAGGCTGTTGGGCTAGAGCGCGCCGCGATGGCCAAGTCTCACGCGTAGCACGACATCGGTCAGCGCGACGATGTCGGCGTGGGTGCGCGCCGGATCGGTCCCGCGGCAGCTCGCAGCGACCTGCTCGGCAGCGATCGCGAGCGGCGGCAGGCCGAAGCTGCGCGCGTCGCGCGCGAGATCGGCGGCACGCTTGGCGGCTTCCTCGAGCTGGCCGCTGTGCTCGCTGTCCTGGATCGCGTCGATGCACTCGCCGAGCGCCACGACGAACCCATCGAGGCGCGCGAGCGAGGCGTCGTCGAAGAGAAGGGCCCGGATCGGTGCGCTGTTGGCTTCGTCCACGGCGCTCGTATCGGATCGCGCGCGAGTCTTCTGAACCGCACGCGGCCCCACAGCGCAAGACGACGCCCTATGATCCGGCGATGGCGCGCGCGCGAAAGCCGAGCAACTGGGCCGTCCTCTTCCCCTACGTGCTTCCGTATTTCCTCTACGTCGGTGTTCTCTCGATTCCCGAGAGCGCGCTGCCGCGCGCCTGGACCTATCTCCTGGCGTTGGTGGCGAGCGCGGCCGGGATCGCGTGGGGCTGGCGCTGGACGCTCGCGCTGACCGGGCCGCGATCGCCCGCCGTGTCGGTGCTGGCCGGCATCGCGGCTGGCGTGCTGGGAACGGCTCTCTGGATCGCGATCAAGTCGCTCTTCTATGAGGCGGGCGGAGAGGCGTACCCGCCCGCCGAGTTCTGGGCGCGACTCGCTGCGTCGGCGACGGTGGTGGCCGTCTTCGAGGAGAAGCTGTTTCGCGGTTTCGTGCTGCTCGGCGCCGTGCAATGGGACCAGGCGCGCCGCGCGGGATCGAAGGACCCCCTCGGCGACGCGCTGCACGACTGTTCGATCCGCGACGTCGCGCCAGGCACCTGGACGCCCACGGCCCTGGCGATTTCGACGCTTGCATTTGCAGCCGGGCACAACCCCGGCGAGTGGCCGGCCGCCATCGCCTACGGGCTGTTGATGGCGGGACTCTGGATCTGGCGGAAGGACTTGTTGAGCTGCGTCGTCGCCCACGCGACCACCAACGCGACGCTGGCGCTCTGGGTCCGGCACAGCGGCCACTGGACCCTCTGGTGAGCCCCGGATACGGTCGATAACAGATTGACAATGTTGACGTATCTCTAAACTCGGATACGGTGATGAATCGACCGATCCGGAGGACTCTCGATGCCCCAGACCAGCCCGGCGCCGCTAGCCGCCCTGCTGCGCGAGCGAATCCTCGTGCTCGACGGCGCGATGGGCACCATGGTCCAGCGGCATGGTCTTGGGGAAGCCGACTACCGCGGCGCCCGTTTCGCTGACCACCCGAGCGATCTAAAGGGCAACAACGACCTGCTGGTCTTCACGCGGCCGGACGTGATCGAGGGCATCCACGACGCCTACCTCGGCGCCGGCGCCGACCTGATCGAGACCAGCACCTTCAGCGCCCAGCGCATCTCGCAGGCTGACTATGGCCTCGAGGCGATCTGCTACGAGCTGAACGTCGAGGCCGCCCGGATCGCGCGGCGCGCGGCGCAGGCGTGGACCGAGCGAAGTCCCGACAAGCCGCGCTTCGTACTCGGCGCACTCGGTCCGACGACTCGCACGCTCTCGCTTTCGCCCGATGTGAACGACCCCAGCTTTCGCGCGGTTTCGTTCGAAGCGGTGCGCGACGCCTACGCCGAGCAGGCGCGCGGACTCGTCGATGGCGGCGCCGACGCGCTGCTGGTCGAGACGATCTTCGACACGCTGAACGCGAAGGCCGCCCTGATCGCGATCGAATCCGTGTGTCGCGAAAAGGGTGTCGACCTACCCGTCCTGATCTCCGTCACGATCACCGACAAGAGCGGACGCACGCTCTCCGGGCAGACCGTCGAGGCGTTCTGGACCTCGATCGCCCACGCGCGACCGCTGCTGGTCGCCATCAATTGCTCGCTCGGCGCCGAGGAGATGCGGGCCTACGTCGAGGAACTGGCGCAGGTCGCCGACACCTTCGTCGGTTGCTATCCGAATGCGGGATTGCCGAACGCGTTCGGCGGCTACGACCAGTCGCCCGCCGAAATGGCGAAGCTGCTGCGCGAGTTCGCTGCCGAGGGTTGGATGAATCTCGTCGGCGGCTGCTGCGGGACGACGCCCGACCACATTCGCGCGATCGCCGAAGCGGTGCGCGACCTGCCCCCGCGCACCATCCCGGCAATCGCAAAGCGCCCGCGCTTCGCCGGGCTCGAGGTGCTCGAGATCCGTCCCGAGTCGAACTTCACGATGGTGGGCGAGCGCACCAACGTCACCGGCTCCAAGCGCTTCGCGAAGCTGATTCTCGAGGGCGACTACACCAAGGCCCTCGAAGTCGCGCTCGACCAGGTGCGGGGCGGCGCGAACATCCTCGACGTGAACATGGATGAGGCGATGCTCGACTCCGAGCGCGCGATGGAAGTCTTCCTCAAGCTCGTCGCGACCGAGCCCGAGGTGACGCGTGTTCCGATCATGGTCGATTCGTCGAAATGGTCGGTGATCGAGGCGGGCCTCAAGTGCATCCAGGGCAAGGCGATCGTCAATTCGATCAGCATGAAGGAAGGTGAGCTCGAGTTTCTCGAGAAGGCGCGGCTGGTGCACAGCTACGGCGCGGCCGCCGTCGTGATGGCCTTCGACGAGCAAGGTCAGGCGGACACCGCCCTGCGCAAGGTCTCGATCTGCCAGCGCGCCTATCGGATCCTGACCGAGCAGGCGGGCTTCGAGCCGACCGACATCATCTTCGACCCGAACATCTTCGCCGTCGCGACGGGGATCGAAGAGCACAACCGCTACGCGATCTACTACATCGAGGCCGTGCGCCAGATCAAGGCGACCTGCCCCGGCGCGTTGATCTCCGGCGGCGTCTCGAACCTTTCGTTCTCGTTCCGCGGCAACGACGTCGTGCGTGAGGCGATGCACTCGGCGTTCCTGTATCACGCGATCCAGGCCGGCATGGACATGGGCATCGTCAACGCCGGCCAGCTCGTCGTCTACGAAGACATCCCGAAACCGCTGCTCGAATGCGTCGAGGATGTGCTCTTCGACCGCCGCCCCGACGCGACCGAGCGTCTCGTCGAGATCGCCGAGCAGGTGAAGGGCAAGGGCAAGAAGCGCGAGATCGATCTCCGCTGGCGCGAGGCCTCCGTCGAGCAGCGGCTGATCCATGCGCTGGTACACGGCGTCGTCGACTTCATCGAAGCGGACGTCGAAGAAGCTCGCCAGCACGCCGAGCGCCCGCTGCACGTGATCGAAGGTCCGCTGATGGACGGCATGAAGGTGGTCGGCGATCTGTTCGGCGCGGGCAAGATGTTCCTGCCCCAGGTCGTGAAGAGTGCGCGCGCGATGAAGCGTGCGGTCGCTGTGCTGACGCCCTTCATGGCGGCCGAGAAGGAGCAGGCGCGTTCGGCGGGAAAGATCGTGATGGCCACCGTCAAGGGCGACGTCCACGACATCGGCAAGAACATCGTCGGCGTGGTGCTCGGCTGCAACGGCTACGAGATCGTCGACCTCGGCGTGATGGTGCCCTGCGACCGCATCCTCGATACCGCGGTCGCGGAAGGCGCCGATCTGATCGGCCTCTCGGGACTCATCACGCCCTCGCTCGACGAGATGGTGCACGTCGCGCGCGAAATGGAGCGACGCGGCATCCAGATACCGCTGCTGATCGGCGGTGCGACGACCAGTCGCCAGCACACCGCGGTGAAGATCGCGCCCGCCTTCTCCGGGCCGACGGTGCACGTGCTCGACGCATCGCGCGCTGTCGGCGTGGTGTCCACACTGCTCTCGGACGATCGGCGCGACGCGTTTGCCGCCGCGAACGTCGCCGAGCAGGATCGCCTGCGCGAGAGCTACGGCAACGCCGCCGCGCGCCCATTGCTCTCCTATGCCGAAGCCCGCGCGCGCCGGCCCGCGCTCGATTTCGGCGCCGCGTCGCTCGCGAGGCCCGCCTTCATCGGCCGCCGCGCGCTCGATGGCGTCGATCTCTCCGAGCTCGCCGCGTTGATCGACTGGACCTTCTTCTTCCACGCCTGGGAGCTGAAGGGCAAGTTCCCGAAGATCCT
>Ga0315283_10006067_pt1 | contig 10743 bp, 12 predicted proteins | sample YL17G09_0_MG_FD_204541 | JGI IMG/M metagenome (GOLD analysis project Ga0315283, IMG submission 204541) | Sediment microbial communities from Yellowstone Lake, YNP, Wyoming, USA - YL17G09_0 | ecosystem: Environmental > Aquatic > Freshwater > Lake > Sediment | place: USA: Wyoming | collected...
CCGGCCGGTGTTCAATGCCCTCCGCCGCAAGGCGGCCGAGCACCCGATCGAAGAGGTCGGTGACCGGCTCCGCTCGATGATGCCGTGGATCGGCGCGGGTAAGGCCCGGCCCCAGGACGTATCCGGGGGCTGAGTGCCCCGGGCCGCGCGCCCGGGCCCTGGCGTCGGTCCGTGCCGTTGTGGCACGAGGGTCCACCACTTCCCGGTCGAGAAATGCTTCGCTGTTCCCGGGCAAGCTGGGAGTGAGGCAGGCGCGTGCGAAAGACGAAGGCGTTGCGACCCGTGGGTCGCGACGAGGCCCTTGAGCAGTTGGCGCACCGGTTGCTGGCCGGAGAAGCGTTGCCGCGACCGTGGATTCCCGGTTGGCTTGCCCGCATCGTCTTCGAGCCGCCGGACGTGATCCCGGTGCGTCGATCGACGCTGGCCCAACCGGCCGCCACCGATCACGGTCCTGGCCGCGACACGATTTCGACACCGCACCGGCGCTCCGCCTGAAGGCGAGCCGCGTAACCTGCGGCGATGATGGACGACGCGGTGCTGGTCCTGACGGCGGCTGCGGCCGGGTACCTGATCGGTACCTTCCCGACCGCGGTGATCGTCACCCGCCTGGTGACGCGCGGCGAGGTCGACATCCGTTCCGTCGGGAGTGGTAACCCCGGCGGGCTGAACACCGCGCAGGTCGTGGGCAAGGGCTGGGGTGCGGCGGTGATGATCATCGATGCCGCGAAGGGCTTCGTCGCCGGCGTGATCGGATGGGTGATCGGCGGCCCCGACGGCGCGTATGCGGGTGCCACGGCCGCCATCGCCGGGCACATCTTCCCGGTGTGGAGCCGCTTTCGGGGCGGCAAGGGCGTCGCGACCTCGGCCGGCGCGGTCGCGGCTGTGTTCCCGGCGTTCTTCCCGATCGACGCGGCGACGGCTGCCCTGGGTGCACTCGGCTCGAAGAACGCCGAGCGGGCGATCCAGATCGCGTGCACCGTCTGGATCGTCGCATCGTTCGTCTGGTGGCTCGGCGCATTGCCGAACCTCTGGGGACCCGAGCCGACCGTCGCGCTGCCGATCTCCCAGACGATCGGCGCGCTGCTGACCCTCGGGAAGTTCTACGGTTCCCGGCGGGTCAGCCCTGACGCTGCTGCTGGATCAGGTCGCGGATCTCGACCAGCACGTCCTTCTCGGTGAGCTCGGGCTCCTTCTCTTCCTTCTCCCGCATCGAGTTGAACGCCTTGATCACGAGGAACATCACCAAGGCGATGATGACGAAGTTGATCACCGTGGTGAGGAACTTGCCGTAGTAGATGACCCCGTCGCCGAGCTCGAGGGTGAGGTCGTTGAACGACGGCTTACCGACGATGGCGCCGACGATCGCCATGATCACATCGTTGACGAAGCTGGTGATGACCGCGGAGAACGCGACACCCATGATGAAGCCGACGGCGAGGTCGAGGACGCTGCCCCGGCTGATGAACTCCTTGAACTCCTTGAGCATGTTCTGCATGGGGTCTCCTCGACTCGACTGGGAAACTGGGTTCTACCGCGCTGCACGTAGGGCATCAACCACCTGCGAGATCGGTGGATAGTCGCCGACGGTGCGCGCGCGGAACACGTACTGCACCCGCCGGTCCCGGTCCACGATCACCACGCCCGGGAGTTGTCCGACGTCGCCGGTGACCTTGCCCTGCCGACTCCCCCTCCCGAAGGCGCGCAGGTAGTTGCGCCACAACGCCGGCGTCAGCCACTGCCACCAGCGCACCCGCCCGAACCCGAACATCTGGTACACGTTGTGCGCAGGGTCAACCACGCACGGGAAGTCCAACGCGACCCGTCCTCCCGCCCCGTTCATCAGCGCCGCCGCCTGCCAGCCGGCGGCGGTGCCGACCGCGAGGACGTCGGCGCCGAGGTCCTGGATTCCGGCACGCGCCTCGTGCAACTGCACGAGGTAGTCCTGACAGGGGATTCAGCCGTAGTACCGGATCGCCACGACGACCAACGTCTGCCGCAGGAACGAGCCGAGTTCCACCGTGCTCCCGTTCGCCATCTCGATCTCGACCGGCGGGACGACATCACCGACGCCAATGGCGCGAGGCGTGTTCATCGACGGACGGGCAGCCGATCAGCTGGTGGCAGCGCTGCGGCCGCGGATCGCGCGCCAGATCGCGAGGACGATGAGCGCGCCGACGATCGTGCCGATGATCCCGCTTGGACTGAATGACAAGCCGTCGCCCGCGATCAGGCTGCTCAGCAGGCCGCCGACGAACGAGCCGACGAGCCCGGCGCCGAGGGCCTCTCCCCAGCTACCGCCGCCCCCGAGGATCATCTGTGCGATCCATCCGGCGGCCATCCCGAACACGATGATGAAGAGAATGATCATCCGCCGAAACTACTCGGCGGGTCCCGCGTAGCGCCCTCCGTCACGGGAGCGCGTCGAGGATCGCCTCCGCCCAACCGACGTCGGGCCGAGGCGCTCTGCGGCCGGCGAGTGCCTCTGGCACCTCGATCTCGAGTCGGACGAGCGCACCGCCGAGGGCCTTGCCGAGGCTGTCGCTGCGCAGCGTGCGGGGCCCGCCGCCCCCCAGTGCCCCCTGCATGACGAAGTTGAGCGCCAGGACATTGGCGGCCTCGTAGCGCACGACGGTCCCGGTGACGAAGCCACCGAAGTGCTGCTTGACTCGATCGGCCGTCACCTCGCGGACGATCAGGTCGTAGACCTCGGCGTCATCGGCGAACAGCGCGACGTTCGAGATGTCGCCCTTGTCGCCGGCGCGGTACCCGCACAGCTCGTGGAGACGCAGCCGGGTCATGACGTCTCCACTGCGACCACGACATGGCTGTCGACGAGCGACTTCTCCACGAGGGTCGGCCAGATCCCGAGGAGCTCGGTCGGACGCGCGGCACCGCGCCCGATCCCCGTCATCCCCGCCGGTGGAGCACCGAGGGTCAGCGGCACCATCTCGCGACCGACGAGGCCTGCGGTCACCTGGTCGGCACAGCGCCATGCGACACGCGCCACGACCTCGGCCGGCTCGACATCGGTCGCGGGAACCGTTGGCCCACCGAGGGCGTCGACGCCCCACAGCTCGACGCACCACTCGTCCACGGAGAGCCCGGACGCGGTGACCCGCTGGGCGAAGATCGCGGCCGCGGCGGTCGCCTTCTCCCTGGCTTCCGGCCAGGAGAACGCGACCCGGGTCTCCCCGGCCCAGCCGACATGGTGGGCGAGGAGCGTCTTGTAGGTGTCGGTCGCCGGCGCACCGCGGACGCCGGTGATCCGCACCCGGTCGTTCCCCTCGTCGCTGAACGTCGCGCTCGTGAAGTCGGCGACGACATCGGGTGAGAGGTAGCGGGCGGGGTCGTGGACCTCGTACAGCAGCTGGTGACGCACGGTGTCGAAGCTGACCCGCCCGCCGGACGCCTTCGGCTTCGAGATCACCGCGACGCCGTCGGCATCGACCTCCGCGATCGGGTAGGGGAGATCCCACGGGTGCGGAACCGTCCACCAGTCGCGGCTGAGGTTCCCACCTGCGGTCTGGCCCGAGCATTCCAGCAGGTGGCCCACCAGGGTTCCCGCGGCCAGGTGGTCCCAGTCGTCCCACGCCCAGCCGTGCTCGTGCACGAGCGGCGCCAGGAACAGCGCGGCGTCGGCACAGCGGCCGGTGATCACGACGTCGGCCCCCCGGTCGAGGGCTTCGACGATCGGGCGCGCGCCGAGGTACGCGGCGGCGAAGAGCGCGGGCTCCGGGAAGTCGGCGAACCGCGCGCCCGAGTCGAGATGGGCAAGGGCCGTTGCGCCCGCGAGCTCGTCGATCCGCGGCATGAGGTCGTCGCCGAGGACCGTCGCGATCTTCAGTCCGTGCATACCCATCTGCTTGGCCGTCTCGATCGCCACCCGTGCCGCCCCCGTCGGGTTGATGCCGCCGGCATTCGTGATGATCTTCGTTCGTCCCGCGGCGACCTCGGGGAGCGCAGCGGCGAGGTATGCGGGAAGGTCCTTGGTGAAGCCGCGCGCCTCGTCCTTCTGCCGGTCCTTCTGGAGGATCGCGAGCGTGAGCTCGGCGAGCGCCTCGAGGCAGAGGTAGTCGATTCCCTCGGCCAGCAGGCCTTCGACGGAACGGGGCGTGTCGCCGTAGAAACCCTGACCGCCCGCGATCCGCACGGATCCGTTGCTGCTCACGAAGCGCCCCTCATGCGTGGATCCGGGGCCGTCGATCTGCCCACGGCGCGACCTGCTCCAGCTGCGCCGCGACCGCGAGCAGGAGGTCGTCATGTCCGTACGCGGCGACGACGTGGACCCCGATCGGGAGTCCCGCGGCGCTCTGGTGCACGGGGAGCGAGATCGCCGGTTGGCCGGTGAGGTTGAACGACGGGGTGTACGGCGTGAAGGGCCCGGCCCGGAGAATCCCGGCGAACGGATCGTCGGCCGTCCCGGTGAACGTCCCGAGGCGAACCGGCGGTTCTGCCAGTGTCGGGGTGAGCAGGAGGTCGAAGCCGTCGCCGCGAGGCGCGGGCTCCCACCAGTCGGCCATCGCCCGAGCCCACACCTGCATCCTGCTCACGGCGTCGACGTAGGTCGTCGCCAGGACGTCGCGGCCGGCCGATGCCATGATCCACGTCGCGGCCTCGACGTCGGCTTCGGTGAGCGACCGCCCGAGCAGGTTCCCCCAGGTTGTGACCTTCACTGCGGCGTCGACGCCCCAGAGCGTCGCGAACATCGCGGCTCGGTCGGGATCGTCATAGGCATCCGGATGGGCGACCTCGACGTGATGGCCCAGTCCCTCGAGCAGCGTTGCCGCACGCTCGGCGGCGGTGACGCACTCCGGATGGATCGGGCTGGTGTCGCCCGGAGCGCGGGTCATGAGCCCGACCCGGAGCGCGTCAGGCGCGTGGGTCGTGAGGTCCCGGTACGGCGCGGACGGCGCGGGCGCCACCACCGGATCGCCCGGCTCGCGGCCTGCCGCGACGTCGAGGAGCGCGGCGGCGTCGCGGACGGAGCGAGTGACCGCGAACTGCACGGAGAGGAAGCTGCTCAGCTCGCCGCGGCTCGGGCCGACCGAGATCCGGCCCCGTGATGTCTTCAGGCCGACGAGTCCACACGCACTGGCCGGGATGCGGATCGATCCGCCGCCGTCGGACGCGTGCGCGAACGGCACGAGCCCTGCCGCGACCGCGGCGGCGGAACCGCCGCTGGACCCTCCTGGCGTCAGCGCCGGATCCCACGGGTTGTGGGTCGGCCCCCACGCGACCGGCTCGGTGGTCGGAACGAGGCCGAGCTCGGGGCTGTTGGTACGGCCCAGGTTCACGAGTCCGGCGCGAACAAAGCGCGCCGCCAGGTGCGAGGTCTCGGTCGCGATCCATCCGGCGGCCTTGGTCGCGCCCATCCCGTCGGTCTGGGGCTCGCCGGCCGTCGGGCACGCGAGGTCCTTGGTGAGGAAGGGGACGCCGCGGAACGGCCCGGCGGGCAGGTCGTCGGACGCGGCCTCGGCGCGGGCCTGCTCGAAGCGCCGCAGGACCACGGCGTTGAGCTCGCCGTCCACGGCTTCGATGCGTGTGATCGCGGCGTCGATCAGCTCGAGCGGGCTCGCAGCGCCCGAGCGGACGAGGTCGGCCTGCGCGGTCGCGTCGAGCGCCGCGAGAGGATCGCTCGCAGGGTGCGTCGGCATGGTCGCCGGCTCAGGCGTGGACCGGCGCACGCCGGTCGGCCCACGGGCGCGCGGCCTCGAGCTGGGCGGCGACGCGGAGCAGCAGGTCTTCCCGGGTGTGGTCGGCGACGAGCTGCACGCCGATGGGCAGGTCACGCGAGGCCTCCCAGTACAGCGGGACCGACATCGCCGGCTGACCGGTCACGTTGAACGGCGCGGTGTACGCCGCGAACACCGTTGCCCGGGCCATTCCCCGCAACGGGTCTTCTGTGGTGCCGACGAGATCACCGATCTCGGGGGGCGGCTCGGCCAGGGTCGGTGTGAGCAGGAGATCGAACTGGCCCCCGCCGCCGGTCCCGGCGGCGGGCGTGAACCACGACGCGACGCGCCGGGTCCATGCGTGTGCGGCGTCGATCGCTTCGAGGTGCTGGATCGACGTGTACGTCTTCCCCATCTCGTAGTAGGTCCAGGTGAGTGCTTCGAAGTCGTCGGGACCGACCTCGCGTCCGGCGATGCGGCCGACCTCCTCCACCTCCCGGACGACATCGGTCATCATCACCGCGACGAAGAAGTCGACGAGGTCGGTCTCGTCGAGCGCCGGAGGCGACGCGATCTCGACGTGATGGCCGAGCGACTCCAGCAGACGCGCCGCGTCCTCGGCGGCCGCGACGCACTCGTCGTCGGTGACGGCCATCGCGGCCGGTGCGTTGGTGCGGATGCCGATCCGCAGCCGGCCCGGGTCCGCACCCACCTCGTCGAGGAACGGACGGGCGGGTGGTGGCGCGAAGTACGGGTCACCCGACATCGGACCGCAGAGCGCATCGAGCACCGCGGCCGAGTCACGCACCGAACGGGTGATGACGTGGCGCTGGACGAGACCAACCCATGCCTCGCCGGCCTCGGGACCGAGCGACACGCGGCCGCGCGAGGGCTTGAGGCCGAAGAGCCCGCACTCGCTCGCGGGGATGCGGATCGAGCCGCCGCCGTCACCCGCGTGGCCGACCGGCACCATGCCGGATGCGACGGCCGCCGCGCTTCCGCCACTCGAGCCGCCCGTGCTGTGGTTGGTGTTCCACGGGTTCCGGGTGGGACCGTACGCCTCGGGCTCGGTCGTGGTCATCAGACCGAACTCGGGGGTGTTGGTCTTGCCGACGGGGATGAATCCTGCAGCACGCAGCTTCGCGATCAGGTAGGAGTCCTCGTCCGCGACGTGCCCCAGCTCCTTCAGCAGCTTGTTGCCGTGGTGCAACGGGTCGCCGGCCGAGCTGCCGTCGTGGTCCTTCAGCACGATCGGTACGCCGTGAAACGGGGTGTCCGACGTGGCGGTCGCACCGGTAGCGGTGGCCCGCGCCTTCTCGAAGAGCGGATGGATGACGGCATTCAACTCGTCGTTGACCTTTTCGATGCGGTTGATCGCGGCGTCAACGAGCTCGAGCGGTGTCGCGCCACCGGTACGGACGAGGTCGGCCTGCGCGGTGGCATCCAGCATGGAGAGATCATCGGGCATGTGCTGACGCTATCCCTCGCCGGGCTCCCGGTCATCAGCCCGGGAGCTCACCAGCCCCGGAGATCGATCGGCCACGTCTCGAGGATCTCGGAGCCCGACACGAGGTGCATGCGTTCGTGGTACGCCACCGTCGGGTCGATGTGCGCAGGCCAGACGCGGACACGATCGCCGACTCCCGGCAGTGGTGCACTCTCGGCCGGCGCGAACACCACGTGTTCGTCGGCGCAGTACCAAGTCTCGGTCTCCGCGCCATCGAAGGTGGTGACGGTGGGGTTGCCGTGATCCATGCCGAACGCCTTCAGGCCGGCGTCGGCCACCGCGAACCGATTCCGGGGGTTGACGCTGATCACCGTGGCAAGGACACAGAGCGCGAGCCGGAAGGGGATGTCGAGGGCTCCGTAGGCCGTGTCCATGAGCGCGTACGAACCAGCCTGGACCTCGGTACCTGACATGTTGCAGTCGAACGTGCCGGTGCCGCCGACCGACACGACATCGCCACCGACTGCCTCGCGCGCGACCGCGAGCAGCGCCATGCTCTCGCCGCACCGTCGTTCGCGCTCGGCGCGGTCCTGGAGTCCGACGACGTGGCCCTCATAGCCCATGACTCCGCGCACCATCAGACCCTCATCGCGGGCGAGCTCGGCGAGCCGACCGGCGTCGTCCGGAGGGCAGCCGCAGCGGGGCATCCCCACGTTGACGTCAACGAGGCACTCGCGGATGCCAGCACGCGCCGCGGCCTCGATCGTCGGCTCTGAGTCGACAGCGATGGTGATCCGCGCGTCGAGGCCCGCGAGCGTTGCCAACAGTTCGGGATGCACGATCTCGTTCGCGAGCAGGAGATCCTCGCCGAGGCCGGCGTCGGCCATGCCGATCACTTCGCGCGGGGTTGCACAGGTGAAACCGACGTGGCCAATGGCGTGCTGGCGTGCGGCGAGCGCGGTGGTCTTGTGCGCCTTCACGTGAGGACGGCACCGAGCACCGGGCAATGCGGTCGCCATCGTCGCGAGGTTGTGCTCGAGTGCGCCGGCGTCGACGACGAGCGCCGGCGTCGCGATTGCTTCGAGGTCGGAATTGCCCGCCACGCGTGGGAGCATGGCACGCATGGCGACACCCGCGGAGGCCCGTCCGCCGTCGACGCGGGACTGGCATACCGACGAGCTTCCGGCGACGCCGCAGCGTGACTTCCTCATCCCGGCGGACCGCTGGGTCGAGTCCCCCGCGGCGCTCCGAACGCTCGGCTCGGACCTCGGGATCGATTTGGTGGCGTACAAGCGGCGTATCGGGGGCTGGCTGCTCTGGCGGGCCGGCCCGGCGTCGAGATCGGACGCTCGCTACGCCGCGGTGGACTCGAAGGATCTGGCGCGTGTGTTCACGTTCCGGCTGTTCCCCGACGGCACCGGCGAAGGCGTCGGTCCGGATGGCGCGACCCATGCACGTTTCCGCGCTTGGAAGGAAGCCCTGCGCGACTCCTGAAGCCCCCTCTCCTCGGCTTCGTTGGAACGCTGAACCACCTCTGAGGTCGCTCAGCGTGCCAACGGGGGAGGTGGGAGGGGGTTGGGTCAGCGTGGGGGGCGGAGCTCGCGGCGGAGGATCTTGCCGCCGTCGGTGCGGGGGATCGTGTCGACGAGCACGAGCTCTCTGGGGAGGTGCGTTGCCCCGAGGTTGTCGCGCCCGAACGCTCGCACGTCGGCGAGCGTGACCGGCGCTCGCGGGTCGCGTGGCACCACGTACGCGACGACGCGCTCACCCCACTCCTCGTCGGGCGCTCCGACTACCGCGACATCATCGATCTCGGGGTGGTCGGCGAGTGCATCTTCCACGGCGCGTGGGCTGACGTTCACGCCACCACTGATCACGAGGTCCTTGCTGCGGTCCACGATCCGTACCGACCCGCCGGGATCCTGGACGCCGACGTCTCCGGTACGTAGCCATCCGTCGGGCGTGAATGCGGCCGTGGTCTCGTCCGGACGGAGTCGGTAGGCGCGCATGATCATCGGCCCGCGTAGGAGCACCTCGTCGTCATCACCGAGCGTCACGGCCGCGCCGGCGATGGGTAGGCCGTCGAGCAGGATCCCGCCCCAGGTTTCGGACAATCCGTAGGCATCGACGACCACCGCGCCGGTCGAGGTCGCGCGAGCGCGCACTGCGGGTGGAAGCGGCGCACCGCCGGTCACGATGCGGCGGAAGGCGTGGATCGGCGCGCCCGCCGTCAGCAGTCGGTGCACCATGGTCGGGACGAGCGACACGAGCGTCGTCCGCTCCGTGAAGGGTGATGACGCGACCGCGTCGATCTCGAACCCTGGGTGCACCACGAGTCCGACGCCGCTGATCCGGGCGCGGGCGAGGATCGCGAGCCCCGCCACGTGGTGCAGCGGGAGACACACGAGCCAGCGGTCGGCGGCCGGCGTGCCGAAGGCGGCGGCGAACCCCGCGCCCATGGCCTCGAGCCCGGTGAAGGTGAGCTCGACGCCCTTGGGGGTCGCCGTCGTGCCCGACGTCGTCACGACGGCTGCGGTGCCACCTGCGACCGGGACGCCGCCGGGGAGATCGCGCCGCCCGCCTTCGTCGAGCAGGTGGGTCGGGCGGAGGAGGTCGAGCAGTCGGGCCCGCATGGCCGGAGGTGCAGCCGGGTCGAGCACCGTCACGGCCTCAGCGTTGTCCCACGCAGCAGCGATGGCGACCGCGGCCGCCGGCCGAGGGAGGACGATGGCCAGGAGCGCAGCGTTCGACTCCACGCTGGGTGAGCTGCCGGGGGAGTCGATTGGGCCGGGCACGACGGCACAGCCTACCGTTGGAGTGATCACTCCCAGAGTCCCCGTGCCCCGATGAGCCCTGGAGGCCCCATGGCGCCCCCGTCGTCGATCGCCCTCGACCCCGACGGCACGCCCCGCGTGATCCGTCCCGGGGCGAACTGGAAGCCCGGTGGGCCCGACTTCGCCGACGTGCGCTACGAGACGGCCGAGCTCGAGGGCGGCCTCGTAGCCAAGATCACGATCGACCGCCCCGAGGTCCGCAACGCATTCCGGCCCGGCACCCTGTTCGAGCTGCGCGACGCGTTCGAGCTCGCGCGCGACGACCCGGCGGTCGGGGTGATCATCCTCACCGGCGAGGGCCCCGAGGCGTTCTGCTCCGGTGGCGACCAACGCATCCGGGGCGACGACGGCTATGTCGGTGCCGATGGCATCGGCCGACTCAACGTGCTCGACCTCCAGGTGCAGATGCGCCGCCTCCCGAAGCCGGTCGTCGCGATGGTGGCTGGATATGCAATCGGTGGTGGCCATGTGCTGCACGTCGTCTGCGATCTCACGATCGCGGCCGACAACGCACGCTTCGGACAGACCGGTCCCAAGGTCGGCTCGTTCGATGGCGGCTATGGCTCCGGCTTGCTCGCCGCGTCGGTCGGCCAGAAGAAGGCACGGGAGATCTGGTACCTGTGTGAGCAGTACGGCGCGGCCGACGCGGAGCGCATGGGCCTCGTGAACACCGTGGTCCCGCTGGAGGAGCTCGAGGTCACGACCATGGAGTGGTGCGCCAAGATGCTGCAGCACAGCCCGTTGGCGCTGCGGATGCTCAAGGCCTCCATGAACGCTGCCGACGACGGTC
>Ga0315283_10006068_pt1 | contig 10742 bp, 6 predicted proteins | sample YL17G09_0_MG_FD_204541 | JGI IMG/M metagenome (GOLD analysis project Ga0315283, IMG submission 204541) | Sediment microbial communities from Yellowstone Lake, YNP, Wyoming, USA - YL17G09_0 | ecosystem: Environmental > Aquatic > Freshwater > Lake > Sediment | place: USA: Wyoming | collected...
CAGCAATCAATATAGAAGGTGGTGCGCTCAACATAGCAGGTCAGCTGACACGTAACAATGCAACAGCCACAACATCCTACACACAAAGTGGCGGTATTGTTACCGTGGTGGGGCAAGGCTCAACGGATCCAACCTTTGCCGGTTTTGATCTCGGTGCGGTTGGTTCATCTTTTACGATTTCTGGAGGCACCATCGTGATCAGAAATGCCACAAGCGCCCCGTCAGATTATGTGAATGCTTCATCCGTGGTGAGTGTCACAGGAGGTACATTGCAAATCGGAGATGCAAGTTCGGCAAATGCACAGACTATCCGTATCCAGAGTTCTCACCCTATTGGCAATCTCATCGTCTCCAATGCGACATCACAAGCGGTAAAACCGACAGCACAGCTTATTACATCGAGTCTGAATGTGGATGGGAACATTACAATCCAGTCTGGAACAACACTCAATGCAAACGGACTGAACATTTCCCTGGGTGGCGATTGGTCCAACAGCGGAACATTTACCAGCGGTGGCAATACCGTGACGTTTAACGGGTCTGGTGCGCAGGCGTTAACTAAACAAGGCGGCGAGACGTTTAACAATCTCACAATTAGCAAAGCCAGCAGCACGCTCACACTGAAAAGCTCCGTTGGCGTTGGCAACGCGTTTAGTCTGACACTGGGAACAATTGTTGTTGGCAGCAACACCCTGACATTGAACGGCACAGTAACCGGTGGCGGTACCCTCACGAGTGCAGGCACGGGAACAGTCAATTACAACCAAGGCACTCCCGGCCAAAGCGTTCTCGGAGGCAACTATGGCAATCTCACTTTCAGCGACTTCAACAAAACACTCACCTCAACAGGCACTATTGGCATCGCAGGAGCATTCACTCCTGGCGCTGCTTCCCTGCACACAGTTACCGGCAGCACTATTGATTTCAACGGCGGTTCACAGACCATTCCGGTATTTGAATACAATAATCTCACAATGAGTGGCAGCGGGATCAAGACCGGCTCCGGAACTATTACAGTAAGCGGAAACCTGACGAACAACCCGGGGATAATCTTCTCCGGCACGAGCACCCTGAATCTGAACGGGACAGCTCATACGAATAGCGGTACGCTCAGTACCGCCACACTCTCTGTCGGACCGGGCGCAACACTCACAAACAACGGGACGGTGACAGCCGGTTCGGCGTTAAATGGAGCAGGCACGTTAACCCAGGGATCAGCCGCAATAATGAACATCGGTGGTACCGTTGGCATTGTTGCTTTCGATGTTTCTGCTGCCGGCAACACAGTGAATTACACCGGGGCCGCCCAGACAGTGAAACCTGCAGCCTACCACCATCTAACACTCTCCGGATCGGGAACACCGGACCTCACAGGGGTGAGTATAATCAATGGCAATTTCACGCTCTCGGGTAATGTCGCACCGGCGGCTGCAACAGGAATGACTATTGCCGGGAACTTTACAATTGGTTCCGGGACATCATTCGATGCAGGGTCATTCTCTCACACCTTGAAGGGCAATTGGAGTAATTCAGGAACGTTCAACGCTGGAACGAGCACTCTCACATTCAGTGGCACAAGCGCTCAGACCATGAGTGGATCCATGTTTAATGACCTGTCGATTGCAAATGCTGCCGGGGTAACGATGCTAACTGATGAGACTGTCAACGGCACACTCACGCTGGCAAGTGGTGCTTTCTCCATTGGGTCCCACACTCTCAACCTGAATGGTGCGCTTTCAATTGGAACGGGTTCCCTTGTGGGTGGTTCATCTTCGAATCTGGTAGTCGGAGGTTCGGGTGCAAATACAACTCTGCCGGGCATCACCTTGAACAATCTCACCTTGAACCGGGTAAGTGGCAGTTCGCTTGGCGGCGATGCTACGATAAATGGTGTATTGACAATCGTGAATGGCACGATGAACACAGGAGCCAGCATTGTCATCCTGGGACCAGGTGGAACACTCTCTGAAGCAGCAGGACAACCGGTCGTTGGTAATGTTAGAACGACCCGCAATATCACGGCAACTTCAGGGACTGAACTATTCGGAAATATCGGGACAGATATTTTCTTGAATGGCGTAGCACCTGGCAACACAACAGTATTGCGGAAGACGGGAACCGCCTCAACCGGAAGCGGTCACATTGCTATCTTGCGCTACTTTGATATTACACCCACAACAAACACCGGATTGAATGCGGGGCTGGTGTTCCATTATGACGCGACCGAGGTGAACGGGCAGAATGACAACGCACTCGAACTTTACAGGTCGCGTGATAACGGCACGACGTGGAACAATCTGGGTGGTACGGCCAACACAGCTTCGAGGACGATTATTGTTACAGGCATCAATGACTTCTCCCGCTGGACCGCGGCTGATACAAATAATCGAATAGGCAACACCGCCACCCCAACAACAGTAAACATTAGCCCGGCATCAGCGAACATCGGCAATCCTACCTTCACTTTGACTGTGAATGGTATCGATTTCGTCAGCGGCAAGTCAACTGTCCGGTTCAATGGCACCGACAGAACAACAACGTACGTCTATACCACGCAATTGACAGCTTCAATCCCGGCAAGTGATCTCCTGGTATTAGGTACTTTCCCTGTGACTATCTTTAACGCCAATGGTGGTGGATTGTCGAATGCACAGACCTTCACAGTGAATCCACTTCCACCTGCAATGGTGAGCGTTGAAACTGCTGCAGACGGATCAGGGACAGTTGTTCCTGCACAATCTCTGGTTTCCGGGTCGGCAATAACGGTGTACGCAATCACGAGAGATGCATCGGGCAACTTTATTGAAAACGTCGCAGCCACGGCCTGGACCCTGGAGAACATCACTGGTGGCATCGTGTCGGGCGATCTGGTGCCTTCAGGTGACAGCAAGAGTGCAGTGTTCACAGGTCATTCCGTCGGTAATGCAAATATCACTGCAATGTGGGGGGTACTGACCACAACAAGTTCCGGGACGATCACGATCACGCCGGAGACAGGAGTCGATGAAGGAAATCAACCGCTCACTTATTCGCTGATGCAGAACTATCCCAATCCCTTCAGCCTGAGCACCACGATCAGCTATCAGCTCCCGACGAACGGCCAGGTTACGCTGAAAGTCTTTGATATGCATGGCAGAGAAGTCACAACTTTGGTAAACCAGGTAGAAGATCCAGGGTACAAATCGGTAAAGTTTGATGCAAGCTTGTTATCGGGCGGCCTTTATTATTATCGTCTTGAAGCAGGGAACTTCATCGAAACCAGGAAACTCCTTTTGCTTCATTAAAGGGCAACTGCAAATAAGAAAGTAAACAATTTCAATTTTCATTCCGGCAAAGAATAAAGATATAATTCCATTCACCCATTTTTCGTTTTCGGTGCTGGAGGCAAAATTCGAATCCATATTTGGCTCCAATCTCCTTAATTTTTGAAATGTTGCAATCTTCGGAAAGAATCATCAGAATCTGGACAGACGCATGATAAAAACCCGGTAATTGCTGAAACAGCCTTTCAAAGTATTCAAAATTACTGCCACAGAACCATGCCATCTCTCCATAATCCAGGGGATCTTTTGGGTAATAGGGAGGTGCAATAATTATAAAATCGAAAGCTGACTGCGGAATACTTTCAAATAAATCAGATTCAATAACAGTCACCTGTACATTATTCATAACTGCATTTTCACGAATGTTCCGAATAGCCATCGGATTAATATCAGAGGCAGTAACGAAAGCCCCTTTCAAAGCGGCAAAAACTGAGATAATCCCGGATCCTGCTCCGAGTTCCAGCAGTGTCTTTCCTGAAAGATCCAGTTGGTCGATGAACTGAAGAAATAATTTTGAACTGAAAATGAAACCCGGGAAAAAAACTCCTGGCCTGACCAACACATGAATGTTTTTATACCTGTAAGGCCGGGTTCTTGAAAGATATTTCCGGTAAACCGGCTGAAGAACCGGTGTCAGATACTTTAGTAACCTGATGCTCATTTTGAATAAAACCCCTCCTTTTCTGGTCGCTGATAAGAAAATAATTTCAACATCGCCTTCACTTCAAACGGGAATCTATACCATCTGAATTTGTACCGTATTGTTCCTGGAATTTTAAGTGCGCTCTTCCCAAACCGGCTTATATGAAAGTTTGACACACTGGGATAAGCAGCCATCATCACGACCTCAAAGTTCCGGATGAACCTGATCATCGGGGGTTGAAGCCAGGGCATCACAACACCCCGGCGAAGATCAAAATTTTCCCATGCTTTTGTCAGCCATTCATCCAGAGAAGAAGGGAAGACAAAACCATAGTCTTGCACTGCTTTAAAAAGTGCGGAACCTTCAGATGGAACCGGACTAAAAAGGTAAATAACCACCTCTGTCCCTGGATTCAGCTTTTTCAACCTGCGGATAAAATGGATATCGTCACGGATCTGTTGCATTATTTTTTCCGGGCTGCTATCAGGAAATCCAAATACAAATGAGAGCTCCGGAATAATATCAACATCCCTGAACCTGCTAACAAGTTCAAACGTGTCGTTTACATTGAATGTCGAACCTTTGTTAATCTGCGAAAGCAATGTATCATTTCCTGTTTCAGCACCCATAAAGACAAGGCAGCACCCTGATTCCCTGATCAATCTCAATTCTTCATCCGAATAATGATTCATTGTATCTACACGGCCTTCGGCCCACCATTTGATGTTCTGATCTTTCATCAACCTGCAGAATTCGATAGTACGGGAGTGTGAACAAAAGAAATTGCTGTCGAGGAATTCGACGGCATCAATCATGTATCTCGCTTTTAACTGAAGTATCTCATCTGCCATCTTTATAGCCGATTTTCCTTTCCAGGTTGAGTTGTATATGCTTGCCACCCCGCAGAAACCACATGAAAACGGACAACCAATGCTTGAATGAAATGATAAGGTTCTGTTGCCGATAAAAGTTTTGACGATATACTTTTCTATAGGGTAAAATTTATCGAGAAACGCCAGCGGAAGTTCAGGAAGGGAATCCTGATCCGGAATAGGATCCATTGGATTTACCACTATTTTACCTGCTGGCAACCTGAAAACAAGATTTCCGATTTCTGACAAATGCGCTTGTCTTCCCTCTCGCAAATAATAGATAAGTTTTGGAAAGGAATAGTCTCCCGGACCACGGATTATATAATCGATAATCCCCGACTCCATGCAAACCCGGTAATGGTTAGAGGCAAAATAACCACCCCAGATGGTGATGATATCCGGAAATTTATCCTTGATGGCTTTTGTGAACAGGATAGCCTGCTTTAATTGTGGACCAGGCATCACCGTACAGGCAAAAAATGCAAATTCACCTGTCACCAGATAACTGATCAGTTTAGGCCATGGATCATCTTCCAGGTTCCCATCGACAAAAACAAACTCCTGTTTCCCAAAAACTGAGGCCCCAACCTGTAAAATGGATATCGGCAGCCTGTGATTATGGAGAGCGCTGCGGGGATTAAACAGGATAATTTTGTTTTTTTTATCTTTCAAAATTTCAATGTTGGATTTTTGCTGTTCCTGACAACATTTGAGATTATTAACCTGATTAATTCCCAGACCTCAATAAAGACAAAAGATAAAAGCTTAAAGATAAAAATATTGAAAGTGGTTTACAAATGTCTGACGTTTGTCCTTTTGCTTTTGTCTTTTTACTTTTGTCTTTTATCTTCTGCATGAATAATGCAGGCTAATGGAACCAAAAAACATAGGTTTTTGAAATAACGGCTTTCAAAAAGAATATCCATTTTCTCAACCCGCGATTGGCTCTTTTAAAGGCAACTATATTGATCAAATACCTTCTTGAAAAGCGGTAGAACCGGTCGCTGAAAGGCTTTTTGAACCTAATCTGCCTTTCGCTCCCCGATTTCCAATTGTATGGATGGGTAAAGAAGGATTCGACGATATCATAATATTTTGTACCCTTTATTGGATACGCCAATCCGACAGTCAAATCATCAGGCATTGTTTTTTTCAGGAACATGGCAGTTTTAAAAATATCTTTCTTCTTTTCTCCATGATATCCAAGCATAATAAATGCTCCCACAGATATCCCCAAAGCTTTTAATTTGATCATCATCTCAGCCGTCCGCACCAGATCAATCTTCCTGCTCATGAGTTCAATTACATTTTGTGAACCGCTTTCTGCACCAATCCAAACTTTACGGCAACCCGATCTTTTCAACATAGCTAGAACTTCGTCGTCGAGACAATCCGACCGTGTAATACATTCATAAGGCAACCCTACCTCCCGTCTTTGTATTTCACTGCTGAATTCTCTTAACCATTCTTTACCGATCGTGAATACATCATCAGTAAACCAGACCTGGTCCGGTTGAAATGTATTTCTCAGCTGAATCATTTCTTCAACAACTGATATAGGATTCCTTCTCCTGTAAGAATTTCCAAATACAGATTTGCTGCACCAGTTGCATGAATATGGACATCCCCTCATCGAATTTATCGTCATCGATGAATATCCGTGGGATCTTTTCCATTGCTCAAGATAACCAGATACATCAATGCGCTCATAAGAAGGGAATGGAACTTCTTTGAGATCCATAGGCTTCCTTTCCCCGGTTTTGAATAGATGGTCATCCTTATCCAGGAAACAAATACCTTTGATCTCATAAAGCCGTTCCATCTCCCCCGAAGAAAGAGCACCTATTATTTCGACCAGGGTTTCCTCTCCTTCACCGGGAACAATGATATCTGCCCCATTTCTGAGGTAATTTTCAGCATTATGCCTTGCATCAGGGCCTCCGATGATAATTTTTGCATCCTGAAAAACATGACTTCCTCTCACGAACGCCATGATCTCAAGGATGTTAGGTTTGGTCATCAAAGTTGTATAGATGCCAATGACCCCGGGCCTATAATTCTCGACACAGACTTTTAATTTCGTCATGTCTGCGAAGGTGGTATCAAATACTTCGTGCGAAATATCGTACTTTTTCAGCCAGGCAGAAAGATACAGCAGACCCAGGGGGGGGTATGGTTTCATGATCCCTGATTCAACAGGATCCTCGTGAATGAAATAGCCGTGAGTAAGCAATATTGTCATATTTTTTTTAATTCAATTATATAATGATCGGCCATGTCTGAAACAAAAGATAACGATCCTGTAAGTCGATCAGCAAATTCCAGGATCCGGAAAAGGAAAGTTCTGCGCATAAAGAACGGATCCATATAGGTCGGAGGAATAAACAATCCGACAGGTTTGATGTTGACGACCCTGAAAAAGTTGTCAAAGATTTTCCTGATTTCACCCGGAGAATAGTAATAAACCTGCATTCCGGATTTCATAAGCTGAACATATACTGGTTTTTCCCAGTTTCTTCGATTCATCTCCTTTATTCTTCCCTTGAGCAATAAATAAAGCTTTTCCCAAAGACAATTGGTCCCGAAAACTACGAAAATCATTTTCCCCTCCGGTTTCAGAAATGAATGAAACTTTGCAGCAGTCTCTCGCAGTTCATCATGATTTAGACAATTCAGCCCGCTGAAGTTGGAGAAAATGAGGTCAAACTTTTTATCTCCTATAACGGAATCAAGTTCATTGATAGAAGCTTGCCTGAAAACCGGGACATTGTTTCCCAAAACCAATTGTTGTTTGTCCAGGCACAGCCTGATCATACCAATGGATGCATCTGTTGCCATAACCTTGCAGTCGAGTGCCGACAGGTAACAGGCATCTTCCCCGGTTCCGCAATTCACCTCGAGAATTTCAATCGCCGAAAAAATTCTTTGCTGCAAATAGCGCCAAACAATTTTACGCTGTGCCATGCCCGTGAGTGACCTGGTAAAAAGCGAATCATATTGTTCAGCCAAATCATCAAAGGGGGTTTTTTCCGTCATTTTCTTTAATGCTCAGCATTATTTTATAAGCCAGAGAAAAAGCCAAATACCAGGGTAATAATATGATCCTTCTGAGTTCGACACGATTAATCCCTGCAGGATTTCTAAAAATCTTTTTCAGAAAGAAAATGGATTGTTTATACCTGAAGTGTTTGTGGATATACCGGTGAAGAAGTTTATAGCAGCCCGGTGTAAAAGTACTTTTAAAGAGCAATGCTAAATCGTCCGAATCTTCCCAGTTTGATTTGATATCCATCCTTTTCTTCACGGAATCGTAGAACTTTGTTCCGGGTAACGGGTATGTTACAGATATCCCGACATCATCCGGCATCAGGTCGGTAAGGAGATCTATTGTTTTACGGATATCCTCTTTCTTCTCCTCCGGGAAACCCAACTGGAGGAAGAATGCCTGCCCGATACCCGATTCCCGGAGAACAGGTGATACCGTACGAATCTGTTCCACAGTGATTCCTTTCTGCATGGCATCAAGAATTTTCTGTGACCCGGATTCAATCCCTAACCATATCTTCCTGCACCCCGCTTTTTTCAGTGACTGGATTCGGTCATTCTCCAGGAGCAGATCCACCCGTGATTGAATAGTGAAAGGCATTCTCAAATTGTGTATCCTGACCTGCTCCGCAAACGCTGCAGTCCAGGCTGGTTTCAACCCGAAAATATCATCGGCAAACCATATCTGGTCCGGGGAAAAAGTATTCTGAAGATAAACCATCTCTTGCACTACATTCAGTGGACTCCGGCTGTTGTAATGGTTCCCGTAAATGGGTTTGGCACACCAGATACAATTGTATGGACATCCGCGGGTAGTCACCATATTTAACGTAAAAAAACGGTTTTTTGATTTCCAGACTCTTCTGTATGCTTCCATATCCAGAAGATCCCAGGCAGGAAAAGGAAGCTCATCCAGGTTATCAATAATTGGCCTTGGGTTGGTTATCCTAACCTGGTCATCTTTTTTAAAAGCCAGCCCTGGGATATCGTCGTATTGTTTTTCCGCACCATTGAGCATCCTGCCAACAAGTTCTTTCAGGGTAAGCTCCGCTTCACCCAAAAGAACAAAATCGGCTTTGTTTTCGAGATAGAGATGGTAGTTATCACTGGCATCCGAAGAACTTATGATCACCCTGGCTCCGTAAAGATGCCCAAGGTCGTTCATCCTCAATGCAACTTTCCTCATATTCGCAAGGCACATTTTAGTCAGATAGCTGAATCCATCATCATAGATTACAAGAATTGCAGGTTTCTCCTTTTGTAAAACCGGGATGATCTGGTCCGGGCTGTTCAGTAGCATAGGGTCATGGAAACAAACTGAAAATCCATTCACTTTCAGAATGGAAGCGGCATAAAGAGTCCCCAACGGTGCAAAGGGCTGCCCGATTCTTTTCTGCTTGGGATCAAAATCAAGCATATAGGAATGCGTGAGGACTATCTCTGTCATGGCTCCGTGTATAACGTTAAGCTCAGTTTGTGAGCTGTCTGAAATTCAGAAACTTTTGAGCTGTAACGTTGTGTTACGATATGCTGGAAGCCATTGGGATGATATTTGGATACATTTTTTTCACTTTTAAAGTTGACCTTGAAAAGTTCCTGATCTTCTAATCCGAATTTTTTCCCTGATCTTTTCCTGTAGAGTTCCATGAAATAGGAATCCAACCTCTCCCCTGTCTTTCCGCGTAGTAATCTTTCCAGGAACCGCTTGAGAAATGGAGAAGAGGCCTCTCTGCAACCTGTCAGATCGATCGTTAAATTAGGAAAAAATGTATGGATCCAGTCATTTGCCGCGAAGAATTTTCCGCATAATTCAGCATTCCTGTGTGGAATGAGAAAAGCGATTTCAGTTGCAGTAAAAATATTTTTATCCTGTATCTTTAAAGATTCTGTATCAATAAAATAGTTGATGCAAAAATATTTTTTTGAATTCAGCAGGAATATTTTTTTGAATAGCATCAGGATTGTCCTGCAAACCCAAAGCCTTCCAGGTTCAGTAATGACAAAAAAATCGATATCATCCTTTCTTGAAAAAGAACTTTTCGATAAAGATCCTGATACCAATATTCCTTTTACAAAAGGATGATAAGAAATCAAACGTGAAATAAAGCGTGAAATCCGATGATATTTTTCCGATCGATCCAGTTTTTTGATTCTTTCCTGAATAGAGGAGCCACCATTAACGATAAAAAAATAATTTGATTCATTTCCAACCAGATTTAAGGTAAGAAGTTCACCAAGCGATTGTTCGAACTCTTCCCAATCCGGTCTGATTCCTATCAGCCTGAATAACTCAGATTTGTTCAGCGGATGGCTGAAAATATCAAAATAGAGGAGCGTGCGAAGAATGGCTTTCTGGGTGACGGTCATATTATCTTGCTGATACTAAGGTACGATAAATGTCATTGTAATTCCTGCATGTTTCTTCAATCGTATAGAAAATCTCAGGAGAATAATCCGGCTTGCCGTTACGCAAAATGTTAATGAGATGTAGTTCTAAGTCCTCCTGAGTCTCGCCTTTTCTGATTTTTTTATGTTCCATTTCCCATGCAGTTCCAACAGGATAACATACCACGTAGGCGCCGGCTGCCAGCGCTTCAGTAATCACCAGACCCTGTCCTTCGAAACCTGAAGTATGTAAAAGGATTTTACTCTCCTGCATTTTTTCGATCACTTTTTCATAGGGCAATTGTCCAAAAATATTAATTCGTTTTTCAAGGCCTGAATTTACAATTTGTTTTTCAATTTGTTCCCTTTCATTCCCCTCACCGATGATTCCGCAATTCAAACCAGGAAAAATCTTCACCAATGATCCGATGATTTCTATGAAGTGAAGGTAATTTTTTGTCTTATTAATGCTCC
>Ga0315283_10006069_pt1 | contig 10742 bp, 6 predicted proteins | sample YL17G09_0_MG_FD_204541 | JGI IMG/M metagenome (GOLD analysis project Ga0315283, IMG submission 204541) | Sediment microbial communities from Yellowstone Lake, YNP, Wyoming, USA - YL17G09_0 | ecosystem: Environmental > Aquatic > Freshwater > Lake > Sediment | place: USA: Wyoming | collected...
GAGGTCCTTGATCCGCTGGAGGAAGCCCGCGTCCAGGTGCTCCGGGCCGATCATGTCGAGGAAGGTGGGTTTGATGTGCGCTGCGCTGATGACGGCCTTCCGCGCCCAGATCTTCTTCGCTCCCCAGGTGGCATCGTCCCGGAGCCGCACGCCGGCCGCTCGCCCGTTGCTGACGATGATTTCCTCGACGGGACAGCAGGCGCGGAACACCGCGCCGTGCGCCACGGCGCAGCGGATGAGGGCGTGGTAGTAGCCGTGCATGTTGCCACGCGCTGCGACCGGCTTGGCGACGGCCGGCGGCATGACGGTCGCGGCGCTGCACAGCGCCGGGATCGCCACCCCCTCCATGTGACCATGAGCTCCGGAGCTGAGCGCGATGTAGGCCTGCATCACCTTGAACGGCTCGGTCTCCAAGTACTCGTCCATCAGATCGAACATGGTCATTTCGAGCAGCTCGCGCGTCCACATGTCGGGCTGGTACTGCTTGTAGACCTGCATGAAGGGGATGTTGTCTTCGTTCAGCTCGACGTCGCGCGGATGGGGGGGACACCAGAACGTGGCTCGCATGAGATCGCGGAAGGCGTCCTTGCCGGCGAGCATCAAGCAGATCTTGGCCCAGCCCATCTTGTCCGCGTCCGTCACCTGGGAGAGGCCGTCGCGGGTGAAGATGTAGCGGTCGGTCTCGAGGTCCACCGTGGCGCTCGGGTTCCAATCCATTCGAAATCCGTACTTCCACAGTTCCAGCTGCTCCCAACCCGGCGCCGAGCCACCGTAGTTGGCGATGGCGTGCGGCTGGATCCGTACCCCGGCCATGGGCTCGGCGGTCTCCTGCGCGCCGCCGCATTCCGGCCGTTCCTCCAGGACGCAGACACTCAGTCCGCACTTGGCGAGATAGGCTGCGGTCGTCGTTCCGTTGTGACCCGCGCCGATGATGACGATGTCGTACGTCTCTTCCTTGGCCATCGTTTCCCCCTTGGTCCGCTGCCCGCGGTGCCGGACCGGCCGGCGTCGCGGGCATCACCCCCCAACGGCCGACCCTGGTCGCCCTCGGGAAATCGGACAGAGTTATACGATGAAAGCTTTCCAGAAAGCTATCAGGAAGGCAATGTGGGCTTCGGAAGAGAATGACGCGGGGTGATGGGCCCACCCGCCCGTGGCCTCTTGATGCGGCTGCCAGCGGCAGTCGCTGGCGTCAGCGGTAGAAGTGGCGCTCGATGATGGCGAGCAGGCTGCGCATGGCGTCGCCGATGATGTCGAGGTCGTTGCGGGAGGCGGACTGAAGCAGCTCGTGGGTGCTCGCGAGGAAGGCCCGGAAGGCCTCCGCCTCCACGCGCTTGCCCGCCGGCGTCAGGCGGACCAGCTTGCCGCGCCTGTCCTCGGGGTCGCTCACGCGCTTGATGAAAGCCAGCTTCTCGAGGCGCTTCAGCATCTTCGTCATGCCCCCCGACGAGCGCTCGAGCGCGGTATAGAGGTGATTGGGCGCGAGTTCGTAAGGAGCCCCGGCTCGACGCAAAGCGGCGAGGACTGCGTAGTCGCTGGGCGTCAGCTCGAAGGGACCGAGCGTCTCCTGCTCGAAGGTTTCGATCAGCACGCTCAGACGAGCCAGGAGCGTGATCAGAAGCAGGTCGGAAGTGTCCGTCGCGTCGGGATACTCCCGCGCCCACGCCTCCGAAAAGTCATCGGTCCAGCGCACCTCTTTCGCCATCTGCCCTACCTGTTGGTTCTCGAATTCGGTGGTTCGCGAGATTGCTGAACTCTGCCTGTCCAGCCGCATACGCTCCATACGCTAGTCCAGACTCCAGCCCAGAATCAGACTCGTACTGGGCCGCCGGGGCGTCGTGCAGAATCTCCCCCGCCACTTGCCGAGCGCTCGAGCACTGGCACTGCCACCGAGAGAAGCACCCGAATTGCGTGATCTCCGAGGCAAGGTCGTCGTCGTCGCGGGTGCCACCAGCGGAATCGGGAAGGCATTGGCGCGATGTTCGCAAGTCACTCGATCGACGATGTCTCGGGTTCCAGCGGGGTGCTGAGAGCAGCAGCAGATTTCGGGTCGATGATGACCGCCATGGCAAGTCCCAGCTCGGAACGAGAGTCAACGGCCGAGAGGGGGCGCCGTGCACGAAGAATCGAGCGCAGCTCCGCGCGATCCGCGAGCGGCGCGGATTCGCGGTTGACGCGGGCGCGCGCGGAGGGCGAGGATCGCAGCGATGAGCGAGCCCCACGCCACCGCCAGCGCCCGTGAGGTGCCTGAGACGCGCCTCGGAAACTCGTTTCAGGGCACGAACGTGTGGCGGCGCTACGTCGTACTCGACACGCTCGTGTGGATCCCCGCGACGCGGCTGGCGTGATGCGCGCAATCCGCCTCCTCGTGCGCGGCCTCGGCGGACTCGCGCTCTTGACTCTTCTCGCGCTCCTCAGCGCCGCGCTCTACGCGGCGTTCCGCGATGTCTCGTACGAGCAGCGCGACGACTCGGCGTCGCTCGCGCGCAAGCACAGCGAGCTCGCGTGGATGGAAGAGCAGGCGCGTGCCGCAACTGGCGCCGCGCGCCCCAACATCATCGTCGTCTTGTTCGACGACCTCGGCTACGGCGACCTCGGCGCTTACGGAAGCCGCGCGCTCGCGACGCCTCGCATCGACCGGCTCGCCGCCGAAGGCGCCGTCTTCGACACCTTCTACGCGCCGGCGCCCTATTGCACGCCATCGCGCGCCGGCTTCCTCACGGGCCGCTGGCCGATCCGCACCGGCCTCACGCACATCGTGTTCCCGCGCGGTCACGCCGTGAACCACATGCACCGCATGACCGGGCGCCAGGTTCGCCTGCCGGCCGACGAGATCCTCCTGCCCGAAGCGCTGCGTGCCGCCGGCTACGCCACCGCGCGATGGTCGGCAAGTGGCATCTCGGCGACGAGGCGCCTTCGCTCCCCAACGATTTCGGCTTCGACCACTACTTCGGCGTGCTGCACAGCAACGACATGGCGCCGCTGCCGCTCTGGCGAAACCGCGAGATCGCGACGCCGCATCCGGTCGATCAGCGCCTGCTCACGCCGCGCTACACGGACGAGGCAATTGCATGGATCGAAGAGCACGCGGACCGACCGTTCTTTCTGCATTTCGCCCACAGCTTCCCGCACATCCCCCTGCATGCGACGCCCGAGCAGGCGGGCAAGAGCGACGCGGGTCTGTATGGCGACGTGATCGCAGACCTCGACGCGAGCGTAGGGAAGCTCGTCGACACGCTGGTGCGGCTCGGCATCGCCGAGAAAACGCTCGTACTCGTCACGAGCGATAACGGTCCGTGGTATCAAGGACGCTCTGCCCCCCTGCGAGGCCGCAAGAACGACACCTTCGAAGGCGGCATGCGGGTGCCGTTCATCGCGTGGTGGCCGGGACGGATTCCCGCAGGTCGGCGGGCAGGCGACGTCGCGATCGGCATCGATTTGCTGCCCACGGCGCTCGCGCTCGCAGGCGTTCCGCTGCCCCGCGACCGCACGATTGACGGCGTCGACCTCTCGCACGCGCTCATGGAGGGCGTACCGCTTCCGGAGCGGCCAGTGCTCTACTACTCCAATCGCGAGCTCCAGGCGCTGCGTCTCGGGCGCTGGAAGCTGCACGCGCGCCACGGCGTCTACGGCGGGGCGCCCTGGTCGTTCGCATGGGTGCCGCTCATGGCGCAGGGCCCTTGGCTCTTCGATCTCGTGCGTGATCCAGACGAGGCCTACGACGCGTCGTCACGCTACCCGGCGGAGTTCGCGCGGCTCACGGAGCTGCGCGAGGGCTGGCTCCGCGAGCTCGAAGCGAATCCGCGCGGCTGGAAGTCGCCCTAGCTCCTGTAGCAGGAGATTCGCGGCGTGTCCCAGTTCAAGAAGGAAGATGGATGAAGGTCTTCGGCAAAGTCCCGCAAGTGACGCTCGCCTTCTGGGTGATGAAGATTTGCGCCACGACCCTGGGCGAAACAGCGGGGGATTTGCTGTCGATGACTCTCAACGTGGGCTACGCCCTCAGCACGATACTCCTGCTCGGAGTGTTCGCGGCAAGCCTTGCGGCACAGCTGAAGGCAAAATCCTTCCATCCCTTGCTCTATTGGGCAGTCATCCTCTCCACCAGCACCGCAGGCACGACGATGTCGGATTTCATGGATCGCTCTCTAGGGCTCGGATACTTCCTCGGTTCCCTCATCTTGGCGACGATCCTCGTCGTCGTGCTGATTGCTTGGAAATCTTCCGTCGGTTCGCTCTCCGTCGAGAACATCAGCACGTTCAAGACCGAGGTCTTCTACTGGACGGCGATTCTGGTCTCGAACACGCTGGGAACCGCGCTCGGCGATTTCCTCGCGGACAGCTCTGGGTTGGGATTCGCCGGAGGGGCCTTGCTCATCAGCAGCTTGATCGGGCTCGTGGCTCTGGCCCACTTCTTCACCAGGACTTCCAAGGTGATCCTGTTCTGGCTCGCTTTCGTCCTGACCCGCCCCTTCGGTGCGACATTCGGAGATCTCCTGACCAAGTCGCACGAAGACGGCGGCCTCGCCTTTGGAACGATCGGCTCCTCGGCGATCTTGGCCAGCTTGTTGATCGCACTCGTGCTGTGGTCGATGCGGCCGCCCGAAAGGCCCCAGACCTCATAGCCGGCGCTGCGCTTGGCACGATCGGGACGGGAAGCCCCCTGGGCAGGGATCCCGGCCGTCGATCCAGTCGGCGGCGGCCGACGATGAAAAGGATCTGCGGAAATTTCTGACACCTTCGGCCATAAGCCCCCACTAGTCTTTGGGGAGCTGGTTCCTGGAGCCCTGGGCGCAGCGGTGCGCGCGGAGCCGGGGTCCCTTTCACGACCCGGAGGTACGTCTCGTGCTGCGCTGCCGTTGCTCCTTGCTGGTTCCGTTTCTATTGGCTGCGTTCGCCCCCGCGGCTCTCGCCATCGTCACGCCGACGTTCGGCCCGAACGGCACCTACGTGCGGCCGCCTGGCGGTCCGTCGGGCTTCCTCGTCGGGAGCGGCGGCGCCGTGGAAGAACTCGGCGCCTTCGTCGCCATTGCCGGCCAGGATCTGAACGGTGCGGCGCCCGGCACGGCCGCCCAGCTCTCCGTGGATCCCGTGCCCACGGGCCTCGGGCTCGCCTTCTCCAGCACGCTGCTGGACGCAGATTCCACCCTGCGGCTGCGGTACGACGTCACGAACCAGGGAGCCGCCGCGGTCACGGGGCTCAGCTTCTTGTCCTTCCTCGACGCCGAGATCGATGAGACGACGAATACCTTCTTCAACGAGTACGCCACCACGGCGGGCGCGCTGGCGCCGGGTGAAGGCTACGAGGTCGACGAGCCGGGCTTCGCGTTCGGAGACATCTTCGACCACCTGCTCGCTGGCAGCCTCGACGACACCAACGCTGTGGGGATCGCTTCGCCCGACGACGTGTCGATGGCCCTCTCCTTCCTCATCGCATCGCTCGCGCCAGGCCAGACCGCGCGCTTCGACCTCTTCGTCTCGCAGAACGGGACGGCCACGGGCTTCCGCATCGACCAGCTGGACGTCGATCCCGGTTCGACGACGGCAATCACGTTCTCGGGCGTGGCGAGCGTGGTGCCGGAGCCCGCGACGGCTGCCCTGCTGGGGCTCGGCCTGACCGTGCTGGCCGCCCGCGCGCGGAGACTAAGCGAGCCCCGCCTGAGAGGCGACGAGACCGGCGTTCTGTCCTGAAGCTGAAGCTGCGGCGGAACGATGCGAAACCTGTCTCGCCAGATCCTGTGCATCGCTGCGGCTCTTTCGGGGTTGGCGCTGTCCGGCTGTCCGCTCGGCTCCCCGATCTCGGTCGAGTGCCGCGCCAAGGATGGGAAGGTCGATCTCCTCTGGACTACGGCCGCGAACGCCATCACCTACCGCGTCGAGCGCGCGAGTGCAGGAGGCGCGCCCGCGACGCTGGGACAGACGCCGTCCACCACCTTCACCGATTTCCAGGCCGCCGGTGGCGTCGCGTACCAGTACACGGTGACCGCGATTGGCACGGACACGGAATCGGCCGCCTCTGCGCCGTGCGCGGTGACGCCGAGCTCTCCGGATGGCCCCGCCGTCGTCGCCGGGCTCACGTGTCGCGCGAAGGACGGCAAGGTGGACGTTGCGTGGAACGCCGTCCCGAATGCGACCACCTACCGCGTCTTCCGTACGCAGGCCGGCGTACCGCGACAGCAGATCGGCGAGATCAACGGCACGGTGCTTGCGGACTTCGCGCTCGTGAACGGCACGTCGTATGCTTACGACGTCGTCGCGCTCGACGCCCGAGGACATGCCTCCGTGGCCTCGGCGGCGTGCAACGCGATCCCGGGCGGTCGACAGGACGGGACCGCACCGCCCGTGGTCACGAACGTCGGCTGTCGCGGCAAAGGCGACAAGGCGGACGTGGCGTGGACGGCCGCTCCCGGCGCAGCGTTCTACCGCGTCTATCGTGCGAAGGATGGCGGAGCCACCGCGTCCGTCGGTGAGACCACGGGAACCGTCTTCGCAGACTTCGGTCTCGAGCTCGGTCACGGCTACGCGTGGAGCATCGAGAGCATTGCCACCGCCGGCGCCGCATCCTCGCGCTCGCCCCTCTGCGCGATCACCGCCACGGGCCGTGGCACCCTTCCGTCGAATCAGCCGCCGCAGATCACGTCTCAGCCGCTGACGTCGGCCCTGGAGGATCACTTCTACTACTACGCGGTCGCGGCCCACGATCCCGAGGGCGCCTTGGTCTCGTTCGCCCTCGCGAAGGGACCGGGCGGGATGGCCATTGACCCGACGTCCGGCCTTCTCACCTGGACACCATCCTCGAGCCAGCTCGGCGCGCAGCTCGTCGAAGTGCGCGCCAGCGATCCGCAGGGCGCCTTCGCAACCCAGGCCTTCAGCGTCGATGCCGCCGACTTCAACGAGCCTCCGCAGATCACCTCGATTCCGGCGCGCTACGCGCGGGCGGGAAACGCCTACACCTACCAGGTCGTGGGCTTCGATCCGGAGGGCAAGGCGCTGCACTACACCTTCGGAGCGCCCGCGCCGGCGGGCATGACGATCGGGAGCGACACCGGGCTTGTGACCTGGACGCCGCAGGTCACGGACACGGGAACCCCCGCGATCGTCGTGCGCGCCGTCGATCCGCAGGGCGCCTTCGCAAGCCAGACCTTCCCTCTCAACGTCACGTCGCAGCCGCTCGACTTGCTCCAACCGACGGGCGACCGCGTGATCAAGCCCGGGCAGACGCTGAAGCTCCATCTTCTCGCAAACTACGCCAACGTGGGCTTCCGCGTCTCGCCGAATCTCGCCAACTCGAAGCTCGCCAACGCCGACTTCGAGTTCACGCCGACCGCCGATCAGGAGGGTGTCTTCGATCTCGGATTCGAGGCCGTGCTGGGCGACCAGCACGACGTCAATCCCGTGCGCATCACGGTGCAGCGCGACAACGCGAAACCCGTTCTGGCGCCGGTATCGCCGCAGCAGCTGAAGGAGGGCGAGACGCTGCGTCTGGTCGTGACCGCAACGGATGCCGACAGCGACGCGCTTCATTTCTCAGCGCCGGGCCTGGCGCTCGAGAACGCCGTCTTCGACGAGCTCTCCAACACGCTGAGCTTCACGCCGTCGTTTCAGCAGGCCGGAAGCTACAGCGTGACGGTAGCCGTGACGGATGGGCGCGAGAGCGTGTCGGAGCCGATCGAGATCGCGGTAGAGGACGCGGCGCCGACGGTGATAGCGATCGATCTGGCAGTCGATCCGCCCCAGAGCCCGACGTTCGGACCCAAGCAGACGATCTCAGGCTCGATCAAGGGCGAGGGCCAGACGACGCCTGCGGCGAAGGCGCCGCTGGTGATCGGGCTCTCGCCGACGAACGTGCGCCAGGGCCGCGAGGTCGTGGTGGACGTCACGGGTCGCGACACGCAGTTCGTGGTGGGAGCGGTCTCGGCGGATTTCGGCGACGGAATCAGCGTCCAGAAGATCGAGGTGCTCTCCCTGACGCAGGCGCGTGTCACCGTGCTGGCGGCGACCGACGCGGCTCTCGGGGTCCGCACCGTGAACGTTCACCAACCGAGCGGCGATGCCCCGTCCGTGGTCGCCTTCAACGTCGAAAAGGGGGCGGCCAGGCTCTCCGGCGTGCTGATCGACAGCTTCACGGGGCAGCCCCTCGCGAACGCACGCGTTTCGGTGCAGGGCACGGTTGTCACAGCCACGACCGATGGCCAGGGGCGCTTCACGCTAGACGGCGTGCCTCCAGGGGACGCTTCCGTCGTCGTCACGGCCGCGAACTACGTCGTGCGCAGCCTCCCGGTGGCGGTGCAGGCGAACCAGGCGGTGACGCTCGGCGACACGCTCGAGCTGGATGCTCTGGCGCGGCCGTTCGTCGCCGGCGGCTCGCTCCCTCGCGAAGCCTCGGCCGCGAGCCTCCTCGATCGCGGCATCGCCAGCAAGGACGGTGCGGATCTCACCCTCGATCGGGCGCGCGCCATCGTGCAGGACACCCTCCTCGCCATCGGGGGGAACGACACCGGCGTGGTCGATGAGGCCGGAAACCAGCTGAACCCGAATCTCGTGGGCAGCGGCTTCCTCACACTCTCCCAGAACGGCGTGGACCTGCTCGCGCGAACGCTGCTGCGGGGCGAGACCTGGACCCTGGCCAACCTGGTCTACATCCTCGATGGCAGCCTCGGCTGGGCGTTCGCGGACGGCATCGATCTCGAGACCGTGCGGCAGAGGCTCCAGCTCGCAGCTCTCGACGCGTGGGCGAAGCCGGGAAATCCGGACAACGTCCTCGTGCTGCTGCTCCTCAACGAAGGCACGCAGCTCGATGCGAAGCCGCCGATCGTGACGCCGGACACGCGCTTCAACAATTTCCAGGCGTTTCTCTTCGTGAACGCGTTCCTGCACTCGAACCTGGCGGCGTTGAACGCGGCGGTGGACGCCCAGCTCGTGGCTGCCGGCATCGATCCCAGCACCGTGCTGGCACGGCTCGGCCTGCAGCCCCAGGACGTCGCGGCCGGTACGCCGGCGCCGGGCGTGGCGCAGACGCTGCAGGGCGTGGCGAAGTACGCGGCGCGTTCCATCGTGGGGCGGCTGGCTCCGGGCGTGGCGTGGGCCGCCCCAGCGCCGCAGCCCGGTCCGTCGAACAGCGTCAAGACCAAGCCTCCGAAGAGCCGGTGGGATGCCGTCTCAGGCGCGTTCGTTCCCGCGCTCGTCGCCGCTGCTGTCGCCGCGATCATCGCCATGACGCTCATCGTCTTCATCGCCATGATGACGGCCTTCGTTACGGTCGGGCTCGGCGGAGTCGCGGTCGGCGTCTCCCTCGGAGCGATCCTCAGCGCCGGGGCTCTCGGTTTCGGGAGTCAGTTCGTGGCCAAGGTTGGCATTGCCTTCTTGGCGGATCCGAATGCGGCCGCCCATCTCATGCCGGCGCCGGCACGCGTCGTGAATCAGCGCACCTTCGCCGGGGCGGCGGGCCAGGACAAGATCCAGATCGTCTTCGAGCGCTCGCCAACCGACGTCGCGAACGAAAACAAGGTGCGCGCGGGCCAGACGAACACGGATTTCTTCCGCGATCCGTCGAATCTTGTGAACGGCACCGCCGATCCGGAGTTCCTCGACTATCGCTATCACCTCTGGCGCTTCCCGACCGCCAGCGAGCCTGCGAGCTTCGATCCGAAGAAGGGCGGGAAGCTGGTTTCGATCCGCACCCAACCGGTACCCCGCGACCCCAACAACCCGAGCAAGACGGTCGATCCGAAGTTCCAGGAGTTCGTGCTCGACGACAGCTTCGACAACGTGCCTGCGGGCACCAGCTACTTCCGCGTCGTCACGGTGCAGTTCTTCCGTCGCTACTTTTCTCCGGAACCCGACATCCCGAACGATGGCAGTCCGGTGGCGGACCCGGAGAAGAAGCGACTGAACGACGCCGTCAAGATCGCCTACAGCGACGCGCTCGGGCCGACGCCGCCGCCGTACGACGGGTCCAAGGTGGTCGACAGCGCGAGAAGCGAGATGTTCGAGAACGGCGCGGACATCTTCGGGAAGCTGGTGAACGGAAGCACGGTCGATCCGGCCACCCGTCAAGCCGTCGACTTCGCCAAGGCGCAGGTGGCCGCGTTCAAGCAGCGGGCGGCGCAGAAGAAGCAGCTGCTGAGGGACGCCCAGGCGGCGGGCCAGATCGACGACAAGGCCATCAGCTCGAGCATGCGAGCGAAGGCCGTCGACGACGAGATCGTGCGGCTCGACAAGAAAGTGCGGGACATCCGGAATGAGCTGAAGCAGCTCGCCACGCACAATCCCGGAGCGCTGGAGGCGAACCGCAAGGTGGCCCTCGAGCTCGCCTTGTTTATGCAGGATCCCGGAAACGCCGGGAAGTCCACGAGCGAGATCTTCGCCGACTTCACAAATCCGGCGCGCGCGCCAGGCAATCGGCTGCAGGCCGAGCTCAGTCTCGGCGGCCCGGCGGTGCAGCCCAAGCTCCAGCGATTGATCGAGATCGGACGCTCCACACGTCAGACTGAGATCGTTTACAAGCAGGGCCTCGACTCGCTCGACGGCGTTCGTCGCGCCCAGAGCGAGCTCGATGCTGCGTTCGCGAAGGCCGTCCAGACCGGCACACCCGTGAATCTTCCCACGCACGAGGTCACGATCTTCGTTCCGGGAGGTCAGACCCCGATCACGCTGAACGGTGCGCCGCACACGGTCCAGCTCCCGCCCGTGGTGCTGCCCGAGGACGCGTTTGCGGTGGCGGCGCTGAAGGGCGAGCTCGCAGC
>Ga0315283_10006072_pt1 | contig 10740 bp, 5 predicted proteins | sample YL17G09_0_MG_FD_204541 | JGI IMG/M metagenome (GOLD analysis project Ga0315283, IMG submission 204541) | Sediment microbial communities from Yellowstone Lake, YNP, Wyoming, USA - YL17G09_0 | ecosystem: Environmental > Aquatic > Freshwater > Lake > Sediment | place: USA: Wyoming | collected...
GGCTCCCGCCTCGATCCCAGCGCTCCGCTGGCCAGTGCTGCTGCTGCTGCTGCTGCTGCTGCTGCTGCCGCTGCCAGTGCTTCTGCTGGCGCTGCGGCAGGGACTTGTCCCCCTCCCCCGGAGCCCCTGCTCGAGGTCGCCGTCGCGCTCCCCTTTGTCGAGCCCCTCCCGACCTCGGCGGCCTCGGCCCTGCCCCCTCCGGCCAGCGGCCACCCCACCAGGCCCCCCGGAGCCTTTGCTCGGCGCAGGGACCTCACGTCGAGGGGCCCGGGGCACCTGATCCTGGTCGAGCACGTCGAGGAGCGGCCGCTTTGCCTGGGGAGGCCCGGCATGGGCGCGCGGCTCGCGACCTACTACCGCAAGAGGACGCCGGCCGACGCCGCCGGGGCCAAGCTGGCCAAGCGGGGCGGCGGCGGCGCCGCGGGCCGCTGGACCGTCGGGGCGGTGGAGCAGCTGGCCCCGCAGGCCCCGGGGCCGTTCGTGCTGGGCCCCGTCGAGCCCGGGGAGTCGGTGCTCTCGATCGACACGGGGCTGGCGCGCGCGCCTGCCGTCGCGCACGCGCCGCGCGCGACCGACTTCCTGCTCGTCCGCTCGCCGACGGGCGCGCTGTCGCTGCGCGAGATGACCGGGACGATCCTGGCCGGGCAGCACGAGCCGCAGACGCGCGTGCCGGCCCCCGGGGACAGGCTGATGCGCGACCACGAGGAGGCGAGGCTGGTCGCGTTCGCGGCGAGGGAGCTGCGGAAGAGGATCGCGCGCGCTGAGCGCGCCGGCGCTGCCGCCGTCGCCGCCGCCGGAGGGAACAAGCGAGCTGCTGCCGCTGCCGCCGCCGCCGCCGCCAACAACACCGAAGCCGCGGCCTCCATCCGCATCTCCGAGCTCCGGGACGCCTTCCCCGCCATCCCGCCGCTCTCGATCAAGGCCCGCCTCAAGGAGAAGCTCGACTGCCTGCCCGTGCGCGCCGACGACGACGACGGCGCGTGGGCGCTCCGCCCCGGCGGCATCCTGCCCGTCGAGGGCGAGCTCCGCAGGCTGGCCCCGCCCGAGCAGTGGTGCGGCGTCGAGTCGTGCAGGTCGGGCCTGGCCCGCGTCCGCGAGTCCGGGCTGCGCAGCCACGACAGGCTCGCCGCCCTGCCGCCGGAGAGGCTCCGCGTCGCGGCCGACTGCATCCCCCCGGCGCTGCACCCCGGGATCGAGGCCGCGGCCGCCGTCGTCGAGTGGGTGGTCACCACCACGCCCTGGGGGCTGACCGACGCCTTCTGCGGGATCATGCACGACGGCGAGAGGGGCAGCCTGGCCCTGACGGGCCTGGCGGAGCCCACGGGGCGCGCGCGCGGCTTCTCGTACGCCCGCGACATGCGCCGCGCCGTCGTGGAGCTCCCGCCGGGGACGTCGAGGCGCGACGCCGGGGCCATCTCCGGGACAGGGCGCGACCTCCGGCGGCTCTCGATGATCCAGGCCAAGGAGATCCTCGTCTCGATGGGCATGGACCCCGCGGACGTCGACAAGCTCCCTCGGTGGCAGCGCATCGGCCACATCCGCGACCTCTCCGCCGCCGCGGCCGTCGACGGCGGCGAGCTCGGCGAGAAGTTCGGCTCGAGGTACGCGCGCGTCTCTCGCGTCGGCGCGCACGAGCTCAACGCGCAGCGGGCCGCGATCGCCGACGCGATCTGGGAGAGGCAGCTGCGGGCCCTGAGGTCGGCGACGCAGCTGCCCGACGACCCGCCGCAGAGGGACCCCACGCCCAAGAGCGCGGCGGAGCTCGCTGTGTCGGCGGCGGCGGCGGCGGCGGCGGGAGGGAGGAGGCAGGGAGGAGCTGGCGGCGCCGGCCCTTCGTCTTCCACTGCCGCTCCGACCACCACCGGCGCGCAGCAGCAGGGAGAGGACGCCGCCGCCGTCGCCGAGCTCATCGCCGAGGGCTTCCTCGACGCGTCCTCGGTCGGCGGCGCCGAGGTCGCCGCGGCCGCGGCGCGCGCAGCGCGCTCGCGCCTCGAGGCCGCGCAGGGCGACCGCCGCGTCGTGCGCACCATCAGGTGGACCGACCCGGCGTCGGGAGAGCAGCGCCAGACCGTGCTCGTCATCTCGGACAAGGACAAGGTCGCCGCCCTGAACGCGATGTACGCGAAGGAGGGCGCGGCGGGGGGCGGCAGCGGGTTTGGGAAGAGGACGGTGAGGGGCAGGCCGCTGCGCCTGCGCGGCGCCGGCGGCGGCGGAGGCGGAGACGGGGGGGCCGGCGGTGGTCCCTCTGGTGCCGACGCCGCTGCTGCCGCTGGTGCTGCCGCTGGAAATGCCGGAGGGGGCTCCACGATGGTCTCTCCCGTCCCAGGAGGCGCGGGAGGCGCGGGGGGCGAGGGAGGCGGCGGCATCAGGCTCCGCTTCTCGGGGCTGGCGGCGCCGAAAGTGTCGCTTCCGGCTTCCGCCGCCGCCGCCGCCGGCGGCGGAGGTGGGGGTGGCGGCGCCGGCCGGTCTCCCTCTCCTGATGCCGCTGCTGCCAAGAAAAAGGGCAAGCAGAAGGCCACGAACGCCGGCGTCCGCGGACCGTATGCGGCCAAAAAGGCGGCGGCGGCCCTCCCTGGAGTGATCTACCGGGGTGCTCTCTCGAAGAAGAAAAGGGCGCGTTCTGACGACGACGACGACGGTGATTTCGCCGAGATCGACGAAGGGGGCATCCCTTGGGCTGACGAACCGACTGGAGAAGGAGGAGGAGGGGGAAGAGGAGGCGCTGGTGGCAGGGGAGCGGAGACAAGTGCCGCTGGTGGTGGTGGTTATGCTGCTGCTGCCGCTGCTGCTGCTGCTGCTGCGGCGGCGGCGGCGGCGGCGGATGACGACGCGGCGGTTCCCTGGGGCGACGACGACGGCGGCGGCGGCAACGGCACTGCCGGCCCTTCCACCACCACCAGCAACAAGCGCCCCGAGCCCGAATCAAACCTCTCCCCTCGCCCCGCGCCGGCAAAGAAGAAGAAGAAGATCGTCATCACCACGGCGCGCGCGCCTCCTCCTCCTCCTCCTCCTCCTCCTCCTGCCGCCGCTGCGTCACCGCAGCAACAGCGCCAGCAACGACCGCCTCAAATCAGGATCGTCCTCCCGCCACCCCCACCGCCCTTGCCCTCGCCGCCGCAGGCAGCGATGGCCCGCAAGCACCTCTCCTCCCGCGTGCTCGTCCCGGCGCTCGCCGCGGCCAAGAGGCGCCTCCCGCCGCTGACCCTCGCCCCCTTCAAGAAGCCCGTCTCGAAGGCGGCGGCCCCGGACTACGCCGAGGTGCTGGGCGCCGCGGGGGCGTCGGCGATGGACCTCGAGCGGCTCGAGAGGGTCGCCAAGTCCGGGAGGTGCTCGACGGTCGCCGAGTTCCTGGTCGACGCACGCAGGATCGCGAGGGCCGCGGAGGCCTACAACGAGCCGCGCGAGGAGCTCGGCGGGTTCCCGGCGGGCAAGTACGGAGGGCCGGGGATCGCCGCGCTGGCCCGGGAGGTCGTCGCGGCGGTCGAGGCCGAGCTCGGGGCGAGGGCCTCGACGGCGCGGCGGTGCGAGCAGGAGATCAGGGAGGAGGACGCGGAGAGGGAGGCGGCCCTGGAGGCCAGGGAGAGGGAGAGGCAGGCGAGGAGGCGGGCCGCGGAGGAAGGCGGCTACGGCTACGGCGGCGGGGGCGGCGGCGGCGGCGGCGGCGGCGGCGGCGGCGGCGGCGGCGGAGCCTCTTCTTCGATCGCCGGCGCTGGCGCGGCGGCGACGGCAGCGACGACGGAGGAGCTGTGGGTGCAGTGCTCGTCGTGCAACCAGTGGCGCAACGTCTCTCCCGCGGTCCACGCGGTCACGGTCGCCTCGAGGCCCGACGATGCGCCCTGGCTGTGCGCGATGGACAGCGAGAGGCCGGGGGCCGGGTGCCACCACCCGTGCGACTTCGAGCTGAGCAAGCGACTCGGGCTCATCGACCCGAATCAGCAGTAGGTGATTGTCTTTTCGCTCTTTTGTTCTTCTTCCTCCCCCCCCCCAAACGCAGAACTATGTCATTCTAAGAAAACAGCAATGAAAAACAAAAAATGTAATGAAATGAAATCGAATCAAAGAGGATCGAGAGACTTTTTTCTTTTCTCGACACAGGGTTTTTTGTTGTTGTTGTTTGGTTGCAAATTTTTCTTGTTAAAAGGCGGTGAAGGTAGTTTTTTTTCTCTTGCCGTGGCCTCTTCAAAGACAAGGGGATTGAGGGCAACCCACCCCCGCTCCCCCTCGCTCGGATAGACAGCGGCGACGATGGTGCGTTGAAAATGCGGGGGAAAGAGAATCGGCAGTTTAAAGTTGGTGGTGTGTGGCGAGGCCTAACGTTTTATCTCTCGTTCTCTCGTTCAATCTCTCTTTCTCTTTCTCTCTCTCTCTTTCACTCTCTCAGTCATCATAAATCGGGGGGGCGCGACAGTAGTAGGCGATAGCGAGTCCCCAACCCCACAAGGCAAAGGGGGAAACGCGCCGCAATAATAATTGGATCAAATTCTCTCTCTCTATCTCTCTCCTCAGTTTCGAAAGTTGTTGGTGTGGTAAAAAGACGATTATGTTGGTGTTTTGTTCTTTTGCTGAAAAGGGGGCTGCCTGGGGTCGATAAGCGTCGGAAAAACGTGGTGTTGATGTTCGCGCTGTTTCTAAATCAAGAGTGTACGGATTGTCAATGTTTTGTTTCGAAAGCTATGAAGCGGTGCGTGGGGAAAAGAAGCAGTCACGTTCACGCGCCCCAGCTCTTGCCGCCGCCGGCGACGACGACTGTCGCCGGGACCACAGCAGACGAGTCGCTCCCGACGCTGGTGCCGCTGACGCTCGTCGCCGCCGCCGTCGCTCCCCAACCGTCCCCTCCTCCGGCCGCGCCGCCGCCGGCCGCCCAAGGCGACGAGGGCGCCGCGGCGGCAGGTATCAGTTTGGACTCGGAGACGGAAACGGAAGCAGTCGCTCCTCCTGCTCCGACCTCGGGGCCGGAGGAGCTCGAAGAAGAGACCTTGGCGGCAGCGGCGGCGGCCGCAGCCTCGTTCTCCTCCTCCTCGTCCCCGGCGGCCAGCAGGCCCTCGATGCCCGCGGCGAGGCGCGCGACGGCGTCGTCGTCGTCGATGGTCACGGTGGAGGAAGAGAGGGCAACGACGGGCTGCCCCGCGACTCCGGCGGAAGAGGCAGAAGAAGAAGCACCCGTGCCGCCGCTTCCGTCGGGGACTTTGTCCGGCGTCGAGGGGGCGCGCGCAGGGGAGCTGGTCCCGGGGAGGACGCCAGAGGCCGCGGCCGCTGCTGCTGCCGCTGCCGCTGCAGCAGCAGCAGCAGCGGCAGCAGCCGCGGAGGCAGCATCCGCGGCGGGCAGCGCCTTGTCTCCAGAAACAAACATCACCTCGGCGGCTGAGGCGACACGGGGCGGCGACGAGTGCGGGAGCGAGCGCTGCTGCTGCTGCTGCTGCTGGTAAGGCGACTGCTGCTGCTGCTGGTAGAGGTGCCCGCTCGAAGAGGCGGGAGAGTAGACGCCGCCCGCTCCTGCTCCGGCTCCTGCTCCCGCCCCTCCTCCTCCGATGCCTGCGTCCTCGTGGCGGTGGTGGCTGAGGTGGTGGCTGAGGAGCTGGTGCGACTGCGACTGCGACGCCGGCGCCGCCGCCGCCGCGGGGTGAGGGCCGCGCGCGTGGTAGTGGTGGTGGTGGTGCTCTCCTGCTCCAGCAGCCGCAGCCGCAGCAGCAGCCGCGGCAGCGGCCGCAGCAGCAACGTGCGAGGCGGGAGAGGGCCCGCCGGGGCCCGGAGCGACGGCCGCGCCAGAGGCGGCGGCGGCGGCAGAGGCGGCGGCGGCAGAGGCTGCAGAGGCGATGGGGCTGGGCCCGCCGTGGTGGAGCGGCCTGGGCGCCGGGGGGCCCGACCTGCCCACGCGCTCGCCCGCGCCGTACGCGGAGAGGTCGTAGTGGGGCAGGCCGGCGAGGGAGTCGTAGGCGAGGGCGCCCAGCGGGGAAGGGCCGGCGCCTGCGCCGCCTGCGCCGCCGCCGCCCGGGGAGCCAGCCGCCTGCTGCTGCGCTGCCGCCGCCGCCTGCGCCGCGGCCGCCGACATTGTCGCCGGCCTGGGCCTCTGCGCGACGACCCCCGCCGGGGTCGCCGGGGGGACCATCATCGTCGAGGAGGAGGAGGCCGGCGACGGCGGGGAGGCGAGGCGGCGCTGCTGCTGAGGGGGAGGAGCGACAGCAGCGCCGTGCTCGTGGTAGGGCTGCTGCTGCTGCTGCTGCTGGTAGTACGGAGAGGGCTGCTGCTGCTGCTGCTGCTGCTGCTGCTGGTAGGCGTGATGCTGCTGGTGCTGGTGCGCCGCGGGGGAGCATCCGGGCACGCCGCAGGTGTGGCACGGCTGCTGCTGTTGCTGCTGCTGCTGGTGATAGCGCTGCTGCTCTTCGTACCGAGCCTGCTGCTGCTGCTGCTGCTGAGCGTGGAGCTCGCTCCCGCTGCCGCCGCCGCCGGAAGAGAGCAGCAGGCCCGTCAGCGAGGGCGCGCGCGAGGAAGAAGCGGCCCCGCCGTCGAGCGACGACGAGGAGGAGGCCGCCGCCAAGGGCGCGGCGGGAGAAGAGGAGGTGGCCAACGACACCGCTGACGACGACGGCGGCGACAAGTAGAGGTCTCCCGCGCCGCTCTCGCTTTGCTGCTCTGCTGCTGCTGCGTTGGCACCACCCCAGATCCCGTCTTCCTGCGCCGAGAGGGGGCGCGGCGCGTCCGGGGCGAGTGCCTGGTAGAGTTTTTTCAGGAGAGAAAAGGAAAAATGAGTGAGTGAGTGAGAGTCGGCTTGACAGCGAGAAGATAAATGAGGAAGCGCCTTCGCGGCGCCGGGAGCGAGGTCGACCAAAGGCGACGAAGCTGGCCAATGATGGGGAAATTGGGCAAATCCTTCGGCGCCCTCTCTGCACTGCAATCCGCGCGATCGCTCGCCAATTGCCCCGACCAGACCGCAGGAACGGTCGAGGGCAACTTTTGTCGCAGAGGAAAGGGCAAAATCAACACGGCAGCCCCCTCGCGCGGGGCTCGAAGGTTTGAGCTGGACCGACTGATGGAATGAGGAGGAGCTCGCAAGAGACATCCGGGGCTCTCTGCTCTCCCTCTCTCGCGCTTGGTTTTCCTTGGTCGCTGTTTTCCCTCATCGAAAAAAAGCAGAAACCGAAGCTCCTCTCACCTGCGCCGGGGGGACGAGGCCGTATCCCGCGAGGTACGCCGGCCTTCCATCTGCCCGCGAGGCAAGGGCCTGCTGGCGGAGCAGGGCGAATCCCTTGAACGTGCCCGAGACGATGTCGCTGGAAGTTTTTTTTTTTTAGAGGGAAATCGAGAGGAGGTTTTTTGGAGAGAGAGAGAGACAGAGAGAAGGATACGGTGAGCCAAGAAATGATAAGTGAACGGGCGTGCTTTCTGCTTCTGGTTGCGCTGTCTTGTAGATCTCGATCTCGATGATGCGGCGCGGCAGGGGGATACGAGGGAGTGCATCAACGCCCTCCGCGCGAGGATACTGATGCGCAGAGATACTCTTCGTGCGAGCGGCTAAAATCGGCGTTGCTTTTTTCTTCGTGGTCGCTTTGCTGTTAATCATCCCTTTTCCCCCGCTTTCCCTTCCTCGCTTACCCAACCATGCTCGCCGCCAGCCGCACGGCCCCATCGGCGCCGGCGAGCACTACGCGCGTCGGGTCGCAGGACTGGTCGATCTGGATGGCCGCGCCGCTGTAGGTCTGCAGCGACTTGATGGTGTCTCCGGCCCGGCCAATGACCCTGCCGACGCGAGACCGGGCGACGAGGAGCACGAGGGCGCCCTCCGCCGTGCTGGAAGCTGGCGGAGGAGGGGAAAGGGCTGGATCATGCTGATGGAGGACAGCGGGGTGCTGCTGGTGGTGCTGCGGAGGCGGGGAAGGGAGGAGGGGCTCTGGCAAAAGCCCCAAGAAGGGCGAGCTTTCGTTCAGCATAACGAACAACCGAAAAAAAATCACAGATTGTGAGGAAGGAGCAAAAGTATCGACGAAGAAAGTCGCGTTTGTTTCCTCTCGTTGCGCTTTTGCGCGGGGAAAGAGGCGTCCGATTCGCGCAGCCACGCTCAGCGGCGTCAGAAAACAAGGCATCGAGAGTGTTAGAAGCGCTTTCTTGAATGACAGCGGCGCCAAGGCGCTCTGCGGCGACGGCGCTTGCATGCGCCTTGCGATCGTCGTCGTCGTCGGCGCCGTCAACCTCTTCGACCGTGACCTCTTCCTCCTCCCTTCTTCTTCGCCGCTTCTCGACCTCTTCCGATAAGGGCGAAGGCAGCGTCCACTTCGACGACGGCTCCGGGGAGAAGCTCGCCGAGGTTCTGGATCACGCGCTGGTGAGAGAGAGAGAGAGAGAGAATTAGAATTCGTAGAGGGAGGGGCAAAGGAAGAAAAGAGGGAGCGAAGCTCTCGTCCCAACCAGACAAAGGGGGGAAACATCTCTTCTCAACCAAAACAGGCCAAGGAGAAGCCCAAGAGCTCCGACAGCACCAGCCCCAACGCACCAGCGATCCTCACGACGAGGCGAGAAGCCCTCTCTCTCTATCGCTCCATCTGGAGGGCCACGGCCCTCTTTACCTGGAGCACGGACTCCAAGACCTCACCGCTCTCCCCGACGGGCGAGCTGTGGCGCGACGCGCTGCGCCGCTCGGCGCGGCAGGAGTTTGAGGCCTCGAAGCAGTTCGAGCGCGACCCCGTGATGGTCGCGAGGATGCTGGTCGTGGGGAGGGACGCCGTGGCGCAGGCCGTGGACAAGCTCGCTGCCAAGGCCGCGGAGGTGGAGAAGGGGCTGAGGAGCGGAGGCGGAGGCGAGGGAGGAAGAGGAGGCGACAGCAACGGCGGCAGCAGCAGCAGGCTGTGAAACGGTTTCTTTCCTGTAAAACAGATAATTGCACACTTTTTATTCCTTCTCTCTCTCTCTCTCTCTCTCTCTCTCTCTCTCTGGATTCTACGAGGCCGCGAGGGCGGCGTTGTTGTCGTGAGTGCTGACAGGAGCAGCAGAAGAAGAGGCGTCCTTCTCATCCTTCTCCCTCCCTCCTCCTCTTCTTCCTCCAAGCCAGCCAGGCGCCCGCCTCCGCCTCAGCCTGTTTGATTATTTCTTCCCCCAGGTCCGCGGTGTCCCTGTACGAGTCCGCGTCTTGTCGCCTGGCCTCCGAGGCCCGAATGTACATCGACTGCCTCCAGGGCGCGAGGCGCCAGTTTTCCGAGGGAGAAGAAGGGCCGCCGCCTCCTCCAAGATCAAGGGCGGCATCGATCAGCCTCTCGATGTACTCGAAGTGCGACGGGCAGCCCATCCGGTGGGTGTGACGCCTGGCGACCCCCTGCTCGTCCCGCTCGCGAGACGCCGCGAGGGCCGCCGCGGCCATCGCCTGAGCGCTCTGGGGGAAGGCGGCGGGTCTCTCTTCCTCCCTTCCCTCCCCTCGCTGCTCTTGTGTGCTCGGGACCAGGGCCAGCGCCCTCGCGACGAGGCGAGCCTGCGCCTCCACCAGCGGGAACGGGACCACCTTGAAGGGCAGCCCCAGCAGAGAGAGCCCGACGGAGAAGCCTGGGCAGAAGAGGTGCTCCCAGAGCGGGAGAGGCTGAGCAGGTCGCCGCCGCCGTCGCTGCTCTCCGTCTCCGTCTCCGTCTCCGTCTCCGTCTCCGTCGCCGCCTCCGTCTCCGTCTCCTTCTCCTTCTTCTTTTCTCGCCGCCGCCGCTCCTCCTCCCGCTTGGAGGACCTCGTTGTCCTCGACGGCGATCGTCCCCGACAGCTCGGGGAAATCGTAGAGATATCCCGTGGCGTAGATGACCGCGTCAACTCGCTCCGGGGGAGGGAAGGAGGGGGAAGAGACGGAAGGAGAAGGATGAGACGGCGCTTCTCCGTCGCCGACGCCGTCGCCGTCGCCGTCGCCGGTGGTGTTGTCTTTCTCTTCTCCTCCACCCTCGTCCCTGCCCCCGAAGTGAACGCCCAGCGCGTCGAGCCTCACGACAAACGGCCTGGGCTCGATGTTTTGTTTCGCCCCCTTGGGGCAAGGCACTCCCTCCCAGGACGCCGAACACAACAGCACCCTGTCGGCGACGCCGCTGACCTCCCTCGCGATGTCTTCGCCGCTGGGTCCGGCGCCGACGACGGCGACGACGGTTTCCCTGTTCCCTTCTTCGCGGCGCCGCTCCAGGGCTTTGGCCAAGGGCCCGACGCCGGGGCCGCGGTAAGAATGAGCGTGCAGGATCAGCCCGGGGAAAGCCAGGGGCGACTTCTGCCTCTTGCGTCTCGTCGCCGCCAGGGCAGAGGGGGGCAGCCTCGGGCGCGCAAAGTGCCCCGAGCAGCAGACCAGCGCGTCGAAGACCTCTTCGACGCAGCCCTCGTCGGGGGAGGAAGACGACGAAGGCGGAGACGAGGAGGGGGGGTGGAAGGGCAGGAAGGCGTCTCCGGTCTCGCCCGCCGGCACCGTCGCGCGAGTGACGACCCGCCATCGCGGCCACGGGAGAGGAGATTCTTCTTCGCGTGCTCCTCCTCCTCCTCCTCCTCCTCCTCCTCCCGTCGAGGAAAACACGGGGGAGGCCCTCACCAGCTCCCTGCCGTACCTGACGAACTGCTCCAGGTCGAACTCGTCGCTGTAGCACCGGAGGTAGCGGAGGACGAGCTCGTGGCCCGGGTACGTCTTGAAGTCGAGGTCGTTTTCGAGGTTTTCGAGCTCGTTCTTTCCTTCTTCTTCTTCTTCTTCTTCTTCTTCTTCTTCTTCTTCTTCTTCTTGTTCTTCTTCTTCTTCTTCTTCGTCTT
>Ga0315283_10006076_pt1 | contig 10737 bp, 8 predicted proteins | sample YL17G09_0_MG_FD_204541 | JGI IMG/M metagenome (GOLD analysis project Ga0315283, IMG submission 204541) | Sediment microbial communities from Yellowstone Lake, YNP, Wyoming, USA - YL17G09_0 | ecosystem: Environmental > Aquatic > Freshwater > Lake > Sediment | place: USA: Wyoming | collected...
CTCGAGGACTGGGCGGACCTGCCGTCGACGCCGCTCGCGAACGGGGGGCTCGTCGCCGGGATCGTCGTCGCCGTGACCGTGCTCGGCGCACTGGCCACCAACCCGAGCTCCCAGGCCCGCGCCGGGCGCTTCCGCCTCGCGCTCTCGACCCGCGTGATGGCTCTCGGGCGCGCGCCACTCCTCCCTGAGTACCGCATCCGTCCCCGTGCAGGAGCCACAGCATGACCAACGTCAGCGTCTCCGGTGCCCCACCCGCGGCGACTCGCGCTGCGATCGAGACCGCGGCGCGGGTCGTCCCCTTCGCGTGGGGCCTCGACACGGTGGTCGCCGTGAACCCACTCCACGCGTTCGAGGACCAGCCGTTCGAAGATGCCATCGGCCAAGCCCTCGATCTCTATGGTGCGCGGGGCTACGCCGAGGCTCCGCTGGAACCGATGCGTCGTGCAGCAACCGCGCTCGAACGGCACGGCACGGGCGCTGCGGCACCCGTGGTGGACGCGCTGCTCGGCGATTGGTGCGCAGCGTGGCTCGCCGCCCCCGAACCCGACGGCGCCGCACCGGTCGGACTGCTCTCGTTCTGGCGCGCGCGAGCAGTCCATGATCCGGTCCTCCGGCGGTGGGTGCGCGCGGCGACCGGCGCCCGCCGTCCCGGCGCCGCGTTGCGGGCGCGCATCGCCGGGCTCCCCGAGGACCCCGACGCGATGGTCGACACGATGCTCGTGGCCCTCCGGGTCGCACCGGACGAGCGGGTCGCGTACCTCGAGGCTGCCCTCGCTCGACTCCCCGGGTGGTCGTCGCTGATGGTGCGCCGAGTTGCCCGCGGTCACGGCGACGATCTCGCCGAGTACGTCGCCATCCGCCTCGCCTGTGAGGTTCTCGCAGGCCAGGCCGGGGTCGTCAGCGTCGCGCCCGGTGCAGACCAACCGCCACCCTCATCAGCACTCCAGCCTTCAGGTGCCGGGGGGGTTACGCCGGGCGCGGCCGCGCTGGCCGCCGGCGAAGACGCTCACCGCGACGCCTTCCTCGGGCTGCTCGCGAGTGGCACGGCGACGCCCTCGTCGCGCCCCGACGCGCAGATCGTCTGCTGCATCGACCCGCGCTCCGAGGGGCTGCGCCGCCACCTCGAACTGCTGGGCCAGTACGAGACCCTCGGATTCGCAGGGTTCTTCGCGCTCCCGATCGCAGTGCAGCCGATCGACGCCGACCAACCGGTTGCCTCCTGCCCGGTCCTGCTCGAGCCCCGCACCGTGGTGCGCGAGATCGAGGTCGGCGCCTCGGGGTCGTCCCCCCACGGCCCCGAGGCGTACGACCTCTTCGATGCGGCGAAGCGTGGCGCGACCTCGTCCTTCATCCTGGCCGACGCGGCGGGCTGGGTCCTCGGCCCGGCCGCCGCGGTCGCGACCTTCGTTCCGGGTGCGATCGACAAGGTGGCCGGTCGGCTGCGGGCGCGCCGGCCCGCGCCGGTCACCCGGTACGCGGTGGAAGCAGCGCCCGGTCACGGTGAGGCGATCGGTCTGAGCGACGACGCCGAGATCCAGGTCGCGCACACCGCACTCACCACGATGGGGCTGACCGAGGAGTTCGCCCGCCTCGTCGTGCTCTGCGGGCACGGGAGTCACAACCGGAACAACCCCTACCGTTCCGCGCTCGACTGCGGGGCGTGCGGCGGGAATCCCGGGGGCCCGAACGCCCGAATCCTTGCCGCGATCTGCAACCGGCCGGTCGTCCGCGCCGCGCTGGGCGAGCTCGGGATCACGATCGACGACGACGTCTGGTTCGTCGCCGCGCTCCACGAGACGACGGACGACGTCGTGGAGGTCCTCGATCGCGACCTCGTCCCCGAGAGTCACGTCGACGCGCTCGCTGCACTCGAGTCGGACCTCGGCCGTGCCCTGGCCGCCAACCGGGCCGAGCGCGCCACCGCGCTCCCGGATGCACCGCGCGCGATCGACCCCGCCGGCCGTCGGCCACGCTCCGCCGACCCGACGCTCGTCGTCCCCGAATGGGGCCTCGCGCGCAACGCAGCCCTGGTGATCGCGCCGCGTTCGAGCACGCTCGGCCTCGACCTGGAGCGGAGGGTCTTCCTCCACTCCTACGATCCCGCGGCCGACCTCGACGGGCGCGCCCTGGAGACCATCGTGACGGGACCACTCGTCGTCGCGCACTGGATCAGCTCGCAGTACTACTTCTCCACCGTCGACCCGATCCGCTTCGGTGCCGGGACCAAGCCGCTGCACAACGTCGTCGAGCGGGTCGGCGTCTACGAGGGCCCGAGCGGCGACCTCCGGATCGGGCTGCCGCTCGAGTCGGTGTCCGCCGATGGCCGACCCGTCCACCAGCCGCTCCGACTCCTCGTCGTGATCGAAGCACCCCTCGATCGCATCGACGCGGTCCTCGAGCGCAACCCCGGCGTGCGGCGTCTCGTCGAGAACGGCTGGATCCGCATGGCCGCACGCCCCCGGCCCGGCGACGGCTTCTCGCTGCAAGACCGGAGCGGAGCGTGGCTCCCGTGGGAACCCGCCGACCGGAGCGCAACGCACGATGCGCACTTCGACCACGATGCACACCTCGACCCCGAGATCGGAGCACCCCATGCAGCAATCGGATGACACGACGAGCCCCGCCCCGAGTGGAGCGAACCGCGCGCTCACGGCCATGACCAAGATCGAGGTCGTCGTGGCGGGCGAAGACGTCGGGAGGGTGCGCGCGATCTTCGAACGCGCCGGGGCGATCGGCTTCACGACGGTCACCAACGTCTCGGGGCTCGGCCACGCCGGCTACCACGAGGGCCGGCTCGCGTTCAACGACCAGGATGCATTGGCGCTCCTCTTCACCGTGATCCCCGACGAGGTCGCGGCGACGCTCGTCGAAGCGCTCGGCACGCTGCTCGAGCACCGGCCCGGCGTGATGTTCGTCACCGAGACGCGCGTCAGCCGCCCCGCCTACTTCGCGAGCTGACCGGATGCCGCGCCGGGCTGCTGACGTCGACGGGCGCGTTCCCTGCATCATCGGGGTCGCGCAGGAGACCTGGCGTCCCGACGCGGGCGACGCGCCCGAGCCCCTCGAACTCTGGGCCGAGGTCGCCGACGCCGCGGCCCGGGATGCAGGGACCCGGCGGGCCCTCGACGGCATCGACGCCCTCCATGCCGTGCACTGCCTCTCGTGGGACTACGACGACTCGGCACGACGCCTTGCCGAGCGTCTCGAGGTGACCCCGACGCACATGGAGGTCTCGATGCTCGCGGGCACCGCCTCGCAGCGGATGGTGAATGCCGCGGCCGAGCGGATGCTGCGCGGCGAGTCCGACCTCGCGCTCGTCGCGGGTGGCGAAGCGCTCGCCACCCGCCGCCGCATGCGCGCCCGGGGCGAGGAGCCCCGCTGGAGTCACCCCGCACCCGCAACGGGGCGGCCGCCGATCGACCTCGAGGGTTGGATCTCGCCGACCGAGTGGGCCCACGACGTCGTCGCCGCGACGCTCACGTTCGCGGCGCTCGACACCGCGCGCCGCGCGCACCTCGGCATCGATCCGGCGGAGTACCACATGCAGGAGGGGCGCCTGCTCGCACGCTGGACCGAGGTCGCGGCCGCGAACCCCTACGCATGGTTCCCGACCGCTCGCACCGCCGAAGATCTCATCACGGTGACGCCGGAGAACCGCATCATCTCCTCTCCGTACACGAAGCGGATGGTCGCGATGATGGACGTCGACATGGCCGCGGCGATCATCATCGCAACGCACGATCGCGCCGACGCGCTCGGGATTCCGCGGGATCGGCGCGTGTACCTGCGCGGTTGGGCGTTCGGACGAGATGCGACCCATGTCGCGGAACGAGCCCATCTCCACCGCTCACCGGCCATGGCGGCGGCATCGAGTGCCGCGCTGGCCTCGGCCGGCATCGGCATCGACGACGTGGCTCATCTGGACCTCTACTCGTGCTTCGCGTCGGCGTCGCTCTTCGCGGCCGATGCGCTCCGGGTGAGCCCGGACGATCCGCGCGGCCTCACCGTCGCCGGGGGACTGCCGTACCACGGTGGGCCCGCGAGCAACTACACCGCGCACTCGATCGCCGGCGTCGTCGACCGCATCCGGGACGCCGGCGAGGGCTTCGGACTCGTCTCCGGCGTCGGGATGCACATGACCAAGCACGTCTGGACCGTCTACGGCGCCGCTCCGGGACCGGTCTCGCCTCCCGACGAGACGGAGATCCAGGCCGACATCGATCGCGACCCGGCGCGGCCGGTCGTGGCTTCGGTGCGCCAGGCCGTCGACGCGACGATCGCGGCCTACAGCGTCACCCATGACCGCTCGGGTGCACCGGCGACTGCGCTGATCATCGCGGAGCTCGCCGACGGCTCGCGGGCGTACGCACGCACCACCAGCACCGGTGCGCTCGACGCCCTCGGCACGGGCGAATGGGTCGGGCTACCGGTCTGCCTCACCCCGGGCCCCGAGGGCACCAACATCGCGCGCCTCTGATCCGACTCCAGGCGGGAGGTGCGGTTCCCGGTTGCCGCGTCGCGTGTGGGCGAGGGGGGACTTGAACCCCCACATCCTTTCGGACACAGGCACCTGAAGCCTGCGCGTCTGCCAATTCCGCCACTCGCCCGAGTAGAAGGTCAATCCTACCCAGCACGATTCCCCGCACCGCCGAGAGTCGGTCACGGCTTTAGAATCGAACCCAATGGGCATGCAGGGTTTCGAGCGAAGGTTGGAGCGGCTGGTGGAGGGCTCGTTCAGCAAGGCGTTCCGCAGCGGGCTCGAGCCCGTCGAGGTCGGGCGGCGACTCACCCGCGTGCTCGACGCCGAGCGATCGGTAGGCGTTGACGGCGTACCGGTGGCGCCGAACAACATCGGCGTCTACCTCTCCCCCGACGACTTCGATCGCTTCGAGTCCTTTGCCGACGCGCTCGCACGCGAGCTCGCCGAGACCGCCCGAGAGCACGCCAAGGCCGAGGGGTACCACTTCGTCGGACCGGTCACCGTCACTCTCGTCGCCGACGACGAGCTGCGTGCCGGGGAGTGCGACATCGCGGCGGAGATCCACGAAGGCCTCCGCGTCGGATCGTTGGTACTCCCCGACGGTCGTCGCGTCCCCCTCGGTGAGCAGCCGCTCGTGATCGGGCGCAACGCCGACTGCGGCATCGTGGTCGCTGATGCCCGCGCGTCGCGTCAGCACGCGGAGATCCGGGCCCAGGGCAACGGCTTCGTCGTCCACGACCTCGACTCGATGAACGGCACGCTGGTGAACGGCACCGCGGTGCGCGAGCACCCCTTGACCGACGGCGACGAGGTTCGTCTCGGCAACACCGTGTTGCGGTTCGAGGCATCGTAAGGAGGCGGCGTTGCTGTCCGCCCTCGTCACGCCGCTGGCGGACGCCGTCCCCGAGGCGGCGCTCACCGTCCTGAAGTTCGGCTTCCTTGCGCTCGTGTACCTCTTCTTGTGGCGCGTCGTGCGCGTCGTCGTTCAGGAGCTGCGCGCGCCGGCGTTGGTCGGAGCAACCGCGAGCGCGGGGGGAGCGACCGAGAAGCGGGCGAAGAAGGCCGACAAGCGCGGCGCCCGGCTCCGGATCCTCGAACCCGCGTCGCACCAGGGCGAGACGTATCCCCTCGGAGACGAGATCACCGTCGGACGCGGTGGCGGTTGCGGCATCGTGCTCCCCGACGACGGCTTCGTCTCGACCGTGCACGCGCGAATGTTCCGACGGGGGGACGAGGTCTTCGTCGAGGATCTCGGGTCGCGCAACGGCACGTTCCTGAACGGTGACCGGATTGCCATCTCGACGCGGCTGCGGCGGGGCGACCGCGTCCAGTTCGGACAGACGGTCGCCGAGGTCACCCGATGAGGCTGCGTCTGGAGGTCGGGGCCGCAACCGACATCGGTCGGGTGCGCGATCACAACGAAGACAGCTACCTGGTCGATCACCATGTCGGGCTCATCGCCGTGGCCGATGGCATGGGTGGGCACCGGGGTGGCGAGGTCGCGAGCGCCGCCGCGCTGGAGGCACTTCGCATCGCGTTCGTCGCCGGCGCCCCGATCGACGAGGCCGTCAGCGTCGCGAACGATGCCGTGCACGAACAGTCGGTCGCCGACCCCAATCTGCGAGGCATGGGCACCACGCTCACCGCGGGATCGTTCGACGACGAGGGGCACCTCGTGCTCGGTCACGTCGGTGACTCGCGCGCCTACCTCGCGCGCGACGCAGAGCTCGAGCGGGTCACGACGGACCACAGCCTCGTCGAGGAGCTGATCCAGGCCGGCGAGCTGACGCCCGAAGAGGCCGAGCGTGATCCCCGACGGTCGATGATCACCCGTGCCCTCGGACTCGAGCCAGGCGTCGCGGTCGACGTCATCGAAGTCGACCTGCGCGACGGCGACCGGCTCCTGCTGTGCTCCGACGGACTCACGACGATGGTCGGCGAGGATGCCATCGCCGCACTCCTTGCCGACGAGCCCGACGCCGCGACCGCGGCCGATCGTCTCGTCGACGCGGCGAACGCCGCGGGCGGCGTCGACAACATCACGGTCGTCGTGATCGACGTGGTGAGTGACGATGCCCCGGCGAAGCCAGAGACGACGTCCGATGATCGCGGCGCCGAGAACCCGGACGGACTGCCGGCCGACCCGGCCCACGATCCGGGTGCGGCCGAGGAGCCGCGCAAACGTCGATGGTTCGGGCTGCGGCGGTGAGCGCAACGACGCACCGGCGCAACGTCGAGCTCCGTCTCGGGTTGGTCGCCGTCGTCATCACGATCTTCGGATATTCACTCGTCCAGCTCGCCGACAAACCGAATCTCCCGCCTGAGCTCTGGCTGTTCCTCGCCGCGATGATCGCTCTCTACGTGTGTGCGCACCTTGCGGTGCGCCGGGTCGCCCCCCAAGCCGACCCGGTGCTGCTCCCCCTCGCCGCCTTCCTCAACGGGATCGGGTTCATCACGATCGCCCGGCTCGACCGCGACCTCGCTCGGGTACAGGCGGGATGGACCGCGGCCGGCGTCGCCGCATTCGTCATCACGCTCCTGGTCGTGCGTCGCATCCGCACCCTGGAGCGCTACCGGTACACGTTCCTCTTCCTGGGAATCGTCGCCGTGATCCTCCCGCTCCTCCCCGGCATCGGCAAGACGATCAACGGGGCCCGCCTCTGGGTCGGCTTCGGTCCCATCAACTTCCAGCCCGGCGAAGCCGCGAAGGTGCTCCTCGTCATCTTCTTCGCGGCCTACCTCGTCGACAAGCGCGAGCTCCTGGCGAGCGGCAGCCGGCGAATCGGTCGGATGCTCATCCCCGACCCGAAGCACATGGGCCCGCTGCTCCTCGCTTGGGCCGTGTCGATCTTGATCATGGTCCGCCAAAAGGACCTCGGCTCCGCGCTCCTGTTCTTCGCGGTCTTCGCTTCGATGCTCTACGTGGCGACAGAACGGGCTGCGTACCTGATCCTCGGGTTCTTCCTCTTCCTCGGGGGAGCAACGATCGCCTACCAGCTGTTCGGTCACGTGCAGGACCGCGTCAGCACGTGGATCGACCCGTGGTCGGTCTCGCAGGGCAAGGGGTTCCAGGTCGTGCAGTCGATGTTCGCGTTCGGGACGGGCGGCTTCGCGGGGACCGGGCTCGGGCTCGGCAACCCGGGCCAGATTCCCAACGCCGCGACCGACTTCGTGTTCTCGGCGATCGGAGAAGAGCTCGGGTTGCTGGGCACGGTCGCGGTGTTGGCCGCGATCCTGCTCTTCGTCGGCTCCGGGTTCCGGATCGCAGTGCAGGCCGACCGACCGTTCCCGAAGCTGTTCGCGGCCGGCCTGACGACGATCATCGGCGTGCAGAGCTTCGTGATCATCGGTGGAGTGACGCGGGTGATCCCTCTCACCGGGATCACGTTGCCGTTCATCTCCTACGGCGGATCGTCGCTCGTCGCGAACTTCGTGATCCTCGCATTGCTGCTGCGCATCTCCGACGACAACGCGCGCGCGGGCGCGCGCGGGCGCTCCGGCGTTGCCGCGGCCGCCGTCCATTCGTGAGCCGGCAGTCATGAACCGGGCCATCCGCAGGGTCGGGATCGCCGTGGTGGTCCTGATCCTCCTGCTCGTCGCGCAGCTCACGTGGCTCCAGGTGATCGACGCCGATCATCTCGCCAATGATCCGCGCAACACGCGAGGCGCGTTGCGCGACGCGAACCGGCCGCGCGGTCCGATCGTGACTGCGGACGGGGTCGTGCTCGCGCGATCGGTCGCCGTCGACGACGGGACCGACTTCAAGTACCAACGCGAGTACCCGGAAGGCGGGGCGTTCAGCCATGTCGTCGGATACCAGTCGTTCGTCGTCGGGAACACCGGCGTCGAGAAGACCTACAACAGCGCACTGGTGGGCCGTGACACCGAGCTCCAGATCCGGAATCTCCCCGACCTCGTCAACGGTGAGCAGGCGACGGGAACGGTCGTCTTGTCCCTGCGGGCCGACATGCAACGCGAGGCCATCGCGGCGCTCGGGCTCCAGCGGGGCTCCGTGGTCGCTATGGACGTGCGCACCGGGAAGATCCTGGCGATGTACTCGAACCCCACGTTCGACCCCCAACCACTCGCCGCACACAACCCGAAGGCGGTGCAGGCCTACTACGCGGCCCTGACGGCCGACCCGAACAAGCCCGACCTCCCGCGCGCCTACCGCGAGCGCTACCCGCCGGGTTCGACGTTCAAGACCGTCACCTCGGCGGTCGCGATCGACGACGGCATCGCGACCCCCGACAACCCGGTGTACCCGACGCTGCGCGAGCTCGATCTACCCCAGACCGACGCGACGCTGCAGAACTTCGGCGGTCGGGCGTGCGGGGGGACGCTGGCGCAGAGCTTCACCGTGTCGTGCAACACGACGTTCGGTCAGATCGGCCTCGACCTCGGCAATGCCTTCGTGCCCGGCATGGGCCGATTCGGCATCGGGGACGCGCCCCCTCTCGATGTCGCGCCGGGCGCGGTGTCGAGCGTCGGGCCGCCGCCCGACAGCTTCGAGAGCAACCAGCCGCTGTTCGCGTACGCAGGCATCGGACAAGGCGACGTTGCGACCACGCCCTTGCAGATGGCGTTGGTCGCCGCCTCCGTCGCCAACGGTGGCGTGATCATGGAACCCCATGTCGGCGCTGAGATCCGCGACGCCGGCAACGACCTGGTGCGCCGGATCGACGACAAGGAGTGGCGCACGGCGATGAGTGCGGCCACCGCCCAGGCGATCAACTCGATGATGGTGTCCGTGGTCGAGCGCGGCAGCGGAACCTCAGCCCGAATCGCGGGTGTCAGCGTCGCGGGCAAGACCGGCACCGCGCAGGCCGACGGTGGCCCCCCCCACGCGTGGTTCATCGCCTTCGCGCCTGCCGAGGCGCCCCAGGTTGCAGTGGCGGTCATCGTCGAGCGGGGCGGATCGCTCGGGAACGAGGCCACCGGAGGTGCCGTGGCCGCCCCGATCGCGGCCCGGGTGCTGCGGGTCGCGCTCGGACGATGACGGACTCGATGATCCGGGGCCTTGACCCCGGTTGTCGGCGGCCTCGCGGTACCGTGATTCCTCGATGACGCAGGTCGGGGACGTTCTCGCAGACCGCTACGCGATCGAGGCGCCGATCGCGCGGGGGGGGATGGCCGACGTCTTCCTCGCTCGCGATCAGCAACTCGACCGTCAGGTCGCCGTCAAGGTGCTCTTCCCCGAGTTCGCGCGTGATCCCAGCTTCGTCGAGCGCTTTCGCCGCGAAGCCCAGCACGCCGCGATGCTCAACCACCCGAACATCGTCAGCGTCTATGACTACGGCCAGCAGGACGGCACGTACTTCATCATCATGGAGTACGTCGAAGGCCAGTCGTTGCGTGACATCCTCCGCTCCCAGGGCGCGCTCTCGACGATGCAGTCGGCGCGCATCGCCGCAGAGATCGCCGGGGCGCTCGACTTCGCGCACCGCCATGGCACCGTGCACCGCGACATCAAGCCGGGGAACGTGCTCCTCACGCCATCGGGCCAGGTGAAGGTCACCGACTTCGGCATCGCGGCCAATCCGACCGACGCCGGCGCCGGGCTCACCCAGACCGGCGCGGTGATCGGTACGGCGACGTACTTCTCCCCCGAGCAGGCGCAGGGCTACCAGGTCGACGGGCGCAGCGATGTGTACTCGCTCGGCGTGGTGCTCTACGAGATGCTCACCGGTCGGGCGCCGTTCGTCGCCGAGAGCCCGGTCGCTGTCGCGATGAAGCACGTGCGCGATCCCGTCGTCCCGCCGAGCCAGCTCGTGCCCGGTGTTCCATCCGACCTCGAACGCATCGTCATGACCTCGCTCGCCAAGGACGTGAACGCGCGGTACCAATCGGCCGAGGCCCTGCGCGCGGACCTCGTGCGCTTCGGCCGGGGTCAAGCCCCCGAAGGGGCACCGATCGTCGCCGCGGCCACCACTGCCGCGACGGCCGCGACCGCCGCGACCCCAAACCCGGACCAGGAGATGTGGGACGACGAGCCCCGCCACTACGGGGCGCGGATCGCGACGGTCATCGGGCTCCTGCTCCTCGTGGCCGTGATCGTGTACGCGATCGTCTTCCTCGGTGGCGGGAATGACTCCACCGACGGCCCACCCACGGTAGAGGTGCCGAGCGTCGTAGGGCAGACCTTCGCAGTCGCGTCGCAAACGCTGATCGATGCCGGGTTCAAGGTCGCACGGGTCGACGAGGTCAGCGGGCAACCGATCGACGAGGTCATCTCGCAGCAACCCGATTCCGGGCGG
>Ga0315283_10006077_pt1 | contig 10736 bp, 5 predicted proteins | sample YL17G09_0_MG_FD_204541 | JGI IMG/M metagenome (GOLD analysis project Ga0315283, IMG submission 204541) | Sediment microbial communities from Yellowstone Lake, YNP, Wyoming, USA - YL17G09_0 | ecosystem: Environmental > Aquatic > Freshwater > Lake > Sediment | place: USA: Wyoming | collected...
AGCGGCTCGACCACTCCTGCGCGGTGTTCGACGCGCGCGGCGCGCTGGTCGCGCAGGCCGCGCACATCCCCGTGCACCTCGGCAGCCTGCCGCTCGCGGTCGAGGCGGCGCTCACGCTCGGGCCCTTCCAGCCCGGTGACACCGTGATCCTGAACGACCCCTATGCCGGGGGCACGCACCTGCCCGACGTGACTCTGGTGAGTCCGGTCTTCCTCGGTGGCCGCACGCCGCAGCGGGGCAGGAGCGCGCGCGGGAGACACGGTCCCGCGCCCGAGTTCTTCGTCGCGAGCCGGGCGCACCACGCCGACATCGGCGGCGGGGCGCCCGGTTCGATGCCGCTCGCGCGCGAGATCTACGAGGAGGGCCTGCGCATCCCGCCCGTGTTCCTGCAACGGGGCGGGCGCACCGAGCAGGGCGTGCTCGCCCTGCTGCTCGCCAACGTGCGCACGCCCGGGGAGCGCCGCGCCGACCTCGCGGCCCAGCAGGGCGCGCAGGCCACGGGGGCGCGCCGGCTCGCGGAGTACGCGCGGCGGGGTACTTCGGCCGGGGCCCTGCGCGGCGGCCGCGGGCGCGGGTCGGGAGCCGCGGAACTGGTGCGCGCGGCGCGCGCGCTGATGGACCACGCCGAGCGCGTGGTGCGCGCCGAGCTGGCGGGGCTGCCGCACGGGCGCTGGCGCTTCGCGGACGTGCTCGACGACGACGGCCTGGGCTCGGGGCCGGTGCGCATCGCCGTGACACTTTCGCTCGGCGGCGGGAAGGTCCGGCTCGACTTCACCGGCTCGAGTCCGCAGGTGCCGGGGCCGGTCAATGCGGTCGAGCCCGTGACGCGCGCTGCCTGTGCCTACGCCCTACGTTGCGTGCTGGGCGGGGACTGGCCGGTGAACGCGGGCGCGTTCCGTCCGCTCGAGATCGTCGCGCCCGCCGGCACGGTGGTGAACGCCCGCCCGCCCGCAGCGGTCTCGGCCGGGAACGTCGAGACCTCGCAGCGCATCGTGGACGTGGTGCTCGGCGCCTTCGCCTGCGGGCTCCCCGGGCGCATCCCCGCGGCGAGTGCAGGCACCATGAACAACCTGCTGGTGGGCGGACGCGACCCGCGCACCGGCGAGCCCTTCGCCTACTACGAGACGCTGGGTGGTGGCCACGGCGCGGGGCCGGGCTGGGACGGCGCGAGTGCCATGCAGGTTCACATGACCAACACGCGCAACACCCCGATCGAAGCGCTCGAGCACGCCTACCCGCTGCGCGTGATCGAGACCCGCGTGAGCCGTGGGGGGCAGGCACGCAGCGCGGGTCGGGGTGATTCGCGCGTGGGCCGCGGCGGGAACGGGCGCTGGCGTGGTGGCGACGGGATCGTGCGCAGCCTCGAGTTGCTCGCGCCGGCGCGCGTCACGTTGATCACCGAGCGGCGCGCCCGTGGGCCCTACGGCCTGGCGGGTGGCGAGCCCGGAGGGCCGGGGGAGAATCGCGTGCGTGCGAGTGCCGGCGCCCGCTCCTCGCGGTCGTTACCGGCCAAGGTCCAGGTGGATCTGCCGCCCGGCGCGGTCGTCACGGTCGTCTCGCCCGGAGGCGGGGGATTCGGGAAGCCCCCGCGTCGCACGGGGCGCGGGGCCGGGCGCGTGCCGGCTCGCGTGCGCCTCCGCGAATAGGAGAGCGGTCTGTCAGGCCTCGCCTGCCGCGCGCCACAGGGCGGCGACCGCGCGCGCGACCACGCGCCGCGTGAGTGGCGTGGCGTCCGACGCCGAGATACGGACCGTGGCCTCGGGCAGCACGTCGAGGAAGGCGTCGTTCTGCAGGCCCACGAGCACCGTCGGTCGCGCGCGGCAGAGCCCGCGCAGACGCTCGAGCTCGGAGTCCGCCAGTGGCACGCGGCTCGCAATCGCGACGAATTCGACGCCCGGCGTGGTCGTCGCTTCCCCGAGCAGCAGCGGCAGGGGCACGCCGGCGTTGCCGAGGCAGCCGCGGAAGCCCGGGCCCTCGAGGCAGTCCGGCGCCTCGACACGCCAGGGCAGCGTGGCCGCCTCGCGCGGCAGCGCGCCGCGGATCACCAGCCCGCGCCCAGCGATGCCCTCCAGCCGCTCCTCCCAGTCCGCCGGTGTGAGCGCCTCGAGCGGCTTCGCCAGCTCCTCCACCGTCGGCTCGGGGCAGGTGCGCTCGAAGACCACGAGCCGCTTCGCAGAGGCCTCGAAGTCCACGCGGTCGAGCTGGCCGTCCTCGAGCGCCCCGGCGAGTCCGGCCTGCAGGGCCGGGATGGAACCGTTGTCGCGCGCGACCAGCAGCAGGTCGCAGCCCGCCTCGAGTGCGAGCGTGGCGGCCTCGAGAGGCGTGCGCCCGTCGGCCGCGCCCTTCATCTCGAGCGCGTCGGTGATGCAGACGCCCTTGTAGCCGAGCGTGCCGCGCAGCAGGCCGCGCACGATCGCGCGCGAGAAGGTCGCGGGCCGCTCGGCGTCCAGCGCCGGATAGAGCACGTGCGCGGTCATCACCGCCGGAGCGCCGAGTCCGGCGCGGAAGGGCTCGAGGTCGCGGCGCTCGAGCGTCGCGCGATCCGCGTCGCAGACCGGCAGCGCCAGGTGCGAGTCGAGCGCGGTCGAGCCGTGCCCGGGGAAATGCTTGAGGCAGCAAGCCACGCGCGCGGCCTGGAATCCGCGCACGGCTTCCGCGACGCCGCGCGACGCGGAGTCGGCGTCGACGCCCCAGGCACGCGGCCCGATGACCGGGTTTGCCGCGAGCGCGTTCACGTCGGCCACCGGAGCGAAGTCCCAGTCCACGCCCAGCGCGCGCAGGCGCTGGCCGGTGACGCGCGCCGCCCACTCGAGGTCTCCGGGTTGCGCCCCGCGCGCGAGCAACGCGGCGTTGGGCGGCACCACCAGGTGGACGCGCAACTGCGAGACGAAACCGCCTTCCTCGTCCACGGCGATGAAGAGGCGGTGGGGCAGGGCCAGCTCGCGCAGGCGTGAGGTCAGTCGCCTCAGGTCCTCGAGGTCGCGGAAGTCGCGCCGGAAGACCAGGACCCCGGCGGGCGGGAACGCGGCGAAATCCCGCTCCCAGGCGGGCGTGAGACCGCCCTCGGGGAGCCCAATCATCATGCGGCGCGCGATCGTCTGACGTGCGTCCATGGCGCAGAAGGTGGGGGAGCGGCACCCGGCTGTCAATCGCCCGGGTCGTCCGGGTCGGTGCGTCCACCGGCGATCTTGCCGCGCCCGTGCGGTCGGGGCGCCCGGACAGGATGTGCCCGGGTATGATCGCGTTCGACGTGGTCCATCGCCACGCCGTTCATCAGGTTGCTTGCCTGAGGCCGTCGGGTGACCCAACCCACCCTTGCTGGATTCACTACTCCTTGACCGCGTCCGGCCCCGGCCGTTTCAGGAACTGGTGCCCCCGGCCTTAGACTTGTCGCTGATGTACCGATGACTCCCCCGCTCGAAGACGACTCTCGAAAGGTGCTCTTGATGGTCTGGATGCGTGGCAGACGGATCGGCCCCCTCGTGGTGGCCATGGCGCTGGCGCTCCTGCTGGGCTTCGGCCTCGCACGGGGCCTGCAGGCGACCGACGACCTGATGACGCAGTTGCACCTGTTCGGCCAGGTGCTGAACGCGGTCGAGCAGAACTACGTCGAGGTGCCCGACAGCGAGAAGCTCATCAGCGGCGCCATCGACGGCATGCTGAAGACTCTCGACCCGCACTCGGTCTACGTGCCGACCAAGCGTGCGGAGCGCATGGACGAGGAGTTCCGCGGCGAGTACTCGGGCATCGGCATCCAGTTCGAGTTGCGCGACAACGCGATCGTCGTGATCTCGCCGCTCGAGGGCACGCCCGCGTTCCGGCTGGGTCTGCGCGCGGGCGACCGGATCACCGAGGTGGACGCCAAGCCGCTCGCCCGTGGCATCACCAACGACGACGTCTTCAAGCTGCTGCGCGGGCCGGCGGGCAGCACGGTCGAGGTCACGATCGTTCGCGAGGGCGAACCCGAGCCGATGAATTTCTCGATCGAACGTGCCAAGATCCCGATCGAGAGCATCCCCTACGCCTACATGATCCGGCCGGGCGTGGGCTACGTGCGCATCATTCGTTTCTCGGCCACGACCGGCGAGGAGCTCGAGAAGGCGCTCGCGACCCTGCACGATGCTGGCATGAAGTCGCTCGTAATTGACCTGCGCGCCAACGCAGGCGGGCTGCTCAACCAGGCGGTGGACGTCCTCGACCAGATCGTGCCCAGCAACAAGCTGCTGGTCTACACGCGCGGTCGTATCCCCAGCGCGAACGCCGACTACCGCAGTGCCGACCGGCCCCGCGTCGCCACCGACGAGCCGCTCATCGTGCTCATCGATCACGGCAGTGCCTCGGCCTCCGAGATCGTGTCGGGCGCGGTGCAGGATCTGGACCGCGGCCTGGTGGCGGGCACCAATTCGTTCGGCAAGGGACTGGTCCAGAACCAGATCTCACTGGGTCCGGGTGGGAACCAGGGCAAGCTGCTGCTCACCATCGCCAAGTACTACACGCCGAGCGGACGGCTCATCCAGCGTGACTACGAGGGTAAGGACCGGCAGGAGTACCGCGAGGAGGCCTTCGAGGGCGACGTGCCGCCGGACTCGGTGCTGGCCAAGCGCCCGCAGTTCAAGACTGCGGCCGGCCGCAAGATCTACGGCGGTGGCGGCATCTATCCGGACGTGATCCTCAAGGACGGCCCGTACCTGACCCGTCCGCAGATCGACATGATCCAGAAGCGGGCGTTCTTCCCGTACGCCGCCCACTATGTGACCGTTGGGCACAAGGACAGCCAGTGGACGGAGGACTCGTTCGGCCGGGACTTCAACCTGAGCGAGGCGGAGTGGGCAGACCTGCGCGCCTCGATGGTCAAGGGCAAGGTGGTCGTCACGGACTCGGTCTGGCAGGCTGACCGGCCTTTCATCCTGCGTCAGCTGCGCGCGGATCTCTCCACCTCGGCGAACCTCGGGCAGGCGGCACGCTACCGGATCCTGGTCGAGGAGGACGTGCAGCTGAACGCCGCGCTCGACTTGTTCCCGCAGGCGACGAAGCTCATGAGCCTCTCCCTGGGCGAGCCGGCGAAGGCCGCCAAACGGCCGCGGACGGGCGGGAAGCGTTAGGCGTTACCGCAGGCGAAGCCCCGGTCTCCGCAGAGGCCGGGGCTTCGCCATAACCGGGCGGAGCGCCAGCGACGACGGTCCCGGGGCCGGGGCCGGGGCTCTTCATGATCCCGCTGCTGCGGCGGCGATACGGCCGAAAGAGGCCGTCCGTGCAGGCCGAATGGTGGAGGGGCCCCGACAAATGGCTCCAGCAGGCATCAGCCCCCGCGGCGAGCAACCGCCGCGGGGGCCCGGAAAGCGCACCGCCTTTGAACAACCCTCTCGCGAAACGTGTCTAGCGCAAGACGATGACCTTCCTGTTCGTTGACCGGCCGGTCGCACTGAGTTTGAGGAAATATGCCCCGGCCGGGAGCTTCCTGCCAGTCTGAGTTTGGCCGTCCCAGGTGATCGTGTGCGGGCCGGCTGAGAGCGTCCCGTCGACGAGCGTGCGCACGAGCTTGCCGCTCGCGTCGTACACGCTGAGCCTCGCGGCACTCTCGCGTGGGATTGCGAAGCCGACCGTAATGGAGCCGCGTGTCGGGTTTGGCACGGTCGTACGGATGCCGAAGTTGAAGTCATCCGCCCCAGATGGCACCGAGGCCGTATTGCAGTTGCAGGCGGTGGCGCACAGCTCGATCTCGGCCGGGACTCCGGCGCAATCGAAGTGCAGGATGGGGCAGCAGGTGGTCCCGACCGGCACGGTCGCTGCCGCGGTCATCGAGATGAAGCCGGTCCAACCCGGCGGGATGGGGTTCGGTGCCGGAGTCAGATTCTCGTTGACCAGCGTTGCGCTGAAGCCCGCGCACAGTCCGGTCACGAACCAGGGCGCGGGCACGGCGCAGGTCGTGCTCTTCACGTGGATGTAGGAGGGCCCGCCGCCTGGGCAGACGATCAGGTCGCCGTAGTGCCGCAGCACCTGGCCCGTCACGCCGGGTCCGGTCCAGATGATGTCCACGTTGCCATCCCAGATGGTGTCGGGCACGCAGGGCGCGACCCCCGCCGGCCCGTTGCCGGACTGGTGCTCGAGCGGTTCGGGGGGCAGATTAGCCAAAGGCACGTCGAAGAACACGTCGAAGAAGCTGTTGGGCATGATGGGCGGCACGTTGAATTGCCCGATCGGCCCGAAGTCGGGCAGGAACACCCCGAACTCCTGCGACTTCATGCTGCCGCTCACCGGCACCGTCAGTGCCGTTTGGCCGGGGTTGGTCCAGCGCAGGTGGAAGCGCACCATGGTGCCGATGGTCTGCCAGTCCACGCTGCCCAGCGTCGGGCCGTTGGGGTTGCAGTCGCAGGCGGTGGCGCACAGCTCGATCTCGGCCGGGACTCCGGCGCAATCGAAGTGCAGGATGGGGCAGCAGGTGGTCCCGACCGCAATTCCCGGCGCCGCGGTCATCGAGATGAAGCCGGTCCAGCCCGGCGGGATGGGGTTCGGCGCCGGGGACAGGTCCTCGTTGACCAGCGTCGCGGTGAAGCCCGCGCAAAGTCCGGACACGCTCCAGGGCGCGGCCACCGCGCAGGTCGTGCTCTTCACGTGGATGTAGGAGGGCCCGCCGCCCGGGCAGACGATCAGGTCGCCGTAGTGCCGCAGCACCTGGCCCGTCACGCCGGGTCCGGTCCAGATGATGTCCACGTTGCCGTCCCAGATGGTGTCGGGCACGCAGGGCACGCTTTGGTTCGCCGCCGTGCGCAGCCCCGGCCCGTTGCCGGACCGTTGCTCGAGCGGCTCGGGCGGCAGCAGGTCCAGGGGCACGTCGAAGAACACGTCGAAGAAGCTGTTGGGCATGATGGGCGGCACGTTGAATTGCCCGATCGGTCCGAAATCGGGCAGGAACACCCCGAACTCCTGCGACTTCATGCTGCCGCTCACCGGCACGGTCGCCGGCGCGCCCGCCGGGGCGGGGTTGGTCCAGTGCAGGTGGAAGCGCACCATGGTGCCGATGGTCTGCCAGTCCACGCTGCCCAGTGTCGGACCGTTGGGGTTGCAGTCGCAGGCGGTCGCGCACAACTCGATCTCGGCCGGGGCTCCGGCGCAGTCGAAGTGCAGGATGGGGCAGCAGGTGGTCCCGACCGCAATTCCCGGTGCCGCGGTCATCGAGATGAAGCCGGTCCAGCCCGGTGGGATGGGGTTGGGTGCCGGGGACAGGTCCTCGTTGACCAGCGTCGCGGTGAAGCCCGGGCACAGCCCGGACACGCTCCAGGGCGCGGCCACCGCGCAGGTGGTGCTCCTGACGTGGATGTAGGAGGGCCCGCCGCCCGGGCAGACGATCAGGTCGCCGTAGTGCCGCAGCACCTGGCCCGTCACGCCGGGTCCGGTCCAGATGATGTCCACGTTGCCGTCCCAGATGGTGTCGGGCACGCAGGGCACGCTTTGGTTCGCCGCCGTGCGCAGCCCCGGCCCGTTGCCGGGAACTCGCTCGAGCGGTTCGGGCGGCAGTGCGGCCAGCGGCACGTCGAAGAACACGTCGAAGAAGCTATTGGGCGCGATGGGCGGCACGTGGAACAGCCCGATCGGCCCGAAGTCGGGCAGGAACACCCCGAACTCCTGCGACTTCATGCTGCCGTCTACCGGCACCGTCAGTGCCCCCGGGGTCGGGTTGGTCCAGTGCAGGTGGAAGCGCACCACGTCGCCGATGTTGTGCCAGTCCACCCTGTCCAGCGTCGGGCCGGTCATTGCGCTTGCGGGAGGCGTGCAGAACAGCAGACACGCGCCGATGAGCATCGACATTCCGAGAACACGTTTCATGGGATGTTCCTCGCGTTGGATACGGGCTTGCGGTGGGATGGAGCCGCCGTCTCGACAGACGGCGGTGGGCAGGTGCGACGATCCACGGACGAATCGCGTGCACGGGCGGTGTCGCGAGACGGGGCCCGGATCACTCGCGAGAGGTGTGGACAAGTCGGCTATGTACAGAGCAAGCGGTGCGACCGCCACCTGCTGGATTGTCCCGGTGCGCTCTGCCACGTGACAGGTAGGAGATAAATGGAGCTAAATATCCGAAGACAAGATAAGGCTCGCGCGCCGGAGTCGTCAAGCGTATTCTCCGGGGCCGTGGCGCGGGTGTCCGGTGGGGACCGGCCCCCTGGTGTGTGGGGGGGGCGGCCGCGGGCACGGCCCCGCGGTGCGGGGCTGAGTCCTGGATGACCCTCTGGAGGTGACCGTTCTCATGCAGACCTTCCTCTCGCAGACCGCCGAGTACGCCCTGCGGGCCATGGCCCGGATCGCGGCCCAGGGCGTAGACGAGCCACTACTGGCCCGCGAGCTCTCGGTCGAGACGCGGATCCCGCAGCAATACCTGCTGAAGATCCTGCGCCGTCTCGTCCTGGCCGGCATCCTGGTGTCGAAGAAGGGCCGCGGAGGAGGATTCACCCTCGCGCGCTCGCCGGCGAGGATCATCCTGCGCGACGTGCTCACGGCCGTCGATGCCTATCCGCAGAAGGGGCGTTGCGCCTTCGGCCTGCACGCGTGCAGCCGGAAGAACCCGTGCGCGCTCCACGCCGACTGGTGCCGGCTCAGCGATGACTTCCATCGGTGGGCCACGAAGACGACCTTCAACCAGATGCGTACGCGCGCGCCCGGGTTCGCTGTGAACCGGTCCCGGGGCGCGCGGGAGCGCATCCTGCCGGTCGCCCACACGGGCTCGCGCCCGCGACGTCGCTCCAGGGACCGGACGATCCGGACCCGGTGACATCCGGTGGAGGGGCGCACTCGCTCCGGAGCCCCGTCCTCATGGTCCTTCGCGACCGTCCCCGCCGGGCAGGCGCAGCGCGGATCCCGCCGCCGTCATCCGCGGCCAGACCGCGTCCGCAGCAGCGGGTCCGGGTGGATAGGCAGCCTAGCAGGCTGCTGAAATAGTCGCTGCGGACCGATTTTGGATCAACATGGAGAATCAGCACTCTCTGTTTTCCAAGGGAACTTGAGCATTCCCGGGATCGCTGCGTCGTACGCGGCCGGTCCGCGAGGGTTTTTCAGCAGCCTGCTAGTGCCGGGGTGGCTCCTGCTCACCCGCGGGTGTGCCGCCCCGCAGTCGTCGCACCTGGACGCGGTCGCCCGCACCGATGCCCAGGCGCGTGGCGCAATCGCCGCCGACCTGCGCGAACTCGAGCCGTCCGCTCGAGCCCACCACCGCCACCATCGTGCCCAGCGGGTGCTCGCCGTAGGAGCGTGCGAGGCCGCGAATGGTGTGGTCCAGCACCCGCACTTCGAGCGCCGGCTCGGACACGTCGGGGAAGGCGCGTGCCAGGTCCTCGGCGTCGATGTTCGTGAGTGCGTTGCCGAAGTGATCCACGAACATGACGCAGCCCAGGATGCCGTCTTGGCGGAACTCGGGCGCGGAGTGCGGCAACCGCACGAGGTCGCGCGCTTCGGGACCCAGGCGGTCGAGCGCCACGCCGCCGGCGAGGTGGGCGGCGACCGACGCGAAGACGTCGCGGGCGTGGAAGGTGCGTGAGACCGGCTGGCGGAACCAGCGCGCTCCGGTCAGCGTCCAGGCGCGGGCTCCCGGGTCACGCAGCGCCCACTCGAGGATCCCGTTGTCGGGGCCGACGAAGGTCTGTCCGCGCGCCGCCACGGCCAGCGCGCGCCGGGCAGTGCCGACTCCCGGGTCCACGACCGCGAGGTGCACGGTGCCCGGCGGGAAATCGGGCGCGGCGGCCTCGAGCAGGAAGGCGGCGCGGGCGATGTGCCCCGGTGGTATGTCGTGAGTGAGGTCCACGACGTGGGCCTCGGGGCAGACCTGGTAGAGGACGCCGTGCACCACGCCCACGAACCAATCCTTGCGGCCGAAGTCCGAGCAAAAGGTGATGATGGGGCGTGCCATGGTCAGCGAGCTCCCGAGTGGTGCGCTGCAGCCAGCATAGCCGACAACCGTTCCCAGGCTCCATCCACCGTCAGGCGCTCGAGACAGCGCAGGTCATCGCAGTGGTCGCGCGCGCACGGGCTGCACTCGGCGCGTGCGTAGTAGGCGCGGTGGCCGGCCTCGGCCGGGTAGGGGAAGAGCGCCACCGGCCGCTGCTTCGAATACAGGGCGAGCGTGCGCGTGCCGACCGCGACCGAGGTGTGCACGGGTCCGGTGTCGCCGCACACGAAGGCCGCGCACAGCGACTGCAGGGCCACGAGTCGCGCGAGCGGCCAGCTGGCGATAACCCGCGCGCGTCCGCCCAGCGGCGCGGCCACGCGGGCTGCCAGCAAGTCCTCGCCCGGCCCGGCAGTCACGAGCGCCACGCCGTCGGGCCAGGCCTCGAGAAAGCGCGCGGCCAGCGCGGTGAAGCGCTCTGGGGCCCACCGGCGCGTCGGCCAGCGGGCCCCGGGGTGGAAGCCCACCAGCCGGGCGCCGTCCGGCACGCCCAGCGCCCTCAGCGCCACGCGCGACGCCGCGCGACGCTCCTCGCTCAAGTGCAGTCGTGGTGAAATCTCGGGCGCCGGCCAGCCCAGCGCGGCGAGCGAGGCCAGGTGGAAGCCCACGGCCGAGAGTGTGCGCGGTTGGACGTGATGCGTGTAGAGCGCGGAGCGCCAGCCCTTGCCGGGGTAACCGACCCGGACGCGCGCGCCGCAGAGGAAGGTCCAGATCGCGGTGCGCGGGTTGCAGAAGAAGTCGAGCGCCACCTCGGGCGCGAAGCGGCGCAGGCGTTCGATCAGCGCGACGGTCGCCGCGGCGC
>Ga0315283_10006078_pt1 | contig 10736 bp, 6 predicted proteins | sample YL17G09_0_MG_FD_204541 | JGI IMG/M metagenome (GOLD analysis project Ga0315283, IMG submission 204541) | Sediment microbial communities from Yellowstone Lake, YNP, Wyoming, USA - YL17G09_0 | ecosystem: Environmental > Aquatic > Freshwater > Lake > Sediment | place: USA: Wyoming | collected...
ACCGCCAAGCGTTCCGTAAACCGTCGCCGACGGAGCCGCCGCGCACCTCGGTGAGCAGGCCGCACTTGACCACGTCGCCGTCTGGCATGACCGCCGCCAGGTGGGCGCCGCAGACATGCCCCTCGTTGTCACCGTGGCTGCCGGAAGCGAAGGCGTGGTCGAGGACGCGAGCCGCCTCGTCGAGCGGCGCCTGCAATTCGGGCCGCTCGGCGAGGCGGCCCGCGCGCGCCGGCACGTCGATGTTCCACTGCCAGGGGTCGAGCTCGCGCACGAGTTCCCCGAGCTCATCGAAGTCGTTCAGGTCAAGGGAGTTGACGGTAGAGGCGACCGAGATCTGCAGGCCGGCCGCCTTGGCGGCCCGCAGGCCGGCCAGGGCGGCCGCGAAGCTGCCCTCGCCGCGCAGTGCGTCGTGGCTTTCCTCCATGCCGTCGAGACTCACCTGCACCTCGTGGACGTGAAGCCGTGACGCCGTGTCACGGTCGATCAGCGTGCCGTTGGTGAGCAGCACGGCGCGCAGGTCGTACTGCGGCAGCAGGGCGTCGATCTCCCAGAAGTCGGGGTGCATGAGCGGCTCGCCACCGGAAAGGAGCAGGCGCAGGCCGCCACCGGCCTCGAACTCGTCGAGGAGGCGCCGGACCTGCTCGACCGGAAGGTCGATACGCTGATCCTCCCCCAGGTAGCAGTGCCGGCAGGCGAGGTTGCAGCGCCGGGTGAGGTGCACGAGCAGGTAGCGCAGCGAGGGCCGGTCGCCGATGGCGACCGGCGGGCTGCGCCGCGGACCCGGCTGGTGCTCGACCAGGATGCCTTCGGCGAGGCAGGTGCTGAGGAACTCCGGTTCGGCGTCTCTTACCAGGGCTCCCTTGCGCGCCCGCTCGAGGTAGGCGAAGGCGTCGTCGGTCAGCTCGAAGAGGTCGTCGCCGGCGCGGTCGTAGGCGTAGGGCGACTCGAGGCGCTTGAGCGACGCCTCTGGGGAGAGATAGACAGTCCTCGGCGCAGACACGACGTCGTGCCTCCCGGTCATCCCTCTTGACAGGCGTCGACGATCTGCTCGGGGGTGACGACGCCCCGTTCGATCAGACGCCGCAGGATACGGAAGCTGCCACATTCGAGCTCTTCTTCGCGCTCGGGGTGGTAGAAGGGGCAGTCGCTGCAGAGCAGCTCGACGGTCTGCTCGGGGGTGAGCGGCGTTCGGGTCTCGCGCAGCCGTTCGGCGGCAACGCAGAGATGCGGAAAGGTGTCCACGGCTCCCCTTTCGGAGGTAACGGTCGCGAGGCCGCCGATGCGCGGTTACTATGGGGGAGACCCATGGCGGCGTCAACGGTGCCGGCGAGCCGGCACCGCGAAAGAAGCCGTCACCTCAGACCAGAAGGGCGACCCGGTGTCCGATCTGCAGATCGGCGGCATGGCGCTTCGTGATGGCGTGATGCTGCAGAGCCCCACCAACTGGGCCGCGGCCGTGCGCCTGCCCGACGGCAGCTTGCGAGTGCGTTCCGGCCCCAAGCCCCTGCTGCCCGGCCGCGGACTGGCGGGAAAGGTGCCGGTGCTGCGTGGTCTGGCCCGCCTGGCGGACAACATGACCGCTCTGTATCCGGCCCGGCGTGAGCTCGGTGTGCCGGTGCTCCCGCAAGAAGATCCCGCCCTGCTGGCGGCCACGCTGGGCAGTGCCACGCTGGGCGCCGTCCTGCGGCGCAGCGGGAAGGGCTCGCCGCTGGTGCGCGAGCTGGCGATCGCGGGACTCACCCTCGCGCCGGCGCTGCTGGCCATCCGCAGCAGCGAGCTGTCGCGCTTCCACGGCGCCGAACACAAGAGCGTGGCCGCCTACGAGAGCGGCGGCGACGCCCGGGGGGCCGCCAAAGAACACGATCGCTGCGGCTCGAACCTCATCGGGCCGCTGGTGGCCACCAATCTTGCCGGCGGACTGCTCTTGCGCGGCCTGGGGCGCAGCCGCAATCCGTTGACGACGCTTCTCGTGGGACTGGTCAGCCTGGGTTCGGCGGTCGAGATCTTCGCCTGGATGTCGCGCCATCGCGGACATCCGCTGGCCGACCTCATGCGGGCCCCCGGGCTGCGCATGCAGCGCTTGGTGACCACGCGTGAGCCGACTTCAGACCAGCTCGACGTCGCCCAGGCGGCGATGGAGGAGTTGCTGCGGCTCGAGGGGCTGCCGCTGCCGGCGGGCGGCTGACGCCGCCCACGGCCTGGTCAATGCATGTCTTCGGCCGCCCGTTCGGCGAGCCGTACGGCTCGCCGCTGCTCGGCGGCCGCCCAGCGGCGCCGGCCGTCTTCTGTCTTGACCACAAGCTCGGGGACCGCGGCCGGCTGCCCGTGCTCGTCGAGGGCGACGAACACCAGATAGGCGGAGTTGGTGTGCGTGACGGCACCCGTGTCGAGGTCTTCAGCTTCGACCCGCACGCCGATCTCCATCGAGGTGCGTCCTGACCAGTTGACGCTGGCCTTCAAAGTGATGAGGTTGCCGATCTGCACCGGGAAGTGGAACGACGTGCGATCGATCGAGGCGGTGACCACTCGCCGGCGGGCGAAGCGGTAGGCGCAGGCGCCGCCCGCTTCGTCGATGAGCTTGAGGATGACGCCACCGTGGATGACGCCCATGAAGTTGGCGTCTTCGGGCTGCATGAGCGCCGAGAGTGCGAGGCGCGTGTCGACAATGCGATCGCCGTGAGGGCTCACGGCAAGGTCAGACAGCCTGCCCGCCGGGGAGCTTGCGCCGCCGGCGCTCGCGGGTCTCGCGCTTCTCGCCGTGGTCGCCGGTCGCACCCTTGGTGGCGCGGCGCTCGCTGTGCCGACGATCCTGGATGACGGTGATGTTGGGGTTGTCCCTGTAGTGGTCGACGAGACGCTGGAACGCCTCGTCACCGAGCTCTGACGGCACCACCGAGTAGATCATCTTCGCCTCCCTTCAGGCGCTCGCAATCTACCAGAAGCGCTCCCGAACGGCCAGTCGTAGCAACGCGGGGAGGTGACGGAGGAGGGTGCGGGACAACGGACGGTATGGCTCGCGGCGGTCAACGGATCGGGTACCAAGAACGGGCCTAAGTACTGCGGTCTCCCTCTAGGGAAGGGGGCTCGCCGTACAAAGGCCCGTCTTGAAGGGGGTATGTTCCCATTGTCGGCAGGTGTAGTGGAGGACTTTAGCTTTTCGCCCGATCGGCGCCACGTTTCCCCCAACAGCGCCGCCGAAGTCCCCTGATGCCGTAGAATGAACTCCATGGTCGGATGTCTTCGGGAGCAGGCAGCCTCTTGACATGAGTTCTCCTTCAACAAGCGGCGGAAACCCATTCCGCGCCATCCTCGACGTGGGCGCTGCCCTGGTGTCGAGCCTCGAACTCGATCAGGTGTTCGCCAACGTCGCCGAGAAGATCGGCGAGGCGATGATGGTCTGGTCGGTCGACATCCAGACGTTCGACCGCGAGCGGGGCACGCTTCTGTATGAGGCCTACTGGAGTCAGGCCGGCCTCACCGATGAGGACCGGGCCTACGTCGGTACCGTGACCGAGATCCGTGACCGTCCTGACTGGCTGCGCGTCGTCGAGGGCCGTGACGTGGTCGAGTGCCACATCGACGATCCTCATCTGCCCGCCAAAGAACGCGAAGAGATGAAGAAGTGGGGCTACAAGACGACCCTTGATGCACCGCTCATGGTAGGCGACCAGGTGATCGGCATCCTGGGCCTGGGCGAGACGCGCTTCGTGCGCAAGTTCACGAGTATCGAGGCCGACCTCTTCAGCCAGCTCTGCGACCTCGCCGCGGTAGCCATCCGCAACGCCCAGGTCTACCGGCGGCAGCGGGACCAGACGCGGCAACTCGACGCACTGGTCGGCGCCAGCCGTGCCATCACCTCGAGCGTCCTGTTCCTGGACGTGATGGAGACGGTCGCCAAGACGGCGGCTGAGGCTCTGGGTACGAAGGAGTGCGTGATCTACGAATACGACCCGCTCGCCGACGCGCTCGTCTGGCGGGGCATGTACCCCATGGATGAGTATCATCTGGTGGAGGAGCGCGTCGGCACCGAGTATCCCCTCGACGAGTCCCCCACGGACCGCACCATCCTCAGTGGCGGCGTACCCGTGAGCGAGTCCATCTCCGACGCCGACCTTCCCGAGGACACCCGCGTCTCCATGGACGAGTGGGGCGAGAAGACGTGCCTCAACGTGCCGCTCATGTTCAGGGGGGAGCCGGTCGGCATCATGGTGCTGATCGAGAAGGAGCGCGAGCGTCGCTTCTCCGAGGAGGAGCTCGATCTGGCCCGAGCGCTGGGCGAACAAGCGGCGGTGGCGATCCGCAACGCGCAGGCCTACGAGCGCCAGCGGGAGGGGACGCGGCGCGTGAGCGCCCTGCTCGACGCCGGCAAGGCGATCACCTCTACCGTCGACCCCGACGAGGTGCTGGCGCGGGTGACGCGCGAGGCCTGCAACGCCCTGGGTGTCGACGCGACCTCGGTCTACGAATACGACGCACGCACCGACCTCTACTGCTACCGGGCCCTGCACGAGGCGACGCCGTCAGTGGCGCCCGGCGACGATGACGCCCTCGGTACCTGGTACCCGCTGGCCGACTACCCCAGCGACCGGCAGATCATGGACGGCCACGGCGCGATCGTCCACAACCTCTCCAACCCCGACCTGCCGCCCGACCGGCGCGCGAGCATGGCCCAGTTCGGTGAGCAGACGACGGTCAACGTACCGCTGCGCGTCGGCGACGAACGGCTTGGGATCCTGCGCTTCTACGTGTACGGAAAGGAACGGCGCTTCACCGACTCCGAGCTGCAGCTGGCCAGCGGTCTCGGCGAGCAGGCGGCGATCGCGATCGCCAACGCTCGCCTCTACGCGAGCATCGACCGGCAGAAGGACGGTCTTGCCGCACTGCTCGATGTCGGGCGTGCGATCGGCTCGACGGTCGACCTCGACGAGGTCCTGGAGCGGGTCACCCGCGAGGCGTGTCTCGCCCTCGACGTGTCGGCGACCGCGGTCTACGAGTACGATGGGCGTGGCGACCGATACACGTACCGGGCGGCCTACTCGGTGGTCCCCTCACCGGACACCTACGACGGCATCGGGCTGGTGTATGAGATGGCCGCCTATCCCGGAGACCGCACCATCATGCTTTCCGATGTGCCGGTGGAGCACCACCTGTCCGACCCCGACCTGCCTGCCGACCGCCGCGCCTCCATGGCGTACTACGACGAGCAGACGGTGCTCAACGTCCCGCTGCGCTTCGGCGACGAGCGTCTCGGTATCCTGCGCTTCTACGTGTACGAACACGAACGCCGGTTCAGCGACGATGAGGTCGCGCTGGCGCGCGGCATCGGCGAACAGGCGGCGATCGCGATCGCCAATGCGCGCCTCTACGAAGACGTCGGTCGTCAGCAAGCGAGGCTTTCGTCGCTGCTTGACGCCGGCCGGGCGTTGACCTCGACCCTGGTGCCGAAAGAGGTCTTCGACACCATCACACAGCGGTCCGCCGAGGCAATCGGCTCACCGCGGTGCGCCCTCTACGAGTACGATCCCGCTGCCGCAACGCTGACCGCCCGCTCCATCTTCGAGCCTGAACCCACGCCCGGCTACTACGTCCTCGACGTGCCTGAGCCGATCTCACTGAGGCCGGCCGACAAGGCGATCCTTGATGGCCGGGAGATCGTGGTCGAGGCGATCTCCGACGCCGGTCTCCATGCCGCCACGCGCGCCGAGATGGAGTTCTGGGACGAGACTACGGTGCTCAACGTGCCGCTTTCCTCCGGCGGCGAGCCGCTCGGCATCCTCATGGTCATCTTCACCGGCGACGAACGCACCTTCTCCGACGACGAACTCGCCCTGGCCGCCGGACTGGGCGAGCAGGCGGCGATCGCCATCTACAATGCGCGTCTGCACGAGAGCGTCGATCGCGAGCGGCAGCGCGCCGCGGCGCTGTTCTCGGCGAGCCGGACGCTCACGTCCAGCCTCGTGAGCGACGAGGTCATGGCTTTGGTCACCCGGCGTGCCGCTGAGACCGTGCGCGCCCCCCGCTGCGACCTCTACGAGTGCGACGCCGCCGCCGACACGCTGACCCTGAGAGGCTACTTCGAAGAGGTCCCCTCGGGCCTCTACGCAAGCATCGGTGAGCCCGAAGCACTCGATGAGCGGCCCGGCGATCGCATCATCCTCGAGAGCGGCGAGGTCGTGGTGCAGACCCTGTCCGATCCCTCGCTCGACCCGGCGACGCGCGCCGAGATGGAGGCGTGGGGCGAGAAGACGTGTCTGAACGTCCCGTTGGTCGTCAAGGGCGAACCGCTGGGCATCCTCATCGTCACCGAGACCGAGCACGAGCGTCGCTTCAGCGACGACGAGATCGAGTTTGCCCGTGCGTTCGGCGAACAGGTCGGCATGGCGCTCCAGAACGCGCGCTTGTTCCGCCGCCTGGAGACCCAGAACCAGCGTCTGCTCAGCTTGCTGCAGTCGAGCCGCGTCATGACCGGCGCCATGAACGTGGAGAAGGCCGTGGCGACCATGTGCAGCGAGATGGCCAACCTGCTCGACTGCCCTGTGTGTCACATCGACGTGGGGCTCAGACGTGAGGGTGGCGACTTCCTGCCGCCCGAGGTCTTCGCCGCCGAGGACGAGGTGGTGGCCGCCAACCGGGAGCCGCCGCTGGTGCCCGACGAGCTCACCGAGCGGGCGCTCTCCGCCCGGCAGCCACAGCAGTCTGAGGACGACCAGTCCGGTTCGCGCCTGGTGATCCCCCTGCTGTCCAAGGACGAGCCATCCGGGTTCGTCGAGCTTTCTGGTCCGCTGCGGGCGCGGTTCGGCGAGGACGAACTCGAGGTGGTGCAGATCCTCGCCAACCAGGCGGCGACCGCCATCGACAACGCGCGCATGTACCAGGACCAGGAGCGCCAGGCGATCACCGACGGCCTCACGGGGCTCTACAATCATCGTTTCTTCTACGATCGCCTGCGCTCGGAGATGGCACGCTCTCTGCGCTACCTCTCGCCGCTGTCGCTGCTCATCCTCGACGTCGACGACTTCAAGACGTTCAACGACACTTATGGGCACATGGCCGGCGACGAGGCCTTGCGGGAGATCGGGCGCTTACTACGGTTGGGCGTCAGGGAGCACATCGATATCGCCTGTCGCTACGGTGGCGAGGAGTTCGCCGTCATCCTGCCCAACACGCCGGTCCCCGGTGCGCGCGCAGCCGGTGAGCGGCTGCAGGACAAGCTCGCGGGTGTCGGTCTGACTGTTGACGCGACCCAGGTCGATCGATCGACGCCGGTGGGGTCAGGCGATGACACGGAACGGCTGCCGGACGCCAATCCTTCGGGGGCGGTCGTTGTCGGCGAGCGCATCCGTGCTACGGTCGAATCCACCAAGTTCCGCGACGAAGGTGGCTCTGCGCTGCGTGGGGTCACCGTCAGTGTGGGAGTGGCCGCCTTCCCCGACCATGGCGTCAGCGGCGACGCCCTGGTGGCGGCCGCCGACAAGGCGCTCTACGTCGCCAAGAGCCGCGGCAAGAACCGTGTCGAGGTCGGCGAGACGATCAGCTGATCGGCCGGTTGCCGCGCTCGGCGGCACCTGGCTGCGAGCCGCGACGCTGACACGACGCATGCCCTTGGGGTTTACGCGGCGACCGTTCTCCTCGTAGAGTTGGGTCATTATTCAGCGCGACTACTCCGGGGGAACAGTGCACATGGTGCCCGACGATTCCCACAAAGCGCTCCTCGCGATTGGCGTGGCGCTTGGCTCAAGTCTTGACGCCGAAGTGGCGCTGGCCGGCGTCGCGCGAGAGATCGGCCTGGCGCTGGACGTGTGGTCGGTCGACATCTGGGGACGCTCCCGCGATCACCACACGGCCGCCCACGAGGCCTTCTGGTGCCGGGACGACGCGACGCCGGACGGCATCGGCCAGACCTCCGCGATCGTGAGCCTCGACAAGACCGAGACTCTGCGGCGCGTGGTCGAGAGCGGCGCGATCGTCGAATGGCACGTCGACGACCCCGGACTTAGCGACGAAGAGCGGGCGGGCATGGAGGCGAGCGGCAGTCAGACGACTCTGGGTGTGCCCCTGACGATCGGTGACGAAGTGGTCGGAGCGTTGTTGATCGTCGAGACACGCGCTGTGCGTCGCCTTTCGGCCGAGGAGACAGGGCTCGTCGCCCAGATGTGCCGGCTGGCGGCGCTCGGGGTGCGTGGATCCGGGCTGGCGCGCCGCCACGGCGAACAGGACGGTCGCCGGCTGGCCATCCTCCGCTCCAGTCACGCCCTGGCGACGGCGCCGAGTGAGTTTCAGGCGGTCGAGAGCGTACGCGGCGCGATCGCCGACCTGCTGGGTTGCAGCGACTGTCGCGTCGAGGTGCACCTCTGTCGCGAGGGCGACTCCTACGTGCACCTCGAGGAGACGGAAAGTGAAGGTGCGAAGACAGTCGCAGAGGTCGACTCACCGGCTCCCGGCGCCATCGTCCTGCGGGCGCTCGAGCAGCGCCGCGCGCTGCAGGCGCGCGGCGCCGACGGGCGCACCCGGATCATCGTCCCCCTGTTGACCAGTGACGACGTGGCCGGCTACATCGATGTGAGCGGTCGCCTCGCCCGTCAGATGGTCGCCGACGATGTCGAGTTCCTGCAGACCCTCGCCAATCAGACCACGGCGGCGGTCGAGAACGGGCGGCTGTTGCGGGCCGTCAAGCGTCAAGGCGCAACCGACAGCGTCACCGGCTTGTACAACCGCTGGTACTTCTTCGAGCGGCTTTACTCAGAGGCGGCGCGGGCGTTGCGCTATAAAGAGCCGCTGGCGCTCTTGATGATCGTCATCGACGAGTTCGAGGAGTTCAGGCACAAGCGCGGGCAGGAGGCCGCCGACGTGGTGCTTCGCGCCGTGGGTCGCCTGATAAGCGCCAGCCTGCGACATCGCGTCGACGTGGCCTGTCGTGTGGGCGGCGCCGAGTTCGCGATCCTGCTGCCCAACACGCCCAGCGGCAACCCGGGGGCCGGCCTCGTGGCCGACCGCCTGAGGAAGTCGATCGAGAAGACCGACATCCGCACCGACGAACACGAGATGCTGGGGAGCTTCACGTTGAGTATCGGCATGGCCGGTCTTCCGGGCAACATCGACGATGCCGATGAACTGGCCGCAGCGGCCGATGAAGCGCTGCACGCGGCGATCCGGGCGGGCGGCAACCGGGTCAAGCTGCATGGCGGGCGCGGCTGATAGGGCGGTCGCGGTGACGGCCTGAGCCGGTGGTCACCAGGGCGGGCGCCGCCGGCAGCGGGTCAGTCGCGGCCCAGCGCCTGCAGGGTGTCGACGGCCGCCGGTCCGCTCTCGAGGATGGCCGTCGCGGCGCCCTCGAGCCGTTCGACCATGCCCTGCGAGAAGTACTCGGCGGCCAGCAGACGGCGGGCGCTCTTCTGCGCGTCGCGCAGCAGCAGGTAGGCGCAGGCCAGGTCGATGGCCATCTCGACCAGCCGGCGAGCGTGGAAGTCGCGGAACTCGGGGTGGTCGGCGGCGCGAACGTGCTCGACCGCGGCCGCGAAGCGGCCGCGGGCGCGGCGTACGCGCCCCAGCAGGTCGGGCGTGCCCGAGAGGTCCCAGGCGTCATACTCGTCGAGTCGCGCCGCCATGGTGCCCGACAGCACCCCGCCGATGGCTGCCACGACCTGCAGCTGGGTGGTGCCCTCGTAGATGTTGGTGATGCGCGCGTCGCGGGTGTGGCGCTCGACGGCGAAGTCGCGCATGTAGCCCGAGCCGCCGTGGATCTGCAGGGAGTCGTAGGCCACCGTGTTGGCCATCTCGGTCGCCAGCGCCTTGCTCAGCGGCGTGAACAGGGCCGCCAGGCGGTTGTACTGCTTCAGCTCGGCGCGCAGCTCCTTCAGCTCATCGTCGCCGGTCGCCGCGCGCTCACCCGAGGAGAGCTGCGCGACATGGTGCTCCAGCCCTTCCTTCATGTCGACGATCATCGCCGTCTCGTAGAGGAGCGCCCTTGAAGCCTCGAGAGCGATCTTCATGTCGGCCAGAAGGGCGGCCACGGCGGTGAGGTTGCGGATGGGGCCACCGAACTGGACGCGCTCGTCGGCGTACTTGCTGGCCGCGCGGTAGGCGGCTTCGCCGATGCCCTGAGCCTGAGCAGCGATGGCGATGCGAGCGCCGTTCATGAGGCTCATCACGTACGTGGTGAGCCCCCGGCGGCGCTCGCCGATGAGCAGCGCCGGCGCGTCGCTGAACTGCAGCTCGCAGGTGGGCGAGCCGTGGATGCCGAGCTTGTCTTCGAGGCGGCGGATCTTCATGTGCTCGTCGCGCTCGTAGAGGAACATGGACAGACCGCGGGCGTCGGTGGTGCCCTCCTCGCTGCGCGCCAGGACCAGGGAGATGCCGCCGCAGCCGTTGGTGATGAAGCGCTTGACGCCGTTGAGACGCCAGACGCCGTCGTCGCCCAGAGTCGCCTTGAGCTGCACGTTCTGCAGGTCTGAGCCGGCCTCGGGCTCGGTGAGCGCCATGGAGCCGGTGACCTCGCCGCTGGCGAAGCGGGGCAGGTACGCCGCCTTCATCTCGTCGTCGGCGAACTTGTTGACCGTCTCGGAGATGTCCTGCAGGCCGAAGACGTTCATGAGCGCCGGGTCGGCGCGCGAGATCATCTCGACGATCATCACCGACACGGTGATGGGGAAGTTGAGGCCGCCGTAACGGCGCGGCAGGGTGATGCCCATGAGGTCGGCCTGGGTGAGCCGTTCGAGCGCCTCGCTGATGCCACGCGC
>Ga0315283_10006079_pt1 | contig 10735 bp, 8 predicted proteins | sample YL17G09_0_MG_FD_204541 | JGI IMG/M metagenome (GOLD analysis project Ga0315283, IMG submission 204541) | Sediment microbial communities from Yellowstone Lake, YNP, Wyoming, USA - YL17G09_0 | ecosystem: Environmental > Aquatic > Freshwater > Lake > Sediment | place: USA: Wyoming | collected...
ACCCAGCCAAGATCCACAAGGCTGCCAGTCTGGTACCCCTGGGTGCTTAATAAGGTAACATAGAAAAGGTCGCTGATCGTGAAAGCAAATAATCCTGCAAGGATCCACAGAAAGGCACGGTGAACCCTGCGTGCGTCGCTGAGGAGTAAGAGATTCAACACAAGGATTAGCAGTGCCAGGTCCATCACCGGGAAAAGGAGTGAAGCCCAACCCTGGGTGTATTGCGTTCCCGTGGAATTTGGTTGAAAAACCGCCAGCCAGATGAGGACCAGGACGGCAGTCGTGGTGATAAATGTATCCATGAGCAGCATCGCCCGGCTTGCCGATGAGCGCATGCTGCGCGGATAAAAGCTTAACCCGATGGCCAGCAGCACTGTACCGATGGAATAAAGCCAGTATGGAAGTTCCTGCAATAGCGGGAAAGCGGTGATATAGGTTTGTGTCAGGAATCTAAATATATCCCCGAGCAGACTCGCCACCAACCCGGCTGTTATCCACACCCAGGACCGCGTGTATTTCCCTTGCCCTTCATCACGGGAAACTCTCCAGGATTGATATGCAGCCGCACCACCCGTGAAGATTAAAACCAGGTATCCGGTATATACCCTTTCAAAAAGGTTTCCTCCCCCCCAAACCAGCCAGCAAAAATACAAGCCAAGGAATATCAACCCGAAGGTCACGATTCTTCTATGTGGATTTCTCCGGGATGAAATTGCGGTTTCAGCCATTATTAATTTTCCTGCGTGGTGGTCCGACTTTTTCAAATCATATACCCGCTGAATAACCCCAGCATCACCAGGTTGAAGATTGCGTGCGCAGCAATGGCTGTTTTCATGCCGCTCTGCACTCGGAGTAATGATAACCCCAACCCGAGGATAAGCGCCGGCAGGAACAAAGTGAGCCGGAACTGCAGCAGGGCAAAAAGGATGGCGGCAACCGCTACGCTGCCCGTTTGACCCAACCTTGGGGATAACCCGTCGGGCAGGATCCCGCGGAAGAACTCCTCCTCCGCCCAGGGGATCAGGGAGACAGCGGCCAGAAAAAATACCCAGCGGAGCAACATCGCTGACTGGGGAAATCCCCGGTCCAAAGACTGGATGGAGGGGATGAGGTTGGATTGAATGCTGATCACAAAGATCGCTGCCAGTGCGAGCCCGATACCGGCAAGTCCGGCAAGAACCATTTCTTCCGCTGTTAGCGGAAATATTTGCACTGGATTCAATTTTTTAACCCGCAGCATGAACCAGGCCAGCATTAATGCCTGCCAGAGGAAAAGGAGAGGGATGCGGTTGACCAGGATCAAAAAGAATCCCGTCTGGGTAGTCCAAATATTTGGCGCTGTGATCGTAAACGCCAGGCACATGCAAAAAAAGAACGCGGTCGGGAGGAGATAGACCCATAAGATGATAAAAGCCGGGGAATCCCACTTCCAACTGGTTTTCCGGATGAAGTGATCGCCGATTATAGCCAGGCCGAATACCAGCACACCCAGTGCGGCTGTAATGAGCGCCATCACCTTCAGGGTTTCTGATACAGACCCGCTCCTGATCACCGCACGAAGTATAACGAACAGGATCACATAGAAGACTGCACCTGTAAGCAAAGATGCGAGAGTGGCTCGCTTTGTTTGGCGAGCCACTTCTTTGGTTCCTGCTTCAGAAGAGGGATTGGTCATCCCACCGGGTTTATGGCGTCCGCGTCCGGGTGGGAGTGTTCGTCTTGCATCCGCCGAGCTCGATCGGTGTCTGGCAGATGACGATCGCCGTCCTGGTAGGCGTCAGCGTGTTGGTCGGTGTGACTGTCGGCGTTCGCGTGATCGTCGCAGTCAGGGTGGTGGTGCTCGTGGGTGTCGAGGTGATCGTCTTCGTATTGGTCACTGTCGGTGTGATGGTGCGGGTCAACGTGATCGTCCTAGTCAAAGTGATCGTGGGGGTATTAGTGCGTGTGAAGGTTAGTGTCGGTGTGAGGGTATGTGTCGGCGTGGGTGTGATCGTCCTTGTCGGAGTAAGGGTATTCGTCGGGGTATTGGTGCGCGTGGCAGTCACCGTCGACGTTTTCGTAACCGTTGGGGTTTTGGTGATTGTCGGTGTCTGGGTTATTGTCGGCGTGTTGGTGCGCGTCCGCGTGACCGTTGGGGTGCGGGTGACCGTCGGGGTGCGGGTGACTGTCGGGGTGCTCGTGATCGTCGGGGTTAAAGTCACCGTACTGGTGTTCGTGGGAGTCCGCGTGATGGTCGTTGTCGAGGTTCGCGTTGGGGTCCGGGTCACGGTGGTAGTGATCGTCCGGGTGACTGTACTGGTGGATGTGGGTGTTGGGGCGGTGATACTGAAATTATCTACGATTACGCTGGATTTTGAACGGTTATCTGAATTGCGTGCCAGCACGACCAGGGTGTAATCCCCATCCGTGATCAACCCGGCGTTCGCGCCACCCTGCAGCCAGCGGTCCGCCCAGGGTGTGCGGGTGTTACAGCTCCCGCCAAAGATGCAGTACTGGCTGGTGTTGTCTGAAGACCAGCTCACCAGGTAACCATTGGAATCATAGACATAGAAATACACGTAGTCCGTGCCGGCAGGATCCGTCCCGTTGATGATCGCCCGGATCCAGAAGCCGCCGGATATTGGCGAAGCGCTCGAATACTGGAGGGTGATCTCCGGTCCCGGCCGACCCGTCATGGTCATCGAGCAGGTTCGGGCGGTCTCCTCTTCCATGCCGATCTTATAGGTCAGACCCCCGTTGAAATCGATTGGCCAGTAGTATCCCTGTGCCTCGTTGGGTCTTGGCGGGGTGACAGAGAGCGCCAGAGTCGGGTTTGCATCAAAAGGATACTGGCTGAAATTGGGGGTCTCCCAGAAGGTAAACGGGGTGGCATACACCCACTTGAACCATCCGGATTGTCCGGGGTATACCCGGTATTCCGGGGTCGGGAAGATGTGCGAGAAGGGGTAGGTGCTGGTGTTCGACGGGTCGTAAAGTTTGTTAGCGTTCGCTTCCCAGGCGTAATAATCAAAGATATGTCCTGCCTGTGGGTCCTGGAACTGTGAATGCCAGTTGCCGTTGTAGGCCATGCTGGCAGCGCTCAGCCAGACACTATTTATCGGATCGGTGTTGCGCATGTAGGATTCAAGCGCATTGCCGCCATTCTGGATCGCCAGGTTTTCTCCTGGATTGCCGGTCATGCCTTCTGTATCGTTCACAAAGGTCAGGCAGTCCGGTGTGGGAGAGGGAGTGGAGGTAGTTGTAGAGGTGGCTGTTGGTGTCAGCGTTTCTGTCGGCGTCATGGTTGCCGGAGGTGGAGTGAAGGTCCAGGTGGGAATAAAGGCCATCCCACCGGTAAGACCGGTGACACGCGAGGTACGGAATTTTTCAACGATGCCCTCGCGCATGGCGGTCAGGCGCAGGGTCGGCCACCAGGTGGAGAGGAAGGGTGTGATCAGGTTGTGCCGGTAGGTGAGGGTCACGCGCACCCGGTTACCCGGGCCGCCAGCGTCATCTACTGCCCGTTCCAGGTCGAATGTACCGATGTCCACCATTTCACAGTGTTGCGGGAATAGGTAATCATTGGGGTTTCCCCCGCCGATCGGATTAAAGAAGAAATTGTTGGGGTTCAAACCGAATAGAACGCCCTGTTCCTGGACAACCCGGTTGGAGCAAGTGGTTACGTTGAAAAAACCGGGCAGGCTCGGGTTTCCGCGGTGATCCTGGTGGAACGCGCCATCATCCAGGGTGGTATGCGCAGCGGTCAGGAAATCTTCATAATTACCGGATACCGGGTCATCCAGGTTATAGGCAATGCCGGTCGCTCCCTGCAAAGAAACATCTCGGACGGTCAGCAGGCGGGCATAGTCCTGCAGCGGAACAGAGATGTCATCGATCTGGTTCCCGATCGCATCTTCAATGACACAGTCGTCTGCTCCATCCTCTTGCTCTCCACCTGGACCCGCAGTTAATGCCAAGTCATCTTTAAGCGCATTGACTGCCGCACCACAGTATTGCGAGTCATAATTCCCGGTGACGGCATAACGCACGCCAAACCGCGCCCCATTCTCGATCGCCAGCCAGGCCTGCATGATGCGGCCAAACTCGATGATCCCGAAGACCAGCAGCAGCAGGATTGGCAGCGCGATGGCAAATTCCACCATCGACTGGCCCGGGCTCCTTTGCAGATGGTTTCTAAATCTGGATAACTGGCGTTTTACTGGGCTCATGGGGGTTACTCCGAGATCCTTGTATAAATGCGGGAAGCGATATCGAGGAAAATACCTTCAAGGGCAGCGCCGGAAGGTGCGTAGTAGTACTGTCCGCAGATGCGCCTGGGACCTACTGTCTGGCAGGGATCGGTCTGGCGATCGCCGTCATCTCCGACGGCGGCCATGTAGCGCAGCAGCTGTTCCCCGACGGAAACATTGACCGGGTCGCTGGTGTTGCCGCCGGCAGCGCCCAATCCGATGGTATAGATCGAGATCTCATTGCCGCCCGGTTCGTTGATATTCAACGAACGGGTCAGGGAGGCCGTATCGGTCATATCCAGGGCGTAATCCAGGACGCTGTAGTTCAGGTTGGGTGTGGTGCCATCCCAGATCGAGCCAGGCGGGCAGGTCCCTGCGGCAGTATCGATGCAGTGACGTGGGAGGAATTGATCATCAAAACATTGCGAATTCCACCAACCTTGTCCCATTCCCCCGGTACAGAAACCATTTGGGTAATGGGAATCAAGGGTGGGATCGGTATTGGTCGTGTCACTTAAGTTAACCACGCCATCTGATAGGAACACCATCACCCACACGGATCCCGAGCGCCCAAACTGGCGCAGGACGTTGGATGCCACCCGCATGCCGCAGCCGGTGCAGGTGGAGAGGGGAGAATTGGAATCCCCCGGAACAACGTTATCCGCTTCGGTATAAAGCCCATCAGCGTTCATATCATAGGCGTCATTTTTATTCCAGGCATCACAGGGAACGCCGCCCCAGCCCCAGTAATCATGGGATTCATCCCACCGGTCAAATTCGCCGGGACCGTGCCCCGTGGGATCATTCACGTCGCAGCATAACGGATGGGAGACATTTTCCTGGCAGGTGGGCAGGGCGTCATCCCTGTCCAAACCGTCGCCATCACGATCCTCAGGATTGACCGGGTTGTATTCACCCGGGAACATTTTCCACTGCGGCCACATCAACGCGTAGGGAGCATCATCATGGAGTTGGACACCTGTAATTGGATTAAAGGAACAGTCGGTAAGCGTTCCATCAATAACCGCTTCAGCTTCCTGGAGATGAGTTAGAGCATTACAGTCAAGATTACTTCCAAGTGGAAATCGGATATTAGCCTGGCTGTCAAAGGTAACGATCCCCACTCGGTCGTAGCCGTCGTAGAGATGGCCGAGAAGGGCTTTGGCTGCTTCTTTTGCCTGCAGCAGCGGCTGGCAGGAATTATCCGCGTTGCAAGCGGCATTGTAATTATCCACGAACGGGCAGTTCTGGTTGGCTGCCACGAAAGGCGCGCATAGTGTCGCTAAGGTATCCGAAGCCATGGATTCGGAGGTATCGAAGACCAGGACCATATCCACCGAGGCTGCTTCTGCGATGGAGTCTGTCGTCAGCGGAATATTAGCAAATCCAAGTAGGTGCAGAAAATACAGTGGCGCTTCCTGGGTAGCCCTCACCCAGATAAGCTTGCGGGGCTGCTTGTATAAATGTGTGATAGGGTCTTGCACGTTCGTGATCGGGCAGCGATTATAAAAATCAGGGGCGATGGTCAGTAAATCGTCGTCCCGGAAACCGTCAAAATCCGAATCGCATAGGCGGATTTGCAAGTCCACGCTGTTGGGGTCGATGTTCTGTAGCTTGAGGATCTCGGTAGCCGCATAAGTCATCTTCGGGATGACATCCAATTCATGCCCCGGTTCCTGGCGCTTGAATTCATTGGCCGCAGAAACAGCCGCGGCATCCACAGCGCGTTTCAACTGGCCGTAGGTGACGTACAGCGAGCCTGAATCCACCGCAAGGCCGATGAAGAATACCAGCGCCAGGGCTGCGATCGCGAAAATAACCAGGGTTTGTCCACGGGGTGCCATTTTTTGATCCTTACGGGACAGGGCTGGGGGTTGGGGTCGGGGACCCGGGGGGAAGGGGCATGATTGTATAGGCATGGATTTGGAAGGGGTTTGGTATGAACTGGGTGATCAGGGGCAGGCTCAGAACCTGCCTGTAACAATAAAAGAACTCTACCGACACGTATCCTTTGGCGTTCGGCATATCCACATTGTAGGGAAGGACAAGATTATTGACGCTTGTTTCCGTGTAGTGCGGCGCGGCGCGGACGGTTTCACCCTGGCAGTCACGCATCCAGTTATCGCCATCCAGGCCCGGGTCGGGGTCTGTGTAATTATCATGGTTCGAGAGTGCCCAGTATTTTCCGTCCCCTGCCGGGTCATCATTCGGCCAGACGTTGGATACCTGGTTGGTGCTGAGGGTGAAAACGGTCACCACAACATCATCCGTCGCCGGGTTTAGGATCAGGAACGGGTTCAACCCATTGCAGAAATCAGAATCCCAGCAGGATGATGAACCAATCGTTGGTGAGAACATGCAGGAGGTATCGTAAAAGAAATTGAATTCATTGGCGGTGGAACAATCCTGGTCGCCTGGGGGAATCCCTGGTCCGGCAATGATCTCATTGATCTGCGGGTCGCGCTGGGAGGCAAAACGGGCTGCCTCGCGGGTCAGGTCCAGCACATCCAGGTAGCGGCCGATGAAGAAAACGACTTCCACCATCCCGACCAGCATGATCAACAGGACAGGCAGAATCAGCGCCAGTTCCAGGAAAGCCTGGCCGCGCTTGTGTTCAGAATTGCGTTTGCGGAAACGGTCTTGAATCATACCTTTCTACCTTTTTATGCTTTAATCCAACTCTAATTTACCCCAGCGCAAAGGTAAAGTCAACTGATTTTCAGAAACTGTAAGCGGATTGTAATCTGATCGATATGGCTTTGTAACCAAAAAGGGACAAATGGTGAAATAATGGGAAAATTAAGCCTTAAAAGCTAAATTCTTTGGTTTTTATTGACAAATACAAGCGGAGATGTAATAATATAGAACATTTATTCTATTAAAGAAACCGATGACCCGCGTGATCATGATCCCGGACGACACTTCCATTATATACACGCAATCCTCCCTGACTGCCGAAACGCTGATGCAGACGATCAATTCCACCGGCTGGCAATCCAACCTCGAGGTGCTGGAATCGCTCACCCTCATGATTGACCCGGGAAAGATGAAAGCCAGCCGGATGGGTGACCTGGTGGTGATCTACTCCCGCGAGTGCGAGTCTCCCTCGTCCCGGATGCGCGAGACTCCTGAAATTCGCACACTTTCCTTCCGGCAGCAGAGCATCCTGGCCGACCTCTGCGAAGGGTTCACCCAAAAAGAGATCGCTCTGCACCTCGGGATCTCCCTGCGGACGGTTGGGATCGAAGTGGCTATTTTGAAAAAGACAATTCCCTCCTAATCCACACTGTGCCGGGGGCTGCAGATCAATCCCCCGCCGTTAAAAAGTTGACATGCACCGCTGTTTTGAATATACTAGAGACGGAAACATTCCTTCAGGGCAGGGTGAAATTCCCGACCGGTGGTCAAAACCCACCAGCGCCGCCAGGCGCAGATCCGGTGAAATTCCGGAGTCGACGGTACAGTCCGGATAAAAGAAGGCACCAGATTCTTCCAGCTTAATTGCTGGTCGTCTGCCCTGAGGATATTTTCTCAGGGTATTTTATTATGCGCATCACACCCAAAAATAAAGGTAAATCCTTGTTCCCTCAGGCACTTGCCCGCCATCGCGGCTGGATTCTGCTTTCATCGCTTCTGCTGTTCCTGGTGGTCTGGAATTTGATGACTGCGGTTTTCAAACTGCCTTCCTTCATCCTTCCAACTCCCTTGCAGGTCGCCGCGCGCACCTGGAAAGCGCTTCAGGATGGCTCGCTCCTGTATCACACCGCTGCCACGCTCCTCGAAGTGTTATTGGGTATGACCTTCGGGATCAGCGCTGCATTGATCCTCGGGTATGCGTTGGCGAAATCCCGCCTGCTGGAAAACCTGCTTTCCCCCTACGTAGTAGCCAGCCAGGCTATTCCGATCGTCGCCATCGCCCCCCTGCTGGTGATCTGGTTCGGTCCCGGGCTAACCTCCAAGGTGCTGATCTGTGCCCTGATCGTCTTTTTCCCGGTGCTGGTCAACACCCTGGTTGGGCTGCGCAGCGTCCCGGAAAATTTACATGACCTCATGCTTTCCATGCGGGCAAGCCGCAGGCAGGTATTGCGCTACCTGGAGGTTCCAGCTGCGCTGCCACTCGTCCTGGGGGGGCTGCGCATCGGTGCCACCCTGGCCGTCATCGGCGCGGTGGTGGGTGAATTCGTCGGTGCCGATCGTGGGCTTGGTTTTCTTATCAACCTCGCCCGCGGGCAATACGATACCGCGCTGGTTTTTGGCACGGTTTTCACCCTGATTCTGCTCGCCCTGGTTCTTTATGGACTTGTGGCAGCGCTGGAGAGACGCTATCTGAAATGGCAGCGTCCGCAAAAACTTTAAAAGGTTTCTCAATGAAAAAGAATACCCTGATCTTTCTCCTTTTTCTCGTTTTGGCAGCTTGTCAACCTAGGCAAACCACCATTCCAACTTCACCTGCGGATCAACTCATTCCAATAAGACTCCCTGTGGGGTATATCCCCAACATTCAATTCGCTCCGCTTTACGTTGCCATTGACAAAGGCTTCTTCAAAGACCAGGGATTGGATGTCAGCCTGGATTACAGCAACGAGATCGACAGCGTCGCCCTGGTTGGCGCAGGTGAACTACCTTTCACGATCGCTTCGGGGGAACAGGTCCTCCTCGGGCGTGGAAGCGGGTTGCCCCTGGTTTACACCATGGCCTGGTATCAGGATTACCCAGTGGGGGTGGTGTCCCTGAAAGACAAGGGAATTGCCTCTCCAGCGGATCTGAAAGGCAAACGGGTGGGCATCCCCATGCTCTCAGGGGCCAGCTATATCGGCTTCAACGCATTATTAAAATCAGCAGGGCTCACCGAAAAAGTTGTCTCCCTCGATACGATCGGGTTTACCCAGCTTGAATCGCTGGTTACCGGGCGCGATGACGCCGTTGTCGTTTACGCTGCCAATGAACCGCTCCAACTCGAGGCTAAAGGATACGATATCAATCTACTGCGGACCTCTGACTACAACAACCTGGTCGGGAACGGCCTGGTCACGAATGAGGAGTTGATCAAAAAAGATCCTGAGCTGGTAAGGAAGATGGTCGCCGCCACCCTTCAGGGACTGGAATATACGATCAATAACCCTGACGATGCTTATGCGATAAGCCGGAAGTATGTGGAGAACCTCGCCCAGGATGATCCGGTGCAGAAAAATATTCTTGCCAGCTCGATCGAAATGTGGAAAACTGACCGGCCGGGTTATTCGCAGCTGCAATTATGGGAAAACATGCAGCAGGTGCTGATCGGCATGGGGCTGCTGGAGAAGCCCCTTGACCTCGCCCGGGTTTTCACCAACGATTATCTTCCGGGGAATTAATGGAAATCCTTACCGACGCCGTTCTGGAAGTTCGCGACCTGTGTGTTTCCTTTCAGGATGAGCAGGGGGAGCTGGAGACCTTACAGGAGGCCAGCTTTGCCCTCGCCCCGCAGGAGTTCGTCTGCCTTATCGGTCCTTCCGGAAGCGGCAAGACCACCCTCTTGCGCGTGTTGGCTGGTCTGCTCCAGCCCACCTCCGGCGAGGTCATCTTCCACGGCGATCACCCCCCCCGCATCGGCCTGGTGTTTCAGCATGCCAACCTGATGCCCTGGCGGACGGTCATCGCCAACATCACCCTCCCGCTTGAAATGCAGGGGATTCCCATGGAGGAAGCCTGCAGGCAGGCGCAGGAATGGATTACCCTCACCGGGCTCGAAGGATTTGAAAATAACTGGCCGCGCGATATTTCCGGGGGTATGGCTCAACGGGTGGCCCTCGCCCGGGCGTTGATCCAATCTCCCGATTTACTTCTGCTGGATGAGCCCTTTGGCTCCCTGGATGCGCTCACCCGTGAGAACATGGGAGCCGAGCTTCTGAAGATCTGGCAGTACCAGCGTAAAACCGTGCTGATGGTCACCCATTCCATTTCGGAAGCCCTGCTGCTTTCGGACCGGGTGCTTGTCTTCTCCCCCCGCCCGGGTCGCATCCAAACTGAGATAGAGGTGGATCTCCCCCGTCCGCGTTCGGATGAATTGCGCTATACCCCCAAGTTCATAGAGCTTGCCCGCACACTGCGCAGCGAAATTGTCCGGGTTGATTAAACCTGTTTTTCGAGTTCCGGCCAGCCGAGCAGGATAATTTCCATCAAAAGCCTCAGATTGACGTTGTTATCCAGCTTCCATAATCCTGAGTTAAGTTCTTTCAAGCATGCAAGCGCATCCGCCGCATTTACCACCGCAGCGGTTAACATGATCTCATTTGAAAAATCAATATTGGTTATATAAAGGCTCGCGTCAGATGAAGCCAGGTAAATATCCCGCCAGAGACTTGTCCAGGCTTGCAGCACCAGTCTGAGCTCATCTCGATTCTGGTTCATTTTCTCATTTCGTCTGGTAGTCTTTTCCGCGTAAGAAAACCTTTCGACGATACCGGTGTGGAGCAGATCCAGCCCCTCCTCGATGCGCTCCCTGCGTTTGCGGAATAGTTCGCCCG